>Ga0207690_10000055_pt1 | contig 102536 bp, 94 predicted proteins | sample KBSC23metaG_FD_184315 | JGI IMG/M metagenome (GOLD analysis project Ga0207690, IMG submission 184315) | Corn rhizosphere microbial communities from Kellogg Biological Station, Michigan, USA - KBS C2-3 metaG (SPAdes) (version 2) | ecosystem: Host-associated > Plants > Roots > Rhizosphere > Soil... | reverse complement strand
GGCCGAGGGCAACGTCCCCCAGTGGCCCGACGACCCGCACCTCGACGAGTTGGCGGCCGACGCCCGCACCGGTGTGGGCACCGACGCCCGCGCCGACGAGGCCGCCGAGTACGACGACGACGCCGCCGACGCCGCCGACGCCAACGACGACGCCGCTGCCGCTGCCGCTGCCGCTGCCGCCGCCGCTGCCGCCGCCGTTGCCGCCGCCGTTGCCGTTGCCGTTGCCGTTGCCGCCGCCGTGACCGCCGCCGTGACCGCCGCCGTTGCCGCCACCGTTACCTACGCCATTTCCACCACCATTGCCGCCACCGTCGCCATGACCACCACCGCCGTGACCACCATGACCACCCGAAGTGCCGCCACCCGAAGTGCCGCCACCCGAAGTGCCGCCACCCGAAGTGCCGCCACCCGAGGTACCGCCACCTGAGGTACCGCCACCCGAAGTGCCGCCACCCGAAGTGCCGCCACCCGAAGTGCCACCACCCGAAGTGCCACCACCCGAAGTGCCACCACCCGAAGTGCCGCCACCCGAAGTGCCGCCGCCGGAAGTGCCACCGCCCGAAGTACCGCCACCCGAAGTACCGCCACCAGAAGTGCCGCCGCCAGAAGTGCCACTACCAGAAGTACCACCACCCGAAGTGCCGTTACCCGAAGTGCCACCACCCGAAGTCCCATTACCCTTACCTCCGTTGCCGGATGCAGTCCCGCCACTGCCCGTGCCATTCATACCGCCGGATGTTGATCCCGTGGAGCCACCGAGCCCCGCGGGCCCGACCGCGCCGCTCCCGCCGCTTCCGCCATTACCCGGACTGCCACCGCGAGTGGTATTGCCGGCCCCGCTGCCTGCCGCGTCACGGCCGGCATAGACGTGTACCGCGCATGCAGCCGGATTGGCGGCGCAGGACGCCGCATCCTCGACCAGCATCATCACGGGGTCCGCGCCCGCAATCGCGTCGGGCGCGGCGCCGGGCGTCGCGTCCTGCGCACTGGCGTACGAGCAGCAGCATGCAAACGCGGCTGCGGCCAGCAGGGTCGTGTGAAAGCGCCGGCCCGCAGTGCGGGACAATTGTTTCGTTATGCTCATCATTGATCTCCCCGATGGGCGCGATGCCTCGTCACGCGCGACCGTCAACGTGTGATGCAGGGGACCAACAACGATGCAATGTCGTATCGGCGGCCGATGCGTGTCGCGCTGGCGCCGGAGGCCAGCTGCGAACTCGGATCGGCACGCGGGCCCGCCGTGCGAATCCCTATCTGCGAGATTCGTGCCACCGGCCGGCTATGCCCGTGGCGCAAGGCGTGCACTCGTCGCCCGACAGCGCGTGAAACGCTGTCGGGCACATTTTGTTTCTGGAATGAAACGTCTGACCAGATCAGCGCGCCGTTGGATCGGCAGCGCGCGGCCAGCGATGGCACAGGATCGACGCGATCCAGCCGACGAGGAACAGCGCGACGATGCCATAGCCGATCGCGCCGAAGTGTTCGCCGAGCGTATCGAGCGCATCGCGTACGGGGCCCGTCAGCGACAGCTTGTCGGCGAGCAGGCCGGCGGCCTCGATCCCGCCGACGGCCAGCGCGACGACCGCCGACAGCAGCGTGATGCTCGCGTTATAGAGCAGCTTGCGCTGCGGGTCGTCCATCGCCCAACCGTACGCATGAATCATCAGCACGTTGTCGGTCGAGTCGATCAGCGTCATGCCGGCCGCGAACAGCGCGGGAAACAGCATGACCGTGTAGAGCGGCAGCGCGTGGCTTGCCTGCGCGGCCGCGATCGCGAGCAGCGCGATTTCTGTTGCAGTATCGAAACCGAGGCCGAACAGCACGCCGACCGGATACATGTGCCAGCTTTTCGACACGAACCGGAACAGCGGGCGCAGCAGCCGCGACACGAGCCCGCCCGCCCGATGCGTGTGCGCGCCGGCATGGGCATGGTCCGGCGCGCCGCGGTAGCGCCGCCACACGCCGCGCAGAATCACCAGGTTCATGCATGCGAGCACGAGCAGGAACGTCGCGGACACCGCCGTGCCGATCGTGCCGCCGATCTCGCGGAATGCGTCGAAACGGTCGCGCAGCGCGAACGCGGTCAGCGCGATGCCGAGCGTCGCGGCAATCACGATCGTCGAGTGGCCGAGCGAGAAGAACAGGCCGACGGTCACCGGACGCTGGCCGTCCTGCATCAGCTTGCGCGTCGCGACGTCGATCGCGGCGATGTGATCGGCGTCGACCGCATGACGCAGCCCGAGCCCGTACGCGATCGCGGCGGTGCCGAGCAGCAGCGGATGGTCGCGCAGCACCGCGAGCGCCCACAGCCAGACGGCGATGTTGGCGGCGATCAGGCCCGCATACAGCGTCAGCAGGCGGCGCAGGGCAGGGGTGGGCGGCATGGGGAAGGTTCCATCGGACGAATCGCGATCCATTGTGGCATGTGAAAAAAATGCCTGGCGTGCCGATCGAACCCGTCGGCGGCCGCGCGCATCGGCGCGCTCGACGGACGAAAAAAAGCCCGTCCGGAACCGGACGGGCCTGCGGCTTGCCGTCGGGCGCACGCGCCCGGCGCTTACTTCACTTTCGCGTTGATCACGCCTTCCGACACGTTGGCCGGCGTTTCAGCGTATTGCTTGAACTCCATCGTGTACGTCGCACGGCCTTGCGTGGCCGAGCGCAGCGACGTCGAATAGCCAAACATCTCGGCAAGCGGCACTTCGGCGCGCACGAGCTTGCCGCCGCCGCCCGCGATGTCCTCCATCCCCTGCACGATGCCGCGCCGGCTCGACAGGTCACCCATCACGTTGCCCATGAAATCCTCGGGCGTCTCGACCTCGACGGCCATCATCGGCTCGAGCAGCACGGGCTTCGCACGGCGCATCGCTTCCTTGAACGCCATCGAGCCGGCCATCCGGAACGCGTTTTCGTTCGAGTCGACGTCGTGGTACGAGCCGAACGTCAGGTGCACCTTGACGTCGACGACCGGGTAGCCGGCGAGCACGCCGCTCTTCAGCGTCTCGGTGATGCCCTTGTCGACGGCCGGGATGAATTCGCGCGGAATCACGCCGCCCTTGATTTCGTCGAGGAACTCGTAGCCCTTGCCGGGGTTCGGCTCGAGCGTGATCACCGCATGCCCGTACTGGCCGCGCCCGCCCGACTGCTTGACGAACTTGCCTTCGACGTCGGACGCCGTCGTGCGCACCGTTTCGCGGTACGCGACCTGCGGCTTGCCGACCGTCGCCTCGACGCCGAACTCGCGCTTCATCCGGTCGACCAGGATTTCGAGGTGCAGCTCGCCCATCCCCGAGATGATGGTCTGGCCGCTTTCCTCGTCGGTCTGCACGCGGAACGACGGATCCTCCTGCGCGAGACGGTTCAGCGCCAGGCCCATCTTCTCCTGGTCGGCCTTTGTCTTCGGCTCGACGGCCTGCGAGATCACCGGCTCCGGGAATTCCATCTTCTCGAGGATGATCGGCTTGGTCGGATCGCACAGCGTGTCGCCCGTCGTCGCTTCCTTCAGGCCGACCGCCGCCGCGATGTCGCCCGCGCGCACTTCCTTGATTTCCTTGCGCTCGTTCGCGTGCATCTGCAGGATCCGGCCGAGCCGCTCCTTCTTGTCCTTCGTCGCGTTCAGCACCGTGTCGCCCGAATTGACGACGCCCGAATACACGCGGAAGAAGATCAGCTGGCCGACGAACGGGTCGGTCATGATCTTGAACGCGAGCGACGAGAACGGCTCGTCGTCGCTCGGGTGGCGTTCCGCCGGTTTTTCCGGATCGGCGAAGTCGTGGCCGAGGATGGCCGGCACGTCGACCGGCGACGGCAGGTAGTCGATCACCGCGTCGAGCATTGCCTGCACACCCTTGTTCTTGAACGCGCTGCCGCACAGCATCGGCACGATCTCGTTCGCGATCGTGCGCTGGCGCAGCGCGGCCTTGATCTCGTCCTCGGTCAGCGACTCATGGTCGTGCAGGTACTTCTCGAGCAGTTCCTCGCTGGCTTCCGCGGCGGCCTCGACCATCTTCCCGCGCCATTCGTGCGCGAGCTCGACGAGGTTCGCCGGGATCTCCTCGTAGGAAAACTTCACGCCCTGGCTTTCGTCGTCCCAGACGATCGCCTTCATCTTGACGAGATCGACGACACCCTGGAAATGTTCTTCCGCGCCGATCGGGATCTGGATCGGCACCGCGACGCCCTTCAGGCGCTCGCCGATCTGGCGCTGCACGCGGAAGAAGTCCGCGCCGACGCGGTCCATCTTGTTGACGAACGCGATGCGCGGCACCTTGTACTTGTTCGCCTGGCGCCACACGGTTTCGGACTGCGGCTGCACGCCGCCGACCGAGTCGTACACCATGCACGCGCCGTCGAGCACGCGCATCGAGCGCTCGACCTCGATCGTGAAGTCGACGTGCCCGGGGGTGTCGATGATGTTGATCCGGTGTTCCGGATAGTTGCCGGCCATGCCCTTCCAGAAGGCCGTGGTCGCGGCCGACGTGATCGTGATGCCGCGTTCCTGCTCCTGCTCCATCCAGTCCATCGTGGCCGCGCCGTCGTGCACTTCGCCGATCTTGTGGCTCACGCCGGTGTAAAACAGGATGCGCTCGGTCGTCGTGGTCTTGCCGGCATCGATGTGAGCGCTGATCCCGATGTTGCGATAGCGCTCGATGGGGGTTTTGCGGGGCACGTGAACCTCCTGGTGGTTCGGATCGTAAGCGGGCCGGCTGGGCCGGTCCGGATTGGAACAAGCGAGATTTAAAGGATAGCGCTTGTCCGTGGCTTTTGCAGATGCGGCCAGCGTCGGCCGAATCAAGGCGGGCGCCGCCGGCGCGCGAAAAAAAAGCCGGCGCGCAACGGGCGGCCGGCTTCGGTCGATGCGCGGCGGCGCCGCGGCACTCGCCGTTACTGGGGCTTGGGCAGCCCGTCGAGCTTCATGCCCGGCTTGATGCCCTTCGCGGCGAACCAGCCCTTGCTCATTTCGAGCGCATAGACGCCGTTGTTGCGCGGGCAGTGATTGTCGGTCGTCTCGGCCCGCATCTCGTCGATGTCGGTGATCGTGCCGTCCGCCCGGATGAACGCGATCGACAGCGGAATCAGCGTGTTCTTCATCCAGAAGCAGTGCACGGCGTTCTCGTTGAACACGAACAGCATGCCTTCGTTCGGCCCGAGCTGCGACCGGTACATCAGCCCCTGTTCGCGGTCGGCGTCGTTCGCAGCGACGGCCGCGTCGATCACGTACATGCCGGCGCGCAGCTTCACGTGCGGGAATTCGCTCGGCTGCTTGGCGCCGGGCGGCATCTGCGCGTGGGCGGTGTGCACGCCGAGTGCGAGGACGGCGAGCGCGGCGGGGAACACGGCGGCGCGCGCAAGGCGGCCGAGCGACAAGCGCAGGGAGAATCGCACAGCAAGGCTCCTATCGGGAAAACGAGACCCGCATGGTACGCGAAGCGCGCGGGCGGGCACAAAAAGAAAAAGGCAGATCGCCTCGCGGTGATCTGCCTTTCAACGCCGTAAGAACGGCAAGACTGCGTGTTCTTGACTGCGTTATTACAACCAGCTTGCTTAGTTCGAAGCAGCTGCCGGCGCTTCGGCTTCGCTAGCTGCCTTCTTCGCTGCGTGGTGCTTCTTCTTTGCGTGGTGCTTCTTGGCCGTGTGCTTTGCCGGTGCCGAAGCAGCTGCGGGAGCAGCAGCCGAAGCAGCTTCCGGAGCCGAAGCTTGTGCGAAAGCAGCCGTTGCGAAGAGACCAGCGACCAGAGCGGCGATCAGTTTGTTCATGTTGTGTTCCTCAGCTTTAGTTAATTAACCAAATGACCCGGCATAGGAGTCATGTCGTCTAACGGTGCCATCCACCTTTCGGTTGACAGACGCTTCGAGAAATTTCTCATTGCGCTGCGGGCGCCGAATCGTATTCGAATAAAACGTCGCTTTCGTGACGCAAACACGGAAATACCGGTTCGGCTGCCAATGCCGGATAGCTCAGGATGGCATCTGCGTGGTTTAACGCGCGATCTTCGCCGGCGGTTGACGAAAAAGATGACGAAAAAACCGAAAGTTGCCGACGCACTCATGCGTCGCGGGCAAAACCGTCCCACGGGGCGCGTGGCGGCAGCGCGATTGTTTCGCCCGGCGCAATGCCGAGCGCGAATATGTCCAGCGCGCCGATGCCCACGCGCACGAGACGCAACGTCGGGAAGCCGATCGCGGCCGTCATCCGGCGCACCTGCCGATTCTTGCCTTCGGTGATCGCCAGTTCGATCCACGTGGTCGGAATCGCGGCGCGGTAGCGGATCGGCGGGTTGCGCGGCCACAGCGCGTCGGGCGGCTCGATGAATTCGGCGCGGCACGGGCGCGTCACGCAGTCGCCGAGATCGACGCCGCGCGCGAGCGCCTTCAGGTCGGCCGGGCCCGGCGCGCCGTCGACCTGCGCCCAGTAGCGCTTGACGAGCTTGTGGCGCGGCTCCGCGATGCGCGCCTGCAGCGCGCCGTCGTCGGTGAGCAGCAGCAGGCCCTCACTGTCCGCGTCCAGCCGGCCGGCCGGGTAAACGCCGGGCGTTTTTACCCAGTCGCCGAGCGACGGCCGCGTCTCGTGCGCGGAAAACTGGCAAATCGTGCCGAACGGCTTGTTGAGGGCGATCAGGGTCATGGCGGGGCGCCCGCGCGGCGGGCCGCGGGAAGGCGGGTCGGCGGTCTATGGCAAATGGCGGAATCTTAATGCATAATACGGAACGGCAAGTCATCTGTCTTATATAAGACATAAGGGAAGACTTGATACGCAGCGTCGCGCTTCGTGCCGCCGGCCCCGATTGGGGCGCTAGAATAGCGGCTCGCTGTTGCCGTCACGAAGGTGGCAAGGCCACCTCGCCACGCGCGCAGTTTCGACCAGCATCACCTGCTCAGCCACGTCACTGGAGTCGATCATGCCGTATCAGCACATCAAGGTTCCGGAGGGCGGTGACAAGATCACCGTCAACAAGGACTACTCGCTCAACGTTTCCGATCAGCCGATCATTCCCTATATCGAAGGCGACGGTACGGGCTTCGATATCACGCCGGTCATGATCAAGGTCGTCGACGCGGCGGTGGCCCATGCCTACAAGGGCAAGCGCAAGATCCACTGGATGGAGATCTTCGCGGGCGAGAAGGCGACGAAGGTGTACGGTCCGGACGTGTGGCTGCCGGACGAAACGCTGCAGGTGCTGAAGGAATACGTGGTGTCGATCAAGGGGCCGCTCACGACCCCGGTCGGCGGCGGCATCCGTTCGCTGAACGTCGCGCTGCGCCAGGAACTCGACCTGTACGTGTGCCTGCGCCCGGTCCAGTATTTCAAGGGCGTGCCCTCGCCGGTGCGCGAGCCGCAAAAGATCGACATGGTGATCTTCCGCGAGAACTCGGAAGACATCTACGCGGGCATCGAGTGGGCCGCGGGCTCCGAGCAGGCGAAGAAGGTGATCAAGTTCCTGCAGGACGAGATGGGCGTGAAGAAGATCCGCTTCCCGGAAACCTCGGGGATCGGCGTCAAGCCCGTGTCGACCGAAGGCACCGAGCGTCTCGTGCGCAAGGCGATCCAGTATGCGATCGACAACGATCGCAAGTCGGTCACGCTGGTGCACAAGGGCAACATCATGAAGTTCACGGAAGGCCTGTTCCGTGACGCCGGCTACGCGCTCGCGCAGAAGGAATTCGGCGGCGAGCTGATCGACGGCGGCCCGTGGATGCGCGTGAAGAACCCGAAGACGGGCAACGAGATCGTCATCAAGGATTCGATCGCCGATGCATTCCTGCAGCAGATCCTGCTGCGTCCGGCCGAATACGACGTGATCGCGACGCTGAACCTGAACGGCGACTACATCTCCGACGCACTGGCCGCGCAGGTCGGCGGCATCGGGATCGCGCCGGGCGCGAACCTGTCGGATTCGGTCGCGATGTTCGAGGCGACACACGGCACGGCGCCGAAGTACGCGGGCAAGGATTACGTGAACCCCGGTTCGGAGATCCTGTCGGCGGAAATGATGCTGCGCCACCTCGGCTGGACGGAAGCGGCCGACACGATCATCGCCGCGATGGAAAAGTCGATCCTGCAGAAGCGCGTCACGTACGACTTCGCGCGCCTGATGGAAGGCGCGACGCAGGTGTCGTGCTCCGGCTTCGGCGAAGTGCTGATCGAGAACATGTAAGACCCCTTCCGGGGTGGGCCGGCGGATTGCCGGCCGCCCCGGCGCCTACTGCCGGCGCCGGGGCGTTTCGTGGATGGCAGGTTTGTTGGCAGGGCGGTCCGGCGTGCGGGCCGCGGCGCCGCGCTGCGGCCCGCATGCCCTGCAAGGTAGAACATGACGGCCCTCGCAACACCACCGCCCGGCTGAGCCGGCGCGCCACTTTCGCGACCCACCCGGTCGCTCCCCGCCGGTTACCGCCGGCGCTTCTCAGTCCAACATTCACGTAGCAATGCTTTGACCACCATGTCCACTTCGCCCAAGATCATCTATACCCTCACCGACGAAGCGCCTGCGCTCGCGACCTATTCGCTGCTGCCGATCGTCAAGGCCTTCACGCGCTCGTCCGGCGTCGCCGTCGAAACGCGCGACATCTCGCTCGCCGGCCGCATCATCGCGGCATTCGCCGACGTCCTGCCGCCGGAGCAGAAGGGTTCCGACGATCTGGCCGAGCTGGGCCAGCTCACGCTGAAGCCGGAAGCGAACATCATCAAGCTGCCGAACATCAGCGCATCGGTGCCGCAGCTCAAGGCCGCGATCGCGGAACTGCAGGCGCAGGGCTACAAGCTGCCGGCGTATCCGGAAGATCCGTCGACCGACGAAGAGAAGGCGGTCAAGGCCCGCTACGACAAGATCAAGGGCAGCGCGGTGAACCCGGTGCTGCGCGAGGGCAACTCGGATCGCCGCGCGCCGCTGTCGGTGAAGAACTACGCCCGCAAGCACCCGCACAAGATGGGCGCATGGAAGGCCACGTCGAAGGCGCACGTCGCGCACATGACCGAAGGCGACTTCTACGGCAGCGAAAAGTCGGCGTTGATCGCCGCGGCCGGCAGCGTGAAGATCGAACTCACGACGACCGACGGCGTGAAGAAGGTGCTGAAGGAAAAGACGGCCGTGAAGGCCGATGAAGTCATCGACGCATCGGTGATGAGCCGCAAGGCGCTGCGCAGCTTCATCGAAGCGCAGATCGCCGACGCGAAGGCGCAGGACGTGCTGTTCTCGGTGCACCTGAAGGCGACCATGATGAAGGTCTCGGACCCGATCCTGTTCGGTCACTTCGTGTCGGTGTTCTACCGCGACGCGCTCGCGAAGCACGCGGACGTGCTGGCGCAACTCGGCTTCAACCCGAACAACGGGATCGGCGACCTGTACGCACGCCTGAAGGATCTGCCGGCCGACACGCGCGAAGCGATCGAAGCCGACGTCAAGGCCGAGTACGCAGTGCGCCCGCGTCTCGCGATGGTCAACTCGGACAAGGGCATCACGAACCTGCACGTGCCGAGCGACGTGATCGTCGACGCATCGATGCCGGCGATGATCCGCGACTCGGGCGGCATGTGGGGCCCGGACGGCGAACTGTCCGACGCGAAGGCCGTGATTCCGGACCGCTGCTACGCGGGCGTCTACCAGGCCGTGATCGAAGACTGCAAGCAGCACGGCGCATTCGACCCGGTCACGATGGGCAGCGTGCCGAACGTCGGCCTGATGGCGCAGGCGGCCGAGGAATACGGTTCGCACGACAAGACGTTCCTGATCCCGGCCGATGGCGTCGTGCGCGTCACGGACGAGGCCGGCAACGTGCTGCTCGAGCACGCGGTCGAGTCGGGCGACATCTGGCGCATGTGCCAGACGAAGGACGCACCGGTGCAGGACTGGGTCAAGCTCGCGGTGAACCGTGCCCGCGCGACCGGCGCGCCGGCCGTCTTCTGGCTCGATCCGGCACGTGCGCACGACGCGCAGATCATCGCGAAGGTCGAACGCTACCTGAAGGATCACGACACGAACGGCCTCGACATTCGCATCATGACGCCGGTCGACGCGACGCGTTTCTCGCTCGAGCGCATCCGCGCGGGCAAGGACACGATCTCGGTCACGGGCAACGTGCTGCGCGACTACCTGACCGACCTGTTCCCGATCATGGAACTCGGCACCAGCGCGAAGATGCTGTCGATCGTGCCGCTGATGGCCGGCGGCGGGATGTTCGAAACGGGCGCCGGCGGCTCGGCACCGAAGCACGTTCAGCAGTTCGTCGAGGAAGGCTTCCTGCGCTGGGATTCGCTGGGCGAATTCCTGGCACTGGCCGCGTCGCTCGAACACCTCGGCCACGCTTACCAGAACCCGAAGGCGCTCGTGCTCGCGAAGACGCTTGACCAGGCGACCGGCAAGTTCCTGGACGAGAACAAGTCGCCCGCACGCAAGGTCGGCGGCCTCGACAACCGCGGCAGCCATTTCTACCTGTGCCTGTACTGGGCGCAGGCGCTGGCCGAGCAGACCGACGATGCCGCGCTGAAGGCGCAGTTCGAAGGCGTCGCGAAGTCGCTGGCCGCCAGCGAAGCGCGCATCCTGGAAGAACTGTCGGCCGCGCAGGGCACCGCGCAGGCGATCGGCGGCTACTACCGTCCGAACGTCGAGCTGACGAGCCAGGCGATGCGCCCGAGCGCAACGCTGAACGCCATCGTCGACGCAGTCGCCTGACGCCGGCCGCGCCCACGCGCGCGCGACGGCAACGGCAGCCGCCGACGCGGCGGGCTTCACGGCTCGCCGCTTCGCCGACAATAAAAACGCCCCGGTCGCCCGGGGCGTTTTTCGTTGCAGGCGTGCCATTCAGACGTGCACGATTTCCCATTCGCTGATTTCGGGCGGCACTTCGAGCGTGGCAGTATCCAGTTCGGACGGTTGCTCGCAGTCGCCGCGGGAGATGTGGTCGGCGGCGACTTCCGGGCACGAGAACGCGCCGAGCAGAGCGTTGCCGAACGTCGCTTCCCAGCCGCCGTTACCCGGCAGGATGTAGAACGACCCGAGCGCTGAACCAAAGCGAAATCCCTTCATTTCCGTTCTCCCTTTCTGATTACAAGCGATTCTGGTGTGCCGCTCGCCGGTTGGGTTTCGTATCGACCGTCGTGGCGAAGCGTCGGTGCATGGAACCCAGTCTACGTCCGTGGCCGCGACCGATGGTGCGCGTAGAACGCTTTCTCGAAACAAAAATTCATTTTTAAAAACATCAAGTTACTTGGTGTGTTTCGTATTGCGGAATGATTTTTGGCATCGCGAAACAGCGAATTTGTGCCGTGCACCACGAATTTTTATAACGCAGGGACTTGTTCCGCATCGTGAAAAATCGACTGGTTCGTGCATTGGAGGTGCGTGGCGTGCCGCTGGCGGGATGAGCGGATGGTGGGAAATTGCCTCGATGGGGTGAGGCGAACGCGGGCAGCGAGTGCGGTCGACCGCGTAGCCTGCATGAATGCAGTGAGGCGTCGCGGCGTCGGCCGATGATTGAAAACGCCGCCCGAACGGCGCGGCGGCCGTGAGGCCCAGCCGCCGCGTACTGCGGCGTATCGCGCGCTCGCGCTGTGCCGCGGTACTTCGGCCGCGACCCGCGGTTATGATGACGCGGGCATCAGGTTTCGCGTCGCGCATGGGCGCTTGCGCACCGGCCGGCGCGGGTGTCGCGACGGCCGCGCGACGCAGCACGAATAACGAGGAACGATTGATGATACGGAGAACCTTCCTGTCACATGCCATCGGCGTGGCGGCCGCATCGCTGTTTGCGCGCACCGCCTGGGCGCAGCATGCCGCACACGCGGGCATGGCCGGCATGGATCAGATGGACGACATGCCCGGCATGTCGGGGATGGCGGGCCATACGCAGCACGCGAAGGCGGCGCCGGCCGCGCTCGCCGCGGCCGATGCGCTGCCGGCCGGTGCGCCGCTTGCGTCGCTCCGCACGCTCGCGAACGAAAGCCGCGAGCCCGGCACGTTTCGCGCGACGCTGGTCGCGCAGCCGGTCGCGCGTCCGCTGCTGCATGGAGCGCGCCCCACGACGTTCTGGCAGTTCGGCACCGGCACGCAGGGGCCGGTGGTCGGCCCGCTGATCGACGTCCGCGAGGGCGATACGGTCGAAATCCGCTTCGTGAACAAGCTGCCGCAACCGTCGACGATCCACTGGCACGGCCTGCCGGTGCCGCCCGACCAGGACGGCAACCCGTCCGACCCCGTCGCGCCGGGTGCGTCGCACGTATACCGTTTCACGCTGCCGAAGGGCAGTGCCGGCACCTACTGGTATCACCCGCATCCGCACATGATGACCGCCGAGCAGGTGTTCCGCGGGCTGGCCGGCCCGTTCGTCGTGCGCGCCGCCGACGATCCGCTCGCCGGCTGGCCCGAGCGCAACCTGTTCGTGTCCGACCTGAAGCTTGCGCGCGACGGCACGATTGCGCCGAACGACATGATGGACTGGATGAACGGCCGCGAAGGCCAGTTCGTGCTCGTCAACGGTGCGCGCCGGCCGCGGATCGACGTCGCGAGTGACGAGCGCTGGCGCGTGTGGAACGCGTGCAGCGCGCGCTACCTGCGCGTGGCGTTCGACGACGGCCGCGCGTTCGAGCATGCCGGCACGGACGGGGGGCTCTTCGATGCGCCGCGCCGCGTGACGTCGCTGCTGCTCGCGCCGGGCGAGCGCGCGGAACTGCTGGTGCGCGCCGGCGACCGCGCGTCACGCGCCGTGCTGCAGGCGGCCGAATACGACCGCCGCAAGATGGCGATGTCGCACGACGACGGCCACGGCAGCCTGCCGCCCGATCCGGCGCTGCCGCTGGCCGATGTCGCGTTCGCACCGGCCGCCGCCCGTGCGCTGCCGGCGACGCTGCGCGCGGTGCCGGCGCTCGGCGAGCCGGTCGCGCACAAGGAAGTCGCGTTCGGCGAAGAGATGGACATGGACGCGATGATGAACGGCCCGATGCATGGCCGTCCGGCTGGGATGCGCTTCACGATCAACGGCGCGACCTATGCACCGCATCGCGCGACGTTGACGAGCCGCCGCGGCGACGTCGAGCGCTGGACGATCCGCAATGCGACCGACATGGATCACCCGTTCCATTTGCACGGCACGCAATTCCAGGTGATCGAGCGCGCATCGGACGGCACGCGCACGCCCGAGCCGTTCCGCGCATGGCGGGATACCGTGAACGTGCGCAGCGGCGAGCTTGTGACGATTCTCACGTCGCAGGCCGAGCCGGGCGAGCGCATGTTTCATTGCCACATCCTCGAACATGAAGATCTGGGGATGATGGGGACACTGCGAGTCGTTTGATCCGTGGGCGGCGCACGATATGTCATGTGCCGCCGACGGTCGAAATCGAATGCAGCAGACAAGCCGCGCATCGTATTCGGTGCGCGGCTTTTTCGTATCCCGCTCGACCGCGCGTTTTATATCGGCCGCGCATACGAACCGGCGCGTGATTTAAAGGATCTCTTAGCGCCGGAATGCAAAATAGAACTTGTCCTATTTTCCGGGACCTCCGTGCTTCCTATACTGGTCCGCGATCACCTCGGAAGGTGACACGCTCGGATTGCCGGGCGCGACGGAGGGGCGACATTTCCGGAGTACCGGATGCATCATCGTCTCCCGATGTTTCGGCAAAACGCGCAAGTGCGGCGCGAACAATATTGAGATTTGGTGGATGAAGTTTCACGCCGGAATTTTTGATGTGGATTTGGTTAGGAATCTTATGAAAATAATTAGTGGTCCGAATAACATGCGGAAAATGAAGGGCGGGCATTCCGCTTCGGATACCGCACGCGTGCTCGCCAAGCGTGCGATCGCGGTCGGTGTGACGGGCATGCTGGGATTGATGCTCGTAGACGCGAACGCGCAAACGATCGGCGAACGGGTGGACTCGCTGGAAAGTAGCGTGTCGACGATCAACGGCAGGCTGTCGGGCCTGCAGAGCGATGTCTCGAACCTGAAGAATCGTCTCGAAGGTTCGCTGCCGTCCCCCGGCACTGGCAAGGACAGTGTCGCGGTTGGCAAGAGTTCGAATGCATCCGGGGCGGGGAGTACGGCAGTCGGTGTGAACGCATCGGCAACCGGCGACTCGAGCACGGCGACGGGTGCAGATTCGGAGGCGTCGGGCACGGACAGCACGGCCAACGGCGCACGCTCGAAGGCGACCGGCGATTCGAGCACGGCGACGGGTGCAGATTCGGAGGCGTCGGGCAAGGACAGCACGGCCAACGGCGCGCGCTCGAAGGCGACCGGCGATTCGAGCACGGCGACGGGTGCAGATTCGCAGGCGTCAGGCAAGGACAGCACGGCCAACGGCGCGCGTTCGAAGGCGACCGGCGATTCGAGCACGGCAACGGGTGCAGATTCGGAGGCGTCAGGCAAGGACAGCACAGCCAACGGCGCGCGCTCGAAGGCAACCGGCGACTCGAGCACGGCGGCGGGTGCAGATTCGGAGGCATCGGGCAAGGACAGCACGGCCAACGGCGCACGCTCGACGGCAACCGGCGAATCGAGCACGGCAGCAGGTGCAGATTCGCAGGCGTCGGGCACGGACAGCACGGCCAACGGCGCACGCTCGAAGGCAACCGGCGACTCGAGCACGGCAGCAGGTGCAGATTCGGAGGCGTCCGGCAAGGACAGCACGGCCAACGGCGCACGCTCGAAGGCAACCGGCGACTCGAGCACGGCGGCAGGTGCAGATTCGGAGGCATCGGGCAAGGACAGCACGGCCAACGGCGCGCGCTCGAAGGCAACCGGCGACTCGAGCACGGCGGCAGGTGCAGATTCGGAGGCATCGGGCAAGGACAGCACGGCCAACGGCGCACGCTCGAAGGCAACCGGCGAATCGAGCACGGTGGCAGGTGCAGATTCGGAGGCGTCCGGCAAGGACAGCACGGCCAACGGCGCGCGCTCGAAGGCAACCGGCGAATCGAGCACGGCAGCAGGTGCAGATTCGCAGGCGTCGGGCAAGGACAGCACGGCCAACGGCGCGCGCTCGACGGCAACCGGCGAATCGAGCACGGCAGCAGGTGCAGACTCGCAGGCGTCGGGCAGGGACAGCACGGCCAACGGCGCGCGCTCGACGGCAACCGGTGAATCGAGCACGGCAGCAGGTGCAGACTCGCAGGCGTCGGGCAGGGACAGCACGGCCAACGGCGCACGCTCGAAGGCAACCGGCGAATCGAGCACGGCAGGAGGTGCAGATTCGGAGGCGTCGGGCAAGGACAGCACGGCCAACGGCGCGCGCTCGAAGGCAACTGGCGACTCGAGCACGGTGGCAGGTGCAGATTCGGAGGCGTCCGGCAAGGACAGCACGGCCAACGGCGCGCGCTCGAAGGCAACCGGCGACTCGAGCACGGCAGCAGGTGCAGATTCGCAGGCGTCCGGAAAGGACAGCACGGCAACCGGCGCGCGCGCGCGGGCGAGCGGCAGCGATTCGACGGCAATGGGCACGAACGCAAAGGCCCTCGGCGACGGCAGCTCGAGCTTCGGCGCCGGGGCGTCCTCGTCAGGCACGAACAGCACGGCGCTCGGCACGAACGCGGTCGCGACCGGCCGGAATTCGGTTGCGCTCGGCCACGGCTCGATTGCCGATCGTGACGACACCGTGTCGATCGGGGCGCCGGGGCAAGAGCGCAAGCTCGCGAACGTCGCCGACGCAGTTCTGCCTCACGACGCGGTCAACCTGAAGCAGTTGAACGCAGTAGCCCGGCGCGCGTACAGCGGTGTGGCCGCGGCGACCGCATTGTCGATGATTCCGGATGTCGATCTGGGCAAGACGATCGCAGTGGGCGTCGGCATGGGCAGCTATCTCGGCTACCAGGCCGTCGCGCTCGGCGCGTCGGTGCGGATCGGCGAAAACCTGAAGGTGCGCGCTGGAGCCGGGATCAGTTCGGCTTCGACGACGTGGGGTGCGGGCGCGTCGTACAGCTGGTAAGCCACGCGCGGCAGGCGTAGGGCGTTCGTCCGCAGCGGCAAGCCCGCAAGTTCGCCGCATGGCACTCCGTCGTGTGCGAACGCCTGACCATCTGTATGCCTCATCCGACAATCGCGTTAGTTTCACCGCAATTGTGCGAATCTGGGAGTCAATCGAAAAGAAGGTGACGATTGAAATAACAAAACCAGATATGCAAAAAAAGAAACCCGGCGCAATGCCGGGTTTCTTCGTCAGATATCCGGTGCCTTTATGCGGCCTGGATGTTCGACGCTTGCTTGCCCTTCGGGCCTTGGACGACCTCGAAGCTCACCTTCTGGCCTTCCTTCAGGGTCTTGAAGCCCTGCATGTTGATGGCCGAGAAGTGCGCAAACAGATCCTCACCGCCCTCGTCGGGAGTGATGAAACCGAAGCCCTTCGCGTCGTTGAACCACTTAACGATACCAGTTGCCATTTTCCTACTTCCCCTGTCACACAGTCGCTGCTACATACCACGAGCACGCTCGAAAAGCTAAACGACCGGAAAATACAGCCGTTCCCCCCTCACAAGCTCACCTTCGGCCCTCTTTCAATTCGCCGACTGGCAAAATAAAAAAGTGCCAGCTTGATTGTTGGCGCTCTTTATTTGAGTGTCAAGCGGAATTTTTAGACGGTTAGAGGGCCGTTGTAAAGAACCCATTTTCAGGGTTTTTCCGGCTTTGCTTCGCAGCATGCCCCCAAGCGCGCGGACTTGAAAAGTCGCATAATCGGCTCATATACCAGGCTCGAGTGACACGCGATCGAGTCGTCCCGGCTTGTGGGATACTGGATGCGGATGCGACGGTCCGGTGTAGTCTCCCCCTGACGGTTCGTGTTCCGCGCCACGCGTGAAAGCCGGCACCGCAGCCGGCTTTCGTATGGTGCGAAGACGATCGCATGTCGTCGGGAACCAGGGAGGGCGCCGGCCGGTCGGTCGGGTAATGGCAGGATTGCGGGCCTGTCCGAGTTGTTTAGAATGGGTGTATGGCGATTATCCCGGACAAGCAGGACAGCACCGTCCTGGAACGCAAGCAGCAGAAGCTCAAGCCGCCTTCGATGTACAAGGTGGTGCTGCTGAACGACGACTTCACGCCGATGGAGTTCGTCGTGATGGTCGTACAGGAGTATTTCAAGAAGGATCGCGAGACGGCCACGCAGATCATGCTGAAGGTCCATCGTGAAGGGCGAGGGGTATGTGGGGTCTATACGCGGGACATCGCGTCGACCAAGGTTGAGCAAGTCGTTACCCATGCGCGGCAGGCCGGGCATCCGCTGCAGTGCGTGATGGAGGAAGCATGATTGCCCAGGAATTGGAAGTCAGCCTGCACATGGCGTTCATGGAAGCACGCCAGGCGCGCCATGAGTTCATTACGGTCGAGCATCTGCTGCTGGCCCTGCTGGATAATCCGACGGCAGCCGAGGTGTTGCGCGCGTGTGCGGCCAACATCGAGGACTTGCGTCAGAACCTGCGCAATTTCATCCACGACAACACACCGACCGTCCCCGGTACCGACGATGTCGATACCCAGCCGACGCTCGGTTTCCAGCGCGTGATCCAGCGCGCGATCATGCACGTCCAGTCGACGTCGAACGGCAAGAAGGAAGTCACCGGCGCGAACGTGCTGGTCGCGATCTTCGGCGAGAAGGATTCGCACGCCGTCTACTACCTGCAGCAGCAGGGCGTCACGCGCCTGGACGTCGTGAACTTCATTTCGCACGGCATCGCGAAGACGAACGGCGGCGAAGCCGCGAAGTCGACCGACGCGAACGCGGAAAGCGAAGACGCGAACGCGCAGAAGGAAACGCCGCTCGCGCAGTTCACGCAGAACCTGAACCAGATGGCGAAGGACGGCCGCATCGATCCGCTGATCGGCCGCGAGCCGGAGGTCGAGCGCGTCGTGCAGGTGCTGTGCCGCCGCCGCAAGAACAATCCGCTGCTCGTGGGCGAAGCGGGGGTGGGCAAGACCGCGATCGCGGAAGGGCTCGCCTATCGCATCACGCGCGGCGAAGTGCCGGACATCCTCGCGAACGCGCAGGTGTATTCGCTCGACATGGGCGCGCTCCTCGCGGGCACCAAGTATCGCGGCGACTTCGAGCAGCGTCTGAAGACGGTGCTGAAGGAGCTGAAGGAGCGTCCGCACGCGATCCTGTTCATCGACGAGATCCACACGCTGATCGGCGCGGGCGCCGCATCGGGCGGCACGCTCGACGCGTCGAACCTGCTGAAGCCGGCGCTGTCGTCGGGCACGCTCAAGTGCATCGGCGCGACCACGTTCACCGAGTATCGCGGCATCTTCGAGAAGGATGCGGCGCTGTCGCGGCGCTTCCAGAAGGTCGACGTGACGGAGCCGACCGTCGAGCAGACGGTCGCGATCCTGCGCGGGCTGAAGTCGCGATTCGAGGAGCATCACGGCGTCAAGTATTCGTCGGGCGCACTGTCGGCCGCGGCCGAATTGTCGGCACGCTTCATCACCGACCGCCACCTGCCGGACAAGGCGATCGACGTGATCGACGAAGCGGGCGCCGCGCAGCGCATCCTGCCGAAGTCGAAGCAGAAGAAGACGATCGGCAAGAGCGAGATCGAGGAAATCATCTCGAAGATCGCGCGCGTGCCGGCGCAAAGCGTGTCGCAGGACGATCGCAGCAAGCTGCAGACGCTCGATCGCGACCTGAAGAGCGTCGTGTTCGGCCAGGATCCGGCGATCGATGCGCTCGCCGCATCGATCAAGATGGCGCGTGCGGGCCTCGGCAAGATGGACAAGCCGATCGGCTCGTTCCTGTTCTCCGGCCCGACGGGCGTCGGCAAGACCGAAGTGGCGCGCCAGCTCGCGTTCACGCTCGGCATCGAGCTGATCCGCTTCGACATGTCGGAATACATGGAGCGTCACGCGGTGAGCCGCCTGATCGGCGCGCCGCCGGGCTACGTCGGGTTCGACCAGGGCGGCCTGCTGACCGAAGCCGTCACGAAGAAGCCGCATTGCGTGCTGTTGCTCGACGAAATCGAGAAGGCGCATCCGGACATCTTCAACGTGCTGCTGCAGGTGATGGACCACGGCACGCTGACGGACAACAACGGCCGCAAGGCGGATTTCCGCAACGTCATCATCATCATGACGACGAACGCGGGCGCCGAGTCGATGCAGAAGGCGACGATCGGCTTCACGACGCGCCGCGAGACGGGCGACGAGATGACCGACATCAAGCGTCTGTTCACGCCGGAGTTCCGCAACCGCCTGGATTCGATCATCAGCTTCCGCTCGCTTGATGAGGAAATCATCATGCGCGTGGTCGACAAGTTCCTGATCCAGCTCGAGGAGCAGCTGCACGAGAAGAAGGTCGACGCGCTGTTCACCGACGCGTTGCGCAAGCATCTCGCGAAGCACGGTTTCGACCCGCTGATGGGCGCGCGGCCGATGCAGCGGCTGATTCAGGACACGATCCGTCGTGCGCTGGCCGACGAGCTGCTGTTCGGCAAGCTCGTCAACGGCGGGCACGTGACGGTCGACGTCGACGAAAACGACAAGGTTCAGTTGTCGTTCGACAAGCTGGCGAATCCGCCACACAAGCCGAACGAAGAGACGGTCGAAGTCGAGTAAGCGATAATTCGTTGTTCATGCGAACGGCGCGGGAAGTTCTCCGCGCCGTTTCGTTTTATCTGGCGCCGGTGGCGCAATGGTGGGGCAGGGAGTAGCAACGCAGTGACACAACAACAACGGTCGTTCGACAACATCGTCGCGCGCGAACAAGGGTTGCGCCACGCGCTGACGTCGGGGCAGATGGCAATGATCGCGATCGGCGGCGCGATCGGCACGGGGCTGTTCCTCGGCAGCGGGTTCGCGATCGGGCTCGCCGGCCCGAGCGTGCTGCTCTCGTATGCGATCGGCGCGCTGATTGCGCTGCTGCTGATGGGCGCGCTCGCGGAAATGACGGTCGCGCATCCGACGGCCGGTTCGTTCGGCGCATACGCCGAGCACTACGTCGGCCCGCTCGCGGGCTTTCTCGTGCGCTATGCGTACTGGTTCGCGGTGGTGTTCGCGATCGGTACCGAGATCAGCGCGATCGCCGTCTTCATGAAGTACTGGTTCCCGGCCGTGCCCGGCTGGTACTGGGTGATCGGCTTCTCCGCGCTGCTGATCGCGGTGAACCTCGCGAGCGTCACGCTGTACGGCTCGGTCGAATATGCGTTCTCGCTGCTGAAGATTGCGGCGATCGTCGTGTTCATCGTGCTCGGCGCGTCCCTCGTGTGGTCGGCGCCGGCCGCATCGGGCATCGGCTTCGCGAACTACACCGCGCACGGCGGCTTCATGCCGAAGGGGCCGTGGGGCACCTGGGTCGCGGTGATCGTCGCGATCTTCAGCTACATGAGCATCGAGGCCGTCGCGATCGCAGCCGGCGAGGCGCGCGATCCGCAGCACGCGGTCACGCGCGCGTTCCGCTCGACGGTGTTCCGGCTGGTGCTGTTCTACCTGCTGACGCTGTCGCTGATGCTCGCGATCGTGCCGTGGACGCAGGCCGGCACCGACGAAAGCCCGTTCGTGAAGGTGATGGCCGCGACGCACGTGCCGTACGCGGCGGGTGTGATCAACTTCGTGCTGCTGATCGCGGCGCTGTCGGCGATGAATAGCCAGCTCTACGTGACGACGCGGATGATGTTCAGCCTGTCGCGCGCGCGGCTCGCGCCCGCGGTGTTCGGCCGGCTCGGCACGAACGGCGTGCCGCGTGCGGCGCTGTGGATCTCGACGAGCGGCGTCGCGGTGGCGGCCGTGCTGGTCGCGCTGGCGCCCGACACGGCGTTCACCGTGATGATGGCGATCGCGATGTTCGGCGCGCTGTTCACATGGCTGATGATCTTCGTCACGCACCTGTGCTTCCGTTCGCAGTATCGCGGCCCCGCGCTCCCGTTCCGGATGTGGGGTCACCCGTTCGGCGGCCTGCTCGGCGCGGGGCTCGTCGCGGCGATCCTGTTCACGACCGCGTTCACGCGCGAATTCCGGATGACGATGGTGGTCGGTGTCGTGTTCGTCGTGCTGCTGACGCTCGCGTATGCGCTGCACTATCGGCACCAGCACGCACGCTGACGGTGCCGGCGCGGTCACGGTGATCGCGCCCGCCGGCCATTCCGTTCTTCACATTCGCTAAGGTTCCGTTAAGCCGGCGGCGACTACATTCGATCCTGTCTGCAACGCGGGCCGGCACGCGCCGGCTCGCCGCTTTCCTGCAAAAGGGGTTCGAATGAACAAACTTCCCGAAATCACGCTTGCGTTCTGGATCATGAAGATCTGCGCGACGACGCTCGGCGAAACCGGCGGCGACCTGCTGTCGATGACGCTGAACGTCGGCTATGCGGTGAGCTCGATCCTGCTGTTCGGCTTCTTTCTTGTGACGCTGGGCACGCAGCTCAAGACGACGGCCTATCGTCCGGCGATCTACTGGGCCGTGATCGTCGCGACGAGCACGGCCGGCACGACGATGTCCGACTTCATGGACCGCACGCTCGGCCTGGGTTATGCGGCCGGCTCGTCGATACTCGTCGCGATCCTGCTGGCGATCTTCGCGGTCTGGCGGCTCAGCGGCGAATCGCTGTCGGTCGACCTGATCCGCACGCGCAAGGTCGAGTTGCTGTACTGGATCGCGATCCTGTTTTCGAACACGCTCGGCACCGCGCTCGGCGATTTCCTCGCGGACAGCTCGGGCCTCGGTTTCGGCGGCGGCGCGCTGCTGATCGGTGGGTTGCTTGCGGTGATCGTGCTCGCGCACTATTTCACGCGGATTTCCGGCGTGCTGCTGTTCTGGGCTGCATTCGTGCTCACGCGCCCGTTCGGCGCGACGGTCGGCGACCTGCTGACGAAGCCGGTCGCGAAGGGCGGCCTTGCGCTCGGTACGGTCGGTTCGTCGGCCGTGCTGCTCGGCGTGCTGGTCGCGTTGGTGATCCATGCGAGCATCGCGCAGGCGCGGCGACGCGAACCGGTACCCGCGCGAATCGCGCAGCCGGCCAGCGAATGACGGCGATCGACAGCGAACGAAAAAAGGGCCTCGCGGCCCTTTTTTTGTGTGTTGCGTCGTTCAGTGGCGGCCGGTGCTGCCGAAGCCGCCTGCGCCGCGATCGCTTTCCGCGAAGTCGTCGACGATGTTGAACTGCGCCTGCACGACCGGCACGATCACGAGCTGCGCGAGCCGTTCGAACGGGTTCAGCACGAACTCGGTCTGGCCGCGATTCCACGTCGAGACCATCAACTGGCCCTGATAGTCGGAGTCGATCAGGCCGACGAGGTTGCCGAGCACGATCCCGTGCTTGTGGCCGAGGCCCGAGCGCGGCAGGATCAGCGCCGCATAGCCGGGGTCGGCGAGGTGGATCGCAAGGCCGGTCGGCACGAGCGTCGTTTCGCCCGGCTGCAGTGTGACCGGCGCGTCGAGGCACGCGCGCAGGTCGAGGCCCGCGCTGCCGGTGGTCGCATAGGCGGGCAGGTAGTCGCGCATGCGCGCGTCGAGAATCTTCAGGTCGAGTTTCATGCGGTCGTCGAATCGGTCGGGAAGGGCGCGGCGGCGAGGGCTGCCGCGCGGGAGATCAGATCAGGCGGTTGTCGGGCAGGCGCTTCGCGATTTCCGCGACGAGCGCGTGCGCGAGTTCGTCCTTTGGCGCGCGCGGCAGGCGCGTGAGGCCGGCGGCTTCGAACAGCACGACTTCGTTGTCGTCGCGGCCGAACGTCAGCGGGCCGAGGTTGCCGATGAGCAGCGGCACGTTCTTGCGTTTGCGCTTCTCGTCGCCGTGCACGTCGAGGTCGCCGCTTTCGGCCGCGAACCCGACGCAGAACGGCGGATTGGGCAGCGCCGCGACCGACGCGAGGATGTCGGGGTTCTCGACGAATGCGAGCGCCGGCATCTTGCGGTCGGCCGTCTTCTTCATCTTGTGCTCGGCCGGCTGGTCGACGCGCCAGTCGGCGACCGCGGCCACCGCGATGAAGATGTCGGCATCGGCGACTGCTTGCATCACCGCGTCGTACATCTGCTGCGCGGTCTGCACGTCCTGGCGGGTCACGCCCCACGGCGTGTCGAGCGCGACCGGCCCCGCGACGAGATGCACGTCGGCGCCGGCCTGCTGCGCGGCGCGCGCGAGCGCGAAGCCCATCTTGCCGCTCGAGCGGTTCGTGAGGCCGCGCACCGGGTCGAGCGGTTCGAATGTCGGCCCGGCCGTGATCAGCACGCGGCGGTGCGCGAGCACCTTCGGCGCGAAATGCGCGACGATCGCTTCATGGATCGCCTCGGGCTCGAGCATGCGGCCGTCGCCGACTTCGCCGCACGCCTGCGCGCCCGAATCCGGGCCGAGCACCGACACGCCGTCCGCGCGCAGTTGCGCGACGTTGCGCTGCGTGGCCGGGTTTTGCCACATCTGGCGGTTCATCGCGGGAACGACGAGCAGCGGACAATCGCGCGCGACGCATAGCGTCGACAGCAGGTCGTCCGCGAATCCGTGCGCGAGCTTCGCGAGGAAATCCGTCGACGCGGGCGCGATCACGATCGCGTCGGCTTCGCGCGACAGGTCGATGTGCGCCATGTTGTTGTCGATGCGCGCGTCCCACTGGCTCGTATAGACGGGCCGGCCGGACAGCGCCTGCATCGTGACGGGCGTGATGAACTGCGCGGCGGCTTCGGTCATCACGACCTGCACGGTCGCGCCTGCCTTCGTCAGCAGCCGGGTGAGCTCGGCGATCTTGTAGCAGGCGATGCCGCCCGTCAGGCCGAGAACGAGGTGTTTTCCAGCGAGTTCTGCGTGTGCCAACTCAGGCCTCCAAGGGTCAAACGGAACGGCCGGCGCGAAGCCGGCCGTCGACACCGAGTATGCGCGCTCAGCGCGAGCCGCGCACGCGACGCAGTTCGTCGTAGACCAGCAGCACCGCGCCGACGGTGATCGCGGAATCGGCGAGGTTGAACGCCGGGAAGTGCCAGCCGCCGACGTGGAAATCGAGAAAGTCGATCACGTGGCCGTAGACCAGCCGATCGATCACGTTGCCGAGCGCGCCGCCGAGGATCAGCGCGAGCGACAGGCTGAACAGCCGCTGCTGGCCGTGGCGGCGCAGCAGGAAGCAGATCACGAGCGTCGCGCCGATGCCGAGCGCGGTGAACGCCCAGCGCTGCCAGCCGCTCGCGGTCGACAGGAAGCCGAACGCGGCGCCGCGGTTGTACACCAGCACGAGGCTGAAGAACGACGTCAGCGCATGCTGCGCGCCGTACGCGAACGTTTTCAGGATCGCGATCTTCGACAGCTGATCGAACAGGATCACGATCAGCGAAATGCCGAGCCAGGGCGCGAGCGCGCCGCTGGCCGGCTTCGACAGGGTTTTTGCCATGGTTATGCCGCGCTCCGGATTTCGCCGTTTTCAAACAGGTTCGAGAAGCAGCGTCCGCACAGCGTCGGATGATCGGCGTGCGCGCCGACGTCCTCGCGGTAGTGCCAGCAGCGTTCGCACTTCTGGTACTTCGACGCCGCGACGTCGACGCTTTCCTGCGCCTCGTCGTCGACCTTCACGACCGTCGCCGCCGACGTGATCAGCACGAACTTGAGATCGTCGCCGAGGCTCGTGAGCGCATCGTAGCGCGCGCCGCTCGCGTGCACGGCTACTTCGGCCTGCAGCGACGAACCGATGCGGTTCGCGGTGCGTGCTTCCTCGAGCGCCTTCGTCACGTCGCCGCGCACGTCGCGCAGCAGCGCCCACTTGTCGATCAGCGCGGCCGAGCCGGCCACTTCCGGATACGCGTAGTACGTTTCCGTGAACACGGTGTCGCTGGCCGGCTGGAACACCTTCCACGCTTCTTCCGCGGTGAACGACAGGAACGGTGCGAGCACGCGCAGCAGCCCGTGCGTCAGGTGGTACAGCGCGGTCTGCGCGGAGCGGCGCGCGCGCGAATCGGCCGCGCTGGTGTACAGACGGTCCTTCAGCACGTCGAGGTAGAAGCCGCCGAGATCTTCCGAGCAGTATGTCTGCAGCTTCGCGACGACCGGGTGGAACTCGTACTTCTCGTAGTGGCCGAGCAATTCCGTCTGCAGTTGCGCGGAGAACGCGACCGCATAACGGTCGATCTCGAGCCATTCGTCGACCGGCACCGCGTGCTGCGCGAAGTCGAAGTCCGACAGGTTCGCGAGCAGGAAGCGCAGCGTGTTGCGGATGCGGCGATAGCCTTCCGTCACACGCTTCAGGATTTCCTCGGAGATCGCGAGCTCGCCCGAATAGTCGGTCGACGCGATCCAAAGGCGGATGATTTCCGCGCCGAGGCGGTTCGCGACTTCATGCGGGTCGACACCGTTGCCGAGCGACTTGCTCATCTTGCGGCCTTCGCCGTCGACCGTGAAGCCGTGCGTGAGCAGGCCCTTGTACGGCGCGCGGCCGTCGATCATCGACGCGGTCAGCAGCGACGAGTGGAACCAGCCGCGGTGCTGGTCCGAGCCTTCGAGGTACAGGTCCGCCGGGAACTGCAGCTGATCCTTGTGCGAGCCGCGCAGCACGTGCCAGTGCGTCGTGCCCGAGTCGAACCACACGTCGAGCGTGTCGCGGTTCTTTTCATACATGTTCGCGTCGTCGCCGATCAGCTCGCGCGGGTCGAGCGACTGCCACGCCTCGATGCCCGACTGCTCGACGCGCTTCGCGACTTCCTCGAGCAGCTCGAGCGTGCGCGGGTGCAGCTCGCCGGTTTCCTTGTGCACGAAGAACGCCATCGGCACGCCCCATTGGCGCTGGCGCGACAGCGTCCAGTCGGGACGGTTCGCGATCATGCTGAACAGGCGCTGCTTACCCCACGACGGGTAGAACGCGGTCGCCTCGACGCCTTCGAGCGCCGCTTCGCGCAGCGTCCTGCCGTCGTCGCGCGGCGTCACGTCCATGCCGGCGAACCATTGCGACGTCGCGCGGTAGATGATCGGCGTCTTGTGGCGCCAGCAGTGCATGTAGCTGTGCGTGTACTTCTCGCTGCGCAGCAGCGAGCCGGCCGCGTTCAGCGCGTCGACGATCTTCGGGTTCGCGTCCCAGATCGACAGGCCGCCGAACAGCGGCAGCGATTCGATGTAGCGGCCGTCGCCCATCACCGGGTTGATGAAGTCGGAATCGGTCATCCCGTGCGCCTTGCACGACATGAAGTCTTCGATGCCGTAGGCAGGCGACGAGTGCACGACGCCGGTACCCGTGTCGGTCGTCACGTAGTCGCCGAGGTAGACGGGCGCGGTGCGCTTGTAGCCGGGGTGGGCCGACGCGAGCGGGTGGTGGAAGCGCAGGTTCGCGAGCTTCACGCCGGGCGCGGTCGCGACGACGCGGCCGGTCAGCTTGAAGTCGGCCATGCAGGCGGCGACGCGTTCTTCCGCGATGATCAGCAGCCCGCGCTCGGTGTCGACCAGCGCGTAGACGATTTCCGGATGGAGGTTCAGCGCCTGGTTGGCCGGGATCGTCCACGGCGTGGTGGTCCAGATCACGATGCCGCCCTCGGCGCGCGGCAGCGCCGGCAGGCCGAACGCCTGCGCGGTCTTTTCCGGCTCGGCGAATGCGAACATCACGTCGATCGTCGGGTCGGTGCGGTCCTTGTATTCGACTTCCGCCTCGGCGAGCGCCGAGCCGCAGTCGAAGCACCAGTTCACCGGCTTCAGCCCGCGGTACACGTAGCCCTTCTCGATGATCTTGCCGAGCGCGCGGATCTCTTCCGCCTCGTTGACGAAGTTCATCGTCTTGTACGGGTTCGCCCAGTCGCCGAGCACGCCGAGGCGCTTGAAGCCGACCTTCTGCTTCTCGATCTGCTCGGTGGCATACGCGCGCGCCTTGCTCATCACTTCGGCCGCCGGCAGCGACTTGCCGAACTGTTTCTCGATCTGGATCTCGATCGGCATCCCGTGGCAATCCCAGCCCGGCACGTACGGTGCGTCGAAGCCGGCCATGTTGCGCGACTTGACGACGATGTCCTTCAGGATCTTGTTGACCGCGTGACCGAGGTGGATGTCGCCGTTCGCATACGGGGGGCCGTCATGCAGGATGAACTTCGGGCGGCCCTTGCTGGCCGCGCGGATCTTTTCGTAGATGCCGCGCTCTTCCCATTCCTTGACCCACTGCGGCTCGCGCTTGGGCAGGTCGCCCCGCATCGGGAAGGGCGTGTCGAGCAGGTTGACCGGATACTTGGCCTGCGGTTTCGAATCGGCTTTCTTGTTGCTCATGATGGGATCGCTATCTAAATCGGTGGACGCTCGTGCGTCGTGAATCGGGGATGCGCGCGTGTTGGCGGCGCGAGGGCGCGGCGCGTGGCGCCGCTGGCCGGATCAGCTAATTCGGTCGGTCGCCGACGTCGAGAAGCCGGTCGCGCGACTGCCCGGCGCGCGGGCGCGCTCGACGAAATACGCGCGCGCATTCGCGACGTCCAGTGCGATCGCGCGCGACAGCGCCTCGAGATCGTCGAACTTCGCCTCGTCGCGCAGCTTCTTCAGGAATTCGACGCGGATCAGCTTGCCGTACGCATCGCCGTGCCAGTCGAGCAGGTGGACTTCGAGCAGCACGCGGCCGGAATCGTCGACGGTCGGGCGCAGCCCGAGGCTCGCGACGCCCGGCAGCGGGGCGGGGCCCAGGCCGTGCACCTGCACGACGAAGATGCCCGCAAGCGCCGGCCGCTTGTGCGCGATCGGCAGGTTCAGGGTCGGGAAGCCGAGGTCGCGGCCGAGCTTCAGCCCGTGTGCGACGTGGCCGCTGATCGCGTAGCCGTGGCCGAGCGCCTGCGCGGCCGCGTCGAGATCGCCCGCGGCGAGCGCGGCGCGCACGCCGGAGCTGGAGATGCGCGTGCCGTCGCTGCCGGAGACCGTGCCCATCTGCTCGACTTCGAAACCGTACTGTTCGCCGGCCGCCTTCAGCGTGTCGAAGGTGCCCGCGCGCTTCGCGCCGTAGCAGAAATCGTCGCCGACCATCATCCAGCGCGTGTGCAGCCCGCCGACCAGCGTGCGTTCGACGAACGCCTGCGGCGACTGGCTCGCGAACGTGTGGTTGAAGTGCTCGACGACGACGCGGTCGACCCCGTGCTCGCGCAGCGCTTCCAGCTTGTCGCGCAGCATCGCGATGCGCGGCGGCGCGCCGGCCGGATTGAAGAATTCGCGCGGGTGCGGCTCGAACGTCATCACGCACACGGGCAGGCCGCGCGCGTCCGCTGCCGCGCGCACGCGCGCGAGCAGGGCCTGGTGCCCGCGATGGACACCGTCGAAGTTGCCGATCGTCAGCGCGCACGGCGCGCGGCTCTCGGCGTTGGGCAGGCCGCGGAAGACTTTCACGATAGCGGAAGCAGCGTCGGGGGAATGGGCGGTGGAATGCCGCAAAGCAGAAGATTATAAACGTTCGGGCGGCCCGGCGGCCGAGAAGGAGGGAAACGCGGGGGCGAATGGTAAAATTCGCGGATGAAAAAACTCGTGATCCTGATTTCCGGTCGCGGCAGCAACATGGAGGCCATCGTCCGCGCGTGCGCGCAGGAACGCTGGCCGGCCCAGGTCGCCGCCGTGATCGCCAACCGGCCTGACGCAGCCGGCCTGTTTTTTGCCGCGTCGCACGGGGTGGCGACCGCGGTGGTCGACCACCGGTCGTTCGACGGCCGCGACAGCTTCGACGCGGCGCTCGCCGCCGAGATCGACCGCTTCGCGCCCGATCTCGTCGTGCTCGCCGGCTTCATGCGCATCCTCACGCCCGATTTCGTCAGACGATATGAAGGCCGCCTGCTGAACATCCATCCGTCGCTGTTGCCGAGCTTCAAGGGTATCCACACGCACCAGCAGGCGCTGGATGCCGGCGTCGCGCTGCATGGCGCGAGCGTGCATTTCGTGATTCCCGAACTCGACAGCGGCGCCATCGTCGCGCAGGGGGCGGTGCCGGTGCGCGCGGGCGACGACGCGGCCGCGCTCGCGCGGCGCGTGCTGACGGTCGAGCACGTGCTGTATCCGCGTGCGGTGCGCTGGTTCGTCGAGGGGCGCCTGCGCCTCGAGAACGGCCGGGCAGTGGTGGCGCCGGAAGAGGCGCGCTGGATTTTCGCGGATCAACCGCATACCGAAACGAGCGAGGGCGTATGAAGCTGCACGGATTCCTGATTGGCCAGACCGAGACCTTGCTGGCGGAGGTGCTGAAGTTCACCGGCCCCGCCGACGCGACGACGAGCCGGTTCTTCCGCGCGCACCCGAAGCTCGGCCACGCCGAGCGCGGCGTGATCGCCGAGGCGGTGTTCGCGGTGCTGCGCCGGAAGATGGAGTTTTCGCACCTCGCCGAGAGCGGCACGGGCAGCCCCGCACGGCGCCTCACGCTGCTGGGCCTGATGCAGACGCTCGGCCGCAATGCGCTGAAGCCGTTCGTGTCCGACACGGAGGCCGCATGGCTCGAGCACGTGTCGAAGATCGATCCGGCGAGCCTGCCGGTGCGCGTGCGCACGAACCTGCCGGACTGGATCTACCAGGCGCTGTCGGCCCGTTTCGACGCCGAGGAGCTCGCGCAGCTCGCCGCCGCGCTGAATTACCCGGCGCCGCTCGACCTGCGCGCCAACGCGCAGAAGGCGACGCGCGACCAGGTGATCGACGCGCTGCGCGCGGAGGGCATCGACGCGGGCGAGACGCCGTTCGCGCCGCAGGGCGTGCGCGTCGTCGGCAAGCCGGCGCTCACGCGCCTGCAGGTGTTCCAGGAAGGGCAGATCGAGGTGCAGGACGAGGGCAGCCAGCTGCTGTGCTCGCTGGTCGCGCCGCGCCGCGGCGAGATGATCGTCGATTTCTGCGCGGGCGCCGGCGGCAAGACGCTCGCGCTCGGCGCGATGATGCGCTCGACCGGGCGCCTTTACGCGTTCGACGTGTCGGAAAAGCGCTTGACCAAGCTCAAGCCGCGCCTCGCGCGCAGCGGGCTGTCGAACGTGAACCCGGTGCTGATCGACAGCGAGCACGATGCGAAGATCAAGCGGCTCGCCGGCAAGATCGACCGCGTGCTGGTCGACGCGCCGTGCAGCGGCCTCGGCACGCTGCGCCGCAATCCCGACTTGAAGTGGCGCCAGACGCGCACGTCGATCGAGGAGCTCACGCCGAAGCAGGCGTCGATCCTCGCGAGCGCCGCGCGTCTCGTGAAGAAGGGCGGCCGGCTCGTGTACGCGACCTGCAGCGTGCTCCACGCGGAGAACGAAGCAATCGTCGAGCAGTTCCTGGCCGACCATCCGGAGTTCGTGCTGGTGCCCGCGCAGCAGGTGCTGGCCGACCAGCGCATCGCGATCGAGACCGGCGACTACCTGTCGCTGTGGCCGCACCGCCACGCGACCGACGGCTTCTTCGCCGCGGTGCTCGAGCGGCGCGCGCAGTAACGGCGGCACGGACGGACGATGGAGAGTCTGCAAAGCCGCCTGCTGTCGCGCCGGCTGGCCTCGGTGATTCGCGATTTCCACCAGCCGGTGATGATCTGGCAGGCGGCGATCCTCGTCGGCGCACTCTGTTTCGCCTGGCTGGCCGCGCGCTTCGTGCACGGCCGGATCGATGCGCGCCGCACGGCGTCCGGACGCGCGCCCGGGGCGGGCTCGGATAGCCTGAAGCGCGCGCTGTTTCCGTTGTTCGGCGGCATTTTCGTCGGCGTCGCGCAGCTCGCGTTCGAGCCGTTCATGTCGACGTCGCTGCTGTCGCTCGCGCTCGTGCCGCTGTTCGGCATCGGGCTGATCTACGTGCTGTTCTTCTTCGCGCGGCGCGTGTTCGCGCGCGACGGCCACACGCATGCGTGGCTGTCGATCGTCGAGAAGATCGTGTCGACCATCGTGTGGGCCGCGATGGTGCTGACCGTGCTCGGCATCCAGCGCGACGTGCTCGGCTGGCTCGACAGCGTGCAGTTTCGCGTGGCCAATGCGCATCTCACGCTGCTGTCGGTGATCTCCGGCGCGCTGTGGGTGTGCGTGACGCTGATGGTCGCGATGTGGCTCGGCTCGGTGCTCGAGGATCGCCTCGCGCGCGCGAGCACGCTCGACGCGAACCTGAAGGTCGTGCTGTCGCGGGTCGGCCGCGCGCTGCTGGTGTTCGCGGCGATCCTGATCGGGCTGTCGCTCGTCGGCATCGACGTGACGGTGCTCGGCGTGTTCGGCGGTGCGTTGGGCGTCGGCCTCGGCTTCGGCCTGCAGAAGGTCGCCAGCAATTACGTGTCGGGCTTCATCATCCTGCTCGATCGCTCGCTGCGGCTCGGCGACGCGATCAGCGTCGGCGGCTTGCAGGGCGTCGTCACGCAGATCCGCACGCGCTATACGGTCGTGCGTGGCCTCGACGGCAACGAGACGCTGATCCCGAACGAGAAGCTGATCACCGACGTCGTGCAGAACCAGTCGTCGTACCTGACGCGCGGCTACGCGAAGGTCGCCGTGCAGGTCGCCTATACGAACGACGTCGAGCAGGCACTGGCGGTGCTGGCAGAGGCCGCGAAGGGCGTGCCGCGCGTGCTCGCGGAGCCGGCGCCGGCCCCGTACCTGGTCGGCTTCGGCGCGGACGGGATCGATCTGGAGCTCGGTTTCTGGATCGAGGATGCGGCCACGGGCACGTCGGGCGTGCGTTCGGCCGTGAACCGCAACATCTGGCGGCGGTTCGGCGAGCACGGGATCTCGATCCCGTTCCCGCAGCGCGAAGTGCGCGTGGTCGGCCTGCCCGATGGTCTTGCGGCAACTGGCGTGGTGGCGAAGGGCTTGCCCGTGGCCGGCGTCGGGACGGTGGACGGGCAGGCGTCGGCGGCCTAGAAGGCCCGAGGCGCGGCGCGTCGCTCCGAGTCGGGTAAATCTGACCGGCCAGAACGGGATCGCGGGGCTTTCCGGGTCCGGAGATGGACTGTCCGCCTTGCGTCAACACAAGAAAATATTCATTTTTTACAAAGACTTGGAACGGTTGAAGTAAAATTCCGGTCTACACGCGGTATGCTTTCATTTTTATGACGTCGGCCGGCGCCGGCGTCGCTCTCACCACAGGTAACTGCCTTGTTGAATTCCCTGCTCGATTTTCTTTCCCACGGGCTCCTGCGTTTTTCGTGGTGGCAGGTCGCGCTGTTCGCGCTTGCCGTCACGCACGTCACGATCATCGGCGTGACGGTCTACCTGCATCGCTGCCAGGCGCACCGCGCGCTGGAGCTGCATCCGATCGCGAGCCATTTCTTCCGCATGTGGCTGTGGATGACGACCGGCATGCTGACGGGTCAGTGGGCCGCGATCCATCGCAAGCACCACGCAAAGTGCGAGACCGAGGAAGATCCGCACAGCCCGCAGACGCGCGGGATCTGGAAGGTGTTCCTGGAAGGCGCCGAGCTGTATCGCGCGGAAGCGAAGAACGAAGAAACGATGCGCAAGTTCAGCCACGGCACGCCGAACGACTGGATCGAGCGCAATCTGTACTCCAAGTACCCGATCCTCGGCGTGAGCCTGATGATGGTGCTCGACGTCGCGCTGTTCGGCGTGCTCGGCCTGACCGTGTGGGCCGTGCAGATGGTCTGGATTCCGTTCTGGGCCGCCGGTGTCGTGAACGGCTTCGGCCACTTCTGGGGCTACCGCAACTTCAACTCGGCCGATGCGAGCACGAACCTGTTCCCGTGGGGCATCGTGATCGGCGGCGAAGAGCTGCACAACAACCACCACACGTTCGCGACGTCGGCGAAGCTGTCGAACAAGTGGTACGAGTTCGACATCGGCTGGATGTACATCCGCATCATGTCGGCATTCGGTCTCGCGAAGGTGAAGAAGGTCGCACCGACGCCGCGCCTGAACAAGCCGAAGACGGTGCTCGACCAGGAAACGCTGCAGGCCGTGTTGTCGAACCGCTACGAAGTGATGGCGCGCTACGGCAAGGCCGTCAAGCGTGCATACCGCCAGGAGCTCGCGCACCTGAAGGAGCTTGGTGCGAGCGAGAAGTACCAGCTGATGCGCAGCGCGCGCAAATGGTTCCACAAGGACGCCGACGGCCTCGACGAGCCGCAGAAGAAGCTGCTGCCGGAAATCTTCGCGAACAGCCAGAAGCTGCAGACGTACTTCCAGCTGCGCCAGGATCTGGCCGCGATCTGGGATCGCTCGACTGCATCGCGCGAACAGCTGCTCGCGCAATTGCAGGATTGGTGCCATCGCGCCGAACAAAGCGGCATCAAGGCGCTGCAGGAATTCGCGACACGTCTGCGTCGCTACGCCTGATTCGAAATCGATTAGAATCTAAGGACGTCACAAACCCCGCGTTGGCGGGGTTTTTTCATTTGGGCCGCCGGTTTTTGATGGCCGATCGGCAGGGTGGATTGGTATGAGGCTTGGGGCAGTGGATTCGATACCCCATGGGACCATGGGTAAGCGCTAAAGCACTAACTCTGGCCGACCGCGAAGCATGGGACCAGAGTAAGCGCTAAAGCGCTAACTCTGGCCGACAGGAGATATGGAGATGCAATCGACGATCAAACCCGTCGAGTACGACCGGCCCGTCGCAGCAGGGACCGTGTGCGGCGTGGGACAAGCATGGGCCAAGGTGCCCGACGCGCCGTCCGCCGAGGAACGCGCTGCACTGAAGGCGCGCATCAAGGCGCTGCTCGCACGGGAAAAGGCCGTGCTCGTCGCCCACTACTACGTGGATGCCGAGCTGCAGGAACTGGCCGACGAAACAGGCGGCTGCGTCGCCGATTCGCTCGAAATGGCCCGTTTCGGCCGTGACCACCACGCGCAGACGCTCGTCGTCGCCGGCGTGCGCTTCATGGGCGAAACCGCGAAGATCCTGAGCCCCGGCAAACGCGTGCTGATGCCCGACCTCGATGCGACCTGCTCGCTCGATCTCGGCTGCCCGGCCGACGAATTCTCCGCGTTCTGCGATGCGCATCCCGATCGCACGGTCGTCGTCTACGCGAACACCAGCGCCGCCGTGAAGGCGCGCGCGGACTGGATGGTCACGTCGTCGATCGGCCTCGAGATCGTCGCCGACCTGCACGCACGGGGCGAGAAGATCATCTGGGCACCCGATCGCCATCTCGGCAGCTACATCCAGAAGAAAACCGGCGCGGACATGCTGCTGTGGCAGGGTTCGTGCCTCGTCCACGACGAATTCAAGGGCATCGAGCTCGACCTGCTGCGCGCGGAATATCCGGGCGCCAAGGTGCTCGTGCATCCCGAGTCGCCGGAAAACGTCGTCGCGCAGGCGGACGTCGTCGGCTCGACCACGCAACTGATCGACGCAGCCGTGAAGCTCGACGCGACGCACTTCATCGTCGCGACCGATCTCGGCATCCTTCACAAGATGCAGCTCGCGGCGCCCGGCAAGACCTTCATCGCCGCGCCGACGGCCGGCAACAGCGCGACCTGCAAGAGCTGCGCGCATTGCCCGTGGATGGCGATGAACGGCCTCGCGAACCTCGCCGACGTGCTCGAGCGCGGTCACAACGAGATCTTTGTCGATCCCGCGATCGGCGTGCGTGCGCGTCTGCCGATCGACCGGATGCTCGATTTCGCAGCGGCGCACAAGAAGCGCGTGCAGGCGAGCGGCGATCTGCAGCGCGACCAGCAACTGTTCGCGAACGTGGGGGCAGCGTAATGAACGATTCCCGCGCCCACATCCGTTCGCTGTCCCCCGAAGCCGGCGCTGCGGCGCTCACGCTGGTCCCAGGCACGGCGCCTTTCGAGGGGAAGGCCGCGGTGCTTGAGGGGGCCGCGCCGGAAGGCGCCGTGACGACCGCAGTCTCCCCGCTGTTCGACACCGTCCGCGCACAATACGGGGCGGCATTCGACGAAGCGATCGCGCGTAACGTGGCCGATGCGATCGCCGAAGACGTCGGCACCGGCGACCAGACCGGGCGGCTCGTGCCGGCCGGCGAGCGGCGCCGCGCGCGCATCATCGTGCGCGAGGAAGCGGTGCTGTGCGGCGTGCCGTGGTTCGAGGCCGTCATCGCGCGGATCGATCCGTCGATCGTCGTGCAGTGGCGCTATCGCGAAGGCGAGCGGATGACGCCGGATTCGACCGTCTGCGAGCTCGAAGGACCGGCGCGGGCACTGTTGACGGCCGAGCGCAACGGGCTGAATTTCCTGCAACTGCTGTCGGGCGTCGCGAGCGCGACGCGCCGTTACGTCGATCGCGTCGAAGGCACGCGCGCGAAGATCCTCGATACGCGCAAGACGCTGCCGGGCCTGCGGCTCGCGCAGAAGTACGCGGTGCGGGTCGGCGGCGGCGAGAACCAGCGTCTCGCGCTGTACGACGGCATCCTGATCAAGGAAAACCATATCGCGGCAGCCGGCGGCGTCGGCGAAGCCCTCGATGCGGCGTTCGCGCTGGAGTCGGGCGTGCCGGTGCAGATCGAAGTCGAGACGCTCGCGCAGCTCGACACGGCGCTCGCGCATGGCGCGCAATCGGTGCTGCTCGACAACTTTACGCTCGACATGATGCGCGAAGCGGTGCGCGTCGCGGCCGGCAAGGCCGTGCTCGAAGTGTCGGGCGGCGTCAATTTCGATACGGTGCGCACGTTCGCGGAAACGGGCGTCGACCGCATCTCGATCGGCGCGCTGACGAAGGACGTGCGCGCGACCGACTATTCGATGCGGATCGTCGACTGACCTCGCGGCATGTCGTCTGACGAAAAAGGCCGTTGGCGTGCAAGCGCCAACGGCCTTTTTCTGTATGGTGGCCGCCCCGGGAAGGGCGTGCCGGTCAGCGGCGCGAGCGCGGCGTGAGCACGCTCGGCAGCGCCTTGGGCAGCGTGTGCGGCCAGTCGCGGCTGTAGTGCAGCCCGCGGCTTTCGCGGCGCGAGTAGGCGCTCTTCACGATCAGCGTCGCGACGTCGACCAGATTGCGCAGTTCGAGCAGGTCGCGCGTCACGCGGAAATTCGCGTAGTACTCGTGGATCTCGTCCCGCAGCAGCGACAAGCGGTGCTTCGCGCGTTCGAGACGCTTGTCGGTACGCACGATGCCGACGTAGTTCCACATCAGCCTGCGCAGCTCGTCCCAGTTGTGCGCCACGACGACTTCCTCGTCCGCATCCGACACGCGGCTTTCGTCCCATGCGGGCAGCGTGGCCGGCGTTTGGGCGTCGAAGCCGGCCGCCTCGATCGCCTCGGCCGCCGCGCGGCCGATCACGAGACATTCGAGCAGCGAGTTGCTCGCGAGCCGGTTCGCGCCGTGCAGCCCCGTGTACGACGTTTCGCCGACCGCATACAGGCCCGCGAGATCGGTGCGCCCCGCGAGGTCGGTGACGACGCCGCCGCACGTGTAGTGCGCGGCCGGCACGACCGGAATCGGCTGCCGGGCGATGTCGATGCCGAATTCGAGGCAGCGAGCGTGGATCGTCGGGAAGTGTTCGCGCAGGAACGCTTCCGGCTGATGGCTGATGTCGAGATACACGCAGTCGATCCCGCGCTTCTTGATCTCGAAGTCGATCGCGCGCGCGACGATGTCGCGCGGCGCGAGTTCCGCGCGCGGATCGTGCGCGGGCATGAAGCGCGTGCCGTCCGGCAGCTTCAGCAACCCGCCTTCGCCGCGCACGGCCTCCGAGATCAGGAACGATTTCGCATACGGATGGAACAGGCAGGTCGGGTGGAACTGGATGAATTCCATGTTCGACACGCGGCAGCCCGCGCGCCATGCCATCGCGATGCCGTCGCCGGTCGCGGTGTCGGGGTTCGTCGTGTACAGGTAGACCTTGCCGGCACCACCGGTCGCGAGCACCGTGTGCGGCGCCTCGATCGTGATCGTGCGGTCGTTGTCGACGTCGAGCGCATACAGCCCGTGACAGCGGCGGCCGGGCAGGCCGAGCCGGTCCGACGTGATCAGGTCGATTGCATGGTGGTTTTCGAAGAACGTGATGTTCGGATGCTGGCGCGCGCGGTCGGACAGCGTCGCGAGCACCGCATGGCCGGTCGCGTCGGCCGCGTGGATGATCCGGCGGTGGCTGTGGCCGCCTTCGCGCGTCAGATGGAAGCCGAGTTCGGCCGCATCGTCCTTCGTGAACGGCACGCCTTGCGAGATCAGCCATTCGATGGCTTCGCGGCCGTGCTCTACGATGTAGCGCGTCGCGCCTTCGTCGCACAGCCCGCCGCCGGCGACCAGCGTGTCGTCGACGTGGTTCTGGATGCTGTCCGCTGAGTCGAGGACAGCCGCGATGCCGCCTTGCGCGTTATCGCTCGCCCCCTCCATCATCGAACGTTTCGCGATCAGCGCGACACGTCGCGTGCTGGCCAGGTTGAGTGCGACCGACAGCCCTGCCAGGCCGCTGCCGACGATCGCCACGTCGAATTTCATGCTGCATCTCCATCGTTACGCTTTAGATCTTGTGCGTTCCGTCGGCCATGGCCGCGGAAAGGGGAGAGCATACCGCGTCGGGCCCGCGCGCGTATGCGCAAAACAAAAAGCCCCGCATGTGCGGGGCTTTTTGGTCGCCGTCAGGCTACAGAAACCGGAGATTACTTGATCTTGGTTTCTTTGTATTCCACATGCTTGCGGACGACGGGATCGAACTTCTTGATCGCCATCTTTTCCGGCATGTTGCGCTTGTTCTTCGTGGTCGTGTAGAAGTGACCCGTGCCAGCGGTCGACTCGAGCTTGATCTTGTCGCGTGCGCCTTTTGCCATGATTGTGCTCCTTGGGCTTAGGCTTCGCCGCGTGCGCGCAGGTCAGCGAGCACGGAATCGATGCCGTTCTTGTCGATCAGGCGCAGGCCGGCGTTCGAGACGCGCAGGCGCACCCAGCGGTTTTCGCTCTCTACCCAGAACCGGCGGTTTTGCAGGTTCGGCAGGAAGCGACGCTTGGTCTTGTTGTTGGCGTGGGAAACGTTGTTGCCGCTCATCGGCGCTTTCCCAGTTACTTGGCATACGCGTGCCATGAGAGCACTCCTAATACGCTAAATTCGGGGTTCGATCGCCGATGAAGGTTCCATCGTACCGCCACGTGATCCATGGCTGCACTCAGAACGCCGAAGCCCTTACAGACAAGGCCCTTCGATGGCTAGAACTGGTTGGAAAAAAGACAGACGATGATTCTAGCAGAAAAAGTTCAGAAAAATCAAACCCAATTTCGCTTCATCGTCGCGGCGCCCCAGGGCGGGTCGCCGGGCCACAGTCTACAGCCAACCGGCACGCGCGAACGAAAATGTATCGGCGGTGCCGACGACCACGTGATCGAGCAGCTTCGCATCGATGAGCGCGAGCGCCTCGTGAAGCACGCGAGTCAGGCGCCGGTCTTCGGCGCTCGGCTGCACCGCGCCGGATGGGTGGTTGTGCGCGATGATCAGCGCCGCGGCATTCAGCACGAGCGCGCGCCGCACGATCTCGCGCGGATAGACGGCCATCCGCGTGAGCGAGCCGCGGGCGCTTTCTTCCACGTCGATGAGGCCGTGACGGGCATCGAGGTACAGCGTGACGAACACTTCGTGCGGACGCGTGCCGATCCTGAGCCGCAGATAATCCTCGACCGCGCCCGGCGAATCGATCTGCAGCCGCTCGCGCGCTTTTTCCACCAGCGCGCGCCGCGCGATCTCGGTCACGGCGATCAGCACCGCCGAGCGCGCCGTGCCGATGCCCGGGTGCGTGGCGAACACATCCGGCTCCGCATCGAGCATGTCACGCAGCGAGTCGCCGAACCGGGCGAGCAGCGCGCGGGCGCTGGCGAATACGTCGCGGCCGCCGCCGCCGGTGCCGAGCAGCAGCGCGATCAGCTCCGCGTCGGTCAGCGCGGCCGGCCCGCGTTCCAGCAACCGTTCGCGCGGCAGATGCGGCTTCCAGTTTCGCGGGCGGCGCTTGCGCGGCCGGGCCGGGGCCGTGTGGCGGGCTGGAGCGGCCGGCGCATCGGCGGGGTCGCGACATTCGGTCGCCGGGACGGCGAGACAAGGTGACAGCATGAGCGAAACTCCATTGGCGGCGGGCGTGGATGCGACGTCGTCGCACTTTCAGCCTTGCGCGCTCAGGTGACTTACAATATTGGCTTTGCGCCGGGCCTTTCGGCCAGTTCGGGCGCCGACGAACACGAGTAATTCATGAGCCTCATCGATCTATCCGAAGTGAAGCCCGGTTCCCATGTCACGCTGCATTACCGGCTTGCACTGGCCGACGGCGCCGACATCGTCAACACCTTCTCCGACAAGCCCGCCACGCTGCTGCTCGGCGCGGGGCAACTGGCGCCCTCGCTGGAACAGATTCTGATCGGGCTCCGGGTCGGCGACCATTCGACTTATCAGCTAACGCCCGAGCAGGGGTTCGGTCCCCGCAATCCCGACATGCTCCAGCGCGTGACGCTGTCGACGCTGCGCGAGAACGGGATGGTCGGCGACGATTTCACGCCGGGCGAGCTGATCGAGTTCAACGCGCCGGACGGCGGCCGCTATGCAGGGGTGCTGAAGGAAGTCAGCGAAACCTCGGCGCTGTTCGACTTCAATCATCCGCTCGCGGGCCAGGCGCTCACGTTCGAAGTGAAAATCATCGGAATCCTGTAATCATGAGTACCACCGATACGCTGTCCGGGCAGACCGTCGCCGCCGATGCCGAAATCCTGCTGGCCCAGCCGCGCGGCTTCTGCGCAGGGGTCGACCGCGCCATCGAGATCGTCGAGCGCGCGATCGCGATGCACGGTGCGCCGATCTACGTCCGTCACGAGATCGTCCACAACAAGTACGTGGTCGAGGATCTGAAGAAGAAAGGCGCGATCTTCGTCGAGGAACTCGAGGAAGTGCCGGCCGGCAACACCGTGATCTTCAGCGCGCACGGCGTGTCGAAGGCCGTGCGCGACGAAGCGGACGTGCGCGGGCTGCGCATTTACGACGCAACCTGCCCGCTCGTCACGAAGGTGCACGTCGAAGTGGCCAAGATGCGCCAGGACGGCGTCGACATCGTGATGATCGGCCACAAGGGCCATCCGGAAGTCGAGGGCACGATGGGGCAGGTCGAGCGCGGCATGCATCTCGTCGAAAGCGTCGAAGATGTCCAGAAGCTCGAGCTCGCCGATCCCGAGCGCATCGCGCTCGTCACGCAGACGACGCTGTCCGTCGACGACGCGGCCGAGATCATCGGTGCGCTGAAGTCGAAGTACCCGAAGATCCGCGAGCCGAAGAAGCAGGACATCTGCTACGCGACGCAGAATCGCCAGGATGCGGTGAAGTTCATGGCGCCGCAGTGCGACGTCGTGATCGTCGTCGGCAGCCCGAACAGCTCGAATTCGAGCCGCCTGCGCGAAGTGGCCGAGAAGCGCGGCGTGGCCGCGTACATGGTCGACGCGCCCGACCAGATCGATCCCGCGTGGGTCGCCGGCAAGCGCCGCATCGGCGTGACGGCCGGCGCATCGGCGCCCGAAGTGCTCGCCCAGGCCGTGATCGCACGGCTGCGCGAGCTCGGCGTGCGCAACGTGCGCGCGCTCGACGGCATCGAGGAAAACGTGTCGTTCCCGCTGCCGCGCGGCCTGAATCTGCCGCCCGCCGTCTGATTGCCGCATCGCACCCGCGGTACTCCAAAAGCGCGCCTCCGGGCGCGCTTTTTTTGCGTCGTGAAAAACGACATCGCAACCATTATTCACATTAATAGTGCAACCCGGTTGCTATGCCCGCGCTTAACCGTCTCTCAAAATTGGTTGCAATGCAGGAAAACCCCATCGAATCAGGAATATTGGCGTCCTGTAAATGGAGTTACAATGCGCCCGTTTTCAAGCCGGAATGGCTTTGAAATCGGGTTTTGGGAAGGCGCGGGAGACCTATTCGATGCATGTGAAGTTGGCTTACGCCAGGTTCGTCGCCGCACCGGTTGCAATGCTTGCCGGTCGCAGCAAAAAGAGCGACGACAGGGCGGGTGGGGAGGCTGCGGCAGACGCAGTACCGGCGGGCAGCGACGTGCACGCTGCCGAAACCGGTCGTGCGACGCCGGCGGCGTGCCGCATGGCGCAATCGGACGGTGACAAGGATAACGGGGCACGTTTGGCGATCGAGGATTTCAACGCGCAGGGCCCGAAGATCGGCATGCATTCGGCACGGCGGGCAGCATTCGCCGGCAGCGCTGCGGCCAACCGGGCGACGGGCACGTGGGTCGCCCGACAACGAGCCGCCGACCGTGATGCGGCGGCAGCAGGGCGCGTCATACGACGGACGCCCGGGTTTCGGGGCAACACAGGCAGCGTGCAGATGTCAGTGATCCCCTTTCATTTCGATTCGACGAAACGGCATGTCGCCGCGACCCGCGGCGCGGCGGGCGGCGTGCTTCGTTTCACGAATTCCGATGCAGTCCTGACGAAAGTGGGACGCCACCTTCGCGATGCCCGTTCGGGCGCCGCGCGGGCGGCAGCGGACGGCCGGCTTGCCAAAGAGGCGCCGGCGTCCTGCATCGGAGCGCAAATCCCTGGCGGCAATGGCATGTGCGCCGTCAAGGTGGTCGAGCACGCGGGCGACGCGGCGCGGAACCTGATCTGCCCGGACGCGGGGTTCGCCCCGGTCCGGAAGGAAAAAGGCGTGGACTTCGGGAAACCGGAGGCCGGCCGTTTCGGCACGCTGCCCTACGACTTCAAGGAGGCCAAGTACACCGTCCTCGATGTCGTGACGATTTAGCGACAGGACCCTCGATGGCACCGGAACAGTGCGGTGCCGTTTTTGTATCCGCTCCGGCGGCAGGTCCGGCCGTACAGGCCGGGCGGCGCGCGCCGGGACGATCCACCCTTACCGGTATCGACTAGTACCCGCAGTGTCGCCGAGAAGGCGCGATTCCTCGCTTACCCGCGGGGCGCAACGTCCTCCGGCAGCATGGGCCAAGGAGCTTTAAATGGATATTTTCGTCCAGCAGGTTCTCAACGGGCTGGTGCTCGGCAGTGTGTACGCCATCATCGCGTTGGGCTACACGATGGTGTACGGCATTCTCGGCATCATCAACTTCGCGCACGGCGACGTGCTGATGATCGGCGCGATGGTTGCGCTGTCGGCCATCACCGTGCTGCAGAACCACTTCCCCGGACTCGGCAACGTCGCGACGCTGACGATCGGCCTGGGCATTGCGGCGGTTGTCTGTGCGTTCGTCGGTTTCGCGATCGAGCGCGTCGCGTACAGGCCGCTGCGCCGCGCGCCGCGCCTCGCGCCGCTGATCACCGCGATCGGCGTGTCGATCCTGCTGCAGACGGCCGCGATGATCATCTGGTCGCGCAACCCGCTGCCGTTCCCGCAATTGCTGCCGACCGATCCGATCAACGTGATCAAGGCGACCGACACGACGCCCGGCGCCGTGATCTCGGTCACTGAAATCGTGATCATCGCGGTGGCGTTCATCGTGATGGGCGGCCTGCTGCTGCTCGTGCACAAGACCAAGCTCGGCCGCGCGATGCGCGCGATCGCCGAAAGCCCGAACACGGCCAGCCTGATGGGCGTGAACCCGAACTTCGTGATTTCCGCGACGTTCATGATCGGCTCCGCGCTCGCCGCGCTGGCCGGCGTGATGATCGCGTCCGAATACGGCAACGTGCACTTCTACATGGGCTTCATCCCCGGCATGAAGGCGTTCACGGCGGCGGTGCTCGGCGGTATCGGCAACCTCGGCGGCGCGATGGTGGGCGGCGTGCTGCTCGGCCTGATCGAGCAGCTCGGTGCCGGCTACATCGGCAACCTCACGGGCGGCGTATTCGGCAGTAACTACCAGGACGTGTTCGCCTTCATCGTGCTGATCATCGTGCTGGTGTTCCGTCCGTCGGGCCTGCTGGGCGAACGTGTCGCGGATCGCGCGTAACGGAAGGGGAGCAAACAACATGACATCCATTCAACCGATCGAATCCTCGACGTCGCTCGTCGAAGAACGCAACATCACCAAGACGGTCATCATCGGCCTCCTGACCGCGGTCTTCGTGATCGCGGCGCCGATCATCATCGGCTCGGCCGGCGGCAACTACTGGGTCCGCGTGCTCGACTTCGCGATGCTGTACGTGATGCTCGCGCTGGGTCTTAACGTGGTGGTCGGCTTCGCCGGCCTGCTCGACCTCGGCTACATCGCGTTCTACGCGGTGGGCGCGTACACGGCGGCGCTCCTGAGCTCGCCGCACCTCACCTCGCAATTCGAGTGGATCGCGGCGCTCGCGCCGAACGGGCTGCACATCCCGTTCCTGCTGATCGTGCCGATCGCGATGGCGCTGGCGGCCACCTTCGGGATCCTGCTCGGCGCGCCGACGCTGCGCCTGCGCGGCGACTACCTGGCGATCGTGACGCTCGGCTTCGGTGAAATCGTCCGGATCTTCATGAACAACCTCGACCGTCCGGTGAACATCACCAACGGCCCGAAGGGGATCACGGGCATCGATCCGGTGCATGTCGGCGGCTTCAACCTGTCGCAGACGCACACGCTGTTCGGCTTCCAGCTGCCGTCGGTGTACATGTACTACTACCTGTTCGTGCTCTGCTCGCTGCTGGTGATCTGGATCTGTACGCGCCTGCAGCACTCGCGTATCGGCCGCGCGTGGGCGGCAATCCGCGAAGACGAGATCGCGGCGAAGGCGATGGGCATCAACACCCGTAACGTGAAACTGCTCGCGTTCGCGATGGGCGCATCGTTCGGCGGCCTGTCGGGCGCGATGTTCGGCTCGTTCCAGGGCTTCGTGTCGCCGGAATCGTTCACGTTCTGGGAATCGATCGTCGTGCTCGCCTGCGTGGTGCTCGGCGGCATGGGCCACATCCCGGGCGTGATCTTGGGCGCGGTGCTGCTCGCGATCTTCCCGGAATTCCTGCGCTCGACGATGAGCCCGCTGCAGCATGCGCTGTTCGGTCATGACATCGTCGATACGGAAGTGATCCGTCAGGCGCTGTACGGCCTCGCGATGGTGATCATCATGCTGTACCGCTCGGAAGGCCTGTGGCCCGCGCCGAAGCATGAGGACAAGATCGCGAAACTGGCGAAGCGCGCCAGCAAGAAGCCGGTGCGCGCTTAATCGACGGACACAGGGGGATACACACATGAGCGACAAGCAAATCCGACTGTCCGTGCAGGGCGTGAACAAACGCTTCGGCGGGCTGCAGGCACTGTCCGACGTCGGCCTCGAGATCAAGGAAGGCGAGATCTACGGGCTGATCGGCCCGAACGGCGCCGGCAAGACGACGTTCTTCAACGTGATCACGGGCCTCTACACGCCGGACTCCGGCGAGTTCAAGCTCGATGGCACGGAATACAAGCCGACCGCGGTGCACCAGGTCGCGAAGACGGGCATCGCGCGCACGTTCCAGAACATCCGCCTGTTCGGCGGGATGACCGCACTCGAGAACGTGATGGTGGGCCGCCACGTGCGCACCAAGCATGGGCTGCTGGGCGCGGTGTTCCAGACACCGGCCGAGCGCAAGGAAGAGCGCGAGATCAAGGAGCGTGCGATCGAGCTGCTCGAATACGTCGGCGTGCTGCAGTACGCGGACTACACGTCGCGCAACCTGTCGTACGGCCACCAGCGCCGTCTGGAAATCGCGCGGGCCCTTGCCACCGACCCGAAGCTGCTCGCGCTCGACGAGCCGGCGGCCGGGATGAACGCGACCGAGAAGGTCGAACTCACGCGCCTGCTCGACAAGATCCGTTCGGACGGCCGCACGATCCTGTTGATCGAGCACGACGTGAAGCTCGTGATGGGTCTGTGCAACCGGATGACGGTGCTCGATTACGGCAAGGTGATCGCCGAGGGTCTGCCGCAGGACGTGCAGAAGAATCCGAAGGTGATTGAGGCATATCTCGGCGCAGGGGTGCACTGATGGCAGCGGCAATGTTGAAAATCAAGGGCTTGCAGGTCAACTACGGCGGCATCCAGGCCGTCAAGGGCGTTGACCTGGAAGTCCGTCAGGGCGAGCTCGTGACGCTGATCGGCGCGAACGGCGCAGGCAAGACCACGACGATGAAGGCGATCACGGGTCTGAAGCCGTATTCGGCGGGCGACATCGAGTACGACGGCAAGTCGATCAAGGGCGTGCCGTCGCACGAGTTGCTCAAGCGCGGCCTCGCGATGGTGCCGGAAGGCCGCGGGATCTTCGCGCGGATGTCGATCATCGAGAACATGCAGATGGGCGCGTACCTGCGCAACGACAACGAGCAGATCAAGAAGGACGTCGACCGGATGTTCGGCTTCTTCCCGCGTCTGAAGGAGCGGGCGACGCAGCTGGCCGGCACGCTGTCGGGCGGCGAGCAGCAGATGCTGGCGATGTCGCGCGCGATTCTGTCCAAGCCGAAGCTGCTGCTGCTCGACGAGCCGTCGATGGGCCTGTCGCCGATCATGGTCGAGAAGATCTTCGAAGTGGTGCGCGAGATCTCGAAGGAAGGCATCACGGTGCTGCTGGTCGAGCAGAACGCGCGCCTCGCGCTGCAGGCGGCCGACCGCGGCTATGTGATGGACTCCGGCACGGTCACGATGGAAGGCGATGCGAAGCAGATGCTGGACGATCCGAAGGTGCGGGCCGCGTATCTGGGTGAATGAGCGGGCCCGGGGCGGCGCGGCGGCGGATGCCGGCGTGTCGCGCCAGGGCTTTCGAAAGGCTGTCACGGGATTCCGTGACAGCCTTTTTTTCGTGCGGCGCGCCCGACGGCGAACTGTGCACGCGGATGCGACTCCATTGATTCGATAGTGACACCGGCCGTCCGCTACCGGCCGTCCGCAACCGGCCGTCCGCAACCGGCCGTCCGCAACCGGCCGTCCGCAACCGGCCGTCCGCAAACCGACACGCGGGCTGCGTAGCATGGTCGATCCATCGGGACACGGAGAGCACGCATGAGTCTGGACTACGGTTTCGTGAAGGCGAAGGTGACGTCGGTGGCGAAGCTCAAGGGCTCGCCGCACGGCAGCGAGATCCAGTATCACATTCACCTGACGCTCGCGTTGCCGACGGGCGACTGGGACGTCGCGATCAACGTCGGCACCAACGACGCGGACGACCTGCTGAACTACAAGCTCGTCTACGATTTCCATCATCCGGTCACGGCGATGCTCGCGGCCGCGGCCGAAGGCTATACGGATCTGACCGGGCACACGGCGCTGCCGGCGCTCGACTATCTGCGCAGCGACATCCTGAACGAGACGGGCGCATGGCGTGCGAGCGCCGTGATGGACGGCACCGAGAGCGCTGAGCCGATTCCGTCGCTGCTGCGGCTCGTCAACGCCGCGCAGTCGCAGGAGCTCGACGTCGTCGTGTTCGGCCGCACGTATGCGCAAGGCAACGGCATCCACGACACGCACATGAACCAGGGTTCGACGGGCTCGAACTACCTGCACCGCGCGGGCAACGACCACAACGATCACAACGACGTGTGGCAGGACGGCGCGTTGATCGTGCGCGTGAGCGAGACGCAATGGGCCGCGTATTTCGCGGCGTTCGAGAAGCAGGCCGTGCCGACAGACGCGCTCGGCAATCCGCTGCCGGGCGCGGGGCCGATCACGCGCTGACGACGGCGATTGCCGGCGTCGTCAGGCGGCCGGCAGCGTCTTGCCGAACGAGATGCGTTCCTCGACGCGATAGCCGAGCGCCGCATAGAAGCGGCATGCATCGTCGTTGCCGGGCAGCACCTGCAGATTGATCTTCAGGCAGCCGCGCGCGGCGAGCGCGCGTTCCGCATGCGCGATCAGCGCGCGGCCGATGCCGAGTCGCCGTGCGTCGTTCGACACACCGAACGAATAGAGCCAGCCGCGATGTCCGTCGAAACCCGCCATCAGCGTGCCGACCACCCGCGCGCCGCAGGTCGCGACGAAGAACAGCTCCGGCTGCGTCGCGAGCTTCAGCTCGATCGATCGCAGCGGATCGCGGTGCGGCGGCGCGCCGGCTTCGTCGTACTGCGGGAATGCGTCGCGCCAGACCGCCAGCACGGCATCGGTATCGGCGCGTTCGAACGGGCGGATGGCAACAGCATCGGCGGCGGCATCCATTGCGGCGGTCTCCTTAGAGCGTGTCGAGGATCGACCGCAGCATCGCCATCATCTGGTCGATTTCGTTGGTCGTCACGGTCAGCGCGGGCATGAAGCGCAGCAGGTTCGGGCGCGCCGCGTTCAGCAGCAGGCCGTCGGGCTGCATGTCGCGCGCCTTCTCGACGATCTGCGGGCCGATGTCCTTGCCGAGCAGCAGCGCGCGCAGCAGGCCTTCGCCGCGTTCGCCCTCGAAGCCGCGCTCCTCCGACAGCTCGAGCAGCTTGCGCTTCAGATATTCGCCGCGCGCCCGCACGCCTTCGAGGAAGCCGGGTGCGACGAGTTGCGAGATTACCGAATAGCCGGCCGCCGTCATCAGCGGGTTGCCGTTGTACGTGCCGCCCTGGTCGCCGGCCTCGAATACCGCAACGTCGGCCTTCGACAGCAGCGCCGCGAGCGGCACGCCGCTGCCGATACCCTTGCCGAGCGTCATGATGTCCGGCTCGATGTCGGACAGCTCGTACGCGAACAGCGTGCCCGCGCGGCCGCAGCCGCTCTGCACTTCGTCGACGATCAGCAGCAGGTTGTGCTGCTTCGTCAGCGCGCGCAGCTCGCGCATGAACTCGGGCGTCGCCGGAATCACGCCGCCCTCGCCCTGGATCGGCTCGAGCATCACCGCGACGGTCTTGTCGGTGATCAGCTTCTCGACCGAGTTGATGTTGTTCAGTTCGGCCTTCGGGAAGCCCGGCACCTGCGGCGCGTAGATGGTGTCCCAGCCCGGCTTGCCGCTGGCCGACATCGTCGCGAGCGTGCGGCCGTGGAAGCTGTGGTCGAACGTGATGATCTCGTACGCGCCGTTTCTGAACTTGCGGCCCCACTTGCGCGCGAGCTTGATCGCGCCTTCGTTGGCCTCGGCGCCGCTGTTTGTGAAGAACACCTTGTCGAATACGCTGTGCTGCGTGAGCAGCCCGGCGAGCTTCGCCATCGGCTCGTTGTAGAACGCCGGCGACGGGTTCAGCAGCTTTTCCGCCTGGGTCTTCAGCGCTTCGACCACGCCATCGTTGCAGTGGCCGAGGCTGTTGACGGCCCAACCCTGGATGAAGTCCAGATAGCGCTTGCCCGTGTGATCGTAGAGCCACGAACCCTTGCCGTGCGTAAACACGATGTCGGGGCGGTTCGTGATGTACATCAGCGAGTCGATCGGGTAATCGTTCAAGGGCATGGCAGCAGACTCCAGCGGGCGTTGAAAGGGAAACGGGCAATAAAAAAGCCACGGAAGGCCGTGGCTGGTGGATCGAACAGCTTGTGCGTAACCGGTGAAGCGAGGAGGGTTACGCGCGAGTCCGTGACGAGCCGGCGGCATCCGGGCGGAGCGGCGAGCGGCGACGTCGGAGAGCGGACAGGAAGCGGTTCATGTGCACAAGCATAAGGCATCCCGCGCCCCACTGTAAACCGCCGCGATGCCACGGATGTGACACGGCGGCGCGCAGCGGCAGGCGCGGGCGCGCCCGGTGCTCAGACCGGATGCGCGAGATCGGCGGCGCTCGTGAACGAGTCCGCGTAGAACTCGTCGGCAGGCAGCGCGTGGTGCTGCGTGAAGTCGCGCTGCGCGGATTCGACCATCACCGGCGCGCCGCATGCGTACACCTGGTGGCCCGACAGATCGGGCAGATCCTCGATCACCGCGCGGTGGACGAAGCCGGTGCGGCCGGTCCACTGGTCGGCGTGGTCCGGCTCGGACAGCACCGGCACGTACTTGAAGTTCGGGATCTCGCGCGCCCATTGCTCGGCGAGTTCGCCGAGGTAGAGATCCTTCTTGCGGCGCGCGCCCCAGTAGAGCGTCATCGGGCGCGTGATGCCCGTGTGCTTCACGTGCTCGATGATCGCCTTGATCGGCGCGAAGCCGGTGCCCGACGCGAGCAGCACGATCGGCTTGTCGGAATCCTCGCGCAGGAAGAACGTGCCGAGCGGGCCTTCGAAGCGCAGGATGTCGCGCTCCTTCATCGCGCCGAACACGTGATCCGTGAACTTCCCGCCCGGCATGTGGCGGATATGCAGCTCGACCGGGCCTTCCTCGTGCGGCGCGTTCGCCATCGAGTAGCTGCGGCGCGAGCCGTCTTTCAGGATGAACTCGACGTACTGGCCCGCGAGGTACTGCAGGCGTTCGTTGGCGGGCAGCTGCAGCTTCACGACCATCACGTCGTCGGCGCGGCGCTCGAGCGCGGCGATCCGGCACGGCAGCTTCTTCACCTGCACGCCGTCGACGCCGGCGATCTCACGCACGTCGATCTCGAGGTCGCATTGCGCCTTCGAGCAGCACAGCAGCGCGAGGCCGCGCGTGCGCTCGTCGTTGGACAGTGCGGACGCGGCATGCGGGCCCTGTTCGATCTGGCCCGACACGATCTGGCCCTTGCAGGAGCCGCACGCGCCGTTCTTGCACCCGTACGGCAGATGGACGTTCTGGCGCAGCGCCGCCGCCAGCACGGTTTCGTCCGACTCGACCTGGAACTGCCGGCCGCTTTGCTTGAGAGTAACGTTGAATGCCATAGAACCAAATAGAACAAAATGTGGGGACCGTGCATGTCGCGCACGGCAGCTACAATGCAAACCCGTTGCGCGCCGCGCAACGGTGGCTACTGATTTCGCAACCAACATGATCGCGACTCGAATCCTGCGCCGCCCGCGCGCACTGATCGTCGGCTGCGGCGACGTCGGCCTGCGCTGCGTCGCGCAATGGCGCGCCGCGCGCCGCGACTTGCGCATCGTCGCGCTGACGAGCCATCCGGGCCGCTGCGACGAATTGCGCGCGGCAGGCGCGACGCCGATCGTCGGCGACCTCGATCGCCGCGCGACGCTCGGACGGATCGCCGGGCTCGCCCGCACGATCCTGCATCTGGCGCCGCCGCAGTCCGACGGCAGCGACGATCGCCGCACCCGTGCGCTGATCGCCGCACTGTCCGTGCCTGCGGGGCGACCCGCCGCACCGTCGGTGTCCGCGATCGGCCGGCTTCGCACGCTGCGCGGGGCGACCCGACAGGCCGGCGCGCCCGGTCGGGCAGCGCGTATTGTACCCGACGCCCTTCGCGTGCCGACGCTCGTCTATGCCAGCACGACGGGCGTATACGGCGATTGCGGCGGGGCGCGAATCGACGAAACGCAGTCCGTGCGACCCGCGAATCCGCGCGCGTTCCGGCGCGTGTCGGCCGAGCGTCAGCTGCGGGCGGCGACGGTGCGCGGCGCGTTGTCCGCGCGCATCGTGCGCATTCCCGGCATCTACGCGGCGAACCGGCTACCGCTCGCGCGGCTCGAGCGCGGCACGCCGGCGCTCGTCGCGGCCGACGACGTCTACACGAATCACATCCACGCGGACGATCTCGCGACGATCCTGCGCCGCGCGGCTGTGCGCGGCAAGCCCGCGCGAGCCGTGCACGCGTCGGACGACAGCGAACTGCGGATGGGAGAGTATTTCGACCGGGTCGCGCGGGTGTTCGGCCTGCCGCCGCCGCCGCGCATCAGCCGCGCGAACGCCGAGCATCAGCTCGAGCCGACGCTGCTGTCGTTCATGCGCGAATCGCGGCGCCTGTCCAATGCACGCCTCAAGACCGAATTGTGCGTGACGTTGCGCTACCCGACCGTAGACGAATTCCTTCAAACGCTCGCGCCGCGCGACGCGTCAGGTCAGCGCCGGTAGCGCCTCGATCAGCAGGAAGCACAGCAGCGCGCCGATCAGTGCGCCGATCAGGTTCGGACTGTATTTGTGCTTCCTGTGCATCATGGCCAGCAGTGCGCCGATCACGATGACGCCCATGACCGCGAACGCGATCATCACGTACGACAGTTCCAACGAATGATTGATGTTCATGATGTGTCTCCCCCTGCATCGCTGCTCGTACAGCTTGTGATTTCAGTATAGCGGGGGATCGTGCGGCCGCGATGCGGCCAGACACCGAACGGTCGTGCGGATTTTCCCTTAGAGGGTTTTGACGGGATCGCGCAGCGCTGACAGGTCGCGTTCCCCGAGCCAGCGCCACGCGCCGGGCGCGAGATCCACCGGCAGCGTGAAGCCGCCGATGCTTTCGCGGTGCAGCGCCTCGACGCGGTTGCTGGCCGCGGCGACCATGCGTTTCACCTGATGATATTTGCCTTCGAGGACGGTCAGCGCCAGCGCGTGCGTGTCGCGCGCGTGGGCAGCGACCGCCGCGATCGGCTTCGGCTCGCCGTGGAGCTGCACGCCGGCGCGCAGCGCGTTCAGCTGGGTGTCGTCGAGCGGGTGGCGCACGGTCGCGACGTAGGTCTTCGGCACCTTGCGCTTGGGCGACGTGTATGCGTGCACGAACTGGCCGTCGTCGGACAGCAGCAGCAGGCCCGTCGTGTCCTGGTCCAGGCGGCCGACGCACTGCACGCCGCGGGCGACGAGCGGCGCGGGCAGCAGGCTGAACACGCTGGCATGGTGTTGCGGGTCGCGCGAACACTCGTAGCCGGCCGGCTTGTTGAGCGCCAGATACGCGCGTGCGTGAAACGGCCATGCGGTGTCGTCGACCGTGAATACGAGGCCGTCGGTGTCGAACGACGCGTCGGGGTCGGTCGCGCTCGCACCCGCGACGCTGACGCGACCCGTTTCGATCAGGCCGCGGCACTGGCGGCGCGAGCCGAAGCCCTGCGTGTAGAGAATGCTTTCGAGATCCATAGCGCGCGCATTCTATCAAGCGGCTTGCCGGCGCCGGCACGAACGCGCTCGCGCCGGGAAGCGCCCGGCGCGCTGCGCGCGTTCGTTCTTCACGGAAAGTCATGCCATTCGATTCGCTGCTGTTCGGCCGGCAGGCCGCCGCCAACGTGCCGCGTCGAGCAGATCGAGTGGCCGCCGTCAGTGCGGCAGCTCACCATTCCAGCCGAATGATTGGATCGTTTTTCTGGATAATTCATCCAGCCGTGCCCGGCTGACCGTCGCGTCCTGCGTGCCTACACTCGTAGCTTCATTCAACGCTGAAAGGAGTCAACCGTGGCGACTCACACGCTCGCAGACAAGGTCGTCCTGATCGCAGGCGGCGCCAAGAATCTCGGTGGCCTGATCGCCCGGGACCTGGCTGGCCACGGCGCGAAGGCGGTGGCGATTCACTACAACAGCGCGGCGTCGCAGGCGCAGGCCGAAGAGACGGCTGCCGCCGTGCGCGCGGTCGGCGCGCAAGCCGCGACGTTCCAGGCCGACCTGACGACGGCCGCTGCAGTCGAGAAACTGTTCGACGACGCGAAGCAGCGCTTCGGCAAGATCGACATCGCGATCAATACCGTCGGCAAGGTGCTGAAGAAGCCGTTCACCGACATCTCCGAGGCCGAATACGACGAGATGTTCGCGGTGAACAGCAAGTCGGCGTTCTTCTTCATCAAGGAGGCGGGGCGGCACCTCGAGGATCACGGCAAGCTCGTCACGCTCGTGACGTCGCTGCTCGGCGCGTTCACGCCGTTCTATGCGGCCTACGAAGGGTCGAAGGCGCCGGTCGAGCACTTCACGCGCGCCGCGTCGAAGGAGTACGGCGCGCGCGGCATCTCGGTGACGGCGGTCGGGCCCGGTCCGATGGACACGCCGTTCTTCTATCCGGCCGAAGGCGCCGACGCGGTCGCGTATCACAAGACGGCGGCCGCGCTGTCGCCGTTCAGCAAGACGGGCCTCACCGACATCGAGGACGTCGTGCCGTTCATCCGTCATCTCGTGACCGACGGCTGGTGGATCACCGGCCAGACGATCCTGATCAACGGCGGCTATACGACCAAGTAACGGGCCCCGCCGGCGGTCGCCGCGTGCGCGCGGCCGCCCGCAATGGACCTTTTGCATGGACAATGGGCGGGCGCGCGGGCACGAAGCCGCGCGCCCGCTTTTCCTGTGCCGCCGGGCTCGGCCGCGCCATGCGGCGGGTGCCGGCGACGGTCGTCCGAACCTACGTTTTGCTCCGATGGACAAGCTGGACCAGGTCAGAATCTTCCTTCAGGTTGCCGAGATGGGCAGCTTCATCAAGGCCGCGCATGCGCTCGACGTGCCGCGCGCGACCGTGTCGGCCGCTGTCCAGCAACTCGAGACGGCGCTCGGCACGCGCCTGTTGCACCGCACGACGCGGCAGGTCCAGCTGACCGCCGACGGCGCGCTGCTGCTCGAGCGCGGCCGGCGCCTGCTCGCGGAAGCCGACGAACTCGACCGGCTGTTCCGGCGTCGCGATCGCGACGTGGTCGGGCGGCTGAACGTCGATGCGCCGAGCCGGATCGCGCGCCGCGTGATCGCGCCGGCACTGCCGTCGCTGTTTCGCCGCCACCCGAAGCTGCAACTGTCGCTCGGCTCGACGGACCGCACGATCGATCTCGTGCAGGAGGGTGTCGACTGCGCGATCCGGGTCGGACGGCTCGCGGACAGCAGCCTCGTCGTGCGGCCGCTCGGGCAGTTCGCGCTGATCAACTGCGCGAGCCCCGACTACCTGCGCGAATGCGGCGTGCCCGAGCATCCCGATGCGCTCGCGCACGGACATTGGGCGATCGGCTATGCGTCGCCGACGACCGGGCGCGAACTCGGCTGGGAATATTGCGCGGATGGCGGGCAGCACACGCTGGCGCTGCCGAGCCGCGTGATCGTCAACAACGCCGAAACGTATATCGCGAGCTGCATCGCCGGGATGGGGCTGATCCAGATTCCGCGCTTCGACGTCGTGCACCTGCTCGACAGCGGTGCGCTGGTCGAGGTGATGCCCGGCCATCGCGCCGCGCCGATGGACGTGTCGGCCGTGTATCCGCATCGCCGGCACCGGTCGCGGCGGCTCAACGCGTTCATCGAGTGGTTCGGGGCGTTGATGGCGGATGCGCTGAGCGACACGGGCGCGGCCGCGCGCGGCGACTGAAAAGGGCGCCGCGTTTGCCTGCGCCGACCGAAATCGGCAGGGGCGAGCTTGTCGACGGGTGTCGCGGTCGCAGCGTGCATGTTCAGCCGGACCGCACGGCGAACTGCCGGCTGCGCCCGGTGGCCCGCACCGCGTCGATCAGCGCGGCTGCCGCACCGTCGCGCTTCGACGCGAACGCATGAAAGCGCGCGGCCGGCAGTGCCGGCAGGCCTTCGTCGGGCCCGCATGCGCGCAGGCCGTCGCGCAACTGGCTGCGCGCGAGTGCCGTGACCGCGAAGCCGGCGAGCGCGGCCGATACGCACCCGGCCATGCTGCCGCTTTCGAACAGCACGCGAAACGGCCGCAACGCGGCGGCGAGCGCGGACACCGCGGCTTCCCGATACACGCACGGCTCCGGAAACAGCGCGAGCGGCACGTCGCCTTCGGCGTTAAGCGCCGTATCCGACGCGAACGCCCACACGAGCGGTTCTTCCCACAGCAGTTCGCCCGGTGCGTCGACCTGCCGGCATTGCTTGCCGAACACGACGTCGAGCCGGCCCAGCGCTTGCTCGCGCAACAGCGACGCGGTGATCCCGACCTTCAGCTCGATCGACGTGCGCGGATGGTTGTCGCGGAACGTGCGCAACACCTGCGGCAGCCATGTGCCCGCGAAGTCCTCCGACGCGCCGACGCGCAGCCGGCCGTGTGCGGGCGCGCCGCGCAGCCGCGCACGCACCTCGCGCTCCATGTCGACGATGTTGCGCGCATACGCGTACAGCGTGTCGCCGGCCGGCGTGAGTGCGACGCGGCGCGTGGTGCGCGCGAGCAGCACCGTGCCGGCCGCCTGCTCGAGCCGCTTGATATGGCCGCTGACCGCGGACGGCGTCAGCGCGAGGCGCTCCGCGGCGGGCGCGAAGCCGCGGCTGTCGACGACTTCGAGGAAGGTGCGCAACAGCGCGATGTCGAGCGCGGTCGACGCGCGATCAGTCGTCGGTTCCATGGTCGATTCAACGTGATATTCAAAGAATGGATCATGATACGCCGCGAATCGTGATGAGAGGCGGCTCTATCATCGACCTTCAGACGCCTCACCGGAGTGCACGATGACCGCTTATCGATTCGCGACGACCGCGTCGCTCGAACTCGCCTATCTCGAATGGAATCCGCGCGGCGAACGCGTGGCCGTGTTGCTGCACGGCTGGCCGGACAGCCCGGTCGGCTGGGAGACGGTCGCGCAGGCGCTGGCTGTCCGCGGCTACCGCGTGCTCGCGCCCGCGCTGCGCGGCTTCGCGCCGACCCGTTTTCGCGATGCGACGGTGCCGCGCAGCGGCCAGCTCGCGGCGCTCGGGCGCGACCTGCTGGAATTCGTCGACGTGCTCGGCCTTAAGCGGCCCGTGCTGGTCGGACACGACTGGGGCGCCCGCGCGGTCGCGAACGCGTGCGGGTTGCGCGACGGCGTCGCGTCGCACCTGGTGATGCTGTCGGTCGGCTACGGCACCAACGATCCCGCGCAGCCGCTGTCGCTGCAGCAGGCGCGCAATTACTGGTATCACTGGTTCATGGCGACGCCGCGCGGCGAACAGGCGTTGCGCGACGATCGGCGCGCGTTCGCACGCCTGATGTGGGATACGTGGTCGCCGCCGGGCTGGTATCGCGATGTGGAATTCGACGCGGCTGCCACCGCGTTCGACGGGCCCGACTGGATCGACGTCGTGCTGCATTCGTACCGGCAGCGGTGGGGCTTCGCGCCCGGCACGCCGGCCTATGCGGACGACGACGCGCGGCTGAACCCGGCGCCGCGGCTGTCGGTGCCGACGCTCGTGCTGCATGGCGGCGCGGATGCGTGCAACCACCCGGACGGCTCGGCCGGGCGCGAGCGGTTCTTCACGGGGCGCTACGCGCGACAGGTGCTGGACGGCGTGGGGCACTTTCCGCAGCGGGAGGCGCCGGCCGCGGTCGCGCAGGCAATCCTCGGGTTCTGCGAGCGAGACTGACGCGCGCCGGCCGGCCCGGCGCTCGGCGCGATCAGTTGCCGACGCGCGGCGCATTGCGGCCGGCGCTCTCGCGCATCGACGCATAGACCGTATGGCCGGCGCGGGCGAGTGCCTGGGCCGTCAGCAGGCCGAAGCCGCTGGACGCGCCCGTGACGAGAATGAATGCCTTCATGATCGATCTCCTGCAAGCGGGTGGGAGCGGGCCACGGCGGGCGGCCCTTGCGTGGTGCGCGCGGTTGCTGCGGCGGTCAGCACATGCCGCCGTTGGCGCGCAGGATCTGGCCGTTGACCCACGCGCCGTCGGGGCCGGCGAGGAACGCGACGACGCCGGCGATGTCCGCGGGCTGGCCCAGCCGCTCGAGCGGGTTCATCTTCGCCAGGCGATCGACCTGCTCGGGGCTCTTGCCCTCGAGGAACAGCTCGGTCGCGACCGGCCCCGGCGCGACGGCGTTCACGCTGATGCCGCGGCCGCGCATTTCCTGCGCGAGGACCTGCGTCAGTCCCTCGACGGCTGCCTTGGTCGCGACGTACACGCCGTAGGTGGGCAGACGCACGCCGACCATCGTCGACGACAGGTTGACGATGCGGCCGCCGCTGCGCACGCGCTTTGCCGCCTCGCGGCTGACGTTGAAGGTGCCTTTGAGGTTGATCGCGACGGTCTGGTCGAACGTCGTGTCGTCGTAGTCGGCGATTGCACCGAGCTTCATGACGCCCGCGCTGTTGACGACCACGTCGATGCGCCCGAACGCCTGCTCGGCCGCCTCGAACAGCGCGGCCACCGCCGCGGGGTCGGCGATGTCCGCCTGTACCGCGATGGCCTCGCCGCCGTCGGCGGCGATCGCGTCGACCACTTCGCGCGCCGGGCCGGCGCCGCCGGCGTAGTTCACGACGACCCGGAAGCCGTCCCGGGCGAGCCGGCGGGCGATTTCCGCGCCGATGCCGCGCGACGAGCCCGTGACGAGGGCGACCTGTTTCGATGCGTTCATGTCCTGCTCCTTGGATCGTGAGTGCCGGGCGATCCGGCGACAGGACTAATGTAGGCTTCCGCCGTAAATAAAAATAATGAATAATGATCAGATCAAGAATGACTGAAAGTATGTCTGATGGCATTCGACAGCAGGCTCCTCAGCGGTATCGGTGTGCTCTCGGCGGTGATCGAGGCCGGCACCTTCGCGCGCGCGGGCGAGGCGATGGGGTTGACGCAGCCGGCGGTGAGCCGCGCGGTCGCGCGGCTGGAAGAGCGCGTCGGCATCCGGATCTTCAACCGCACGGCGCGCGCGATCACGTTGACCGACGAAGGGCGGCGTTTCTACGAGGCGGTCGCGCCGCTGCTGGCCGGCATCGAGGAGGCGGCGGTCGACGCCGGCCGTTCCCGCGCTCGCGTCAGGGGACGGCTGCGGGTCAACGTGGACGGTACTTTCGGCCACTACGTGCTGGCGCCGAGGATGGCCGAATTCCTCGACCGCTTCCCCGAACTGTCCGTCGAGATAAGCGTGCGCGACCGGATGGGCGACCTCGTCGCCGACGGGTTCGACGTGGCGGTGCGTTTCGGCATTCCGGAGCCGTCGTCGTACCGCGCGCGGCTGCTGCTGGAGACGCATGTGCTGACCTGCGCGTCGCCGGCCTATGTTGCGCGTCACGGCGAGCCGCGGCACCCGCGGGATCTTGCGGACGGCCACCGCTGCGTGCTGATTCGCGATCCGGTGACGGGCCGGCCGTACGGATGGGAATTCCATCGCGGCGACGAGGTGGTGGTGTTCGACGCCACTGGCCGGCTGACGGTCAACGATACGGGGGCGCTGTTGGGCGCATGTGTCGGCGGTGAGGGCGTCGCGCAGCTGCTGGAACTCTATGCGAGGGACATCCTCGCCGACGGGCGGCTGGTGCAGTTGCTGCCGGAATGGGCGGACGAGACATTCCCGCTCTACGCGTATCACCATGCGTCGAATCTCGTTTCCGCAAAGGTGCGCGTGTTTCTCGACTTCGTGCGGGAATTGACGGGCTGAGGCGATGTGACAGGACGCGACGCGGTCGTGCGCTGGGAAGTGCGTCACGCGACAATCGGACAAGGCGAGCCGGCCAGATTAAACCCCGAGTATCGGGACGGAAGACCATAGCGGGGCATCGAGTGGCGTCAATTACCCATTACATCAACGCCACTCGCTTCTCTTCAGCTTTCTGCTACCTCAATCGGTACGATCGGACACGTCGGTCAACGTGCGCCGAACTTGTCGACGAAATCTCCTCCCGTGACCGCGACGAAGGCCAACGACGCCGAGCTATCACGAGACGCGAATGCCTGGAATCGCGCATCGTTTTTCAATGCTTCCTTGTTCATCCGGTTTTCCTCGGATAAGAATGCCGCGTGAATTTTGTTGAAGCGAAGTGCTTTCTCGACTGTTAAACCGGGGTCACGATAAAAGCTTGCATCCCGTCGCTTCCGACGATGACATCGTTTTCAACGGTGCGGTTCAGGAAGGCATTCGTCAGGCCGTTGACAGTGATCGGAAAACCATTGATGCTCGGGCCGAGCTGGGAAAGCCGGGCAGCGAGATGAGCATCCGGGAGGAGCAAAAAGGGATTGCCGGACTCCGGATTGGGAGGGCAACTGAGATACCGTTTGTCAAAACCATTTCCCGGGGAATTCAGCTGCAACGTCACCTTCTCGAATTCGTTACTGGTGACAGGGTTGCTGGTGTTCCATATCGACGGATTTTCGCCGAACGCCAACCGTCCGTTGCTGTCTACGGACAAATAGAGTGAAGGCGTTCCCGAATATTTGAGGGTAATGGCAGTCATTTCGTGTCCTGAATGGATGTCTTTCTATTGAACGGATCAGGGCGCCGTCGAAGTGACGCCCTGAGGGGTCGTCGGCTGGCCTCGGGCGTGTAGCGCGCGCCAGTGACGTAACGTCGTACCGCCGGCTGCTTCAGGCTTGCGTGAACACGCCGCTTCCGGAGCCCGTGAACTCGCCGTTGGCCTGTACCCCCGATCCGGAGACCAACACGGCCAGCAACCGCGGGCCTTCCGATATGGTCAGGGAAACCGAGCCGGAATTGATCGATAGCGTGAACGAAAGCGAAACGCCGATCAGTTTGGCGGCGTCGGGAACTATCCCCTGCATGTAGATGTTGGAAAGGTCGATATTCGTTCCCGCCCCCGTAGCGTGCCCAGCGAGCGTCACCTGGATTCCTTGATTGGGCTGGGGGCCGATATTGGCACGTGACGAACTGATACAGACCGTTTCGTTATTAGGCCCGCCACCGCTGCCGCAACCCTCGAAGGAAAAATATCCGCAGATATACAGCCGGGATCCGCAACCACACAAGGATTGCGGATGCACGCTCTGGTCAAAGGCAGTCTTCAGTTCCGGCTTCTTGGCGACCAGTGCTTGTCTGTTCTTGATCGCGACATCGTAGGCCGCCTGCGATTTCTTGTCGAGTTCTGCAATCTGATCCGGCGTCACATCTGTAAGCGTTTCACTCATTTTAACGACCTCTATGATCTTAATGTCGCGATGAAGGTATTGCGCCTCGCTCGGTCGGCCGTTTTTCGTTTATTGCGCAATATCTACAGACTGGATGGAAATTGCCGACCTGCGATCTCGTATGTGAATGTCCTATAGGGCTGCGTCGTTTTGCAAAAAACGTCCCGGCCACTCCGGAATGAATCGAGAATGGAACTCGATTAAGCAAGGATGTGTCTGGCTCTATTTGTTTCTATGCGGGGCGCCTGAAACATAACGTGATCTGAGTTTATTGCTTGGCATAAATTCGGCAAGCTGACAAATCCTACAGGATCATTGTGAATATTTGTTAAATGAGGTTCTGCAAATATTTAACGTTGAAATTTGGCTGCGCAATAAAACAAAATATGCCGTCAAGCAAACATCGGATTTATATGTTTGTGGTAATCGCCTGATGGCTGGGGGCAATTGACCGGCTGGCCTATTTGTATTCCGATACGTGGGCGATCCCCGAAGTGACGGCTTTGCTTCAGCGGTGTTTCATTGCTGCTGCCGTACGTTACCCGTGCGTTCTTCCGGGGGCCAGCATGCGAGTTCGAAGCTCGAGGGGGCGGCGCACCGCACGTATTAGCCGGTCGAGCAGGAACGGGAGCAGGCCGGCGAACCCGCTGTTGGCCACTGGACGAAGCGCGAAAAGAAAAAGCCCCGGTCATCACTGACACGGGGCTCTGTTCCGGCAGACTCTTCGGCGCGTCTTGTCGCTCGGAAGATGTTTGCTGCTTCGGTCTTCTACAGCCCTCCGGGGGGAAGGCGCTGCGCAAGTTTTCGATTCTCTTGCGCTTTTCTTCTGGTGCCCAGGGCCGGAATCGAACCGGCACGCCTTGCGGCGGGGGATTTTGAGTCCCCTGCGTCTACCAATTTCACCACCTGGGCTTTTTGATCCTGGCCGCGCTGCAGTCGCGCGCGGCGAACGGCAGATTATGGCGGAAAACGGGGCGTCGGGCAAGATGCCCGGCGAGCCGTTCGCGCGTTACTGGCTCAGGTAGACGAACTGGCCATGCTTGACGATTCCCATCACGCTTGCGCGCTGATCGAGTCCGACGTGATCCTTGTCGCTGGTATTGACCACGCCGTTCGGCACGACGAGCTCGTTCGCGCGTTCGAGTTCGCGTCGCAGCGCCGCGCGGAAGGCGGGCGTGCCGGGCTGCGCGGTCTTCAGCGCGCGGCCGACCGCGTCCGCCAGGCGCGGGTACACGCCGGCCGCGTCGCCCGCGAACTGCGTGACGGTGCCGGCGCCGTATTTCGCTTCATAGGCGTCGACGAATGCCAGCGCAGCCTTGCGCGCCGGATGATCGGCAGGCAACGTGCGCGCGACGACGACCGGCTGGGTCGGGAACAGCGTCCCGTCGACGTCCTTGCCGCCGAGCTTGATGAATTCCGGCGTTGCGATCCCGTGCGTCTGATAGATCGCGCCCTTGTAGCCGCGCTCGATCAACGTGCGTTGCGGCAGCACGGCCGGCGTGCCCGAGCCTGCGACCAGGATCGCATCGGGCTTCGCCGCGATCAGCTTCAGCGCCTGGCCGGTGACGCTCGCGTCGGTGCGGTTGAAGCGCTCGGTCGCGATCACGCGAATCTTGCGCACTTGCGCGAAGCGCGTGAATTCATTGAGCCAGCTGTCGCCGTAGCTGTCGGCGAAGCCGATGAAGCCGACGGTCTTCACGCCGTGATTGGCCATGTAGCGCGTCATCACGTCGGCCATCGCGCTGTCGCTCTGCGCCATCTTGAACGCCCAGGTCCGCGCGCCTTCCTGCGGCTCGACGATCGCGCCGGAGCCGACCAGCGTGATCATCGGCGTCTGCGCAGCCGCCACCGCGTCGAGCGCCGCGAGCGCGGCCGGCGTGATGTTCGGCCCGACCACGACGTCGACGTGATCCTCGTCGACCAGCTTGCGGATGTTGCGCACGGCGGTGCCCGGGTCCGACGCGTCGTCGAGCACCGTCACCTGCACCGGCTGCCCGGCGATCGTCTTCGGCCACATCAGGATCGCGTTCTTGCTGGTGATGCCGATCGCGGCGGCCGGGCCGGTGGACGACAGGTCGACGCCGACCTTCAGGTCGGCATGCGCGGCCATGCAGGCGAGCGCGAGGGCGGCGCCGGCGGCGCGGCGCAACAGGGCGGGAAGCGTCATGCGGGAATCTCCGTCGGGCAACGAAAAGGGGCGCGATATGCGCCCCTGTGGTTATACACGTACACGTCGCTTCGAGAAAACGCCGGCCGCCCCAGGGTGTTACTGATCCCCGCGGGGCGTCTGGCGCGAAGCGACCGGCCTGGGGCGCCGGTCAAAGCTCGTACGATTCGGCCTCGCCCTTGAGGGCCTGCTCGATCAGCTTGCGGTTCAGCGTCGGCGACAGCAGCTCGACGAGCGTATACACATAGCTGCGCAGATACGCGCCCTGCTTGAGCGCGACGCGCGTCACGTTGCTGCCGAACAGGTGGCCGACCGGAATCAGCCGGAGGTTGCGGTCGCGCTCCGGGTTGAACGCGATGTCGGCCATGATCCCGACGCCGAGGCCAAGCTCGACATAGGTCTTGATCACGTCGGCGTCGATCGCCTCGAGCACGATGTCCGGCGACAGCCCGCGCAGCGCGAACGCATGGTTGATCTTCTTGCGGCCCGCGAACGCATCGTCGTACGTGATCAGCGGGTACTGCGCGAGATCGTCCAGCGTGACCGGCTTGCGTTCGAGCAACGGGTGGTCGGCCGGCACCACGGCCGCGTGATGCCACTGGAAGCAGGGCAGCGACACGAGTTCCTTGTAGTCGGCGATCGCCTCCGTCGCGATCGCGAGATCGGCCTGGTCGTGGATCACCATCTCGGCCACCTGCGTCGGGCTGCCCTGCAGGATCGACAGGTGCACCTTCGGGAAGCGCTTCTTGAATTCGGCGATCGCGGCCGGCAGCGAGTAGCGCGCCTGCGTGTGGGTGGCGGCGATCGTCAGGTTGCCCTGATCCTGCGCCGCATAATCTTTTCCGACCCTTTTGAGGCTTTCCACTTCCTGGAGGATCCGCTCGACCGACGCGAGGATGATCCTTCCGGGTTCGGTGAGCGAGCGCACGCGCTTGCCGTGCCGCGTGAAGATCTCCACGCCGAGCTCGTCCTCGAGCTCGATGATCGCCTTCGAAACCCCCGGCTGCGACGTGTAGAGCGCCTTGGCGGCCTCGGTGAGGTTGAAATTCTGCCGGACGGCCTCGCGCACGAAGCGAAATTGGTGCAGGTTCATTTATAACCCTTCCGCATATCAACAGAATTTTTTAGTCGTTTGAAATATAAGGCGAGTTTATTACGATTCACCGGAGTTTTTCAAATATGGATATCTGTTTTCGTCATTAGCAATCCAGCCGGGCAGCGGAAGGCCGGCGAGGGCGGCGGAACGGAGATTCGGGCGCGACGTGGCTAGGACGTCGCGCGGTCACCACGAAAACCCTGGGGTCCCCGAATGTATCAGTACGACCAGTACGACCAGACGATCGTCGACGAACGCGTCGCACAGTACCGCGATCAGGTGCGCCGCCGCCTGTCGGGCGAGCTGAGCGAAGACGAGTTCCGTCCGCTGCGCCTGCAGAACGGCCTGTACATGCAGCGCCACGCGTACATGCACCGCATCGCGATTCCGTACGGCAACCTGCGCAGCGACCAGCTCCGCATGCTGGCGCGCATCGCCCGCGAACACGACCGCGGCTACGGCCACTTCTCGACCCGCTCGAACATCCAGTTCAACTGGGTCGAGCTGGAAGACACGCCGGAAATCCTCGCGAAGCTCGCATCGGTGCAGATGCACGCGATCCAGACGTCGGGCAACTGCATCCGCAACATCACGGCCGACCAGTTCGCCGGCGTCGCGCAGGACGAGGAGATCGATCCGCGTCCGTGGGCCGAGATCCTGCGCCAGTGGTCGACGTTCCATCCCGAATTCGCATGGCTGCCGCGCAAGTTCAAGATCGCGGTGTCCGGCTCGAAGGACGACCGCGCGGCCGTGCAGATCCACGACCTCGGCGTGTACCTGAAGAAGAACGCGCAGGGCGACGTGGTCGCGAGCATCCTCGCGGGCGGCGGCCTCGGCCGTACGCCGATCGTCGGCGCGGTGATCAAGGAAGACCTGCCGTGGCAGCACCTGCTCACCTACTGCGAAGCCGTGCTGCGCGTGTACAACCGCTACGGCCGCCGCGACAACCTGTACAAGGCGCGGATCAAGATTCTCGTGAAGGCGCTGTCGCCCGCGAAGTTCGCGCAGCAGGTCGAGGAAGAGTGGCAGCACCTGAAGGACGGCCCGTCGACGCTCACGCAGGCCGAGCTCGACCGCGTGTCGCAGTCCTTCGTGCCGCCCGTCTACGAGAAGCTCGCCGACACCGACGCATCGTTCGAACAGCACCTGCTCGAGAACAAGGCGTTCGCGCGCTGGGTCGAGCGCAACGTCGCGCCGCACAAGGTGCCGGGCTATGCCGCCGTCACGCTGTCGCTGAAGGACCACCGCGTGGCCCCGGGCGACGCGACCGACGCGCAGATGGATCTGGTGGCCGACTGGGCCGACGCGTACTCGTTCGGCGAACTGCGCGTGTCGCACGAGCAGAACCTGATTCTCGCGAACGTGAAGAAGCACGACCTGTTCGCGCTGTGGGAAAAGGCGAAGGCGGCCGGCTTCGCGACGCCGAACGTCGGCCTGCTGACCGACATCATCGCGTGCCCGGGCGGCGATTTCTGCTCGCTCGCGAACGCGAAGTCGATCCCGATCGCGCTGGCGATCCAGCAGCGTTTCGACGATCTGGACTACGTGTACGACCTCGGCGACCTGTCGCTGAATATTTCCGGTTGCATGAACTCGTGCGGTCATCATCACGTGGGCAACATCGGCATCCTCGGCGTCGACAAGGACGGTGCCGAGTGGTACCAGGTGTCGCTCGGCGGCGAGCAGGGCACGGGCCGCAACGGCGCGCGCCTCGGCCGCGTGATCGGGCCGTCGTTCTCGGCGGAAGAAGTGCCGGGCGTGATCGCGAAGCTGATCGACACGTTCGTCGAGGCGCGCATCGACGGCGAGCGCTTCATCGACACGTACGATCGCATCGGCCTCGCGCCGTTCAAGGAGCGCGTGTATGCGGCGCGCCAGGCAGTGAACGCGTAACCAACCGGCTAGAAGGAATTTGCAGATGGCTTCGATTATCAAGAACCGCGCAGTGATCGACGACGCATGGCAGGTCGTGCGCGCGGCGGAAGACGGTGCGCTGCCCGCGGTCGACGCGTTGCCGGCCGGCAAGGTGCTGGTGCCGTTCACCCTGTGGCAGGCCGAGCGCGCGGCGCTCGTCGCCGCGAAGACGAAGGACGAACTCGGCGTGTGGCTCGCGCCCGACAGCGAGCCGGCCGATCTCGTGGCCGACTTCGGCGCGATCTCGCTGATCGCCGTCGAATTCCCGCGCTTCGCCGACGGCCGCGGCTACAGCATCGGCCGCCTGCTGCGCGAGCGCCATGGCTGGACCGGCGAGCTGCGCGCGATCGGCGACGTGCTGCGCGACCAGCTGCTGTACATGTCGCGTTGCGGCTTCGACGCGTTCGCGGTGCGTGCCGACAAGGACATCCACGACGCGCTGAACGCGTTTGGCGAATTCACGCAGCGTTACCAGGGCGCGTTCGACGAGCCGGCGCCGCTGTTCCGCCGCCGCGCCGACGTAGCGACGCCCGACGCGAAGGTGAGCGCATGAGCACCGCGACCGCCACCGCACTGACGCCGGAACTCGCCGCGAAGGTCGAGCGCCTCGACGCGCTGCTCGCGCGGATCGGCGCCCGGCACGAGAAGGTGAAGTTCGCGAGCAGCCTCGCCGCGGAAGACATGCTGCTCACGCACGCGATCCTGTCCAAGGGCGTGTCGATCGGCATTTTCTCGCTGAACACCGGCCGCCTGCATGCGGAAACGCTGGGCATGATCGACCGCGTGCGCGAGCGCTACGGCTACGAGGTCGAGCAGTTTCACCCGCAGCAGGACGCGGTCGACCAGTACGTCGCCGAGCACGGCCTGAACGCGTTCTACGAAAGCGTCGAGCTGCGCAAGTCGTGCTGCCACATCCGCAAGGTCGAGCCGCTGAACCGTGCGCTGGCCGACGTCGGCGCGTGGGTCACGGGCCAGCGTCGCGAGCAGTCGGTCACGCGTGCGGAGCTGCACGAGGAAGAACAGGACGAAGCGCGCGGGATCGCGAAGTACAACCCGCTCGCCGACTGGACGGAAGCCGACGTGTGGGCGTACCTGAAGGCGTTCGACGTGCCGGTCAACCCGCTGCATGCGCGCGGCTACCCGAGCATCGGCTGCGAGCCGTGTACCCGCGCGATCCGTCCTGGCGAGGACAGCCGGGCGGGCCGCTGGTGGTGGGAGTCGCGCGACACGAAGGAATGCGGGCTGCACATCACGATCACGCCGATTCCCGCGAACGCCGAAGCCGGCGCCGCGCACTGACAGCCGACCAGAAACCGAATATTGCGCCGCCTGCGACAGCGGGTGGCACGAACCCAGAAGAGAAGGACTGAAATCATGAGCACGACGCTCGAGCAATCCGCCTTTGCCCCGCCCACCGGGGCCGACAACCGCATGGGCCACCTCGACTGGCTCGAAGCCGAGTCGATCCACATCCTGCGCGAGCTGGTCGCCGAGTGCAGCAAGCCGGCGCTGTTGTTCTCGGGCGGCAAGGATTCGGTCGTCGTGCTGCACCTCGCGCTGAAGGCCTTCGGCCTCGGCGCGAACCGCAAGACGACGCTGCCGTTCCCGCTCGTGCACATCGACACGGGCCACAACTACGAGGAAGTGATCGACTTCCGCGACCGCCGCGCGCAGGAGCTCGGCGCCGAGCTGGTGGTCGGCCACGTCGAGGATTCGATCAAGCGCGGCACGGTCGTGCTGCGCCGCGAAACCGATTCGCGCAACGCCGCGCAGGCCGTCACGCTGCTCGAGACGATCGAGCAGCACGGCTACACCGCGCTGATCGGCGGCGCGCGCCGCGACGAAGAGAAGGCGCGTGCGAAGGAGCGGATCTTCTCGTTCCGCGACGAATTCGGCCAGTGGGATCCGAAGGCGCAGCGCCCGGAACTGTGGAGCCTGTACAACGCACGCCTGCACAAGGGCGAGCACCTGCGCGTGTTCCCGATCTCCAACTGGACCGAACTCGACGTGTGGCAGTACATCGCCCGCGAGAACCTCGAACTGCCGTCGATCTACTACGCGCACCAGCGCGAGATCGTGCGCCGCAACGGGCTGCTCGTGCCCGTCACGCCGCTCACGCCGATGCGCGAAGGCGAGACGAGCGAGATCGCGCAGGTGCGCTTCCGCACGGTGGGCGACATCAGCTGCACGTGCCCGGTGGCGAGCGATGCGGACGACGTCGAGAAGATCATCGCCGAGACGGCCGTGACCGAGATCACCGAACGCGGCGCGACCCGGATGGACGACCAGGCCTCCGAAGCCGCGATGGAACAGCGCAAGAAGCAAGGTTATTTCTGAAGCACACGAGGACATTCAAATCATGAGCATCATCGAGAACACCGAAGACCTCGGCGTGCTGCGCTTCATCACCGCAGGCAGCGTCGACGACGGCAAGAGCACGCTGATCGGCCGCCTGCTGTACGACAGCAAGGCCGTGTTGTCCGACCAGCTGTCCGCGCTGTCGCGCGCGAAGAACAAGCGCACCGTCGGCGACGAGCTCGACCTCGCGCTGCTGACGGACGGGCTCGAGGCCGAGCGCGAGCAGGGCATCACGATCGACGTCGCGTACCGCTATTTCGCGACCGCGAAGCGCAAGTTCATCATCGCCGACACGCCTGGCCACGAGCAGTACACGCGCAACATGGTGACGGGCGCATCGACCGCGCATGCGGCGATCATCCTGGTCGACGCGACGCGCGTGACGATCGAGAACGGCGTTGCGCAACTGCTGCCGCAAACCAAGCGCCACAGCGCGATCGTGAAGCTGCTCGCGCTGCAGCACGTGATCGTCGCGATCAACAAGATGGACCTCGTCGACTACAGCGAAGCGCGCTTCAACGAGATCCGCGACGCGTACGTCACGCTCGCGAAGCAGCTCGGCCTGACCGACGTGCGCTTCGTGCCGGTGTCGGCGCTGAAGGGCGACAACATCGTCGGCGCGAGCGAACGCATGCCGTGGTACGCGGGCGAGCCGCTGCTCGACGTGCTCGAGTCGCTGCCGGTCGAGACACAGGCGCATGACGCGCTGCGCTTCCCGGTGCAGTGGGTCGCACGCCAGGACGGCAGCTCGGCCGACGATTTCCGCGGCTACATGGGCCGGATCGAATCGGGCGAGGTGAAGGTCGGCGACCAGATCGTCGTGCTGCCGTCGAACCGCACCGCGACGGTCGCCGAGATCGTCGCGCCGGTGCCGGGCGGCACCGCGTCCGTCGCGCACGCATTCGCGGGCCAGACGGTGACGATTCGCCTCGAGGAGGATGTCGACGTGTCGCGCGGCGACATGTTCGTCACGACCGCCGAGCCGGTCGAGCCGGCGAAGAAACTCGAGGCCGACCTGTGCTGGTTCGACGAGACGCCGCTGTCGCCGCAGCGCAAGTATCTGCTGAAACAGACCACGAGCACGGTGTTCGCGAAGATCGGCGCGGTCAAGGAAGTGCTCGACGTGCATACGCTGTCGCAAGCGACCGACCGCCAGGAACTGAAGATGAACGACATCGGCCGCGTCGCGCTGACGCTGCAGAAGCCGATAGTCTGCGACACGTACGATGCACATCCGGGCACGGGCGCATTCGTGCTCATCGACGAGGCGACGCACCATACGGTCGCCGCCGGCATGATCCGGGCGTTCTCGGCGTAACCGGCGTTGCGCGCCGCCCTCGTGGCGGCGCGGGCCGGCCTCCGTCCGCACGGGCAGAATCGAAGCGAAGCGACAAACATGGGCAAGGTGTATCTGATCGGAGCAGGGCCGGGCGCCGCGGACCTCGTCACGGTGCGCGGCGCGCGGCTGCTCGAGCAAGCCGACGTCGTGCTGCACGACGCGCTCGTCGAGCCGGCGATGCTCGAATACGCGCCGAACGCGCGCAAGATCGCGGTCGGCAAGCGCTGCGGGCAGCGTTCGACCGCGCAGCACTTCATCAACAAGCAGATCGTCGACGCGGCGCGCGAGCATGCATGCGTCGTGCGGCTGAAGGGCGGCGACCCGATGCTGTTCGGTCGCGCCGAAGAGGAAATGCGTGCGCTCGAGGCGGCCGGCATCGACTTCGAGGTCGTGCCGGGCATCACCGCGGCGCTGGCCGGCGCGGCGACGCTCAAGCGCTCGCTGACGTTGCGCGGCGTGTCGCGCAGCGTCGCGTTCGCGACGCATAGCCGCGCACCCGGCAGCGACGAGATTCGCGAGGCCGCGCGCGCCGATTCGATCGTCTACTACATGGGCCGCGACAGCGCGCCGGGAATCGCGCAGGAGCTGATCGACGCGGGCCGTGCGCCGGCGACGCCGGTGGCGATCGTCGAGGCCGGCAGCACCGCGCGCGAACGCACGCTGACGCTCACACTCGCGCAGATGGCGGCGGGTGACGCGCAGGCGTGGCTCGATCCGGCGGAGCCGAGCCTGCTGATGATCGGCGATGCATTCGCCGAACGCGTGCGACCCGCGAAAGCGGGCGATGCGTTGCGCAATGCGGCTTGAGTCGACGTAGCGGTTCCCAAGCGGCAGCCGCTCGGCTTCGCGGTGGGTGATTCGAATGAGCGCTGGCGGAAGCCGGCGCTTTTTCATTGGTGCCGTTGATCCGGCTACGGGCTACGCGTTGCGGCCGAGCTGGTCGATGCAGTAGCGTGCGATGGCATCGAGCACGCCGTCGTCTTCGCCGACCGCCGTCGCGCAACGGATCTCGACATTCGGATGGGCGGCCCGGCAGGCGTCGACGAGCTGCGGCAGATCGCGACGGACATGGCCGCCCTGGCCGAAGAACACGGGCACCACGGTGATGCGCGTGCACCCGGCCGCGACCTGCGCGGCGACGGCCGTGTCGAGCGAAGGCGTCATCAGTTCGAGGAACGCGAGCGACACGTGCGGCGCGGGTGCGCCGCTGCCGCGCAGCCGCGCGGCCAGCCGTTCGAACGGCTCGGCCCAGCGCGGATCGCGTGCGCCGTGGCCGAACAGGACGATGCCGTGCGAACTCATGTCGAAGCCTCCGTCGTGACGGCGCTCAGTGCCGGTCGACCCACTTGAGCGCGAACAGGCCGAGCGCGAGATAGATGAGGCCCGGCGTCGCCGCGGTCAGCGGCGCGGGCCACGTGTTCAGCGTGCCGATGTGCGAGAACAGCGTGTTGAGCAGCTGGAAGCTCATGCCGAGCATGATGCCGCCGAACACCTTCACGCCGACCACGCCGGCGCGCGTATGCAGGTACGCGAACGGCAGCGACAGCACGAGCATCACGAACACCGCGAACGGGTAGAGCAGCTTGCGCCATAGCGCGATGTCGTAGCGCTGCGTGTCCTGCTGATTCTCGCGCAAGTGCTGGATATAGCGGAACAGGTTGATGAGCGACATCCGCTCCGGCGACACCAGCAGCACCGACAGGATCTGCGGGGTCAGGTCCGAGCGGAGCCGGTATTCCGGCAGCGTGACCTGCTGCGACCGGTATACAGGGTTCAGCGCATCGGCCGGGGCGCCGCTGATCGGCTTGATCGGCGTCAGTTCGGTTTCCGTCACGCCGGTTAGCAGCCAGTGGCCGGGCGGCTCGTAGCGGCCCGTCTGCGCGATCCGCACGTTCTGCAGCTGGAATTTCGAGTCGAACTCGTAGATGCGCACGTTGCTGATCGTCGAATCGGGCGACAGGTTGCCGACGTTGACGAAGCGCGTGACCTGCTCGCCGTTCTCGCGGGCCGCGAGCGTGTCCTTCACCCACACGCCCGACTGGAAGTTCGACGACACCGACGCGCCGAGCGCCTGCAACCGCACGCGTTCGGACAGCTGGTCGGCGTACGGGCCGACGAATTCGCCGATCAGGTAGGTGATGATCACGAGCGGAATGCCGATCTTCAGCAGCGAGCGCAGCGCCTGGTTGGTCGCGAGACCCGACACGCGGAAGATCGTGAATTCCGAGTTCGCGGCCATTTGCGCGAACACGTAGATCGCGCTGATCAGCGCGGCGACCGGGATGATCTCGTAGAAGCGCGACGGGGTTTGCAGCGCGACGCGCAGCACCGCGTAGCCGAACTTGTAGTTGCCGTGCCCGACCGAGTTCAGTTCGCTGATCAGGTCGAAGAAGAAGAACAGGCCCGAGAACGCGAACAGGATGAAGATGAACGTGACGTAGATCTGCCGCGCGAAGTATTTTTCATAGAGCCGCATCGATCATGCTCCCGAGCGGCCGAACAGCGCGCGTGTCAACAGCGGACGGTTGCGCACGCGCAACCAGAAGATGAGCGCGACGATCGCCGCGACAATCACATGCAGGCCGACCAGGCCGACGCCGAACGACATCTTGCCCTGCTCGATCTGCGCCTGCACCACGTTCAGCAGGTTCGAGTACGTGAGGTAGATCAGCACGGCCATCACGAGGTTGATCGTGCGGCTGCGGCGCGGGTTCTGGTACGACAGCGGGATGCCGAGCACCATCAGGTTGATCGCGATCAGCGGCAAGCCCGCGCGCCACGCGAATTCCGCGAGGTTGTCGCGCGTCGGGTTGCGCAGCAGGTCGGGCGTGGGCGTGCTGTTGGTGGTCGGCACGTTGGTGACCGGGGTGCTCGTGATTTTCACGCCGTAGCGCTGGAACTCCATGATCTTGAAGTTCGGCTGGCCGGGCGTGCCGTCGTAGCGGCGGCCGTCCTCCAGCACGACGAAACGATCGCCGTCCTTCGTTTCCGTATGGCCCGTGTGCGATACGACGATATTGACCTTGCCGTTCTCGGTCGACGTGACGAACACGTTCTGCACCTTGCTCTGGTCCGGCGACATCTTCTCGATGAAGAACACGCGATGGTTCGACGCCGATTCGCGGAACTGGCCGGGGGCGAGCAGCGAGATCTCGTCGCGCTGCTGGAAGCGCGCCTTGATCATCTTGCTCTGCTGGTTCGACCGCGGCCAGCCGACGAACGCGAAGAACGCGATCAGCAGGATGAGCGGCGTGGCGAACACGCCGATCGGCTTGATCAGGCGCGTGAGGCTGACGCCGGACGCGAGCCAGACGACCATTTCGGAGTCCCGGTACCACCGGGTCAGCACGAACAGGATCGACACGAACAGCGTGACGACGAGCATCACGGCGAGATAGCCGATCACGGTCAGTCCGATCAGCACGAGCACGTCCCGCGGATCGATTTCGCCGGACGCGGCATAGCCGACGATGCGGATCATCATCGTCGTGAGCATGATCGTGAGCAGCACCATGAACACGGCGCCAGCCGTATACGCAAGCTCGCGCTGGAGGGAGCGTTCGAAGATCATTCTTGATGAGAAGAGGGCGGGAGGCTGCGCACGCGTGGTGGAGCGCTCGCGCCGCCACGGGAAAAATAGCGGATAATTGCGGCTTTCATCCTTAGCCCAGATTTTATCCGAGGACAAGCGCGATGGACTTTAGCATAAAAGGCTGTGATTGGAGCAAAGGCGAGGCCAAGGGGTTCCTGACGGGGAAGTCCGATTGCATCGTGCTCGGCATCTTCGAGGCGCAAACCCTTTCGGGCGCGGCGCTCGACATCGACACGGCCACCAAGGGGCTGATCTCGCGCGTGGTGAAGGCCGGCGACATGGACGGCAAGCGCGGCAAGACGCTGTTCCTGCATGAAGTATCGGGCATCGGTGCGTCGCGCGTGCTGCTCGTCGGCCTCGGCAAGCAGGACGCTTTCAATCAGAAAGCCTACACCGACGCGGTGACGGCCGCATGGCGCGCGCTGCTGTCGACCAAGATCGTCCAGGTCACGTTCACGCTCGCGCAGCTGCCGGTCGACGAGCGCAGCTCCGACTGGGGCGTGCGTGCGGCGATTCTCGCGCTGCGCAACGAGACCTACCGCTTCACGCAGATGAAGAGCAAGCCGGAACCGGCGTCGCACACGCTCAAGCGTGTCGTGTTCAGCGTCGATCCGGCCGATGAAAAGGCGGCGAAGCTGGCGGTCAAGCAGGCCGTTGCGCTGGCGAACGGGATGGATCTCACGCGCGACCTGGGCAACCTGCCCGGCAACGTGTGCACGCCGACCTATCTCGGCAATACCGCGAAGAAGATCGCGAAGGATTGGGGTCTGAAGGCCGAGGTGCTGGGCCTGAAGCAGATCCAGGCGCTCAACATGGGCTCGTTCCTGTCGGTCGCGCGCGCGTCGGTCGAGCCGCCGCAGTTCATCGTGCTGCACTACCTGGGCGCCGCCGCGAAGGCCGCGCCGGTCGTGCTGGTCGGCAAGGGCATCACGTTCGACACGGGCGGCATCTCGCTGAAGCCGGGCGAGGCCATGGACGAGATGAAGTACGACATGTGCGGCGCCGGTTCGGTGCTCGGCACGATGCGTGCGGTCGCCGAAATGGGCCTGAAGATCAATGTCGTCGCGATCGTGCCGACCTGCGAGAACATGCCGGGCGGCAACGCGACGAAGCCGGGCGACATCGTCACCAGCATGAAGGGGCTGACGATCGAGGTGCTGAACACCGACGCCGAGGGCCGCCTGATCCTGTGCGACGCGCTGACCTATGCGGAGCGCTTCAAGCCGGCCGCGGTGATCGACGTGGCGACGCTGACAGGCGCGTGCGTGATCGCGCTCGGCGCCCACAACAGCGGCCTGTTCTCGAAGGACGACGCGCTGGCGGGCGAACTGCTCGACGCATCGCGCGAAGCGAACGATCCGGCGTGGCGCATGCCGCTCGACGACGAGTACCAGGACCAGCTGAAGTCGAATTTCGCGGACATCGCGAACATCGGCGGGCGTCCGGCCGGTGCCGTGACGGCGGCGTGCTTCCTGTCGCGCTTCACCGACAGCTATCCGTGGGCGCACCTGGACATCGCCGGCACCGCCTGGAAGGGCGGCGCGGCGAAGGGCGCGACCGGCCGTCCGGTGCCGCTGCTCGCGCAGTTCCTGATCGACCGCGCCGGCCAGTGATGGCAGGTCTCACGACGATGCGGGTGCGCGGGCAATGACGCGAATCGATTTCCATTCGAACGTCGGCGATTCGCTCGCATACGCGTGCCGGCTGCTGCGCAAGGCCTATCAGGCCGGGCAGCCGGTCGTCGTGCTCGCGGAACCCGCGCGCCTGCGCGCGCTCGACGAGCGGCTCTGGACATTCTCGCCGCTCGATTTCATCCCGCATTGCGGCGTCGACAGCGCGCACGCGGCCGGCACGCCGATCGTGCTGGCCGCCGATCTCGACCAAGCGCCGCATTACCATGTGCTGTTGAACCTCGGCGCGGCCGTGCCCGCGCAGTTCGCCCGCTTCGAGCGCCTGCTCGAGGTGGTCGGCAACGCGCCGGACGAATTGGCCGCGGGCCGCGACCGCTATCGCTTCTATCGCGATCGCGGCTACGCGCTGAACAACTACAAGCAGGGCAGCTAGCCGCAACCGTCGACGGAGCCTTCCCGTGACACAAGCCGAATCCTCTTCGATCCCGACGCTGACCGACGTGCTGGTGCCTGGCAAGCCAGTGCCGGCGCGTTCTGCCGCGGCCGATGTGCCGCCGCGCGACGAGGCCGCCGTGCCGGAACACGCCGGAACCGACCCTGAATCCGTGGTGGTCGAGCCGGTGCCGACGCCGCACGTGCCGACCGTCGAACTGCCGGGTGACAGCGACGCGCCGGCGCTACCCGGTGCCGCCGGGCGTGTGGTGGCCGAGGAAGCGGCCGAGATGCAGGCGCCGCTGCGCTCCGCGCTGGCCCCCGATGAGGCGCAGCAGCCGGCCTTTGCCGTGACGCCGGCGCAGGCCGACGAAGCGATGCTGCCGCACGGGGTCGCGCCGGCTGCCGACGAACTGGCTACCGATCATCTCGCCGCCGCGGCCCAGCCGGACACGCATGCGGTCGCCCCGTTGACGCCTGAGGACGCGCAGCATATCGCCGAGCGGCTGCGCAATCGGCTGACGAATTATCTGACCGGGGAGGGGCGCGAGGCCATCGAGGCCCGCTGCCGCGACGCACTGCACGACCATACGGCCTGGCTGGTCGGCCAGATCACGCGCGAGGTGGCGCTGGCGCTCGAAACCGAAGTGATGGAGTGGGTCCGCGACGCGGTCGACGAAGAGATCGCCCGCCGCCGGACCGGTCGTTCAGGCTGAGTGCACGATCGTTTCGTGCACGGGAACGCGAGCGCGGCGGTTCCGTTCCTCGTCGATGACGATCGCCGAGCCGGTCATGTCGAGGAGAGCGGGGCGGTGCCCGTTCATCCGCCTCAATGCAGCGACATCACCCACTGCGCGAGCGTGTGCGCCTCGGCGCTCGTCAGCTGCGTGTTGGCGGGCATCGGCACGCTGCCCCACACCCCGATACTGCCCTTTACGATCGATTGCGCGAGGTAATCGACCGCGTCGGCGCGCGCCGCGTACTTGCCGGCGATGTCGTGGAACGGCGGGCCCATCAGCGGCTTGTTGACCGCATGGCAGGCCACGCAGTTCTTGCGCTGTGCGAGCGCGAGCCCGTCGCCGGCCAGGTCGGCGTGCGCAGCCGCCGCGCTGCCGGACAGCAGCGCCGCGAGCAGCGCGCGCAATATCGTCTGTTTCATGCGGTTCTCCGCCGGCGGGGACGGCCGGCTTCACGGTCCGCGCATTATAAAAGCAAAGGGGAAACGCGTTTTGCGCGTTTCCCGGGCGGCCGCGTGAAGTGGGGTCGCATGAACCGCGCGCCGCGTCAACCGGTGACGGCGCCCTGATTCGCCGGGCGGGCGAGGGCCGCATACTTGGCGAGCACGCCGCGCGTGTAGCGCGGCGCCGGCTGCTTCCACGCGGCGCGGCGGCGCGCGAGCTCCGCGTCGTCGACGTTCAGCTGCAGCACCAGCTGGTGCGCGTCGATCGTGATCGAATCGCCTTCCTGCACGAGCGCGATCGTGCCGCCGACGAACGCCTCGGGCGCGACGTGGCCGACCACCATCCCCCAGGTACCGCCCGAGAAGCGGCCGTCCGTGATGAAGCCGACCGATTCGCCGAGCCCCTTGCCGATGATCGCCGATGTCGGCGCGAGCATTTCCGGCATGCCGGGGCCGCCCTGCGGGCCGAGATAGCGCAGCACCAGCACGTCGCCCGCGCGGATCCGGTCGCCGAGGATCGCGTCCATCGCGCTTTGCTCGTCGTCGAACACGCGCGCGGGGCCCGTGATCACCGGGTTCTTCAGGCCGGTGATCTTCGCGACCGCGCCGTCTTCCGCGAGGTTGCCCTTCAGGATCGCCAGATGCCCTTCCTTGTACAGCGCGCGATCGATCGGGAAGATCACCTGCTGATCCGCGCGCGGCACGCCCGGTACGTCCTTCAGTTCCTCGGCGATCGTGCGGCCGGTGATCGTCATGCAGTCGCCGTGCAGCAGCCCCGCATCGAGCAGGATGCGCAGCACCTGCGGGATGCCGCCTGCCTGGTGAAGATCGGTCGCGACGTACTGACCCGACGGCTTCAGGTTGCAGAGCACCGGCACGCGTTTGCGGATGCGCTCGAAGTCGTCGATCGTCCAGTCGATCTCGGCCGCGCGCGCGATCGCGAGATAGTGCAGCACCGCGTTGGTCGAGCCGCCGGTGGCCATGATCAGCGACACCGCGTTCTCGATCGATGCCTTCGTGATGATGTCGCGCGGCTTCAGGTCGCGCTTCACGGCCTCGACCAGCACGCGCGCCGATTCGGCGGCCGAATCGACCTTCTCCTGGTCGGGGTTCGCCATCGTCGACGAGTACATCAGCGACATGCCGAGCGCCTCGAACGACGAGCTCATCGTGTTCGCCGTGTACATCCCGCCGCACGACCCCGAGCTCGGGCACGCGTTCTTCTCGACTCCTTCGAAATCCTCCTGCGACATCCGGCCGGCGGTGAACTCGCCGACCGCCTCGAACGACGACACGATCGTCAGGTCGCGGCCCTTCCAGTGGCCGGGGCGGATCGTGCCGCCGTACACGTAGATGCCCGGCACGTTCAGGCGCGCGAGCGCGATCATCCCGCCCGGCATGTTCTTGTCGCAGCCGCCGACCACCACCACGCCGTCCATCCACTGGCCCTGGACGCAGGTCTCGATGCAGTCGGCGATCACTTCGCGCGACACCAGCGAGTACTTCATCCCCTCGGTGCCCATCGACATGCCGTCCGAGATCGTCGGCGTGCCGAAGATCTGCGGGTTCGCGTCGGCCGCCTTGATCGCCGCGACGGCCGCGTCCGACAGCCGCTGCAGGCCCGAGTTGCACGGCGTGATCGTCGAGTGACCGTTCGCGATGCCGATCATCGGCTTGTCGAAATCGTCCTTCTGGTAGCCGAGGGCGTAATACATCGAGCGGTTCGGCGAACGGGCCACGCCTTGCGTGATGTGCTTCGAGCGACGGTTGTACGGCATGGGGGACTCCATCGTTGTGTGGGCGACGCTCGCGAACGGCGCGCCGGTTCGGATCGATCAAGAATGGCGTGTCCGGTTTGGGATGTCCAATATATTATTTGTCGCTTATTAAGTCGTTTTGCGAATGAGTGAAGCATGGCCGATCCAACACCCGACCTGCGCCAGTGGCGCTATTTCGTGACCGTTGCCGACGAGCGCCATTTCGGCCGCGCGGCCGAGCGCCTGTCGATGACGCAGCCGCCGCTGTCGCAGGCGATCCGGGCGCTCGAGGAGGCGCTCGGCGTCGCGCTGTTCGTGCGTACCAAGCGCTCGGTCGCGCTGACGGCGGTCGGCGCGGCGCTGCTGCCCGACGTGCGCCGGTTGCTCGCGTCGGCCGACGCGCTGCCGCCGCTCGCGCGGCGCCTCGCGCGCGGCGAAGCCGGCTCGCTGTCGCTCGCGTTCGTGTCGACCGCCGATTACGGGCTGCTGCCGTCGCTGCTGCGCGCGTTCGGCGCGCGCTATCCGCAGGTGCGACTGCAGCTCGCGGAGGCGACGAGCGACGTGCAGATCGACGAACTCGTCGCGGGACGCATCGACGCGGGGCTCGTGATTCCACCGGTGCCGCCGCGGCACGCGGCCGGGCTGTCGTACCTGCCGGTCGTGCGCGAGCCGCTGGTGGTCGCGATGCCGGCGGCCGCGGCGCCCGATGGGCCCGAGGACGAGCCCGTGCATCTGGCCGACCTGGCCGCGCTGCCGCTCGTGATCTTCCCGCGTCGTTTGGCGCCCGGCTTTTATGACATCATTACGGGCTGCTACGGCGCGGCGGGGGAAACTCCGCACATCGGCCAGGAGGCGATCCAGATGCAGACGATCGTCAGCCTCGTGTCGGCCGGCATGGGCGTCGCACTGGTGCCGCAATCGCTGCGTAACCTGCGGCGCACCGGCGTGGTCTACCGGCCGCTCGCCGGCGACGCGCCGGTCGTCGAGACGGGCCTCGTGTGGCGCACGGGCGATGTCAGTCCCGTGCTTGCCGGCTTCATCGACGTCGTGCGCGCGCACGGTCTCGCCACGTGATGCGAACGATGGCGCGCCGGCGTCGTCCAATGCGCGGAGCGGCGCCGGTGCGGGCGCCGTACCGCATTCGAAAACTTCATCGCTAATCCATGATCATTCACCCGAATTTCGACCCCGTAGCGATCCATCTCGGGCCGCTGGCCGTGCGCTGGTACGGCCTCATGTATCTCGTCGGCTTCATCGCGGCGATCGTCGTCGGCAGGATCCGCCTGAAGCTGCCGCACGTCGCGGCGCAGGGCTGGACCGCGAAGGACATCGACGACATGATGTTCTACGGCGTGCTCGGCACCGTGCTCGGCGGCCGGCTCGGCTACGTGCTGTTCTACAAGGCCGACTTCTACTTCTCGCATCCGCTCGACGTGTTCAAGGTGTGGGAGGGCGGGATGTCGTTCCACGGCGGCTTCCTCGGCGTGACGCTCGCGATGGTGCTGTTCGCGTGGCAGCGCAAGCGCCACTGGCTGCAGGTCACCGATTTCGTCGCGCCGATGGTGCCGGCGGGGCTCGCGGCCGGGCGGCTCGGCAACTTCATCAACGGCGAGCTGTGGGGCCGCGTGACCGATCCGAATGCGCCGTGGGCGATGCTGTTCCCGGGCGCGATGCGCGACGACGCGGCGTGGCTGTCGAAGCATCCGGCGCTCGTCGAGAAGTGGCATCTCGCCGACGTGTTCATGCAGTACCAGATGCTGCCGCGCCATCCTTCGCAGCTCTATGAAATCGCGCTCGAAGGCATTGTGCTGTTCTTCGTGCTGTTCTTCTTCTCGCGCAAGCCGCGCCCGTTGGGTGCAGTGTCCGCGCTGTTCCTGATCGGCTACGGGCTCGCACGCTTCACGGTTGAATTCGCACGGGAACCGGACGACTTCCTCGGCCTGCTCGCGCTCGGCCTGTCGATGGGGCAGTGGCTGTCGCTGCCGATGATCCTCGCGGGCATCGCGCTGCTGGTGTGGGGCTACCGCCGACGTCCGGTGAATGCGGCTGCGTGATGGGGTTGCGTGATGGGACTGCGGAATGCGCGAGCAGTGTGACGCATGACGCTTGATGCGATGCCGATGCATACGATCGGCATGCGCGTCGATCGCAGGAGCGCAAACGAAAAAACGCCGGCCCTCGGGCCGGCGTTTTTGCATCCGCCGAATGTGCGATGTGCGTTACTTCATCTGCACCGAGCCGTTGACCGTGACCGACACGGTCGCCTTGCCGCCTTCGACCGCGATCGGTGCGCTCATCTTCGCGTTGTCCATCGGCGCCGCGGCCATCGCCATCATGCGCGGATACGGCTGCACGCTGCGCCCGCCGCCGACGTTCACGTCGCGGATCGAGTAGCTGCCGTAGCCGAAGGCCTTCGCGGCTTCGTCCGCGCGAGTGCGGAACGACTTGATCGCTTCGGTCGTGAGCTTCTGCTCGGCCGCGCGCTGCGCTTCGGGCGACAGCGAGAACTCGACGTTCGCGATCTGCATCTGGTTCGACAACTGGCCCGCGAGCTTCGATGCCGCCGCGAAATCGCGCGATTCGAGCACGACTTCGGTACGGCCGCGCCATGCGGAGATCTTGCCGTCGCGATCGGTGCTCGGATACACGGAGAACGCACCGGTGTGCGCCGTGACGCCCGATACGCCCTTCGCCTGCGCGAGCGCGGCATCGGCGCGCTGGTTCAGCGCGGACGTCAGGCTGCCCGGGTCCTTCGCCTGCTGTTCGTAGAACAGCGTGATGTGGATGATGTCCTGCGGCACGTCCGCGCTGGCTTGCGACGACAGCGACAGCACGCCCGCCGGCTCCGGAAAGTGCGGGTTCGCCGTTTGCGCATGCGCGGCCGGCGACGCGAGCGTCAGCGCGACGGGCACGGCGGCGGCGAGGGCGAGCGACAGCGCGAGTGCGGTTTTCTTGGTCATTGTTGGACTCCTTGTGCGAGGGCGCGCACGCGGATCACGCGTGCGCGATGCGGATGTGCCGCGCGACGGAAAAACGGCCGTCGGCCAGATCGGGCGACAGCGGTTGCTTAGGCCGCGCGAACGCGCCGCGAGTTCCGTGGCGGTGCGCGTGTTGACGGGATTTGACGTTTGGCTCGTGCGCGCCTGCTGCGTGCGCCTACTGCGCGCGCCTACTTCATCAGCTTTTCGGTGATGAAGCGCCATTCGGCGCGCGTGACGGGCGTGATCGACAGCCGGTTGCCGCGTGCGAGCACGCGCATGTCGGCGAGTTCGTCGTGTTCGCGCAGCGCGGCGAGCGGCACGAGCGGCGACTTTTTCACGAAGCGCACGTCGACGAGCAGCCAGCGCGGTGCTTCCTGCGTCGACTTCGGATCGTAATACGGGCTTTTCGGATCGAACTGGGTGGGATCGGGGTAGGGCGTCGACGACACTTCGGCGAGGCCCGCGATGCCCGGCTCGGGGCAGCTCGAGTGATAGAACAACACACCGTCGCCGATCTTCATCGTGTCGCGCATGAAATTGCGCGCCTGATAATTGCGCACGCCGGTCCACGGCAGCGAGTGCTGCGGCGCGTGGGCGAGATCGTCGATGCTTGCTTCGTCCGGTTCGGACTTCATCAGCCAGTATTGCATGGATCGTGATCGATGCAGAAAGGGCGTGACGGTCTGTCTGCACACGCGTTCGGCATGCAGACAGACCTTGAAAAGGAAACGGCATCGGGAAGCCCCGATGCCGTTGAATAGGTCCCCACCTTGGCCGCTAGGCCGGCATCCTGAACCTGAGGTTCAGAATTGGTCGCAGTTAGCAGCACTTCGGGTACATCAGACAGAGTGACGCGCGCGCCCGTGCTACAAATTTCCGCAACCGTGCACATGGCATTGGTTCAAGGAATATATGACCTTGGCGAACCAGGCAGGGAAGCTGACTGAACTGTGTTTCGTTGCGCCAATTTGACCACCGTTGATCGCCGAGATCAAGGGGAATCGACGCATCGATCAAACGTTACTGCGTCTCGTGCTGTGCGAGCACCGCGCCGAGCTGTTCGTTCATCTGGTGCATTGTACGACGGATTTCTTCCGCCGGAAATGCTTCACCGTGCCGCACGCTCGTTTGCAGTCGCAGCAATTCGGATGCGAGCGACAAGGCCGCCATCACCGCGATGCGATCGGTGCCGCGCACCGAGCTGTTCGAGCGGATTTTCGACATTTCGGCATCGACGCGCGCGACGGCCTCGAGCAGCGCTGCTTCGGTCTCGGCCGAGCAGGCGAGCCGATAGGGCTGACCGAGAATCGAGACTTCGATCTGCTTGGTGCTCATGCATGTTCTCCGTGGCTGGCCGCGTCGTCGCTATCCGGCCGCGCCTGCGCATCCAGCAGATCGAGCTGGTTGTCGGCCTGCTCGGCGCTCTTCGTGCGCGGCAGCTTTTCGAGAATCGCGTTCAGTTTGACCTGGGCGTCGTCGATCTTTGCCGACAGCGTGTCGCGCTCCGCCGCGAGTGCATTGCGTTCGTCGCGCAGTTGCGCGAGTTCCGCGCGGACGGTGTCCGCTTCCGCGCGCATTTGCGCGACCTGCTCCTCGAGCGCGAGCCGTTCCGAGTGATAGCGCTTGTTCAGCGAGATCAGACGGCCAATATTTTGAGATAAAGTTTCGAGTTCGTTGAGCATCTGCTGCGTCCTCTAAAGACCCAGCATTTTAGCGCGGAATAACGCGCATTCCGACATCTGTAACGTTTCCAGTCGTAACACCCCCGCTTCTTGCCGCGAATATGCGCGTCCGACGCGCTCCCGGCATGCGTCCGGACACTTTCTTGACGCTCGTGCGGCCCGCTCCTAAACTGGCGCCGCCTCGATGCTCGCGCGTGCGTCGCGCGGTTAAACGGGAAGCAGGGCGCGTGCTCCGCACGGAGATCGCCAACCTGCGCTGCCCCCGCAACGGTAAGCGGCCGCGTCGCATGACGCAGGCCGGCTCGGGCGCGTTTCGCGTGCAGGTCGCACGCGGGCGCGGGCCACTGCGCGTGAAACGCGCGGGAAGGCGAGCCGGCACGCCGCCAGCCCGGATACCGGCCGAGGCGAGGAGCCTGCATGGCTTCATGACGCGCGGCCTGCGGGGAAGCGGCGCGCGCAGTGCTTCACGGGACTTGTCTTCGATGCTGACCCCAATCGTTCGACCGGCGTTCGGTGCGCGCCGCGGTGTGCCGCTTGCCGCCGTCGCGCGGGCTGCGGCGTACGCCGATCCGCCCGGAGCGGCGACGTCGCACGTCGCGCGTCACGTGGCGCCGCGATTCGTCGCGCGGTGTACCGACGCACCGTTGCCGCCGAAAGGCGCCGTTGCCGAGCCGATCGTGCTTGACGGTGACGCCAGCGCGACGCCGATCGACCCGATGGGGCGGCTTCCACTATATTGCGCAGAGCGTCGGCCGCGCGAACGTGGGGCTCGCCGGATCGCGGCCGTGTGCGCGGCCATCTGTGCGGTGGTGTCGCGTCGGCTCGACCGACGCGGGACCTGCCGCCACGTCGCACGTCGCGAGCGGCGAAACGTGGAATCGGGGGCGATCGCCGCACGCGGTATCGTGCGTCGATGGCGGTGAATTGCGCGTTCGGCGGCGCGTGGCGCCTGAGCCGTGCGCACAATGACTCGGGCGGCACGCGGCGTTGCGACGACGGTGTCGTCAATCCTGCGGCGCGCGATGACGACGCCTCGTGCACCGTATGAGCGCCGCGCGTGCCGCGTCGATCTGGGCCGCGCTCGTGGCCGTGGTCGCGCTGCTGTTCGGGGCCACCGGTCGTCCGTGAACGCATCAACAACCTGCTCAACAAGGATGACGAGCTTGCGTATGCCTACAACACGCCGCGGCGCGATGCCCGTGCCGCGCACGGCCGGCAACGGCGACAAGCGACGACATCGTGCGTCATGCACGATGTCGTGCCCCGCATGAGCGCCGCGCGTGCCGCGTCGATCTGGGCCGCGCTCGCGGTCGTCGTCGCGCTGCTGTTCGTCGCGTCGCTGTCGATCGGCAGCGTGCCGATGTCGCCGTGGCAGGCGCTCGCGTCGCTCGTGCCGCACGGCGGCGACGCGCTGTTCGCCGACATCGTGCGCACGCTGCGGCTGCCGCGTGCGCTCGCGGGCTTCGCCTGCGGTGCGCTGCTCGCACTGGCCGGTGCGCTGCTGCAGGTGCTGCTGCGCAATCCGCTCGCGGAGCCGTACGTGCTCGGCGTATCCGGCGGGGCGGCCGGCTTCGCGCTCGTCGCGATGATCGCGGGCGCCGCGTGGTGGCTCGTCGATGCGTCCGCGTTCGCCGGCGCGCTGGTGTCGGTCGCGCTCGTGCTGGGGCTTGCTCGCCGCGAGCTGGGGCGCGGCGATTCGCGCGACGCGTCGCCGCGGCTGCTGCTCACGGGTGTCGTGATCGCGGCCGGGTGGGGCGCGCTCGTCACGCTGCTGCTGTCGCTCGCGCCCGATGCCCGGCTGCGCGGCATCATCTTCTGGCTGACGGGCGACCTGAACGGCGTGACGGCACCCTGGTTCGCGTGGGGCGCGCTGCTGCTGGCCGCATGCGTCGCGCTGCCGGCCGCGCCGCAACTCAACGTGCTGCTGCGCGGCGACGCGACCGCGCTCGCGCTCGGCGTGCCGGTCGCGCGGCTGCGCATGCGGATCTACCTCGTCGCGTCGCTGGCCGCCGCGGCCGCGGTGACGACGGCCGGCACGATCGGTTTCGTCGGCCTCGTCGTGCCGCACGCGCTGCGGCTCGCATTCGGCAACGACCAGCGCATGCTGCTGCCCGCGGCGATGCTCGCGGGCGGCGGCGGCGTGATGGCGGCCGACCTGCTCGCGCGCACCGCGATCGCACCGGCGCAATTGCCGGTCGGCGTGATGACCGCGTTGATCGGGGTGCCGGTGTTCCTGTGGATGTTGCTGAGGAGGCCGATGCGATGACGCACGCCGTACCGCACGCCGCCGGCGACATGACCTGCGCGGCGGTCGACCTGACGCTGAAGGCCGGCGAACGCACGCTGCTCGACGGCTTCACGCAGGCGTTCCGGCCCGGCGAGATCTGGTGCGTCGCGGGGCCGAACGGCGCCGGCAAGACGACGCTGCTCGCGACGCTCGCGGGCCTGCGGCAGCCGGCCGGCGGTCACGTCGAGATCGACCGCGTGCCACTCGCCGCGTGGCCGCCCGAACAGCTCGCACGGCGCCGCGCGCTGATGCCGCAGCAACTGCACGACGCGTTCAGCGCGACCGTATTCGACACGGTGCTGCTCAACCGCTTTCCGTATCTCGGCGGCTGGGGCTGGGAGCGCGACGGCGACCGCGCGGCCGCGCGCGATGCGCTCGCGACGTTCGGGCTGAGCGCGCTCGCGTCGCGCGACGTGCTGTCGCTGTCGGGCGGCGAGCGGCAGCGCGTCGCCCTGGCCGCGACGCTGTGCCAGGACGCGCCGCTGATGCTGCTCGACGAGCCGCTCGCCCATCTCGACCTGCATCACCAGATCGATGGGCTGACCGCGCTGTGCACATGGCTCGACGCGGGCCCGCGCACGGTGCTGTTCTCGTGTCACGACCTGAATCTCGCGCGGCGTTTCGCGACGCACGCGCTGTTGCTCGACGGCCGCGGCCATGCGTGGGCGGGCCCCGTGCACGACGTGCTGACGCCGGCGCGCGCGAGCGACGCGTTCGGCTACCCGCTCGTGCTGATCCGCGAGAACGGTCGCGACGCGCTGCTGCCCGCGTGGCCCGAGCGGCGATGAACTTCCTTCTTTCGATGCGCGGCACCGGCCGCGCCAACGAGGCAAACCTTCCGATGACGAATCCGACCGACTTCCCGCCCGCGATCGCGCCGCTCGACGACGCGCTGCGCAAGCGCCTGCAGCATGTGATCGATCACAAGACCAAGCCGCCCGGCAGCCTCGGCCAGCTCGAGGCGATCGCGTTGCAGATCGGCCTGATCCAGCGCACCGAGCGGCCGCACGTGCAGCGTCCCGTGACGATCGTGTTCGCCGGCGACCACGGGATCGCGGCCGAGGGCGTGAGCCCGTATCCGCAGGCGGTCACCGCGCAGATGGTCGCGAACTTCCTGGCCGGCGGCGCGGCGATCAATGCGTTCTCGGGTGTCGCGCAGTGCGTGCTCGAGATCGTCGACGCGGGCGTCGCGTCGCCGCTGCCGGTATCCGACCGGCTCGTGTCGCTGCCGGTTGCGCGCGGCACGCGCAACTTCGCGGCCGAACCCGCGATGACGCGCGACGAGGCGGCGACGGCGCTCGCGGCCGGTGCCGCGCGCGTGCGCCTGCACGCGTCGCTCGGCACGAACGTGATCGGCTTCGGCGAAATGGGGATCGCGAACACGTCGTCGGCCGCGTGCCTGATGAGCCGCCTGCTCGACGTGCCGATCGACGCGTGCGTGGGGCGCGGCACCGGCCTCGACGACCAGGGGCTCGCGCACAAGCGCGCGGTGCTCGGCCGCGCGCTGGTCCGGCATTCGCACGCGATCGCGCCGCTCGACGTGCTCGCGACGTTCGGCGGCTTCGAGATCGCGATGATGACGGGCGCGTATCTCGCGGCCGCGAGCGAGCGGATGACGATCCTCGTCGACGGCTTCATCGCGACGGCCGCGCTGCTCGTCGCCGAGCGCATCGCGCCCGGGGTGCGCGACTACTGCGTGTTCTCGCATGCGTCGCACGAGGCCGGCCACCGGCGCATGCTCGAGCATTTCGGTGCGAAGCCGCTGCTCGCGCTCGACCTGCGGCTCGGCGAAGGCACGGGCGCCGCGCTCGCGCTGCCGCTGGTGCGCGCGGCGGCCGCGTTCCTCACCGAGATGGCGAGCTTCGAATCCGCGGGCGTCGACAATCGTGACGCCTGAGCGCGCGCGCGGCGGCGTACGCGCCGAACTGCGCTACTTCTTCGTCGCGCTCGGCTATTTCACGCGCGTGCCGGTGCCGCGCGCGATCGGCTATGCGGCCGGCGATCTCGATCAGGCCGCGCGTTACTTCCCGCTCATCGGCGCATGCGTCGGCGCGTGGGGCGCGCTCGTCTATCTTGCGGCGCTGCGCGTGCTGCCCGCGTCGATCGCGGTGGGCCTGTCGATGGCCGCGACGCTGCTCGCGACCGGCGCGTTCCACGAGGATGGCCTGGCCGACAGCTGCGATGCGTTCGGCGGCGGCTATACGCGCGAAGACGTGCTGCGGATCATGCACGACTCGCGCATCGGCACGTTCGGCGCGGCCGCGCTCGTGATCACGCTCGGCCTGAAATGGCAGGCGCTCGCGGCCATGCCGCCGCTGCGCGCCGCGTGGACGATGGTCGCCGCGCATGCGGCGAGCCGGGCGGCAGCCGTGAGCCTGCTGATATCGCTCGACTACGTTCGGCCGGAGGGCAAGGCGAAGCCGGTCGCGCAGCGCATGGGCGCGCGCGCGGCCTGGGTCGCGGCCGCATTCGGGCTGCCGTGGCTGTTGTGGCCGGACTGGCGCGCGGGCGTTGCGGCCTTCGTCGCGCTCGTGCTCGTACGGGCATGGGCGGCCCGCTATTTCGTGAAGCGGATCGGCGGTTATACCGGCGACTGTCTCGGCTTCGCGCAGCAACTGAGTGAACTCGCGATCTATCTGGTGGTGCTCGGATGGATCTCGTCCTGATTCGCCATCCGGCCGTCGATGTCGAGCCGGGCGTGTGCTACGGACGCAGCGACGTGCCGCTCGCCGCGTCGGCCGACGCGGGCGCGCGGGCCGTGCGCGAGCGCCTGGCGGCGCTTGGGGCGCCGTTGCCCGAGCAGGTCTGGACGAGCCCGCTGATACGCTGCGCGTCGGTCGCCGAGCGGCTCGCGCAGGAGTTGGACGTGCCGCTGCGACGCGACGCAGGCTGGCAGGAAATGGACTTCGGCGCGTGGGAGCTGCAGCGCTGGGACGATATCGACCGCGCCGCGCTCGATGCGTGGGCGGCCGACCTGATGCATGCGTGCGCGCATGGCGGCGAAAGCGTTGCACGGTTCGCCGAGCGTGTCGCGCGGACTGCGGACGCGGTCGCGCCGACCGACGCGCCGCAATGGGTACTTACGCATGCAGGCGTGATTCGCGTGCTCGCCGCGCACGCGTTGCGTGTGCCGCTCGATACGCTGCTGTCGCGACCGGTGCCGACGGCCGGCGTCGTATGGTTGCGCTTGGATGATGCCGCGCGCACGTGGGAAGTCGTCCACTGGGACGCGTAGGCGAAGCGCATGCTCGCCTGAAGTGCGCAAGCGCGGAAGCGCCTGGAAGCCGGAAATCAGCGCGCCGGCCGCCGCGCCCGCGCCGCTTCGAGATCCTCGCACAGCGCGGCCGCGCCTTGCGCGATCCGCGGTGACGGCCGGGTCAGCAGATCGCCGTCGATCGAGAACAGGTTGTTGCGTGCCACGGCCGTCAGCGCGGGCCATGCGCGCCAGCGCGCGAGGTTCGGCAGCGGCGCGTCCGAGCGCGTCGCGCCGGCGCTCGTCGTCACGATCGCTTCCGGATTGGCCGCGAGCACGGCCTCGTCGGTGACGCTCGGCGCGAGCGGCTTCAGCGCCGCGAACACGTTGCGTCCGCCGCACAGCGTAATGACCTCGTTGAACAGGTGCGCGCCGTTGAGCGTCGTCAGCGGCCGGTCCCATACCTGGAAGAACATCGTGACGGGTGCGCGCGCCGCGTAGCGTGCGCGCAGCGCCGCGATGTCGCGCGAGAACGATGCCGCGGCCGTGTCGGCGACGGCTGCCGTGCCGAGCAGCGTACCGAGCTGACGCAGGGACGTCGCCACGTCGTCGAGGTGCTTCGGTTCACTGAAGAACAGCGGGATGTGCAGCGCCCGCAGCGCATCGGTCTGCCGTTCGGCATTGCCGTGTCGCCAGACGACGATCAGATCCGGCTTCAGCGCGGCGATCCGCTCGAGATCGAGCGCCTTGTTGTCGCCGACGCGCGGCACGGCCTGCGCGGCGGGCGGATAGTCGCTGTACGTGACCGTGCCGACCAGCTTCGCGCCGCCACCGGCTGCGTAGACCAGTTCGGTCGCATGCGGCGCGAGACTGATCACGCGTTGCGCCGGGGCGGGCAGCGTGACGGTATTGCCTGCATCGTCGCGGGCCGTGACGTCGGCGTGCGCGACGGGCGCGTGCACGAGCGCGACCAGCGTCGCGAGCGGCAGCAGCGGTCGCAACAGGCGAGCATTCATACGGATGCCTGTTGCAGCATCGGGACGCATTCCGCGAGCGCGCCGGCGACCCGCCGCCATTCGGCTTCGCAGCCCGGCAGGCCGACGCGCACGCTCGATGGTTGCGCGAAGTACCGCGTCCAGATTCCGCGCGCGGCGAGCGCGGCATGCAACGCGGCGGCGCGCGGGTCGTCGGTCCAGCTGAAGAGCGGTGTCGCGTGCACCGCGAAGCCGTGCGTGCGCAACAGCGCGGCGAGTCGTTCGCCGTCAGTTGCGAGCCGTTCGCGCGCGGCCGCCTGCCATGCGCGATCGGCGAACGCGGCGGTGACCGCGTGACGCGCGGGGCCGCTGACGGTCCATGCGCCGAGCACGTCGCGCAGCGCGGCGATCAGGTCCGGATGCGCGAGCACGAAGCCCGCGCGAATGCCGGCGAGCCCGAAGAACTTGCCGACCGAGCGCAGCACGACCAGACCCTGATGATCGGTGTGCTGCGCGAGCGATGGCGTGGCGCCCGTATCGGAAAAGGCCTCGTCGACGATCAGCGTGCCGCCGCGTGCCGACAGCTGCGCATGCCAGCCGAGCAGCCGTTCGGCGGGCACGCATTCAGCGGTCGGATTATTCGGATTCCCGACGATGACGTGACGCACCGTTGCAGGCAACACGTTCGCGTCGATGTCGAGCGGCATGACGCGATGGCCGTGGCGCGCGAAGGCCGGCGCGTATTCGCCATACGCGAGTGCCGCGACGCCGGCGTCGCCGGTGGGCAGCAGCGCGGGCAACGCGCGGATCGCGGCCTGGCTCCCGGCGACCGGCAGCACGTGCGCGGCATCGGGCGCGTGATAGTAGCCGGCCGCGCACGCGGCGAGCGCATCGCCGTCGTCGGGCAGCCGGCGCCATGCGTCGGCCGGGACCGGCGGCACCGGATAGCCGACCGGATTGATGCCGGTCGACAGGTCGAGCCAGTCGTCGTGCGGAATGCCGTGGCGGCGCGCGGCTTCGTGCAGGTTGCCGCCATGCGGGATGCGTGCGTCAGACATGATGGGTAGCGAGGATGAGTGCGCCGCTCGCGACGAGCAGCGCGAGCCACAGCGCGAGCGTGCGCGTGACGAGCGACAGCGCGGCGACGACGTGCACGGCCGTCGCGCTCGCGCCGGTGCCGAGCGCGGGACGGTCTTCGATTTCGCCGTGATAGACGGCCGGGCCGCCGAGCTGCACGTTCAGGCTGCCGGCGCCTGCGGCCATCACGGGGCCGGCGTTCGGGCTGTCCCAGTGGCGTGCCTGCGTGCGCCAGCAGCGCCACGCGGCGGCCGTATCGCCGAGCAGCGCGTAGCTCGCGGCGGTGAGGCGGGCGGGAATCCAGTTGAGCGCGTCGTCGAGGCGCGCGGCGGCCCAGCCGAAGGTCAGGAAGCGCGGCGTGCGGTACCCCCACATCGCGTCGAGCGTGTTCGCGAGCCGGAACAGCAGCGCGCCGGGGCCGCCCGCGACCACGAACCAGAACAGCGCGCCGAAGATCGCGTCGTTGCCGTTCTCGAGCGCCGATTCGACGGCCGCCCGCGACAGCGCGCCTTCGTCGGCTTCGCTCGTGTCGCGCGACACGATGCGTGCGGTCAGCGCGCGTGCGGCGTCGAGATCGTGCCGCAGCAGCGCGGCCGCGATCGGTGCGACGTGGTCGGCGAGGCTCTTCGCGCCGAGCGCGAACCACAGCAGCGCGACGTGCAGCGCGGCCGCGAGCGGCCAGGGCAGCACGGCCGCGAGCCACGCGGCGACGGCCACCGGCGGCACCACCGCCGCGACCCATGCGGCGACGCCGACCACGCGGCCGCGCCGGCCCGTGTTCAGCGCGGCTTCGATGCGGCCGGCGAGCCGGCCGAACGCGACGAGCGGATGCCAGCCGGCCGGTTCGCCGACGATGCGATCGACGATCACGGCCGCGACCGCGAGCATCGCGACGACGGGCAGCGACAGCATCAGCATGACGGTGCTCCGGCCTTGAGCTCGAGCGGCAGCCCGGCCACCAGCAGCGTCACGCGGGTCGCGAGCGCGGCGATGCGCTGGTTCAGGCGCCCGAGCTCGTCGACGTAGCGGCGCGTGACCGATCCGAGCGGCACGACGCCGAGCCCGATTTCATTGCTGACGACGATCACCTTCGCGCGCGCGTTGCGCAACGCGTGTTCGAGCCGCTCGACCTGCGCCGCGTACTGCGCGTCGTCGAGCGGTTCGCCGTCGAGCGGGCACAGCAGGTTCGTGAGCCACAGCGTCAGGCAGTCGACGAGCAGGCACGCGCGCGGATCGTCGAGCCGCGCGAGCGTGCCGGGAAGGTCGACGGGCGCGTCGGCGAAGCCCCAGTCGGCCGGCCGGCGCGCGCGGTGATGCGCGATGCGTTGTTCGAACTCGGCATCGGCGGCGCTCGCGGTTGCGGTCGCGATATAGGTGACGGAGCGGCCGCTGTCGGCGGCGAGCCGCTCGGCGTGCGCGCTCTTGCCCGAACGCGCGCCGCCGAGGACGAAGGTGAGGTCGTGCGAAATCATCGCGTGATTGTAACGGCGCGCGCGCGGCGGCGCGGGCGATAATGCGGCCTTTGCTTCGCCACGACCTTGCACACGATGAACGCACACGAAGCGCCGCCGCGCGGCACGTTGATGATCCAGGGCACGACGTCCGACGCGGGCAAGAGCACGCTCGTCGCGGGCCTGTGCCGCCTCGCGCGCCGCGCGGGCGCGCGCGTTGCGCCGTTCAAGCCGCAGAACATGGCGCTGAACAGCGCGGTGACGGCCGACGGCGGCGAGATCGGCCGCGCGCAGGCGCTGCAGGCGCTCGCCGCGGGCGTCGCGCCCCATACCGATTTCAACCCGGTGCTGCTGAAGCCGACGAGCGATCGCGGCGCGCAGGTGATCATTCACGGCAAGGCGCGCATGAACCTCGATGCGCGTGCGTACCACGACTACAAGCCGGTCGCGTTCGACGCGGTGCTCGAATCATATGCGCGGCTGCGCGCCGGCTACGACACGGTGCTCGTCGAAGGCGCGGGCAGCCCGGCCGAGATCAATCTGCGCGAAGGCGACATCGCGAACATGGGTTTCGCCGAACGCGTCGATTGCCCGGTCGTGCTCGTGGCCGACATCGATCGCGGCGGCGTATTCGCGCACCTGCTCGGCACGCTCGCGTGCCTGTCGGACAGCGAGCGCGCGCGCGTGCGCGGTTTCGTCATCAACCGCTTTCGCGGCGACATCAAGCTGCTCGAGCCGGGTCTCGACTGGCTGCGCGCGCAGACGGGCAAGCCGGTGTTCGGCGTTCTGCCGTACCTGCACGGGCTGCTCCTCGACGCCGAGGACATGCTGCCGTCGCAGGCGCGCAGCGCCGCCGCGCGCGGCGACGCCGGCGTGCTGCGCGTGGTGGTGCCCGCGCTGCCGCGGATCAGCAACCACACCGATTTCGATCCGCTGCGCGCGCATCCGCAGGTCGAGTTCACGTACTGGAAGAGCGGCCCGGTGCCGGACGCCGACCTGCTGATCCTGCCCGGCTCGAAGAGCGTGCAGCGCGATCTTGCGTGGCTGCGCGACGCGGGCTGGGGCGCGGTGATCCGCCGGCACCTGCGCTATGGCGGCAAGGTGATCGGCATCTGCGGCGGGATGCAGATGCTTGGCCGCACGCTCGACGATCCGCTGGGCCTCGAGGGCGCGCCCGGCAGCGTGCCGGGGCTCGGGCTGCTCGACTTCGACACGACGCTGCAGCCGGACAAGACGCTGAAGAACGTGACCGGGCATCTCGCGCTGCCCGGCGCGGCCGCCGTGCACGGCTATGAGATCCACATGGGCGACACGCGCGGGCCGGCGCTCGCGGCACCCGCGCTGACGCTGGCGGCGGGCGGCGCATCGGATGGCGTGCGCCCGGACGGCGCGGTGTCGGCCGACGGGCAGATCCTCGCGACCTACGTGCACGGGCTGTTCGATGCACCTGACGCGTGCGCGGTGCTGCTCGCGTGGGCCGGGCTCGACGGCGCGGAACGCATCGACTACCCGGCGCTGCGCGAAGCGTCGCTGGAGCGGCTGGCCGATTCGTTCGCCGAGCATCTCGACCTGCGCGCGCTGTACGCCGAGTTCGGCTGACGCGCGGCGCGGCCGGCCTGGCATTTTGCGCAGGATCGCGTACAACTCACAGGTGGGCGGAGGTCCGCCCGAAGGAGCGCGACGATGAAGGCTCGATGGTGGTTGAGCGTGCTGCTCGCGGCGCTGCTGGGCGCGTCGGCGCTTGCGCATGCGTGCGACTCGTATGCACCGGGTGGCGGTCCGGCCGGCTCGGGCGACGCGACACAAGGCAAGAGCGGCGGCTGACAGGCGTAGGCGAGACAGGACGCAGGGCATGATCGGTCATGCCCTTTTTTACGGCCTGATTCGTTCTCATTGGGAATCAATTAAAGCGTTGGCGCGTGTTTATCGGCCGAATCGATTCGAATAGAGTGCAATCCATTCTCAGCCACTCACAAGGAATTCGCCATGAACCCCAATCGCCTGAACGATCTCGGCGCGACGCTGCTGCGTGTCGCACTCGGCGTGCTGTATCTCGCGCACGTCGCGCAGAAGGTGTTCGTCTTCACGCTGCCCGGCACCGCGCAGTTCTTCGCGTCGATCGGCCTGCCGGGCTGGCTCGCGTACGTGACGACGTTCGTCGAACTGGCTGGCGGCCTCGCGTTGCTGGCGGGCTTCCGCGTGCGCGTCGTCGCGCTCGTGCTGCTGCCGTTCATGCTCGGCGCGGTGTCCGCGCATCTGCCGAACGGCTGGAGCTTCGGGTCGCCGAACGGCGGCTGGGAATACCCGGCGTTCTGGGCCGTCACGCTGGCCGTGCAGGCGCTGCTGGGCGGCGGCGCGTTCGCGCTCGGCGCACCGCGCACCGCGACGCGCGCCGCATAAACGGGGCGGGCATCGGCCCGACCCGTTCCGGTGACCCCCCGTTTGCCGATATCATCGCTCCCTGTATCCGCAATCGAGCGGCGCCTGCGAGGCGGCAGGCGCCGCGCGGCTTTTTGGGGGAATTCATGACGGTCATCGTGGTGGCGAATCCGAAGGGCGGCGTGGGGAAGAGCACGCTGTCCACCAATCTTGCCGGCTATTTCGCGGCGCAGGGCGCATGGGTCGCGCTCGCCGATCTCGATCGGCAGCAGTCCGCGCATGCGTGGCTCGACCTGCGGCCGGCCGGTCTGCCGGCGATCGAGGCGTGGGCGCTCGATCCGGACGCGCCGTCGAAGCCGCCGCGCGGCCTCGAATATGCGGTGATCGACACGCCGGCCGGCCTGCACGGCAACCGGCTCAGCGTCGCGCTGCAACTCGCCGACAAGGTCATCGTGCCGCTGCAGCCGTCGATGTTCGATATTCTCGCGACCCAGCAGTTTTTGGAGCGCCTCGCCGGCGAGAAGGCCGTGCGCAAGGGCAGCGTCGAGGTCGGGATCGTCGGGATGCGGGTCGACGCGCGCACGCGCTCGTCCGACCAGCTGCATCGTTTCGTCGAGGGGCTCGGGCTGCCGGTGCTCGGCTACGTGCGCGACACGCAGAACTACGTGCAGATCGCCGCGCACGGCTTGACGCTGTGGGACGTCGCGAAGAGCCGCGTCGAGAAGGATCTCGAGCAGTGGCGGCCGATCGTCGAATGGGCCGAGCGGCGCGCGCCGAAAGCGGAGAAGGTCGGCAAGGCGTCCTGACCGGGCTGGGCCGAACCCGGCCCAACCCCGCGGCGGCGAAGCGGCGAACCCGATCGAATGACGAAGGGCCTGATCCGGCATCGCGCCGGATCAGGCCCTTCGTACGTCTACGGCCGCATGACACCGGCTGCCGCGGCGCGCGGAGCGCCGCGACAGTGACCGGCGTGTCGCGACACGCCGACGGCCGCCTCGATCAGGTCCAGGTCTGCGTCGGCACGTGATCGCGGTGGCCCTTGATCTTGTTGCCTTCGTCGATGAACACGAGCTTCGGCTTCCAGCCGGCCTGCAGCTCGGCTTCGTCGACCATCGCGAACGCCGCGATGATCACGAGGTCGCCGAGTTGGGCGCGGCGCGCGGCCGAGCCGTTCAGCGAGATCATCCCGCTGCCGCGCTCGCCCTTGATCGCATATGTCGAGAAGCGCTCGCCGTTGTTGATATTCCAGATGTCGATCCGCTCGTTTTCGACGAGGTTCGCCGCTTCGAGCAGGTCTTCGTCGATCGCGCACGAGCCTTCGTAATGCAGCTCGCAGTGCGTGACGGCCGCGCGGTGGATCTTCGATTTGAGCATATGGCGCTGCATGGTATCTCCGTGATGCGTGAGAGGCGAGGGCGGGCGGCCCGTCAGATTTCCAGGTTGTCGATCAGGCGCGTCGCGCCGAGCTTCGCGGCCGCGAGCACGACGAGCGGCTCGCCGGCTTCGAGTTCGGCGGCGCTCGGCGCGATCAGGTTCGCGCGGCGGCGGATCGAGATGTAGTCGGGCGCCCAGCCGCGCTCGGCCAGGTGCGTGCGCGCGGTCTGCTCGAGCTTGCCGAGGTCGCGTTCGCCGCCGAGCACGCCGTCGCGCACGCGCTGCAGCGTTTTCGCGAGTTCGGGCGCTTCCTTGCGCTCGTCGGTCGTCAGATAGCGGTTGCGCGACGACAGCGCGAGGCCGTCCTCGTCGCGCACCGTCTCGGCCGCGATGATGTCGACCGGCAGCGCCAGCTGCTGGCACATCCGGCGCACGATCATCAGCTGCTGGTAGTCCTTCTTGCCGAACACGGCGACGCGCGGCTGCACGCAGGACATCAGCTTCGTGACGACCGTGCACACGCCGGCGAAGAAGCCGGGGCGGAACTCGCCCTCGAGGATCCCGCCAAGGTCGTCCGGCGGCAGCACGCGGTACTCCTGCGGCTCCGGATACATGTCGCGCTCGGTCGGCGCGAACAGCACGTAGACGTTTTCCTTCTGCAGCTTCTCGATGTCGTCCTGCAGCGTGCGCGGATATTTGTCGAAATCCTCGTTCGGGCCGAACTGCAGCCGGTTGACGAAGATGCTCGCCACGACCGGGTCGCCGTGCTGGCGCGCGAGGCGCATCAGCGACAGGTGACCTTCGTGCAGGTTGCCCATCGTCGGCACGAACGCCGTGCGGTTCTGGCCGCGCAACTGGTCGCGCAGTTCCTGGATCGAGCTGATGACTTTCATGATCGGGTAGCGGGTTCCTCGCGCATGCGCGCGTTGGCGCCGCAACAGCGGCGTCGGGGTCGAAGCGGAGAACGCCGGCGCGCGGGCGGCGCATCGGGCGTCGGCGGATTGTAGAGGATTTGGCCGCCGGGTGCATCGAAAAAAGAACGATCGTTCACTTTTTAATCGGGCGTGCCGCTGGCCGGCCGCGCGGGCGGGTCCGGCGGCGCAATGCAGTGCGTGGAGGTGTGGGGCGATGCGCGGGGACGACCCGGGCGCGGCGGCGCGCGTTACGCGGGCAGGTAGGCGAGGCGCACGTAGATCGGCGCGAACGGTTCGGCCTGCGTGATCTCGAGCAGCGATTCGCGCGCGAGCTCGAGCATCGCGATGAAGTTCACGACGACGACCGGCACGCCGCGCGACGTGTCGAACAGGTCGGCGAACTCCATGAAGCGTGCATTCTGCAGCCGGCGCAGGATCAGGCTCATGTGTTCGCGCACCGACAGCTCCTCGCGGGAGATCTTGTGGTGCTGGACGAGCTTCGCGCGCTTGAGCACGTCGGCCCACGCGGCGCGCAGGTCGTTCGAATCGACGTCCGGGAAGCGCGGCGTGGTGCTCTGCTCGATGTAGACCTCGGCGCGCAGGAAGTCGCGGCCGAGCTGCGGCAACTGGTCGAGGCGCTGCGCGGCAAGTTTCATCTGCTCGTACTCGAGCAGGCGGCGCACGAGTTCCGCGCGCGGATCCTCGGCTTCCTCGCCGGTATCGGCCTTCTTGACCGGCAGCAGCATCCGCGACTTGATCTCGATCAGCATCGCGGCCATCAGCAGGTATTCGGCGGCCAGCTCGAGGTTCGACGTGCGGATCTGGTCGACATAACCGAGATATTGCGCGGTGACCTGCGCCATCGGGATGTCGAGCACGTTGAAGTTCTGCTTGCGGATCAGGTACAGCAGCAGGTCGAGCGGGCCTTCGAACGTCTCGAGGAAGATCTCGAGCGCATCGGGCGGGATGTAGAGATCCTGCGGCAGCTTGAAGAGCGGCTCGCCGTACAGGCGTGCGAACGCCGCGACGCCGTCGACCGTGTCGGGCGTCGAATCGGCACCCGCGGGCGCGGCGATCGCGTCGTCCTGCGGGGCGGCGCTGGCCTCGTCGGCGGCGCTCACGTGCTTAGAAGTTCTGGTAGTAGACGTAGGACGTTTGCTTCACGCGCGATTCCTGCTGCTCGGCGCGCTCGTCGAGGTCGATCGGCTGCTTGTCCCACAGCAGGGAGCGGCCCTTGCGTTGCTCGGCTTCGAGCGTCGGCTTCTGTTGCTTGAGCTGATTCAGGAATTGCGTGACGTCGGACTGGTACGGCATGGCTTGGCTTTCCGTTTCGGGGGGCGCACGATGCGCCGGATTCTCGATGGCGGGATTTTACCGCATCGCGGGGAACAGCCGGCGGCAATCGCGCGTCGAATCGGCTGGCCGGCGCGTGCGGCGCGACTGGCCGCGCGTGACCGGCCGGGCGCGCGCGTCGTTGCGCGCAAGCGTCAAAGCGGCGCCCGCGCGGGCAGGGATGCCGCCCTGTGGTCAAATACAGGGCTTTCCACGAAACCATGACAACCGAGGGCGAGGTCATATTTGGCGGGTCAGGCGAACCAGCAAGCATATCCGGCGCATGAGGCGGCGCCGCGCGAACCGTGCGCGGCCCGGCACGCGGGTGATCGCGCACGGCGCGGCGTCGCTGGCGCGGCCCGGGCCGCCCTCGTGGGCTGTCTCGCCGCGTGCGTCGTATTGCCGGCCTACGCGAAGTACGACGTCGACATCGACGCGCCGCGCTCGATCCGCAAGCTCCTCAAGGCCCATCTCGACATCGCGCGCTTCGCGAAGCGCGACGACATCAGCGACGACCAGTTCGACTTCCTCGTGACCGCCACGCCGCAGCAGGTTCGCGACCTGGCCGCGACGGCCGGCTATTTTTCGCCGGTCGTGCGCACCGACGTGCGCACGCGCGACGGCAAGCGCGACGTCCGTGTCGCCGTCGATCCGGGGCCGCAGACCGTCGTGTCGACGGTCGACCTGACGTTCAAGGGGCCCGTCGACACCGAGGATCCGAAGCAGGAGAGCGCGACCCGCTTCGCGTTCTCGCTGAAGCCCGGCGATCCGTTCACGCAGTCCGGCTGGGACACCGCAAAGGGCGAGGCGCTCAAGCAATTGCAGTCGCGCCGCTACCTGGGCGCGAAGATCACGTCGTCGGAGGCGCGCATCGACCCGCGCACGCAGCGTGCGACGCTGGCCGTCGCGTTCGACAGCGGCCCGACATTTACGATTGGCAAGGTTGATGTCGACGGCGTGCGCCGCTATCCGGAGAAGATCGTCACGAACGTCAACCCGCTGTCCGAAGGCGAGATCTACGACGCGCGGCGCATCACCGAGCTGCAGCGGCAACTGCAGAACACGCCGTACTACGCGAGCGTCGCGATCGACGTCGGCGACGATACGTCGAAGCCCGAGCTCACGCCCGTGCACGTGAAGGTCAGCGAGTTCCCGTACAACAACATTCGCGGCGGCGTCGGCTACGCGACCGACACGGGCCCGCACGTGCAGGGCTCGTACACGTACCTCGACACGTTCGGCGCCGCATGGCCGTTCACCGTGTCCGGCCGGGTCGACCAGATCCAGCAGTATGGCCAGGTGCAGCTGTCGATGCCGCCCGGCGAGAAAGGGTGGACCAACAGCGTGCTCGCGTCGTACACGAACACCAACGTGTCGGACACGCGCATCTACAGCGCGCGGATCGGCGCGCAGCGCACGCGCACCGGCCAGTTCATCGACTACGCGTACTCGCTGATGTACTACCAGGACCGGCTCGACCAGAACGGCGCGGGCCCGACCACGAGTCGCGCGCTGGTGCCGCAGTGGTCATGGACGCGCCGCAACGTCGACGATCCGCTGTTCCCGCGCTCGGGCAACCTGATCCACGCGGAGGCCGGCTTCGCGATCAAGGGCGTGCTGACCGACCAGACCTTCATCCGCGGTTACGCGCGCGGCCAGCAGTACCTGCCGATCGGCAAGGGCGACCTGTTCGTGTTCCGCGCGGAGCTCGGCGGTGTGTTCACGAGCGGCAGCTCGACCGGCGTGCCGGCGTCGCTGCTGTTCCGCGCCGGCGGCTCGAACTCGGTGCGCGGCTACGGTTACCAGAGCATCGGCAACAGCGTCGCCGGCTCCGTGCTGCCGACCAAGTACCTGATGACGGGCACCGCCGAATACCAGCACTGGTTCAACCGCGACTGGGGCGCCGCGACGTTCTTCGACATCGGCACCGCGACCGATGCGTGGGGCGAGAAGGTGTTCTACCCGGGTGTCGGCATCGGCGCGCGCTGGCGCAGCCCCGTCGGCCCGATCAACGTCGACGTCGCGTACGGGCTGCGCAACCACAGCGTGCGCCCGTACCTGACGCTCGGCATCGCTTTCTGACCTTATTGCCCGATCCACGACGAACCGCATGACGAAGGACCCGAACGACACGCCGCCGCCTCACGATCCGGATTCGCCCGAGCGCGCGCCCGACGCGCCGCCGCGCGCACCGCGCCGCGGGCGGGCGGTCCGGGTCGCTGCGTGGACGCTCGCGACGGTCGTGCTGCTCGTCGTGCTGGCGGTCGGGCTCGTGCTGGCCGCCGCGACGACCGAGCGCGGCACGCGGCTCGCCTGGCAGACGGCCGTGCGCGTGCTGGGCGCTCGGCTGACGGGCACGCTGGAAGGCGGCGCGCTCGCGACCGGCGTGCGGCTGCGCGGCTTCGCGTGGACGAGCCCCGGCGGCGCCGGCACCGAAGTGCGGATCGACCGGCTCGAAGGCCGCTGGGCGCTGACCCGCGCGCCGTGGCGGCTGTCGGTCGCGTACCTGCGCGCGGGCACGATCGACGTGCGGATCGTGCCGGGGCCGTCGAAACCGGCCACGACACCGCAGGACCTGAGCCTGCCGCTGCAGGTGCGGATCGACGACCTGCGCGTCGATCACCTGGCGATCCACGAAGGCAGCTCGACGACGCAGCTCGACCATCTCGCGCTGAACGGCCGCAGCGACGGCCGTCACCATGAACTCGCGCTCGACGGCGTCGACACGCCGTACGGCGCGCTGACCGCGCGCGCGAAGCTCGACGGCGTGAAGCCGTTCGCGCTGACGGGCAACGCGACCTACGTGGGCAAGCTCGCCGACGAAGCGGTCAACGCGAGCGCGAACGTGTCGGGTTCGCTCGAGGCGCTGGTCGCCGACGTCGCCGCGAGCGGGATGAAGCTGCACGGGCGCGCGCACGTCGAGGCCGCGCCGTTCGGCGCGGTGCCGCTCACGCGGGCGTCGATCGCGTTCGAGCACGTGAATCCGCAGGCGATTTCGCCGGGCGCGCCGGCCGCCGATCTCGCGGTGCGCGCGGAGCTGGCGCCCGTGACTGCGCCGGCCGGCGCCGCACCGGCGCAGGGCTTCGCGGTGACGGGCCCCGTGTCGATCGTCAACGCGAAGCCCGGCTTGCTCGGCGAGCACCTGCTGCCGGTCGTCGACGCGCATGCGACCGTGAATCTCGACGCGCACGCGCAGCGGATCGACGGCCTCGCGGTGAAGCTGATCCGCGACGGCAGCGTGACCGGCAGCGGCACGCTGACGGGCGGCAAGGGCCGCTTCGACCTGCAGGTCGCGAATCTCGACCTCAATGCATTCGTCGCGCAATTGCGGCCGATGCGCCTCGGCGGCCCGCTCGGCGTGACGCTCGCGGGCGACGTGACGACCGTCGACTTCAACCTGAACGATCCGAAGCTCGCGCTCGGCGCGCGTGCGAAGGTCGCGCTGACCGCGCAGCAGACGGTGCTGACCGATGCGCGCGTGACGGCCGGCAAGGGCCGTATCGACCTGACGGGCGTGTTCCGCCACGACGCGCATTCGAGCTACGACGCGAAGGCGACGCTTACGGCGTTCGATCCGCTGCTGCTCGCCGCAATGAATGCGCCGGGCGCGGCTGGCGGCAAGCCGGCCGCAAAAACGGCTGCAAAGCCGGCCAAGACGGCGAACGCGGCCAAAGCGACCAAGGCGCCGGTCAAGCACGGCGAGACGCGCGTATCGGGCACGCTGACGGCCTCCGGCGCGTTCGCGCCGCAAGTGTCGACGAAGGCGACCTTCAAGCTCGGCGACAGCCTGTACGACGGCGTGCCGCTGACCGGCGCCGGCGTCGTGCAGCTGGCCGGCCCGCGGATCCTGCCGAGCAACGCGACCCTGTCGATCGCGGGCAACCACGTCGATCTGCGCGGCAGCTTCGGCGCGCCTGGCGACCGGCTGCGCTTCGTCGTCGATGCGCCGCAGCTCGACCGGCTCGGCTTCGGCATGCAGGGGCTGGTGCAGGCGCAGGGCGAGCTGACCGGCAGCTTCGCGCATCCGAACGTGACGGGCACCTACAAGGCCCAGCACGTCGTGGTCGGCTCGAACCGGATCGGCGCCGCGCAGGGCCGCGCCGACATCCGCGACGGCGCGCACGGCGCGCTCGTGTTCACGGCCGACGCGACCGACCTCGCGCTCGGCTCGCTGCAATTGAAATCGCTGCGCGCGAACCTCGACGGCACGCGCGCGAAGCACACGCTCGATGCGTCGGCGATGGGGATCGCCGACGGCCGCGTGATCAACCTGACGCTCGCGGCGAACGGCGGCGTGGTCGAGAACCGCGACGGGATGCGCTGGGACGGCACCGTCACGCGCCTCGCGAACCGCGGCACGCCGGCGCTCGCGCTGCAGGCGCCGCTCACCATATCGGCCGGTGCCGGTCGCGTGACGCTCGGCGCGACGCGGCTCACGCTCGAAGGCGCGTCGATCGACCTGAAGTCGTTCGTGTTCGATCGCGGCCAGATGCGCTCGGCAGGCTCCGTGCGCGATGCATCGGTCGCGCGTTTCCTCGAGGTCCGCCAGGCGCTGACGGGCCAGCGGCCGCCGGTGCGTACCGACGTCGTGCTCGATGCCGACTGGGACTTCTCGCTCGGCGCGAATGCGACCGGCCATGTGCAGATGAAGCGGCGCGGCGGCGACGTGACGATCGAGAGCGGCCGCGGCATTGCGTCGCTCGGGCTGACCGACCTGTCCGCGCGCGCGACCTTCGCACCCGGCAACCGGCTCAACGTGGTGGCGCTCGCGAAGGCGAACCGGATCGGCACGCTCGACGCGAACGTCACCGTCCCGTTCGCGCTGCGCGACGGCGTGTTCGGCGTCGTCGACGATGGCCCGCTGTCGGGCCGCATCGACGCCGACATTCCGTCGCTGAAGGCGACCGGCAACCTGTTCGGGCCGAGCTACCTGCTCGGCGGGCGCGCGGCGCTGCACCTGACGGTCGCGGGCACGCCGGTGAAGCCGAACGTGTCGGGGAGCCTCACGGGCGACGACCTGTCCGCGACGCTGGTCGACCAGGGCGTGCAGCTGAAGGACGGCATCGTGCGCGTGAAGCTCGCGGAGAACCTCGTCGAATTCCAGCAGGTCGAGTTCCACGGCGGCGACGGCACGCTGCGCGCGATCGGCCGAGTGCGTCTCGACGGCGCGGCGCCGGACCTGACCGCGAGCATCGTCGCGGACAAGCTCGAGCTGTTCGCCGCCCCCGACCGCAAGCTGTCGCTGTCGGGCAAGGCGACCGTCGCGAACGACGGGCCGCGCGGCGCGTTGGCGATCGACGGCAAGTTCGTCGTCGACCGCGCGCTGTTCGACCTGCCGGAGGACGGCGCGCCGCATCTGTCCGACGACGTCGTGATCGTGCGCCCGGACGGCACGGTGCGCGGCGACGTGCAGACGGGCACCGCGGTCGCGAAGCCGCAGAAGGTCGACGAAAAGCCGGCGCCGTCGCTCGCGCCGCGCGCCAACATCGACATCGGCCTCGGCAACAACTTCCGCTTCCGGGGCCACGGCGCGGACCTCGGGCTGCGCGGCACGATCACCGTGATGAGCGCGCCGGGCGTGCCGCTGCGCGCGGTCGGCAACGTGCGCGTGACGGAGGGGTCGACCTATACGTCGTTCGGCCGCAAGCTCGCGGTCGAGAACGGTTTCTTCACGTTCAACGGCCCGGTGTCGAATCCGGGCATCAACATCCTCGCGATGCGGCGCAACCAGGAGGTCGAGGCCGGCGTGCAGGTCGTCGGCACGATCCAGTCGCCGACGGTCAAGCTCGTGTCCGAGCCGAACGTCACCGACAACGAGAAGCTGTCGTGGCTGCTGTTCGGTCACGGCACCGACCAGGGCAACAACGTCGGCCAGCAGAATGCGATGACCGCCGCGCTTGCGCTGCTCGGCAGCGCGACCGGCAAGCGGGTCGCGCAGAGCATCGGTCTCGACGAATTCTCGATCGGCCGCAGCGACGTCGGCCTGACCGATGCGCAGGTCGTGCAGATCTCGAAGGCGATCAACGAGCGCTTCGTGCTCGGTTACGAGCAAGGGCTGCAATCGGCGAGCAACGCATTCAAGGCGACCATCAACCTGACGCGCTTCTGGTCGGTGTCCGCGTATGGCGGCACGTTCCAGGGCGTCGACCTGAACTACACGCGGCGCTTCGATCGCTGGTTCAGCCAGCGGTGATCAAGGGGCGCGGTCCGGCCCCGCCATAAAAAAAAGCCCCGCACGTATCGTGAACTGACCCCGTAAAGTTGGACGGGTTATGACGGCTAGGGCTGAGAGAGCTGAGTTCTGTATTGCACGGGACTCAGCCCTTTTAGTTTCAGTTTGATGCGGTCGTGATTGTAGTAGTGGATGTAG
>Ga0207690_10000054_pt1 | contig 104097 bp, 111 predicted proteins | sample KBSC23metaG_FD_184315 | JGI IMG/M metagenome (GOLD analysis project Ga0207690, IMG submission 184315) | Corn rhizosphere microbial communities from Kellogg Biological Station, Michigan, USA - KBS C2-3 metaG (SPAdes) (version 2) | ecosystem: Host-associated > Plants > Roots > Rhizosphere >... | reverse complement strand
CCGCCCCGCTCGGCGACGATTCGTGAACGCTCCCCCCGAGCGGGGCGGTCAGCCCGTCCACTCGACCAGGAGGGGGGCGTGGTCGGATGGTCTTCTGCCCTTGCGGTAGGGGCGCTCCATGCCGGCGCGGGTGAGCCGGCCGGCGATCTCCTCGCTCACGAGCGCGAGGTCGATCCGCAGGCCGAGGTTCTTGTGGAAGTGGCCGGCGCGATAGTCCCACCAAGTGAACTGCTGCTCGTCGGGGTGCAGCGTGCGGAACGCGTCGGCGAGCCCGCCGGCCGCCGCGAGCTGCTTGAGCGCCTCGCGCTCGGGCGGTGTGACATGCGTCTCGGTCGCGAACGCGGCGGGGTCGTAGACGTCGACATCCTCGGGCGCGACGTTCATGTCGCCGGCGACGACCAGCGGCGTGCCGTCCGCGCGGATCTGTCTGACGCGCGCAGTGGCCGCGGCGAGGAAGTCGAGCTTCTGCGCGTACCACTCGCTGTTCACGACGCGGCCGTTCGGCACGTAGGTGGAGACGACGCGGACGCCGTCGACCGTCGCCTCGACCCAGCGGCACTCGTCCTGCACCGGCTCGCCAGGCAGGCCGCGCGCCGGATCGATCAGCTCGTGCGGCTCACGGGCGATGATCGCGACGCCCGCCCAACGCCCGCCGCTGTGGTCGGCGGCGGCATAGCCGGCCTCGCGCAGCGCGGCGTGCGGGAACGCGTCCGCGTCGCACTTCGTCTCCTGCAGGCAGATCACGTCCGGCGCGTGCTCCTCGACGAACTCGAGCACGCGCGGGAGGCGCTGTCTGAGGGAGTTGACGTTCCAGGTGACGAGGCGCACCGCGCGGCGGAGGCTAGTACGCGGTGCAGCGGGAGCGCGGGCGCGGCACCGCCTTGTACTGCGCGCCGCCGCCTCTACGCCACAGCAGGTGGTCGACCTGCTGGGGGGTGAGGTCGGGGCGCTCGCGCACGATCAGCTCGACGGCGTGGACGGCGCAGGCGCGCATCTCGACCTCCTCGGGGCTGTCATGTGCGATCAGCTGCTCGGCGTCGATCCGGGCGACAAGGTCGGGATCGAAGCGCAGGACGCCGTCGAGCCGCAGCACGTGCGGGACGAGGTTGTCGGCGAACAGCGTGAGGCGATCGAGGTCCGCGCTGAAGTCGGCGACGCCGGCGTGGTGGAGGTCGGACGCGGCGATCTGGGCGCGCTTGCAGAGGGGGATCGTGCGTCCGTCGTACGGGGAGGCGTCGGCGAAGCAATTCCAGCAGGCGAGGCGCTCGGCGAGCGCGACGGCCGACCCTTCGGCGCTCTGCGCGACGGCGAGGAAGCTGCCGTCGTGCTCGTCGGCCACGCGCCCGCCGAGGTCGTTGAGCGAGCGCGCGAACAGCGCCGTCAGCTCGTGGTCGGCGTCCTGGCCGAGCACGTCCGCGATCGTCGCCGCGTCGAGCTCGCGCATCTCTGCGGCGCTCCAGGCGCCGTGCTCGGCGAAGCGGTCGCGCAGCCCGAGCGCGATCGTCCAGTAGCCCGAGCGCCCGTCGCGCTTGCGCAGCGTCGGGAACCAGCCCGAGCCGAAGTTGATTGCGTCGAGCGTCAGGTGGAAGGCGGCGCGCAGCCCGGCCGGCCCGCCGACGAGATCGTCCTCCGGATCCGGCTCCGGAGGGCCGGGCAGCGCCGCCGCATACGCGGGAATTGCGTCGCGCTCGATCGCGACGTGGGTCGCCCGCTCGGCGACCCACGCGCAGCCCTCGCGAATCTCGTCGACGAGGGTCACGCGGCGAGCGTGGCGGCGCCCTGCTCGTGGTCGAGCAGCCAGCGCTTGACCGGCAGGCCGTAGCCGAAGCCGCCGAGCCCGCCGCCGGTGCGCACGATCCGGTGGCAGGGGACGAACAGCGCGGCTGGGTTGCGGCCGCAGGCGGTGCCGGCGGCGCGGACGGCGCTCGGGCTCGCGCATCTGGCGGCGAGCTGGCCGTACGTCTCCGGCTTGCCGGCCGGGATCAGCCGCAGCTGCTCCCACGCGCGCTCATGGAACGGCGTCGACGCGAACTGCACCGGGACGTCGTCGATCGCCGCCAGCTCGCCGGCGACGTAGGCCTCGACCGCTTGCGTGAACGGGCCGAGGTCTCTGCGCCGCGCCAGCTCACCGGCCGGTCGCAGCGACGCGCCGATGTAGGCGCGCAGGCGCTCCGGGTCGTCGGTCCAGCCGCTCGCGAAGACGGCGTCGTCGGTCGCGAGGATCGTGAACGGGCCGGGGGGCGTGTGGATCGTGGCGGCGTACATGGCAGAGGATCCTTTCAGGCGAGGCTTGCCCAGAGGTGCTGCACCGCGTAGGCGCGCCAGGGGCGCCAGCGGTCGGGGTCGGCGTCGTAGCCGAGTCGCTCAAGCGCCTTCTTGACGCCGAGGTCGGTTGCGGGGAAGGCATCGGGGTCGCCGAGCGCGCGCATCGCGACGTACTCGGCCGTCCAGGGGCCGATGCCGGGAAGCGTCAGCAGGCGCTCGCGCGTCGCGTCGCGCTCGGCGCCGGGATCGAGCGCGAGCGTGCCGTCCGCGACGGCCCCGCACAGCGCGCGCAGGGCGTGGGCGCGTGCGCGCGTGAGCGGCAGTCCGGCCGGGTCGGCGGCGGCGATCGCGGCGGCGGTGGGGAACGCGTGCGTGAGCTGCTCGTCGGCGAGCGCGTCCGGCAGCGGCTCGCCGAGTGCGCTCGTCAGCCGGCCGGCGAGCGTGCGCGCGCCGGCGACCGACACCTGCTGGCCGAGCACGGCGCGCGCCGCGAGCTCGGCGCCGTCGACCGCGCCGGGGACGCGGCGGCCCGGCGTCCGGCGGACGAGCGGCGCGAGCGCGGGGTCGGCCGCGAGCGCCTCGTCGACCGCGACCGGGTCGGCGTCGAGGTCGAGCAGGCGGCGGCAGCGCTGCACGGCGGCGGCGAGATCGCGCAGGTCGCTCAGGCGCAGCTCGCAGCGGACGTGGTCGGGCCCGCCGTGCGTCAGCGCCGCGACGCCCGGCCCGTGTGGCAGCGCGAGCACGCGACGGTACGTCGCCGCCGCCGCGTCCCACGCCTCGACGCCGGGCACCGCCCGGGCGCCGAGGAACGCGAGCAGCGCCGCGGCGTCGAACGGCGCACGGTGGCGCAGCCGCAGCGTCAGGCCGGCCGCGTGCTCGCGATCGTTGCGGCGTGCGCCGCGGCGCAGCTCCGTCGGCGTCGTCGCGAACACCTCGCGGACCGTCTCGTTGAACTGGCGGATCGACGGGAAGCCAGCCGCGAACGCGACGTCGGTGAACGGCAGGGCGGTGGTCTCGATCAAGAGCCGAGCCGTCTGCGCGCGCTGCGCACGGGCGAGCGCGAGCGGTCCGGCGCCCAGCTCGGCGACGAGCTGGCGGTGCAGGTGGCGCTCGCTGAAGCCAAGCCGCCGCGCGAGCCCGGTGACGCCCTCGCGCTCGACGCAGCCGTCGCGGATCAGTCGCATCGCGCGGCCGACTGCGTCCGCGCGCATGTTCCACTCGGGCGCGCCGGGCGAGGCGTCCGGGCGGCAGCGCTTGCAGGCGCGGAAGCCGGCGCGCTGCGCGGCGGCCGCGCTCGGCAGGAAGCGCACGTTCGCGCGCTTCGGCGTGATCGCCGGACAGCTCGGCCGGCAGTAGATGCCGGTCGAGGTGACGGCGGTCACGAACCAGCCGTCGAAGCGTGCGTCCTTGGAGCGGACGGCGCGGTAGCACTGGTCGAAGTCCTCGATCACGCCAGTGATGATGGCGCGACCGGCAGCCGTCGACTAGTGGAAATCGGACATCAGTGTCCCGCCCACCCCGGCCAGTCGAGCGCCCAGATCCCGTCGCGCTCGGCATGCGGCAGCGCCGCTGGATCGCAGTCGACGAAGCGCATGCCGCGGAAGGCGGTGACGACCGTGTGGTACTCCCCGCGCTCGCCGCAGGGATGGAAGGCGGTCGCGTCGTCGAGTCCGTGCTCGCGCAGCAGCGCGCGGCCGATCGGGCGACCCAGCAGCGTCGGACGGTAGTGCTCGGCGCGCACGCCCGCGACCGTCGCCTCCACCTGCTCGGACGCGAGAAAGTCGAGCAGGACGCCGGCGTCCTCGTCCGGCGCAGTCGCCAACGGCGTCTCCAGCGCCAGGCCGGCGGCATTGCAGGCGGCCGCCAGCTACGGCCACTCCTGCGGCGTGATGTCACCCGTGACGACGCGCGCCACGCCGTCGGCGGCAAGGGCGGTGAGCGCCCGCCGGTACGACGCCTCCCACGCGTCCCGCTCGATCTGCACCAACTCGTGCCGCAGCCCAAGGCCGGCCGCCTGCCGCCGCATGACACCGAGCGGATGGCAGCGGAACGCGACCGCCTCGCCCGCTGGCACGAACGTCACCAGCCGCGTCCCCGCCTCCGCCAGCGCTCCGCTCCGCAGCCCCGCCGCGAAGCAGTCCTTCCCGCCGGACCAGAGGACGGCGGCGGTCACGAGCCGCGTTCGTCACGCGGCTCGGGAAGCGGGCCGTCGAGCGCGAACGCGAAGAAGAGCGAGACGCTCAGGAGCATTCCGGTCAAGACCGCTCCCCGCACGATGTCGCTGTCGCTGCCGCGAGCGATCGCGGCCAGCGCCGCTCCTTCGGCGAATACGGGCATGACCAGGAACCACTGGACCATGAACGCGCTGAACGGAGAGCGAGCCGGCCGCTCGACGAAGAAGCGACCCTCGACCACCGCGACCAGCAGGAAGATCGGGATGACCTGGGCGACGGTCTCGTAGAAACCGGGCTTGATCGCCAGCGCGCGGGTGGCAAGCCCGATCGCCGCAACGAGGGCTCCCGTCCCTGCGACCACGAATGCCTGCTTGGCACGATGCACCGCTATCCGTTCACCGAAACGTCCCGTCCTCCTGCACGACCTCGCCGTCGGCCGTGAGGCGGCCGCCGTCGCGCAGGTCGCAGATCAGGTCCCAGTGGATGGCGGACTCGTTGACCCCGCCGGTCTCGGGGTAGGAGCGGCCCAGCGCGAGGTGGACGGTGCCGGCGATCTTCTCGTCGAACAGGATCGCGCCGATCGGGCGGTCGATCCCGCGGTTCGTCCCGATGCCGATCTCGCCGAGGCGGCGGGCGCCGGCGTCGGTGTCGAGCGTGCGCAGCAGGTAGTCCTGGCCCCGGCCGGCCCGTGCGCTCACGACCTCCCCGTCTCTGAACGTCAGCTCGACGTCCTCGACCGCGACGCCGCGCGGCGACGATGGGACCGTGAAGCGGATCGTGCCGTTCGCGCTGTCCTCGAGCGGCCCGGTGAAGACCTCGCCGCTGGGCATGTTGCGCTTGCCGTCGCTGTTGACCCACGTGCGGCCGTCGACGCGCAGCGTGAGATCCGTCCCCTCCGCCTCGATCCGCAGCTCGCGCGCGCCGCTCAGCCGCTCCACCAGCCCCGCCTGGAAGGCGCCCAGCTCGCGCCACGCCGCCGCCGGGTCATCGCGGTCGAGGAACAGCGCCCCGCGCACGAACGCCGCGAACGCGTCGTCGCCCATGCCCGCCTGTTGCGCACCCGCCGGCGTCGGCCACAACGTCCCGCACCAGCGCCGCTGCATCCGCAGCTCGCTCAGCGGCGCTCGCGATCTCGCCATGCGGGCGATGCGCGCCGGATCCACGTCCGCCAGCGCACGCGTGTTGAACGGCGCCTGGATCGCCAGGAACGCGTCCGCCTGCGCCGCCTCGGCCTCCGCAATCGAGCCGAACGAGTCGAGGTGCCGGTCGAGCGCGAGCGCGTGGAAGTCCTCCTCGACGCCTGGGAGCTCCACGCGCAGCAGCGGCCACGCGTCGCGCGCCAGGATCGCCGCATGCAACGCGCGCAGCAGCGGCGCCGCGAGCGTCGTCGAGCGCACGAGCACCTGCCAGCCGGGCTGCACGTCGAGGCAGTAGTCGGTCAGCAGCGCCGCGAAGCGCTCGGTGTCGGCATCGCGCCACGCAGTCACGGCGCCTCCACGTCCGGGAACCACTCGGCCAGATGCTCGCGCAGCACGCCGCGGATCCACGTGCGCTCGTCCTGCGAGGCGAAGCGGAAGCGCCCGAGCAGCTCGCGCTGCTTCTCGATCGGCGCGCCGGCGATCTCCCAGCGCACCGCGAGCCGCTCGAACAGGAACTCGACGGCGCGCTGCCACGCGTCCTCGCGGCTGGCGGCCGGCGCGTCCTCGCCGGCGCGCACGGCCGCGTACTCGCGCCGCGTCGCCGGCGTCATCGCCCCGCGCAGCGTCAGGACGTTCCCGTCGGCGTCGCGGTAGTCGGTGCTCGGCGCGCTCGGCTGGTCGCGCGAGCGCTGGCGGTTGCGGCGGCCCATCGCGCACAGTCTGCCTGCCGCGCGTCGCTGGCGCTGCGCGTCGTGCATCATGCCGGCCGTGCGCGTGTTCGTGGCAGGCGCGTCCGGCGCGATCGGACGGCCGTTGGTGAAGCTGCTGCTGCAGGGCGGCCACGAGGTGTGGGGGACGACGCGGCGCGAGGAGGCGGCACAGGCGCTCGCCGCCGAGGGTGCGACGCCCGTCGTCGTCGACGTCTACGACGCCAACGCCCTGCGCGACGCGGTCGTGCAGGCAGCGCCCGACGCGGTGATCCATCAGCTCACGGACCTGGCGGCGATGGACTACGCCGCGAACGGGCGGTTGCGGACGGTCGGCACGCCGAACCTCGTTGCGGCGGCGCGTGCGGCCGGCGTGGAGCGGATCGTGGCCCAAAGCATCGCGTGGCTCTATGTGGCGGGAGCAGAGCCAGCCGACGAGCGTGAGCCGCTCGATCCAAGCGCCAGCCCCTATCCCGGCGTCCACGCGCTCGAGACGTCGGTGCGCGAACTGCGTGAGGCGGTCGTGCTGCGCTACGGGATGCTCTACGGGCCCGGGACGTGGTACGCGCCGGACGGCCCCATCGCCGCGCAGGCGCGCCGGGGCGAGCTCGTCGCCACCCCGGCGTGGGCGTCGTTCGTGCACGTCGACGATGCGGCGGGCGCAGCGGCCGCGGCGCTCGACTGGACCGCCGGCACGTTCAACGTCGTCGATGACGAGCCGGCTCCCGGCACCGCTTGGGTGCCGGCCTACTGCGAGGCGCTCGGCGCGCCGAATCCTCGGCTGGACGCCGATGCGCCGGCGACGGGCCGCCCGATCGCGAACCGGGCCGCGCGCGAGCTCGGCTGGCGGCCGTCGATCGCATCGTGGCGCAGCGGCTTCGCGCGGCAGTAGCCGCTACGTCGTCGCCGCCGCGTGCTCCAGTTGGGCCGCGACGTCGCCGCGCAGCGGGTCGGCGTGACCGGTCCACGCGGTCGCCGGTTCGAGCGCGGCGAGCTTGCGAATCGAGGCGCGCGCCTGCTCGGTGTCCTTGTTGAAGGCGCGGTGCGGCACGCGCGGGTGCCCGTGAACGCCGGTCTGCGGATCGACCGTGTAGAAGCAGTCGCTGACGAGCGCGAGCCGGTCCGCCTCGCGCCACAGCCCGATCAAGCCGGGCGCATGGCCTGGAAGGTGAATCACTCTGAAGCCGCACACGTCCTCGCCCTCCGAGACGGTGCCGGCGATGCTCACCGGTCCGCCGTCCCAGACCGGCAGCAGCCGGCCGAGCAGGAGCTTGCCGTGCGCGTCGAGCTGGGAGAGGTCGAAGTAGTGCATGCCGCCGTCGCCCTCGGCGTCGGCGACTTCGTCGGGGTGGCACCACACGGGTACGCCCAGCCCGGGCGCGGCGCCGCGATGGTCGGCGTGTCCGTGGCCGAGCAGCACGCGCGTGATCCCGCCCAGCTGCGCGCCGATCTGCGCCAGTGCGGGCGTCATCGCCTTGATGCCGGCGTCGAACATCAGCACGCCGTCCCCGTCCCGCACGAAGTACACGTTCATCGAGCGTCTCGGGAAGCCGCCGCGCACGACCCACGCACCGTCGGCGATCGGCTCCGGGTCGCCCGCAGCGAAGCGCCGCGCGAGCCGCGTGCGCAGGTTGGTCAGCGCCATCAACCCGCGCTCGGGGCCCGAGTCGCGCGGCGGCAGCGCGCCGAGCTGGCGCGCGATCGTCATGCCGTCGACGTACGCGTCGTTGCCGACCACGAGCCCCTCGGCGACCTGCACGACGTCGCAGCCCTGGATGTCGAGCCGCGCGCCGGTCGCCACGAGCCCTTGCCAGTCGCCCGGCCCGGCGAACGTGCCGGTCAGGTGCCAGCGCACCGCGCAGCGGTCGTCTTGCGTCGTGGTTTCGAGAACGTCCATCGTCGCGTCCGGGACGGCCGCGAACAGCTCCTCGAACCACGCGCGCACGCCGTCCGGGGCGACGAGATCGGCTTGGCCGTGGAGGCGGTCGACCCCGCCGGCGCTCCAGCAGGCGACCATCGCGTCGACGTCGCGCGCGGTGACGGCGGCGAAGTAGCGGCGCGCGACCTCCTCCGTGGCACTCGAATCCGGGTTGGCCATGCCGCCAGCCTACGCCGCATGCGCGGATAAGGTGGCACCCACTGATGGCAGAGAGAGCCCGCAGACGCGAGCACGGTCGCGGTGAGCGCGTCCTCAACGGCCTGTGGCGTCTGCGCCTGCCGCTTCCCTGGCCCGGCGTGCCGCACTGCAACGCCTGGGCGATCAAGGCCGGGGACGGGATCGTGCTCGTCGACACGGGCATGCACGAACCTGGGTCGCTGGAGCAGCTCGAGCGCGCGATGGCGATGGTGAGACTGCGGCTGGAGGACGTGAAGCTGCTCGTCTGCACGCACGCGCACTCCGACCACTACGGCCAGGCCGGCCCGATCCTCGACCGCGCGGGCTGCGAGCTGTGGATGCACCCCAACTACCGTCACGCGACGGACAGACTCGAAGATCCCCAGCACGCGCTGCAGCGGCGGCTCGAGGTCGGGCGCACGAGCGGGGTGCCGGAGCTCGTGCTGCGCCGCTACGCCGAGATGGCGAAGGACCAGCCGCTCGGCATCGCGCGCGTCGTCGACCCCGACCTCGCGCTGCTGCCGGGGATCGAGATCGAGACCGACCTCGGCATGTGGAGCGTGATCGAGACGCCCGGCCACGCGCCCTCGCACGTCTGCCTCTACCAGCCTGAGCGACGCATCCTGATCTCCGGCGACCACCTGCTCGGGCGCATCTCGCTCTACTACGACTACGGCTGGTCGCCCGACCCCGTCGGGGAGTTCCTGCGCTCGCTCGACGCGATCGAGGCGCTGCAGCCGGCGCCGCGCCTGTGCATCGCGGGGCACGCCCGCCCCTTCACCGACGTACAGGCGCACATCGAGGCGAACCGCGAGCTGGTGGCCCAGCGCGTTGCGGCGACCGCCGTCGCGATCGAGAGCAGACCGCTGACCGCCTACGAGGTCGTCCCGCTCGTGCACGGACCGGATGCGGTGCACGCCGCCGCCTGGCTGCTGACCGAGACGCTCTGCTACCTGGGTCACCTCGAGGCGATCGGCGCCGCGCGGCGCGAGCCCGGCGATCCGGAGCGCTGGATCTCGGTGTGAAGCGTTCCGCGACCGTACGGTTGGCAGCGCGTCACGCCATCCGCTAGCGTCGCCGCATGGGGGTGGTCGAGGGGGTCGGCGCCGCGCGCTCGGCGCGCCGCGGCGCCCACGACGTGACGGGTGGGCCTGACGCGCTCGCATGGCTGCTCGCCGTGCCGTTCGCGCTGGTCGCGATCGCAGCGATCGCGCTGCTCGGGCCGCCGCTCGGCAGGCTGCTGCACGGCGGTGCCAACCCGTACACATTCTGGCGCGACCTGCGCTGGGCGGTGGTGCCGGAGCCGACGGAGCAGGGTCGCTTCCTGCTCGCGCTCGCTGCGCCGCTGCTGTTTGCCGGGGCGCTCGCCGTTGTCGTCCGGCGTGGTGCTTCGCTGCCGGCGCGCGTCGCGGCGGTCGGCGTCCCGCTCGCGCAGGCGGTCCTGCTCGCGCTCGCCCTCGTCTGCATCGTCGTGCAGCAGCGGCTCGTCTACGAAGTGCCGATATACCAAGCAGGCGTCTCGCACCGCTGGCGCTACTTCACGCCGGCGACGCTCGCGGCGGCCGGCGTGCTCGCCGCCGGCGCGTTCGTCGTGCTCGATCGGCCGGCGTGGCGGACGCGCGTGGCCGCCGCCCTGCGCGAGACCGACCGGCGCCGGCTCGCCGCGCTGCTGATCGCGATCCTGCTCACGGCCCTGTGGCTGCTGCACGCCGTCAACACCGACAGCTCGATCATGGGGACGAGCTCACACGAGTGGAGCCCGGCGCAGTTCACGCTCGACGAGACGTACGCGATCGTCGACGGCCGCACGCCGCTCGCGAACTTCACCGCCCAGTACGGCTCGCTGTGGCCGTACCTGCCGGCGGCCGTGCTCGCGCTCACGGGCACCTCGTTCCTCGCCTTCTCGCTGACGATGTGCGCGATCACCGGCGTGGCGCTGCTCGCCGTCTATGCGCTGCTGCGGCGGATCGTGCGCAACGGCGTCGCGGCGCTGGCGCTGTACCTGCCGGTGCTCGCGACGAGCCTGTTCATGGTCGGGGGGACGCTGAGCAGCCGCTACACGTTCGGCGACTACTTTGGCGTCTTCCCGCTGCGCTACGCGGGGCCGTTCCTGCTCGCGTGGCTGCTCGTCCGCCAGCTCGACGGCGCCTCGCCGCGCCGGCCGCTGTGGCTGTTCGCGCTCGCCGGGCTGTGCGTGCTCAACAACGCCGAGTTCGGACTCGCGGCGCTGGCGGCGACGGTCGCCGCGCTGGCGTGGACGGCGCCAGAGCACAGCCGCCGCACCCTCGGCCGCCTCGCGGGCGAGCTCGCGCTCGGCCTGCTCGCCGCCTACGCGCTGGTGGCGCTGCTGACGCTGGTCCGCGCCGGTCAGCTGCCGGAGCTCGGCCGCTTGTTTGACTACGGCAGGCTCTATTCCGTCGGCGGCTTCGGACTGCAGAGGCTGCACCGCCTGCTCGGCGTGCACCTGATCCTGTACGCGACGTACGTCGCCGCGATCGTCGTCGCGACGGTGCGGGCGATCGAGGGCGCTTCGAACCGCGCGCTCACCGGCATGCTCGTGTGGTGCGGCGTGTTCGGCCTCGGCTCGGCCGCCTACTTCATGGGCCGCACGCATCCGGAATTGCTGATCGCGCTGTTCCCGACATGGGCGCTGACGCTCGCGCTGCTGACAGTGGAGGTGGTTGGGCGCGTGCAACGACGCGCCGACGCGCGTCCCGGGCTCGGCACCGCGCTCGTGTTGGCTGCGACCGCGCTGACCGTCTGCTCGCTCGCGCAGCTCCCCGCCCCGTGGACGCAGCTGCAGCGGATCGGGCAGGACACGCCGAGCGCTCCGCTGATCGAAGGCGAAGCGCCGCTGCCGGTCTACGCGAGGGCGTTCCTGCCCGATCCCGCGACGCGCGAGTTCTTCGCGCCGCATCCGGGTGCGAAGGTCGCGATCCTGCTCACGACCGGCCATGAGATCGCCGACGCGTTCGGCGTCGTGAACGTGTCCCGCTACACCGGCATCTACTCGATGCCGAATCGCGAGCGGCTGCGCACGGTCGTCGACGATCTGCGCGCCGAAGGCGGCGAGGCGCTGTTCCTGCCGGAAGCGTCGCAGGAGGTCTACGCGACGCTGAGGAGGTGGGGCTTCAGACGCGCGCCGGGCCAGGTCGAATGGGGCACGACGACCGTCTCGAAGTGGGTCGTTGCGAGCGACCGTTCCCAGACTGGAAGCTGATGGTCGGATCCACGATCTCGCGACGCGAGGGTCACGCTGGGCGGCGCTGGGCGCCACACGGCGTCTTGCCAATGCCACCGGCATTGGCTTCGACACCGCGCGACCCCCAGCATCCACCCATCGCACCCCTCACATCCGCGAATCTCATGGATCCGACCATCTAGACTGCTCCAACCCATGCGGATCGACGAGATCATCGCCGCAGATCGCGAGCCCGTCTTCTCCTTCGAGTTCTTCCCGCCGAAGACCGAGGAGGGGGAGCGCAACCTCTACGAGGCGCTCAGCGCGCTGCAGGCGCTCGAGCCGGCGTTCGTGTCCGTGACGTGGGGGGCGGGCGGCTCGACGCGCGAGAAGACGATCGAGATCGTCAGCAACATCCGCGCCACGCATGGCCTGGAGGCGATGGCCCACTTCACCTGCGTCGGCGCGACGGTGGACGACCTGCGCGGCGCGCTCGACCAGATGCGCGCGGCCGGCATCGACAACGTCCTGACGCTGCGCGGGGACCCGCCGCGCGGCGAGACGCAGTTCGTCCCGACCGAGGGCGGGCTGCGCTACGCGACCGAGCTCGCGCAGCTGGCGGCGGACGCGTACGACTTCTGCCTCGTCGGCGCCTGCTATCCGGAGGTCCACCCGGAGGCGCCCGACCGCGAGAGCGACCTCGCGCACCTCAAGGAGAAGGTCGACGCGGGCGTGAAGGTCCTCATCACGCAACTATTCTTCGACAACGAGGCGTACTTCCGCTTCGTCGAGGACGCCCGCTCCGCCGGCATCGACGTGCCGATCGTGCCCGGCATCATGCCGATCACGAACGCCGAGCAGATAAAGCGCTTCACCCAGCTCTGCGGCGCGACGATACCCCAGCCGCTGCTCGATGCGCTCGATGCGCGCCGCGACGATCCGGCAGCCGTCGTCGACCTCGGCGTCGCCTACGCGACGCTCCAATGCGCCGAGCTGCTCGCCCGCGGCGCCCCGGGCATCCACTTCTACACGCTCAACCGCTCGCCCGCCACGCGCGCGATCCTCTCAGCCCTGCGCCTCCAGCGCCCGTGGGACCGTCGCGCCGGCGGCGAGCCGGCGCTGGGCGCGGTCGCCTAAGCGGCTCGGCGGATATCGCGCCTAGGCGATCAGCTCGTCCTCATTCGCCGCGCCGCCGCAGTTCGACGTCGAGGCCGACGGCGCTCGCTGCGGCGAGCGCAATCTCCAGGCGTACCGAGCCCTTGCCGCGCTCCAGCTCGCCAATGACCCGCCGGTTCACGCCGATCACCTCGGCGAGCTGATCTTGCGAGAGGTTCAGCCCGCGCCGGCGGGCTCGGATCTCGTCGCCGAACTGGTGGTAGTCGCGCGCCTTCATGGTACCGATCGATCACAGTAGCACTCGATCGAACATTTCGGTACCGATCGGTAACAAAAGTCCCGATCGGCCTTTGGTTATGCCGATCGGTATCAGTCGGGCCCGGTGGACACAACCGGCGGCTCAACCGCCAGCCCGGACGCGACGAGCGTGCGGCCGCCGAGCTCGTACCGCACGTCCACCACGTCGTTGCGGCGGTAGGTACCGATGCCCCAGGCCCCGAGGAACCAGCGCCAGAAACCGAGCTTGCCCTCCTGCACGAGCTCGCGGCGGAACAGCAGCGCGTCGCCGCCCGGCGCCAGCTCGTAGTCGGCGCCCTCCTGCTGCGGGACGCCGTTGACGAAGACCTCCAACGGCGGCCGGACGTTCGGGGGAAGCTGCACGCGCCAGCGCTCCATCGCGCCGCCAGCGTACCCTGCCCCACGTGAGCGAGCCGAGCTTCGACTACCGCGTGCGGCGCTCCGATCGGGCGCGACGGGTGCGCGTGCGGGTCGATCAGGAGCGCGGGGTGGAAGTCGTGCTGCCGCGCCGCGCCGCCGAGCGCGAGGCAGCCGCGGCGATCCGCGAGCTGCGCCCGTGGATCGAGCGGCGCATCGCCGAGCTGCAGCGCACGCGCGACGCCGTTGCCGCGCGGGGGGCGAGCGTTCCCTATCTCGGCCAGACGCTGCGATTGGTGGCCGAGCCCGGCCGCACCCGCGTGCACCGGCGCGGCGAGGCGCTGCTCATCCCCGGCGACGAGGACCACCGGCCGGCGCTCGAGCGCTGGTTCCGCCGCCGCGCGCACGCCGAGATCGCGCCGCGGCTCGACGCCGCCACCGCGGCGGCCGGGACGAGCTACGCGGGCCTCACGATCCGCGGGCAGCGCACCCGCTGGGCGAGCTGCTCGGCGAGCGGCGCGATGTCGTTCAACTGGCGGCTGCTGCTCGCGCCCGCGCCGGTGCTCGACTACGTCGTCTGGCACGAGGTCTGCCACCTGGAGGTGATGGACCACTCGCCGCGCTTCTGGGCGCTGCTGGCCGAGCGCTGGCCCGACTACCGCGAGCACGCCGGTTGGCTGCGGCGGCACGGCGCGACGCTGGTGCTGTGAGCGAATCGCCGCGCGTCGCCGTCGTCGGCCACGTCGAGTGGCTCGACTTCGCGGTCGTCGACCATCTGCCGGCCGCCGGCGAGATCGTCACCGCCGATGAGCACTTCGAGCTGTCTGCCGGCGGCGGCGCCGTCGCGGCGGTGCAACTGCGCAAGCTGGCCGGCAAGGCACTTTTCCTCACCGCGCTCGGCGACGACGAGCGCGCGCGCCGGGCCGCGGACCAGCTGCGCGAGACCCACCGCGTCGAGCTGCATGCGGCGGTCCGCCCGCGGCCGCAGCGGCGCGCCTTCACGCACCTCGACGCGCACGCCGAGCGCACGATCACGGTGCTCGGAGAGCGGCTCGTCCCGCACGGCGAGGACCCGCTGCCGTGGGAGCGGCTCGCCGACGCCGACGGCGTCTACCTGACGGGCGGTGACGGCGCCGCCGCCCGCGCCGCCCGCGCGGCGCGCGTGCTCGTCGCGACCGCGCGCGCCGCCGACGCCCTGATCGCCGGCGGCGTCGAGGCGGACGTGCTCGTCGCGAGCGGCCGCGACGAGAAGGAGCGCGCCGGCCTCGCCGCACTGCCGGCGCCGCGGCAGGCGACCGTCCTCACCGACGGCGCCCGCGGCGGCCGCTGGGAACGCGCCGACGGGACGAGCGGTACGTGGCCGGCGGCGCCGCTGCCGGGCCCGCCGGTCGACGCGTACGGCTGCGGCGACTCGTTCGCGGCGGGGCTGACCTACGGCCTCGCGGCCGGCATGGAGCTGCCCGACGCGCTGGAGCTTGCGGCCCGCTGCGGCGCCCACTGCCTGACCGGCCGCGGGCCGTATGCGGCTCAGCTCGCGCTCGCGCCGTCCTGATCCGCGGGCGCCTCGCCGAGGACGAGCACGCGCCGCAGCGATGCCACCGCCGACTCGCCGTCCTGCTGTGCGATCACCTGCCGGCGCGCGCGGCCGGTCCACGCCTCGGCCGAGCCGTCGCCACGCACGTCGATGCCCGCGCGCACGCGCGGGAACAGCCGTTGCGGACCGCTCAGCTCAGCGCGCGCGACGACCTGCTGGACTGGCTCGAAGCGCCGTACGTGCAGGTCGATCGCAGTGCGCTCGGGTCGCGCGCTCAGCTGCACGACGTGGGCGGCGAGCGCCTCGAGCGCCTCCTCCAGCCGTCCGTACCGTGCGCGCGAGACCCGCGGCCCCTCGCGCACGGTGAGCCGGAACGGCATCGGTTAGGAGCGCGACTCCATCGCGACGTAGTCGCGCGTGCGCGCGCCGGTGTAGATCTGGCGCGGTCGCGCGATCTTCTGCTCGCCGTCTTCGATCATCTCCAGCCACTGCGCGATCCAGCCGCTGGTGCGGCCGATCGCGAACAGCACCGGGAACATCTCGACCGGCATCCCGAGCGCCTCGTAGATGAGGCCGGAGTAGAAGTCGACGTTCGGGTAGAGCTTGCGCTCGATGAAGTACTCGTCCTCGAGCGCGATCTTCTCCAGCTCGAGCGCGATGTCGAGGTACGGGTTCGTGCCCATCACGTCGAAGACGTCCTGCGCGGCTCTCTTGATGATCTTTGCGCGCGGGTCGTAGTTCTTGTAGACGCGGTGCCCGAAGCCCATCAGGCGCTCGTCGCCGTTCTTGACGCCCTCGATGAAGCCGGGGATGTTCTCCGGCCGCTCGATGCGGTGGAGCATCCGCAGCACCTGCTCGTTGGCGCCGCCGTGCAGCGGGCCGTACAGCGCGCCGACGCCGGCGGCGAGCGCCGAGTAGGGGTCGACCTGCGAGGAGCCCACGCTGCGCACGGCGCTCGTGGAGCAGTTCTGCTCGTGGTCGGCGTGGAGGATGAAGAGGATGTCGAGCGCGCGCTCGATCCGCGGATCCGGCTTGTACTTCAGCTCGGCGATCTTGAACAGCATGCCGAGGAAGTTGCCGGCGTAGGAGAGGTCGTTGTCGGGATACACGTACGGCATCCCGCGGTTGTGGCGGTAGGCGAACGCGGCGAGCGTCGGCATCTTCGCCAGCAGGCGGATGATCTGCGCGTAGCGCAGCTCCGGATCCTTGATCTTGCTCGCCTCGGGATAGAACGTCGAGAGCGCGCCGACGGAGGCGAGCAGCATCCCCATCGGGTGCGCGTCGTAGCGGAACCCCTGCATGAATTCCTTGACGTTCTCGTGCACGAACGTGTGGATCGTGATCTCGTGCGTCCACGTGTCGAGCTGCGCCTGCGTCGGCAGCTCGCCGTGGATCAGCAGGTAGGCGACCTCGAGGTAGGACGATCTCTCCGCCAGCTGCTCGATCGGGTAGCCGCGGTACTCGAGGATGCCCTTGTCGCCGTCGATGAACGTGATCGCCGAACGGCAGGAGGCGGTGTTCATGTACGCCGGGTCGTACGACATGAGGCCGAAGTCCTCGTCGTCGACTCTGATCTGGCGCAGGTCGATGCCGCGGATCGTCCCGTCGCTGATCGGGATCTCGTACTGCCGGCCGGTGCGGTTGTCCGTCACCGAGAGCGTCTGTGTGGCGGCGGCTACGCCACCCTCGGCTACTCCGTTCCCTGCGGTCTCGGTGCTCATGGGGTCTCCCTGATGCGTGCTCGGTCTCACACCCGTTCTACCGCATCGGCCGATCCGGCCGACGTCCGGGGTTGTGAAGACGGAGCCGTTCAGCTACGAGCTGAGCACGGCGGCCGCCATCGTGGCGACCATCAGCGCACCGCTGACGAGCATCACGACGCGCGCAACGCTCCCACTGGCGGGGAACGTCTCGCGCGTGATCCCGACGACGCCGAGCAGCACGGCCCAGCAGGCGAGCGCGCCGGCGGCGATGTAGAAGGCGGTCTTCGAGGGCTCGGCGTGCTCGACGGCGGCAACGACCAGGGGAAGCATCGGCGCGAGCCTAACCGATCCGCTCTCCGGCGGGGGAACCTTCGTATCGGCTCTCCGTCGCCTCGCGCTGGCCCTGGTAATGCGAGCCGAGCTCGGCGCTGCCGTAGGGACGCTGCGCGGGCCGGTCGAGCGTCATGAACGACAGTTGCGCGATCAGCACGCCCGGCGAGAGCTTGATCGGGACGCGGGTCAGGTTGTTCAGCTCAAGCGTGAGCGTGCCGTTCCAGCCCGGATCGCAGAAGCCTGCCGTCGCGTGCACGATCAGGCCGAGGCGGCCGAGCGAGGACTTGCCCTCGATGCGGGCGACGATGTCGTCCGGCAGCTCGACCCACTCGAGGGTGCGGCCGAGGCAGAACTCGCCGGGGTGGATCACGAACGCCTCGTCCGGCGCGATCCGCACTTCCGACGTGAGGTTCGCGGGCCGGTCGCGCAGGTCGATCGAGCTGATGCGGTGGTTGTCGAACACGCGGAACGTGTCGCCGAGCCGCAGGTCGACGCTCGCCGGCTGCACGAGCGAGGCATCCCACGGGTCGATCTTGATGCGGCCGGCTTCGACCAGCTCGATGATCGTGCCGTCCGACAGCACGGAGGTCGGCTGCTGCGTCATGGGCGCGAAGTGTGCCATGCAGCGCGGCGCGGCACCGCCGGGCGGCGGCTACTCGCGCTCCGGCGTGCGCGCGCGGGCGACGGTGGTGCGGGTGCGCGGCGGGGCGACGGGCGCGGGCTCGCCATGGGGGCCGCGGCGGCGGGGATGGCGCGGCAGCGGTCGCGGCTGCGGGTCGGGCACGCGCGAGCCGCCGTCGCCGCCCTGCGGGACGTGCTCCTCGTCAGGCGTCTGTCTGATCGCCCACCAGACGAGCCACAGCAGCGCGCCGAGGGGGATCTTCAGCGCGAGCATCAGGAACAGGAAGCCCGTCCACTCCATCCGCGCGATGGTACCCCCGCGCGGATGCCGCTGTCACGCCTTGTGTCGGAGTGTCGGACCGCGCTTACCCGCGCAGCGCCAGCGGCGCGTCGGCGAACTGCGTGATCTGCGCCAGTTCGCTGACGCGGGCGACGATCTCCTCGCGCGTGAGCCGGCGGACGCGCTCGGTCCCGAACTCCTCGACGTTGTAGGAGGCGATCGCGGTGCCGTAGGCCATCGCGCGCCGCAGCGTCTCGGGCGAGAGGTCCTCGCCGCCGTGCGCGGCGATGCAGCCGACGAAGCCGCCGGCGAACGAGTCGCCCGCGCCGGTCGGGTCGAGCACCGTCTCCAGCGGGAACGCCGGCAGCCCGAAGAAGCCCTCCTCGGTCAGCAGCGCGGCGCCGTACTCGCCCTGCTTGGCGACGACGACCTTCGGCCCCATCGCGCGGATCTCGCGCGCCGCCTGCACGAGGTTCGGCTTGCGCGTGAGCTGACGGATCTCGGCGTCGTTGAGCAGCACGCAGTCGACCTGCTCGATCGTCTTGATCAGCGAGTCGCGCGCCGTCTCGATCCACAGGTTCATCGAGTCGAGCGCGACGAACTTCGCGTTGCCGCACTGCTCGCGCACCTCGCGCTGCAGGTCCGGCTGGATGTTCGCGAGGAACAGGACGTCGCAGTCACGCGAGGCGTCGCTCAGCTTCGGCGCGAACTCGCCGAAGACGTTCAGCCGCGTGTCGTCGGTGTGCGCGGTGTTGAGGTCGTACTCGTAATGGCCGCGCCAGAAGAACGTCTCGCCGCCGGGCACGTGCTCGATGTCGTCGGTGATGACGCCGCGGCCGTGCAGGACGCCGTACTCCTCGTCGCCGAAGTCGTCGCCGACGGGGCCCACGACGCGCACGTCGGTGAAGAACGACGAGGCGAGCGAGAAGTGCACCGCCGAGCCGCCGAGCATCTTCTCGCGGCTGCCGAACGGCGTGGAGACGGCGTCGAATGCGATCGAGCCGACGACGGTGAGCGACATCGTGGTGGGCGTCTTTCTGGTCGGGTGCGGGACCGCGACAGCGTACCGGCGGCACGCCAGACGGCGCCTGAGTACCCTGCCCGCCCGATGCGCGCGATCCAGCAACGGGAGTTCGGTGGGCCGGAGGTGCTCGAGCTGGTCGAGCTGCCGACGCCGGCTCCTGCCGAGGGCGAGGTGCTGATCGAGGTGACGGCCGCCGGCCTCAACTTCGCCGACACGCACCAGCGCACGAACGACTACGTCGCGAAGCGAACGCTGCCGTTCGTCCCCGGCGGCGAGGTCGCGGGACGGCGCGTCGACACCGGCGAGCGCGTGATCGCGCTGTGCGGCACCGGCGGCTACGCCGAGTACGCGACCGCGCCGGCGTCGCTTACGTTCCCGATCCCGGACGGCGTCGAGGACGGCGCTGCGCTCGCGCTGCTGATCCAGGGCCTCACCGCCTGGCACCTCTACAAGACGAGCGCGCAGCTGCGGCCCGGCGAGTCGGTCGTCGTGCACGGGGCCGCGGGCGGGACGGGCTCGCTCACCGTCCAGCTCGGCAAGCTGCTCGGCGCCGGCCGCGTGATCGCGACCGCCTCGACCGAGGAGAAGCGCGAGCTGGCGCGGTCGCTCGGGGCGGACGTCGCGATCGACGCCGACCCCGAGGGAATGACGGAGCGCCTGCTGGAGGCGAACGGCGGGAAGCCGGTCGACGTCGTCTTCGAGATGGCGGGAGGCGCGGTCTTCGACGCGTCGTTCGACGCGCTCGCGCCGTTCGGGCGGCTCGTCGTCTACGGCATCGCGACGCGCGAGCAGCGAGAGGTGCGCAGCGGCAAGCTGATGAAGACCTCGCGCGCGGTCGTCGGCTTCTGGTTCAACCACTGCCTCGACCGGCCCGAGATGGTGGATGCGGCACTCACCGACCTGTTCGCCCGCGCTGCGCGCGGCGAGCTGAGAGCGGTCGTCGGGGCGACGTATCCCCTGAGCGAGGCCGCGCGCGCTCAGACCGACCTCGCCGAGCGGCGCACGACCGGCAAGCTGCTGCTCGACCCGACGGCGTAGCGCTCAGGCCGCCGCGAGCAGCTGTTCGCGGTGCTCTCGGCGCGCAGCCGCGATGCGCCTCAGCGCCTGCTCCTCCGCCACCGCGCTGGGCAGCTCGCCCCGCCTGCGCGCCTCCAGCAGGACCGCGCGCGTCCGCTCGCGTGCACCGGCGAGCGCCTGCTCCAGGTGCGCCGGATCGCGCTCGCGACGCCGCTCGCAGTCGGCCTGGATCAGCCCGCCGCAGTTGGCGAGGAAGTCCGGCACGTAGAGGATGTCGCGCACCGCCAGCTCGGCCGCGGCGCGCTCGTCGGCGAGCGCGTTGTTGGCCGAGCCGCAGACGACGCGGCAGCGCACGCGCGTGGCGGTCTCCGCGTCGATCATCCCGCCGACCGCGCACGGCGCGAGCACGTCGAGCGGGCGGGCGAGCAGCTCGGCGGCGCTGGGGACGAGCTCGACACCGAGCGCAGATGCGCGCTCCTGTGCCGCCGCAGCCGGATCCGCGCCGACCACATGGGCGCCCGCGTGCACGAGCAGCTCCGCGAGCGGGCCGCCGACCTTGCCGAGCCCGATCACGCCGACGCTGCGCCCGGTGAGCGAAGCGTCGCCGTCGAGCAGCTCCAGCGCGACTCCCATCGCGCCGAGCACGGTGCGCGCGGTCGAGGGCGAGGGGTCGCCGCCGAGGCCCTCGCCGCGCGTCGTTCCGACGACGTGGGACGTGTGCGCGGCGAGCAGGTCCATGTCGGTCGTCGTCGTGCCGATGTCCTCGGCCGTGATGTAGGCGCCGTGAAGGCGCTCGACCTCGCGCGCGAACGCACGCAGGCGCGCGGCGCGGCGGGCGGGGTCGCGGCCGGCCTCGTCGTCGAGCACGACGGCCTTGCCGCCGCCGAGGTCGAGTCCGGCCGCCGAGGCCTTGAGCGTCATCGCGCGCGAGAGGCGCAGCGCGTCGTCGAGCGCCTCCGGCAGGCCGCCCGCATAGGCGCGGATCCGCAGGCCGCCGAGCGCCGGTCCGAGCACGGTCGAATGGATCGCGATCACGGCGTGCAGGCCGCTGTCGGCGTCGTGGACGAGCGCGACGCGCTCGTGCTCCCATGACAGCGACTCCTCGAGGGCGTCGCAGACGTCGTCGGTCATCGTGGCTCCTCCTTCTCCAGTTGCTCGCGCAGCTCGGCGCCGCGCGCGCGGAAGCGCTCGACGCCCGCCAGCTTGACCTGCTCGTAGCCGCGCACCAGCTCGGGCAGCGCCGCGATCTCCAGCGCGAGCGGCAGCGTTCTCGGGGTCAGCCGCTCGAGCCCCAGCTCGACCAGCGCCATGTACTCGTCCGGCAGCGCCCGCTCGACGCGCCGCACGCGCGTGCGCCCGAACGGGTCGAACGGGGTGCCGCGCAGCACGCGGGCGCGCCGCAGCAGCCGGAACGCCGGGATGAACCAGCGGCCCAGCCGCAGCTTGCGTCTGAGCCCGAGCGCGCGCAGCAGCGGCGGATGCAGCAGGAAGCGGATCTCGGCATCGGGCGGCAGCGCGTCGAGGCCGTCGAGGTGCAGGCGCGCGACCTCGTACTCGTCCTTGTACGCCATCAGCTTGTGCAGGCCGCGCGCGACGCCCTCGGCGAATGCACTGCTGTCGGGCAGGCGCTCCTGCTCGCGCGCATGCACGCGCGCGACCGTGTCGGCGTAGCGCGCGGCGGCGCGCGGGCCGCCCCAGCCGATCAGGTCGGGGACGCGGATCGTCAGCAGCCGGCGCAGCTCGCCGTCCTGCGGCGCGGCGCTGTCGACGAGCTGCCGTGCACGGGCGTCGAGGGTCGGCGCGGGTACCCGCCCGCTCTGCGGGTCGAGCCCCGCGCCGTCGTCGAGCGCCGTCTTCACCGCGACGGGGTCGACGACCCACGCACGGCCCCACGCCAGCGCGGCGAGGTTGCGCTCGACCGCGACGCCGTTGTGGCGGAACGCCTCCTCCAGCGCGCCGCGGGAGACGGGCAGCAGGCCGCGCTGCAGCGCGGCGCCGAGCACGACCACGTTTGCGGGGAGCGCGTCGCCGAGCAGCGCCTCGGCGATCTGCCGCGCGTCGAGCCAGACGTTGTCGTCGGCGCGCGTCGCCGCATCGATCGCGCTGTGCGCCGCGTCCGCGTCGAGCGCGGGGGCGTTCACGTCGACCGCCTGGCGCCCGGTCGGGGCGCCGCTCTCGGACACGACCGCCACGGTCCGCCGCGGATCGGCGACGCGCAGCGCGGCCACGCCGGCCGCGCCGAGCAGGTCGAGGCCGAGCAGCACGTCGACGGCGGTGCTCGGCACCGTCACGCCGTCATCGACCGGCGCGCGCGTGAGGCGGACGTCGGAGACGACCGGACCCGCCTTCTGCGAGAGACCCGTCTGGTCGAGCCCGCTTGCGTGGAGGCCGTCGAGCAGGGCGGCCATCCCGAGCACCTGGCTGACGGTCACGACGCCGGTGCCGCCGATGCCGACCAGCCGCACGCGCACGTCGTCGGCGGCGGCTTGGCGCGGCTCCGGCAGGTCCAGCTCCGGCAGCCGCGGCTCGGTCCGGCGGGCGGCGTCGTCCCGCGGCGGAATGACCGTGATGAACGACGGGCAGTCGCCGTCGAGGCACGAGTAGTCCTTGTTGCACGAGGACTGGTTGATGCGCGTCTTGCGGCCGAGCTCGGTCTCAACCGGCTCGACCGACAGGCAGCCGGACTTTTCGCCGCAATCCCCGCACCCCTCGCAGACGCGCTCGTTGATCAGCACGCGCTGCGGCGGCTCGGGCGCCGCGCCGCGCTTGCGCGCGCGCCGCAGCTCGGCGGCGCACGCCTGGTCGTGCAGCAGCACGGTCACGCCCGGGACGTCCGCCAGCTCTCGCTGCGTGCGCAGCATCGACGAGCGGTCGCGCACCTCGACGCCGGCCGGCAGCGCGACGCCGTCGTAGCGCCCCGGGTCCTCAGTCGTGACGACGATGCGTCTCACGCCCTCGGCCACGAGGCTGCCCACGAGGGCAGGCACGTCCATCCCGCCCGGCACGTCCTGGCCGCCCGTCATCGCGACGGTGCCGTTGAACAGCAGCTTGTACGTCACGTTCAGCCCCGCCGCGACGGCACCGCGGATCGCGAGCGAGCCGGAGTGGTGGAACGTGCCGTCGCCGACGTTCTGCGTGAAGTGCGGCACGTCGACGAACGGCGCGGCGCCGATCCACTGCGCGCCCTCGCCGCCCATCTGCGTGATGCCGCGCACGTCGCCGTGGTGCTGCGGCGCGAGCAGGACCATCGTGTGGCAGCCGATGCCGGCGCCGACGATCGCGTCGTCCTCCGCTGCCAGCGAGCTGTTGTGCGGACAGCCCGAGCAGAAGAACGGCGTGCGCGCCGCGCCGAGCGCGAGCGCCGGCCGCGCGGCGACCGCGTCGAGCTCGTCCAGCCGTGTCCGCACGCTGCGCAGCTCCTCGTGCGCCAGCAGCCGCCGACCGACCACGCGCGCGATCGCGTCGGCGTCGAGCGCGCCGTGCGCCGGCACGAGTGGGGCGCCTCGCTCGTCGCGCTGGCCGAGCACGCGCGGCTGGTCGGGGCCGCCGTAGAGCGCGTCCTTCACGAGCCGCTCCAGGAATGGGCCCTTCTCCTCGATCACGAGCAGCTCGTCGAGCCCGCGCGCGAAGCCGCGCACGGCCTCCTCGTCGAGCGGGAACAGCATGCCGAGCTGGAGCAGCCGGACGGGCACGTGGTCGTCCAGGCCGAGATCCGCGAGTGCGCGCCGCACGTCGTGCGCGGTCGCGCCGGCGGCGACGATCCCGAGCCGCGCGCCGGGTCCGTCGAGCACGACGCGGTTGAGCGTGTTGAGGCGCGCGTACTGCTTGGCCAACTCGAGCCGCACCTCGACGAGCGTCCGCTCCATCTCCAAGGACGGCGGCGCGAGCAGATGTGCGGAGGGTCGGTGCACGTACGGCGCGCCCTCCCACTCCAGCAGCGGCGTCTGCGGCCGCACGCGGTCGAGCCCCACCTCGACGGTCCCGGCCGCGTCGGCGACGTTCGTGACGATCTTCAACGCGGCCCACAAGCCGGAGGCACGCGAGCAGGCGATCGCGTGGCGGCCCAGATCGAGCGCCTCTTGGACGCTGCCCGGCGCCAGCACCGGCACGCGCAGCGCGGCCAGCAGCTGCTCGGACGCGCTCGGGAGCGTGGACGACTTGCTGGCCGGGTCGTCGCCGCACAGCGCGAGCACGCCGCCGCGCGGGTCGGTGCCGACGAAATTGCCGTGTCGGATCGCGTCGGCGGCGCGATCGACGCCGGGCGCCTTGCCGTACCAGACGCCGACCACCCCGTCGAAGCGGGGGCGGGGAAGCGTGCCGGCGAGCTGCGAGCCCCACGCGGCGGTGGCGCCGAGCTCCTCGTTGACGGCCGGCCGCAGCACGACGTCGTGCTCGGCGGCGAGCGGGCCCAGATGCGCCGCCTCGCGGTCGAAGCCCGCGAGCGGGGAGCCCGGATAGCCGGAGACGAGCGTCGCGGTGCGCAGGCCGGCGCGCGCGTCAACGCGATGCTGGTCGAGCAGAACGCGCACGAGCGCCTGGATGCCGGTCATGAACGCGCGGCCCTCTGCGAGCGCGTAGCGGTCGGTGAGCGCGGGCCGGCGGTCGGTCCGAGCCTCCTCCACAATGCTCTGACCAAGCATGGTCTGATTTTAGACCAAGACTGGTCTCCTGAAACCGTAGGATGTCCGCGTGGAGCCCTTCTCGCCCGTCGCGCCGCGTCGCACGTTCGAGGGCGCCGTTGAGCAGATCGCGGAGCGGATCCGCCATGGCGACCTCGGCGCCGGCGATCGGCTGCCGTCCGAGCGCGAGCTCGCGGCAGCGATGCAGATCAGCCGCCCGACGCTGCGCGAAGCGGTGCGCGTGCTCGCCGAGGCGGGCGTCGTCGAGGTGCGCTCCGGCTCGACCGGCGGCATCTTCGTCGTCTCGGACTACGTGCCGTTCGAGCTGCTGCGCTCGAAGTCGGACCTGCGCCTGGGCGAGGTCGCGGGCGTGCTGGAGGCGCGCCGCATGATCGAGCCGCGCGTCGCGCAGCTCGCCGCCGTCAACGCGCGCGAGGAGGACTTCGCGGCACTCCAGCGCATCGTCGACGCGCAGCGCGCGCTGCTCGCCGAGGGCGACGTGCTCGAGCACGAGGACCGCTTCCTGCAGCTCGACACGCAGTTCCACGTGCGCATCGCGCGGGCGACCGGCAACACGACGATCGTCTCGCTGATGCGCACGCTGCTGCGCCGCCTGGAGATCGCGCGCGACCTGGCGATGCACGAGCCGCCGGTCGCGCCGTGGGTGCTCGACGTCCACGAGCGCACGCTCGCGGCGATCCGCTCCGCCGACCACGACCGCATCGAGCAGGTGATGGACGAGCACCTGGCGGCGATGGAGCGCGCCTGGGAGCGTGCGACCGACCGCGTGCTCGTGCGGCCGGTGCCGGACTTCCTGCGGCCGCTCGCCGAGCGCGCGACCTCTTCGCGCGCTTCTCACTAGTCTCAGGTCGCGTGAGCACCTTCGCCGATCTCGGCCTGTCCGAGTCCGTCCTCGACGCGCTGCGCGACGTCGGCTACGAATCGCCCAGCCCGATCCAGGAGCAGGGCATCCCGCCGCTGCTCGCGGGCTCCGACGTGATCGGCCAGGCCCAGACCGGCTCGGGCAAGACGGCGGCGTTCGGGCTGCCGCTGATCGAGCACGTCGATCCGTCCGTGCACGAGGTGCAGGGGCTCGTGCTGACGCCGACGCGCGAGCTGTGCATCCAGGTCACGCAGGCCCTGCGCGCGTACGGCGCGCGCAAGGGAGTCGACGTCGTCGCCGTCTTCGGCGGCGCGCCGATCCGCTCCCAGCAGGCGCAGCTGAAGGCCGGCGGGCACATCGTCGTCGGCACGGTCGGCCGCGTGAAGGACCTCATCTCGCGTCACTCGCTCGTGCTGCACGACTGCCGCTTCGTCGTGCTCGACGAGGCCGACGAGATGCTCGACCTCGGCTTTCTCGAGGACGTGGAGCGGATCATGGCGCTGACGCCGGGCAGCCGCCAGACGGCGCTCTTCTCCGCGACGATGCCGCCGGAGATCCGCCGCCTCGCCGAGAAGTACCTGTACGACCCGGTGCTCGTGAAGGTCAGAGCGGCGACGCTCACCGTCGACACGGTCGAGCAGTTCTGCCTGGAGGCCTCGCCGAAGGAGAAGGACGACGCGCTCGTACGCGTGCTGGAAGCCGAGCGGCCCGACCAGGCGATCGTGTTCGTGCGCACGAAGATCCGCTGCGACCAGCTGTTCAAGCGCTTGCGCGACCGCGGCATGAACGTGAAGGCGCTGCACGGCGACATGTCGCAGGGCTCGCGCGATGGCGTGATGCTCGCGTTCAAGAGCGGGCGGCTGCCGATCCTCGTCGCGACCGACGTGGCGGCGCGCGGGCTCGACATCTCGTCCGTCACCCACGTGATCAACTTCGACGTGCCCACCTCTCCGGACGTCTACGTGCACCGCATCGGCCGCACCGGGCGCGTCGGGCGCTCGGGTCGTGCGATCACCTTCTTCGAGTCGCGGCAGAAGCGCGACGTCGAGGCGATCGAGCGCCACACGAGCACGCCGATGGCGCCGTGGACCGCGGGCGCGAAGGTCGCGCCGCTGAAGGTCGAGGCCAAGCCGAAGCGCCACTCGAAGCCGCACGCCTCCGTCAACGGCGACGACGGGCCGAGCACGCGCCTCGTGCTCGCCGGCGGCCGCGCCGACGGGCTCGAGCCGAAGGACCTGATCCACGCGATCACCGCCACGACCGGCCTCGACGGCGAGGCGATCCGCAACCTCCGGATGCTCGACCGCTTTGCGTTCCTCGACGTGCCCTCCGACGAGGCCGCGCGCGTCGTCGAGCAGGTCGATGGCACGACGGTCGACGGCACCGGCCACAAGCTGCGCCTCGAGCCGCTGCGCGGCTGAGCGTGGCCAAGCGCAGCGCCGGGATCCTCCTCTTCCGCCGCCGCCCCGGCGATGAGCTTGAGGTGCTGCTGGTGCATCCGGGCGGGCCGTTCTGGGCCAGAAGAGACGCCGGCGCGTGGAGCATCCCGAAGGGCGAGGTCGACACCGATGAGGACGAGCGCGCCTGCGCGCTGCGCGAGCTGGAGGAGGAGACGGGCGCGGCGTTCCGCGACGCTCCGGCCGAGGTGCTGCTGCCGCTCGGCGAGGTGCGTCAGAAGAGCGGCAAGGTCGTCGCCGCGTGGGCGCTCGAACGCGACCTCGACGCGGACGCGATCGTCTGCAGCACGTTCTTCGAGCTGGAATGGCCGCCGCGCTCAGGCCGCAGGCAGACGTTCCCCGAGGTCGATCGCGCCGCCTGGTTCGGCCTCGACGCCGCGCGGGAGAAGCTGCTGGCCGCGCAGGTGCCGCTGCTCGACCGGCTCGCGGCCGTGAGGGGCACTTGAGCCGGGCGAGCCGCTGCCTATATTAGGTGGATCGCTATACCGGAGCTCAGCGTGCCGGTTCCGGCGAAGTGGCCTCTGCCGGCAAACGAGCAGAAGAATTCGCCGGTCAGTCCTATCGTCGCGGTTTCGTCAGCTCTGATTTCAGTAGGAAGGAGATCGCCGAATTCTTCTCTTCTCAGGGTCGCTATGCCACGTGCCGGCTGTGCGGATTCGGTTCTGACTAGGCACCCGATCCCACCCAGTTCGACTCTCATCGCCAGTCCGATCAAGTTGACGGTGATGCTGGATATGTTGGGTAGCGTGCCGGCAAATGAGGTGTAGGTCATCGCCCAGGGCAGCGTTTCCGTTAGCACCGTCACCGCGCCCCTCGAGCACGTTCCAGATCTCACTTCGCTCACGACCCCGAATCTCGTCCCCGCTCTCTTGACGAGAGAGCCGACTTCGAGGCTGCCGCCGAGCGTTATCGGGCAGGTTGCTTCCATTCCGCCCGCTTCCATTCTGAGCGCGCTCCATATCGCGCCCGACGGCGTTTCCGCCGATGTCGAGGAGAGGTTCCTCGCCGAGGCGGCCTGCGCCACGGCCATGACCACGACAACCGCGAGGGCCGCCATCGCGCCGTGCATCTTCATGGTCTGCTCCTTTCGGTGTCGATGGGTCCCGCAGCTAGACCGGCGGGCAATCCTTCAGTGACAGCTGTTCGGCAAGGCGGTTGGCCTTCACGGTCTCGGCGTTCGCGCGGTCGACGAGCTCGGACGACATGCGGCCGCTCGCGTGGTAGGCGGCGAGGAAGCGTCGCCGGAGCTCGGCACGCTGCGCGATGGCGGCGCGCAGCCGCGCATACGGCGCTCGCATTCGCGACGGCACGGGGATCGCGGCGAGCAGCTCGACGGCGGTCCGTTCCACGCCGATGGCGGCCGCGAGGGTCCTGACGCCGACGCTCTGGCCTCCCGCGAGCTTCGCGATCCGCTGCGCGGCGTGACCGCAGACGGTGTCGGCGCGCGCTGCGAACGCACTCGCGGACGGATCGGAAAGCCGTTGGTCCGCGGCGGTCGTCCGCGGCGCGCTGCCGGCTGCGCCGCAGCCGAGCGCCGTGAAGGCCAGGAGCGTCATCACGAGCCCGGTGACGGCAGGTGCGCCTCGCGTCCCGTTGATGGGTGAAAGCACGCTGAGCACCGGCAGCTAGGACGGTTCCGCGACCACGGCGCCCACGACTCTCCTTCGCGCGTTTAGAAGCGATATCACTATGCGCCCGCCCCCGGTCCTCACTAGTCTTATTCTGAGGATGCACGTGCCGCCGTTCTTGGCAACCCTGTTCTGTTCCCTTACGCACCCTGTGTCCAAGACCTCGAAGCGTTCGACGGTCGTGCCTTCCTTTCTGTAGCTGTCGACAGTGATGTCGTTCACTCTGTCTCTGTTCGTGAACGTCGTTTCCATCACTCTTTCTTCTATGTTGTAGTTAAGGAGGCCGGGACTCGCCCTGAGCGGTTCTAGGCAGCTGCCCATCCCGACCGAGCACGCGATCGAGACGGCGCACAAGACCGCCATGATCAGCTTGCGCCTGGACATGCTGGCTCCCCCTCTCGACTGAATTCGGCCCGCTGCGAAGCGCGAGTCGCCGTGCGCTGCCGGCGCGCGACTGCAAACGGGTCACCACTTCCCCCAAAGCTAGTGACAAGATATCACAGTAAGCAGTAAATGGAAATAGCGGGCCCCGGTCGGAGAGCAACGTCGCGCAAGCGGCCCGGACGTGCCTCCGTAGTAGGGTCGAGGCAGACCCCGACCCCGAGGAGGAGCCGCCGATGTCCCAGGCCACGATGCACACCAGTCACGGCACGATCGTGCTGGAGCTGTTCGACGACGACGCGCCGAAGACGGTCGCCAACTTCCGCGAGCTGGCTGAGAGAGGCTTCTACGACGGCCTGATCTTCCACCGCATCATCCCCGACTTCATGATCCAGGGCGGCTGTCCGCAGGGCACCGGCACCGGCGGCCCGGGCTACACGTTCGTCGACGAGATCAACGAGCACAAGATCGTGCGCGGCACGCTCGCGATGGCAAACGCCGGCCCGAACACCAACGGCTCGCAGTTCTTCCTCGTCACGGCCGAGGCGACGCCGTGGCTCGACGGAAGACATACAGCCTTCGGCCGCGTCGTCGACGGGATGGACACGGTCGACAAGATCGAGGGCGTCGAGACCGGCCCCGGCGACCGTCCGATCGACCCGCCGAGCATCGAGCGCATCGAGCTGGCCGACTGACGCATCTCAGGGCGCGACCCCATCAAGGGTCGCGCCGAGCCGCCGATACAGGGGGAGATGGTCGCCCGGCGATCCGGCTTGCTCCTCCTCGTCATCGCGCTGCTTGCCGCCCTGCCGGCGAGCACCGCTGACGCGCGCCGCCGCGCCGCGTCGACCTCCGTCGGCGTCAGCGCGCGGGAGTATCGCTTCGCCGCATACCGCCTCAGTGCGCCGAAGGGCGTCGTGCGCTTCAACCTCGCCAACTACGGCGAGGACGGCCATGACCTCGTCGTCGAGACGGCCGGCGGGCGCGACCTCGGCCGCACCGGCGAGGTCAAGTCGGGCAGGCGCACCACCTTGCAGCTGCGGCTCGCGCCCGGCACCTACCGCCTGATCTGCGATCTCGCCGACCACGAGGCGCGCGGCATGCGCACGACGTTCCGCGTGACGCGATGAGCGGGCCGCTCGCCGAAGAAGCGCGCCGCCGCAGACGCGCGCGCAAGAGACGACACGCGAGACGCAGACACGGGCGTCACCGCAGACCTGCGCGGCGGCCGAGCGCGGGCAGAGCCGGCTGGACCGAGGCGCACGTGCGCCGCCTCTTCTGGCGCGCCGGCTTCGGCGCGACGCCCGCCGAGGCGCGGCGCTGGGCCAAGCGCGGCAAGGCTGCGACGCTCGACTACATCGTGGACGGGCCGCCTGGGGGCGCGCAGCTGCGCGGACCGGAGGCGCGCGTCGATCGCCGCGCGCTCGACCCGCTCAACGAGTGGGGCGACGACGTCCTGTGGTGGGTCGACCGCATGATCCGCACGACCTATCCGCTGCAGGAGAAGCTGACGCTCTTCTGGCACGACCACTTCGCGACGTCCGACCAGGACACGCCGCTGATGCTCGCGCAGAACCGCATGTTCCGCGCGAGAGCGCTCGGCTCGTTCCGCGACCTGCTCGGCGAGGTCACGCGCGACCCGGCGATGCAGCTGTTCCTGTCGCTCGCCGACTCGACGAAGGACGCGCCGAACGAGAACTACGCGCGCGAGCTGATGGAGCTGTTCACGCTCGGCAAGGGATACTCCGAGCAGGACGTGCGCGAGGCGGCACGCGCGCTGACCGGCTTCACCGCCGACTGGCACGAGGACGGCACGGTCACGATCCAGTACGAGCCCGACGAGCACGACGACGGCGTCAAGACGCTGCTCGGCACGCGCGGGCGGCTGGGCGTCGATGACGTGCTCGATCTCGTCACCGCGCACTCCCACCACGCGCCGTTCCTCGTCAACAAGCTGTGGAGCTGGTTCGTCGCCACGCCGCCCAGTCACGCGACTGTGAAGGCACTCGTTGCGACCTACCGCGGCAGCGGCCTCAGGATCAAGCCGCTCGTGCGCGCGATCCTCGAGCACCCGCAGCTGTACAAGAACCTCGACGCGCCCGACATGGTCAAGTGCCCGGTCGTCTACGTCGCCGGCGCGCTGCGCACGACCGGCTCGCACATCGTCGAGAGCTACCCGACCTGGCTGCTGCAGGGGATGGGCCAGTACCCGTTCTATCCGCCGAGCGTCGCCGGTTGGGACTGGGGCCCGGCCTGGATGTCGTCGAACTCGATGCGCCAGCGCTTCACGCTCGGCAACTACGTCGTCAACTACGGCCGGCCGAGAGTGAGAAGAGGTAGCGCACCCGCGACGCTCACCCCGCAGGAGGCATACGACCTCGCGTGGAGAGCGGTCGGCGAGCCGCAGGTCTCGGATACGACCCGCAAGACGCTCACGCACCTCGCGGCCCATTTCTTCGACGACCTCGACCCCGCCTGGCGCGACAAGGCGGACTGGCGCGGGGAGGCGCTGCAGGTCGCGCTGCGTCACCTCCTGCTCACCTCTCCCGACTCCCAACTGCACTGACATGCCGCGATCGATCCACAAGGGCTGCAACGACTTCCGTCAGACGAGCGCCGCAACGCGCGACCGGTGGCTGGGCGGCGGCATGACGCGCCGCCAGGCGCTGATGGGCGCGTTGGGCGGTGGCTTGACGATCTGGGCCAACCAGGCGCTGCCATGGGCGCGCGTGCTTGAGGCCGCGAGCGCGCAGGCGGCCGATGCGCCCGGGGCACGGGTGCTCGTGAGCGTCTTCCTGCCAGGTGGCTGCGACCTGCTCGACACGCTCCCGCCGATCGGCGCCTACGGGCAGTACGCCGACCTGCGCGGCGGCATGAAGCTGGAGGCGCCGCCGGCGCTCGGCGCGACCGGCATCGGCATCCATCCGTCGCTCGCGGAGGGGACGAACGGCGGCATCAAGGGCTTGTTCGAGGCTGGCAAGGTCGGCTTCATGCCGGGGATCGACTACGCGAACCCCGACCTCTCGCACTTCCACTCGCGCCACTTCTGGGAGACCGGCCTGATCACCGAGCGCGCCGCGCCCGGCTGGCTCGGCCGCTGGCTCGACCACCACGGCGCGAAGGACAACCCGCTGCAGGGGCTGACGCTCGGCTACAACCTCTCGCCGGTGCTGGCGACGGGCTCTGCGCCCGTCGCGGCGCTGGAGTCCCCGAGCGACGTCGCGCTCGACATCTGGGGCATCGGCGGGCAGCAGGATCGGCAGATGCTCGCCGCCTGGCAGCGCATGTCGGACGCGCGCGTGCGCGGCGACGGGCCGCAGGCGGTCCACACGGCGGCCCGGCTCGCGAAGTCGGTCGGCGACCGGCTCGCGCCCTACGCCGAGCACGACGGCACCGACCCGCTCGCGCCGCCGGTCGCGTATCCGGAGGACGACGACCTCGCCCGGCGCCTCTCGCGCGTGGCCGCGCTCGTCGCGCAGCCGCTCGGCGTGCGCCTGGCGGCGGTCGATGCCAACGGCGACTTCGACACGCACGACGACCAGCCGAGAGAGCTGGCCGACTCGCTCAGAACCGTCTCGCAGGCGCTGTCGGCGTTCCAGGCCGACCTGGAGGCGCGCGGCGTCGCCGATCGCGTGCTGACGCTCGTGTGGTCCGAGTTCGGCCGTCGCCCGGAGGGCAACGAATCGGCCGGGACCGATCACGGCGCCGGCGGGGTCGCGTGGGTCCAGGGCACGCACGCGGCCAGCGGGATCCTGACGGAGTACCCGTCGCTGACCGACCTCGACCGCGACGACAACCTCAAGGTCACGGTCGACTTCCGCAAGGTCTACGCGTCGCTGATCGAGGGCTGGCTGGGCACCGACGCGAATGAGGTGATCCCGAACGCGAACGCGTACGGACGCCTCGCGCTCGTGCGCTGAAGCCCCACGGGGCGCGGCTCCGGCGATCGAGCGACCGCCTCCGGCACCCCCGGCGCTCCGGGGGTGTCGAACGCCGCCGGCCGGGCACGCTTTCGAACGTGTCGCGTCGCTCGTCGTACCTCGCCGTCCTCGGCGCCGCCGTGCTCTGCTACGCCGCGCTCGGCGCGGTGCTGCGGATCCTCCCGGAGCTGGTGGAGGACCGCGCGGCGCTGGGCCTGCTGGTCGGCGCGCCGGCGATCACCGGCGTGCTGATGCGGCCGCTCGGCGGGCGCCTCGCCGACCGCGTCGACCCCGCCCGCGTCGTGCTCGCCGGCGCCCTCGCGATGGCGCTCGGCGTGCTGCCGGCGCTCGCCTGGAGCGGCACGGGCGCGTTGCTGCTCTCGCGCCTGCTTGTCGGCGCGGGCGAGGGGGCGATGATGGCCGCGACCGTGCTGTGGCTGCTGCGGCTCGCCGGACCCGAACGGCGTGGGCAGGCACTCGGGCACGTCGGGCTTGCCAACTACGCCGGCCTCACGATCGGGCCGCTGCTGGCGGACGCGCTCAGCCTCGCACGGGAGGCGGTTCTGATCGCCGCCGCACTGCTCCCGCTGCTCGGCGTCCTGAGCGCGCTTGCCGCCGAGCGTCCGCGCGCGGACGAGGCGGCGGCAGACGCGCGCGCCGACGGCAGCGTGCTCGCCGAGGTGCTGTGGCCGGGCGTCGCGCTCATGCTCGTGAACGTCGGCTACGTCGCATTCCTCGCGTTCGGCGGCGCGGCCGCCGGCACGGCGCTCGTGGTCCCGCTGTTCGCAGCCGGCGTGATCGCGACGCGGACGCTCGGCGCGCGCGTCCCCGACCGCCTCGGCGGGCGCCGCACCGTGCTTGCCGCCGCGCCGGTCGCGGCCGCCGGCCTGCTGCTCGCGGGACTCGCCGGACCGGGCGCGACCGGCCTCGCGCTCGCCGGCACGCTGCTGCTGGCGGTCGGGCAGGGCTTCGCCGTCCCCGGTCTGGGCCTGATCGCGCTCGCGGGCGTGAGCCCCGAGCGTCACGGCGCCGCCGCGGGCCTGTTCTTCGCCTTCTTCGACGCGGGCGTCGGGCTCGGCGGCCCGCTGACCGGCGTCGTCGCGCGGGTCACGACCGCGCAGGGCGCGCTGCTCGCGGCCGCCGCGGCGGTGCTCGCGGCCGGCGCGGTCGGCGCTCAGGCGCGCGTGCGCATCGGGGCGCTGGTCAGATAGGGCGCTACGTCATCCTGGCCGCATGGCCAGCCGGCGGCGCGGCTCCGGTAGGCTTGACCACGGGTCAAACCCGACCTCCCGCCGAGCACCGAGAAGGAGCCGCCATGTCGACCACAGAGCAGGCACCGGCAGCCGTCCAGAACGGCGCCGGCACCAACAAGGGCATCCCCGTCGAGAATCCCGCGACGGGCGAGACGATCGCCACCGTCCCCGCGCTCAGCCGCGCCGAGGTCACCGCGATGGTGGAACGGGCCCGTGTCGCCCAGCCGGCCTGGGAGGCGCTCGGCTTCGAGGAGCGCGCGAAGGTCTTCCTGCGCATGCAGAAGTGGACGGTCGACAACGCCGACCGGATCATCAGGACGATCGTCTCCGAGACGGGCAAGACCTACGAGGACGCCCTGCTCGCCGAGGTCATGTACTGCGCGAACGCGTTCGGCTTCTGGGCCAAGCACGCGCCCGACTACCTCGCCGACGAGCACGTCAAGTCCTCCAACCCGATGACGAAGGGCAAGAAGCTGATCGTGCGCTACGCGCCCGTCGGCGTCGTCGGCGTGATCGGCCCGTGGAACTTCCCGCTCACGAACTCCTTCGGCGACTGCATCCCTGCGCTCGCGGCCGGCAACGCCGCCGTCCTGAAGCCGGCGCAGGTGACGCCGCTGACGTCGCTGCTGATGGAGGAGGGGCTGCGCGCCTGCGGCATCCCCGAGCACGTCTTCCAAGTCGCGACCGGCACCGGTCGCGAGGCCGGCGAGGCGCTGATCGACGCCGTCGACTTCGTGATGTTCACCGGCTCGACGGAGACCGGCATCAAGGTCATGCAGCGGGCAGCCAACACCCTCACGCCGGTCGGGCTGGAGCTGGGCGGCAAGGACCCGATGATCGTGCTGAGCGACGCCGACGTCGAGCGCGCCGCCAACGCCGCCGCCTACTACTCGATGAACAACGGCGGTCAGGTCTGCATCTCGGTCGAGCGCGTCTACGTCGAGGAGCCGGTCTACGACAGATTCGTGGCGAAGGTCGCCGACAACGTGCGCGCGCTGCGCCAGGGCGTCCCGACCGGGCCCGGCACCGTCGACATCGGCTCGATGATCTACCCGCCGCAGATCGACATCGTCGATGCGCATGTGAGAGACGCGGTCGAGAAGGGCGCTCGCGTCTTGACGGGCGGCAAGCGCGGCAGCGGCCCGGGAGCGTTCTACGAGCCGACCGTGCTCGTCGACGTCGACCATTCGATGGCGTGCATGATGGAGGAGACGTTCGGTCCGACGCTGCCGATCATGAAGGTGCGCGACGAAGAGGAGGCGCTGCGGCTCGCCAACGACTCGCCGTTCGGGCTGCAGGCGTCGGTGTGGACGAAGGACCTCGCGCGCGGCGAGCAGCTCGCGCGACGCGTGCAGGCGGGCGCGGTGTGCGTCAACGACGCGCAGGTCAACTACACGACGCTGGAGCTGCCGATGGGCGGCTGGAAGACCTCCGGCCTCGGCTCGCGCCACGGCGCCGGCGGGATCCGCAAGTACACGAAGCAGCAGACCCTGCTCGTGACGCGGTTCGCGGGCAAGAAGGACCCGCACATGTTCCCGTACAGCCCGCGCAAGACGAAGCTGCTCGGGCGGCTGAACAAGCTGCTCTACGGCCGCGGCAAGCGGGCCTGACGCCGCGCGCGAGCGGGGACGTCCCGTCCCTACGACACAGCGTTCTCCTCGCGCACGAACTGATTGCGCCGCGCAATCAGGCTAGGGTCCCGTTCGCGATGACGTTACAGACAAAGAGCGTGGCTATGCCCACGCGAAACACCCAGAATCCACGTGCCCGAGCGGTGAGCCAGCGGCGTTGCCAAAGGCCCGCGTGCAGCTGGCGCACCTGAAGAGCGCCGACCATCAAAAGGGCAATCAGTGTCCACGGCGGAACGGCACCGCTCGCCACGGCACCGACCCATGTCGCCCAGCCGGCCACGGCGACCGCCACGATCAGAAGCGCGTTCGCTCGCGTCGATCTGCAGGCAGCGATTGTCAGTCGGTTGACGGCGCGATCTCCAAAGCTGTCGACGAGATTCGAAAACAGCGAGATCAGCAGCATCCAGAGTCCCACGAGGATGGCGTGCAGTCCGGCCGTGGTGCTCAGTTCCGAGGTGATCAGCACATAGGGAAGGGCGACGGTCCCCGCGAGCGCAGTGAAGGTCACGAGCTCATGACCGCCCCTATAGCTGAGACGTGCTCCGATCGAGTAGTTGATCGCTGCGGCGATCACCATGCCGCCGACGATGACGAACCACCAGAGGTCCGGCGGAGCAAGAACGACGCCAACCGAGGCCGCTGCGACGGCCAGGGTAAGCATCAGGCGCGCGAACGTCCTTGCCTGCTCGACGGTCAGCGTTCCGGCGACGAGCGGCTTCTTCACGCCGACGCGATGATCCCCGTCCGGGTGGTTGATCGCGTCGACGCCATCATGGAACCCAGCCACGTCGTCGAACGCCAACGCAGCCGCGCTCGAGGCTAGCACGATGACCAGCGCCAATCCGCACAGAGCGAGCGTACGGGTGCTCAGCGCGTCGTCGGGCACGAGGCTCCAGGCCAGTGGGACGCCCATACCGAGCTCGACAATCCGAAACTTCCCCAACTCCAGGTAGGGCCTCGCCCGCGCCAGCCCGCGGGTGCTGCGACCGGCAGCTCGCCAGTTTGCGCGCAGCGCGTGCGTTGCCACGATCGCGGGAGCCAACAGCAGCACCGTGAACACCAACTCCTCGATCGGAAAGCGCTGGCCGGCAAAGGCGACCCACCCAAGATACACGCCGGAAAAGGACCAGTAGCCGTTGTGGATGGCAAGGACCTCGAATGCCAGGTTGAACGGGACGAACACCATCAGCGTCAACGCCAGCTCACGCGCGAGTGCCCGGTTCGTCCGGAGTGCCAGGAAGAGGACGACCGGATAGAGAAACAGCCCTATCTTGAGGTACACATAGTCAGCTATGAGGGGGTGGGCCGGCGGGAGCAGCGCGACCACGAGGCCCCCGAACATCACAGCTTTGACGATGAGGCGGTTCCGGGGGGCGGGCGGTACGGTCACGGACGTGCTGAAAAAGTGCTGATTCACCGCGAGGATGAGCACGATCATGAACCCGCACCACATCACGTGCTCCAGCGGCACGTCCCCTGGCAGCAGCGGGAAGTCGGAAGGGCTGCTCCACGCATCATACCGGATGCCCAGATAATCGAAAAATGCGATGCCGAACAACACGTATCTGAGGATGAATGCGCGATCCATGGCGTTGCGCGCCCGCGGAGAAGTGAGTGTCAACAACGCCCAGGGAGCCCCCAGAAGGATCACGTCAGCTGCCCAGAAAGGCAATGACAGCCTAAAGCATCCAATGAAGCCAATTATTGATGATCCAACCAGCAATGTCGCCAACGCGCCGTCCGACGTTATGTACGACGACCGAATGGCGCGACGGCCCTCCTTCGCCACCGACATGCGATCCCCCCCTGGGCCGATGGATGTGCCAGCCCGGATCAGAGCTCCACCCTGCCATCGACAACAACTTGGTCTCGTAGTATACTCAGAACTGGCAGGGGGGTTGCAAAGGCGCAATGCAGGGGACAGCACAAGCGACCCATCGGGAGCCGGATCTGTTTTTGAGACGGGGGGAGAGGTCCGTATGACTCGGACCGGAGATGCGTATCTCGCCAGCCTGAGGGATGGTCGAGAGGTATGGATCGACGGAAGGCGTGTTGACGATGTTAGTGGTCATCCCGCGTTCCGCAACACGGCTAAAACGATCGCCGGCCTGTATGACATGACGCACGACGAGCGTTGGGTGGACACGCTCACATACCGGTCACCTATCACTGATGAGCGAGTCAGTCGCGGGTATCAGATCCCGAGCGACTACGGCGACCTCGTGGCGCGACGATCCGCAATAAAGCTCTGGGCTCAAGCAAGCTTCGGCTTCATGGGCCGAAGCCCGGACTACATGGCCTCGAACTGGGCCGGCCTGGCGGCTGTTCCCTCACTTTTCGCTCGTGGTGGCAGCGACCGTGCCGATGCCCTCATGAGGTACTACGCATATCTCCGTGACAACGATCTTTACCAGGCTCATACATTCGTCAATCCGCAGATCGACCGCACCGCGACGGCGGCACAGCAGGAGGAGCCGAATCTCTACGTGGGGGTCGTCGCCGAGCGCGATGATGGAATCGTCGTCAGAGGTGCGAAGATGGTTGGCACTGCCGCCGTGTTCGGCGACGAGCTGCTGGTGGGGACGATCGAGCGGCTGGGAGAGGGCGACGAGGACTACGCGATCTCGTTCTCGATCCCAATCGCGTCGCCAGGGGTGAGGCTGATCTCGCGGGCGTCCTACGAGCAGGCGGCTCGCAGCCCATGGGACAACCCGTTCTCGTCCCGATTCGACGAGAACGACTCGCTGATCGTCTACGACGACGTCTTCGTCCCATGGGAGCGCGTGTTCGTCTACAGAGACGTCGAGCTGTCGTACCGGCAGTGGTGGGAGACGCCGTCGTTCGTCCAGCAGATCCACCATGGTGCGACGCGCCTCTGGACGAAGCTCGAGCTGCTGGTCGGCCTGGCGCTCAAGCTCGCCAGAGCCAACAACACATCAGCGATTCCGGGTGTGCGCATGCAACTGGGCAAGCTGCTCGCGACCGTGAACGTGGCGAAGGCCATCGTGATGGGGATGGAGACGAGTTGCGAGGTGGTGCCGGGGAGCGACGGAAGCGTGATGCCGAACCGTGCGATCGCCTTTGCTCAGCGGGTGTGGGCGCCACGCGCATACGCGGACGTCCTCGAGGAGATCCGGCTCCTGGCCGGCGCGAGCTTGATCCAGATGCCGTCTTCGTTCCGCGACCTTATCGACGCCGAGATCGGGCCGACGATCAGGCGCTACGTGCGATCTCCCGGGCATCCGGCAGAGGCGCGCGTCAAGCTCCACAAGCTGGTCTGGGACGTCGTGGGCTCTGAGTTCGCGAGCCGGCACGAACAGTACGAGCGCTTCTACCACGGCGCCCCATACGCATACCTGCCCGCAGCGTTGAGCGAGGGGGCTCCCGAGATCTGCGAGGCGGCTGCCGACGCGGCGCTCGAAGGCTGCTCGCTCGACGACGCGATGCAAGTGCTCGACGATGCACTTGCGGCATCGAACCCGGCCCCCCCGGGCACGGCGTTGTGATAGCCGCCTCTCGCAGCGGGGCGCGCACCGTGGCGCTGGCGCTGGCCGCCCTCTTTATGGCGTTTCTGGACGCAACCGTCATGGTCATCTCGCTTCCGAGCCTCCAGCATGCGTTCGCCGACGCGTCGCTGACGACGCTCGCATGGATCTTGAACGTCTACACGCTGGTGTTCGCCACGCTGGTGCTCCCCGGGGGGCAGCTCGGAGACCGGTTCGGGCGCAAGCGCTGCTTCCTGCTCGGCGTCGCGCTCTTCGGCGTCGCGTCGTTGGCCTGCTCCGTCGCGCCCGGTCCGCTCGAGCTGATCGCCGCGCGGGCGCTGCAAGCGGGCGGGGCCGCGCTGCTGGTACCCAACTCGCTCGCGCTCCTGCTGCCGGAGCTCCCGGCGAAGGACTTCGCGGGCACGATCGGTCTCTGGGGCGCGACCGGCGGCTTGGCAGCGGCGCTCGGACCGACCGTCGGTGGACTGGTCGTGTCCTCGGCAGGGTGGCGGTGGATCTTCTTGCTGAACATGCCGGTCGCGATCGGTGTCGTCGCCTTTGGGTGCGTGTTTCTGCGGGAGCGGCCGCGGGCCCGAGCGGGCGGTCATGGGGACATGCTCGCGCTTCCTCTGCTGCCAATGGCCGTCGGATCTGCCGTCTGCGGAATCGTCTACGGACCGACCTGGCAGTGGCTCAGCGTGCCTGTGATGTCTGCGCTCGCAGCGTCCGGTGCGCTCGGCGGGCTCTTCCTGTGGCGCCTCTCGCATCGTTCCGACCGGGTTGCTGAGGCGCGGCTGCTGCGGACTCGCGCCTTCGTGATGGCAAATGTCGCGTTCGCATTTTTTGCGCTTGGCGTGTCGGCAGCCCTGCTGGGCAGCGTGCTGTTCCTGACGACGGTGTGGGGCTTCTCCGCGTTGGAGGCGGGCCTTGCCGTATCTCCGGGCGCCCTCGTCGCACTCGTCCTGGCGCTGCCGGCCGGGCGCGTTGCCAACCGCGTCGGCACCGGAAAGGTGGCGGCCTGCGGCGGGATGGTCTTCAGCATCGCGTGCGTTGCCTCCGCGGTGTGCTTCACGGAGACGCCGAACCTGGGCCTCTGGCTTGCGGTGAGCACGCTGCTAGGGATGGCCGGCGCGCTGACCTTCACTGGTCTCGGGAGTGCCGGCATGCGCAACGTGCTGTTTGAGGAGCTCTCGACGGGGGCTGCGCTGGCGACCTGTGCGCGCCAGGTCGGGGGAGCGATCGGCGTGACGATCCTGGTGATGATCCTGCGGGCCAATGCGAACGCTGTGGTGCACGGGTTCCACGTCGCCTGGCTCTCGCTGGCCGTCGCCGGCGCCGCGGCGGCGATCGTGGCCATGGCGCTGCCTCGCGAGCCGGAGCCGCCAGGTGCCTACGCGGTGAGCGGCTGATGTCCTTTGGAGACTGTGCGCGCAGCGCCATGCGTCTCGCCGTCCTGGCGCTGGTAGCGGCCGCGGTCTCCATGGCCGGATGCGGCGATGCGCGCGAGGCGGCGAGCGTCACACGACCCCCGGAGGCACGAGCACCCGACCGGTCTCCACGGCATGGGCGGCTGGTGATCGAGCGGGCGGAGCTGGGGTCCGACTGGAGTACCGGACGCTCCATCCGCACCACCTCCTGCGACGTCGCTTCGCCGTTCACGACGGCGAAGCGCGTCATAAGCTCACCAAGCTTCGAGCGGGAGCACACGCTGATCCAGCAGCGCGTTGGCCGGTTCGCCGACGATTCGGCGGCTCGGCGAGGCTTTGACGCGCTCAGGTCCGCCGCCGCGACGTCCTGCCTGCTGGGCGCGATCAGGCGGCATATGGAGGAGCGCGCCGGCGGCGCCTCCGATCCTCTGATGGAAATCCGCAGGGAACGGCCGTTTGCGGGAGCCGTCGGGACGCGATACCACACGAAAGTCCTTAGCCCGATCGGTCTGTCGGATGCATACATAGACGTCGTGCTGGTGCACATGGGGCCGCTCGTCTCGTGGCTGGTGGTGGTCGCGGGCCTGAGACCGCTCGACCAAGAGCTCTTCGAAGGGATGGTCGCCCGCATCGCAAGCCGCATGGAGCGCGAGCGCGAGCGCGACAACGGTGAGGAAGGGCGTCGACGTGACGCCTACCAGCGGCGACGCTAGCCGAGCGGCACGCCCAGCAGCCGCTCGAGCTCGAGGATCGTGGCGGCCGTGTCGACGTGGTGCACGGTCGCCATCCCGAGCTCCTGTGCCGGCGGCAGGTTGAACGGCAGGTCGTCGACGTAGACGCACGCCTCCGGCACTGCGCCGGCGCGTTGCGCGCCGAGCACGTACATCTCCGGCGCCGGCTTACGGATGCCCTCGTCGCCGGAGATCACGACGCCGTCGAACAGCTCCTCCAGCATCGCGCGGTCGTAGCGGCGCGTGCCCCACGAGTTTGAGATCAGGCCGGTCCGAATCCCTGCGGCGCGCGCGTTGCGCACGGCCGCGAGCATCGCCATGTCGGGCCCGACGCGCGCGAACAGACGGTCGATCAGGCCGACGTGGTCGACGCCGAGCAGCGTGCCGAAGCGCTCCTCGAACACCGGCTCCTCGATTCTGCCTTCCTCGAACGCGATCAGCGTGTCGCGGAAGGCGCGATTGCCGCGGAAGGCCTCGACGAGCGCGTCGGGCGCGAGCCCGGCCTCGGTGCAGAACTCGCCGAAGGAGGCGAACAGGTTCGTCGTCAGCACACCGCCCCAGTCGACCAGCAGGGCCGAGCGTCTGCCGTTCTCACTCGCCATGCGCCACCGTCCACGCGTGCTCGGCCAGCGCGGGCACGCCTCTGTCGAGCAGCTTGAAGAAGGGATCGTCGGTCGTCCCGGCGAGCAGCCGCTTGTAGGAGCCCTCGAGGAAGATCGCCGCCTTCCACAGCGCGAGCGTGGCGTACCAGGCGACGTTCGACATCGAGCGGCCGGAGCGCTCCTCATAGCGCGCGATCAGCTCGCCGCGCGCGGGGAAGCCGGGCTGCGTGGTGACGGCGAAGCGCGTGAAGTTCGTGTCGGGATCGCCGGGCTGCGCATACGTGGCCGTCAGGTAGCCGACGTCGGCGAGCGGGTCGCCGATCGTCGCGAGCTCCCAGTCGAAGATCGCCACGAGGCGCGCCGGCACGCCCGCTGCGAACATCGCGTTGCCGAGGCGGTAGTCGCCGTGGACGATCGTCGCCGGCCCGGACTCCGGCTTATGTGCGGCGAGCCACGCGGTGACCTTGTCGAGCGTCGCGATCTCGCGCGTCTTGTTGTGCTCCCACAGCCCACCGAAGCGGCGCAGCTGCCGGTCGAGGTAGCCGGTCGGTCTGCCGTAGCCCTCCAGCCCGCACGCCTGCCAGTCGACCGCATGCACCTCGACGAGCGCGTCGATCAGCTCCTCCGCGATCCGCTCGCACTCAGCGGGCGTGTCGAGCGCCGGTGGCACCTGGGTCGTGATGACGTCGCCCTCGATCTTCTCCATCACGTAGAACGGCGCGCCGATCACGGAGTCGTCCTCGCACGTTGCGAGCACGCGCGGAGTGCGGATCGGCTGCGACTCGACCGCGCGCAGCAGCCGCGCCTCGCGCAGCACGTCGTGCGCGCTCGGCGGCAGCGGCGGGCGCGGCGGGCGCCGCAGGACGACCTCTTCGCCGCCACGGCGGATCAGGTACGTGACGTTCGAGTGGCCCTCGCCGACCGGCTCCGCCTCGAGCGGTCCGTCCCCCGGTGCGAGGCCGTGCGCGTCGAGGAACGCGGCGAGCGGCTCACGGATCAGCAGCGGCGCCAGCTCCAGCCGGGCCGCCTCCGCATGCGTGTCGACGATCGCGCTCATCGCCACCGAACGCTATGCGACCGCATGGGGAGCGGGCGCCGGTGGGGGAGCCGGCGCCCGCTCGGGGGAAAGCGCTGCTCAGGCGGCGGTGCGCAGAGGCGTGCCGCCGACGATCGCGTCGTAGCCGTCGAGCTCCAGTTCGGCCGGATTGCCGACGAGCCCGACGACGGTGGCGCCGGTGGCCTGCTCGACGGCGGTCAGCAGGGCGGCGAGACGGTCGCGGCGGGCGGTGGCGACGCGCTGCTCGCTCCAGCCCCAGCTCCGGTCCCCGGCTTTGATCAGCACGGTGACGCGGTGGGGATGGTGCGCGGCTGCGGCGGCGACGAGCTCGTCGTCGCGACCGGCCTGGCCTGCGATGAGGAGGATCTCCTGATGCGTCATGGCCGCCACCTTCTCCCTCTCCCATTAAGCGGTCCTCACAAGGAGGCATTTCCCACCTTAAACCTGACCTACGCAGGGATGTTGCTGTGCAAGACGGCCTGACTTGGCGCCCCGGTTAGCCTGGATGGCCCATGCCGGAGCTCCCCGAGGTCGAGATCGTCGCGCGTCTGCTCGACGCCGCCGTGAGCGGCGCGCGGATCGAGTCGACGCTGGCGCCTGGTGTGAACGCGCTCAAGACGTTCGATCCGCCGCTGCATGCTTTGGACGGCTCGCGCCTGACCGGCGTCTCGCGGCGCGGCAAGCATCTCGTGATCGAGAGCGACGCAGGCCTCGTGCTGCTGATCCACCTGATGTCCGCCGGCCGGCTGCAGCTGTTCGACAGACGCGCCGGCTTGCGCGACCGCACCTCGCGCGTGCTGATCCGGCTCGACGACGGGCGCGAGCTGCGGCTGCGCGAGTTCGGCACCAAGCAGGCTGCGTGGGCCAAGCTGCTGCGCGCCGGCGCGCTGGAGGAGGACGAGGCGCTCGCGACGCTCGGGCCGGAGGCGTGGCCGGACCCGCCGCCGTTCCTGCCGCTGCTCGGCAGACAGCCGCGGCCGCTGCACTCGCTGCTGCGCGACCAGCGAACGATCGCCGGGATCGGCCGCTCGTGGGTCGACGAGATCCTGTGGGAGGCGAGGCTGTCGCCGTACAAGCGCGGGGCGGACCTGACGACGGAGGAGGCGGACGCGTTGCGCGACGCGACCGTGGCCCGGCTCGGCGAGGCGATCGACACGTATGCCGCCACCCTCAGACTGCCGCTGCCCGACAGACTCCCGCTGCCGTTGAAGGTCCATCGCCACGAGGGCCAGTCGTGCCCGCGCTGCGGGACGACGCTCGAGGCGGTCCACTTCGAGGACTACGTGATCGCCTACTGCCCGACGTGCCAGACGGAGGGACGGGTGCTCAAGGACCGGCGGCTCTCGCGGCTGTTGAAGTAGCCTGCGGCGCATGATCGAGACAGGCGCCAGAGCCCCAGACTTCACGCTGCCCGACCAGGACGGCAACCCCGTCAGCCTGAGCGACTTCGCCGGCAAGACGCTCGTCCTCTACTTCTATCCGAAGGCCTCTACGAGCGGGTGCACGGTGCAGGCATGCGGCGTGCGCGACCATCTGCCCAACTACGCCGAAGCCGGGGCGGTCGTCGTCGGCGTCTCGCCCGATCCGGTGAAGGCGATCAAGAGATTCGCCGACAACGAGTCGCTCGACTTCACTCTCGTCGCCGACGAGGACCACGCCGTATGTGAGGCCTACGGCGTGTGGGCGGAGAAGAGCATGTACGGGCGCAAGTACTGGGGTGCCCTGCGCGCGACGTTCGTCATCGGCCCCGATGGAGTCGTTGCCCACGTCATCCCGAGAGTCACGCCGAGAACCCACGACGACGAGGTGCTGGCGGCGCTGGAGCAGTTGGCGGCGGCGTAGGCGGCGCGCGAACAGCTTCAGACGCGGTGCGCCCATGGGGTGAGAGTTCTCGGCGCGGGTACGCTGACCGCATGCGTTCCTCGGAGTCCGGATCACCTCCCCCGCCGCCCGAGCCGCCACCGAGCGCGCCCGAGTCTGCGCGCTCGCCGCAGAAGGCGCGTCGACAGGAGCGCCCGCAGGGCATGGTCCCCGGGCGGGAGCGTCGCCGCACCGGCATCGAGCGTGGCTTCATGCGGCTGATCGCCACCGGCGGGATCATCGGGATCGCGGTGCTGCTGGGCGCGGTGCTGGTCGGACAGGACGTCGCCGGCTGGATCGTCGGCCTGGTCATCGGCTTGACGTCGGTGATCCTCGCCGCGCTGCTCTGGTCCTCGCGACAGCTCTAGCCCATGGTCGACGCGGCCAGCGCATGAGGCGGCTGGCCGCGGTCCTCGCGCGGACGGCGCGCGCGTTCTACGACGACCAGATGACGCATCACGCGGCGGCGCTCACCTACTACGCGCTGATGTCGCTGTTCCCGGCGCTCCTGCTGGCGCTCTCACTGCTCGGCCTCGTCGGGCAGTACCCCGCGACATACAACGCGATCGTCGGCTACCTGCGCGACGTGGTGCCGCCCTCGGCGCTGGTCCCACTCGACAGCTCGCTGCGCGGCGCGCTGCAGAGCAAGGGAACCGCGGCGACCGCGCTGGCGATCAGCGTCATCGTGGCGCTGTACGGGATCACGGGGCTGCTGGAGGCCGCGCGGCGCGCGCTGAACGTCGTGCATGAGGTGCGCGTCGGGCGCAGCTTCCTGCGGCGCAAGGCGATCGACGTGGCCTCCACGGTCGTCCTGATGGTGCTGACCCTCCTCAGCCTCGTGCTGGTGTTCGTCGGCGGCAGCTTCGCGGAGGACCTGCTCGGCTTCCTCGGGCTCGGCCCGGCTGTGGCGAAGGCGTGGAGCATCGCACGGTGGCCGGCGGCGGTGGCCGTCGCGATGCTCGTATTCGCCTTCATCTACTACGTCACGCCGGACGTCCGCCATCGCCCGTTCCGTCGCGTGGTGCCGGGCGCTGCGGTCGGGGTGCTGCTGTGGCTCCTCGCATCTGCCGGCTTCTCGATCTACGTCTCGAAGATCGCCGACGTCGGCGCCCTCTACGGAGCCTTCACCGGGGCGATCGTGCTCGTAGCGTGGCTGTGGCTCACGAACGTCGCGCTGCTCTTCGGCGCCGAGCTCAACGCCGAGCTTGCGCGCTAGGGTCGATGCTTTGCCTGGTCCCGGATGGGCCGTCGCGCGTGAACGCCGCTCCGCACGGACAGACTGAGGGTTGATGGTCGAGGCCCGCGCTGAGCAGGAACACGAGCCGGATCGGTCGAGATGCCCGATCTGCGGCGAGCTTGAGATTGGGCGGAGGCGGCCCGGCGAGGATGCCGGCGCGGGGTTCAACGACCCGGATCAGCCGGCGCTCGTCGCCTTCTGCGCGCGTGGCCACGAGTGGTGGCCCGGTGGAACGGCGCACGTCGCTTGAGGTCGTCGCTCATCTGAGGAGCCGCAACCTGGGAGGCCTCGCGTTGGCGGCTCCGAACAGCGCGCCCAGCTCGACTCGTTGCTCGGCGGGCGGCAGCCTGTGGGTTCCGCATCGCCAGCACCGGTGCCCTTTGCGGGCGAGCGGGGCTTGGCAGATCCGGCACAGTCGCGGTGCGTGCCGCCCCGACACGTCAGCGCCGCCTTCGCGCGACGGGGTCGATGCGCTTGTCCCTTCGGATGACGGTGAGCACCGCTGCGAGCAGCGGGCCGCGCAGTGTTCGCGGGACGATGGTGGCGGCCGGCGTCGAGCGCGGCGCGCTGGTTGGGCTCACGTCGGCAGTGAGCCTGCGGCGGTGATCGCGATCCGGTTGCGACGCTCGAAGCGTCGCAACCGGAGCATCCCGCCCGCGCGGGAGCAGATTACGTCGCTTGGACGTTGATCGCCTTCGGGCCCTTGGGCCCCGGCTCGGAGTCGTAGGTGACCTTCGCGCCCTCGGCGAGCGAGCGGTAGCCGTCGCCGATGATCGAGCTGTGATGCACGAAGAGGTCCTTCGACTGGTCGTCGGGCGTGATGAACCCGAAGCCCTTGTCGTCGCTGAACCACTTCACGGTTCCTGTCGCCATGGTCTTTCCTCCACGGTCATGTGCTGCGAACGAGGAGGTGCTGGTGAGGCAACGACGACGAGCGCTGGCACAGCTGCGCCGGACCTTCTCGATCCGACCTGAGCGCCCACCGTAGCAGGCGACGGTGTCCAGAGCGAACTGGATGCTACGGTCAGACCACGCCCGGCTCGCACCAAACGCGCGGCCCGAACAGCGGTCAGGAACGCAACGTCCCGTCGAACCGAGGCCGGAGGGAACGCCGAATGACGTTCAGAGCAGTCACATGATCCGGCGTCTGCGACACGTCGCCGGTGCGTGGCGGCCGAGCTCCCGGTCCTCGCAGCACGAGCGAGACCTCGCGGCGCGCGTGGAGCGCCTCGAGTCCGTGATCGAGGGCCTCCAGGACGCGATCTACCGCCAAGCCCAGCAGCACGACAGAGAGATGGCCGAGCTGCGCAAGCGCACGGAACCCGCCGAGATCGCCCGCGCCCTCAGTGCCGACGCACGGAGACGCGGGTTGTGAGCTCGACGACGTCGCGTGTCGGCACCGGCGCGCTGGAGCGATCGACCGAGCGATAGGCGTACGCTCGCGGCCATGAGCTCGCGTGACGCCCTGCCCCACGTCGACCCGCACGCCTCCCACGGCCCGCTCTACCGCGCGTACGTGCGCTTCCTCGGCACGCGCCTGGCGGCGTGGCTTTCGATGAAGATCGTCTGGAAGGTCGATCCGCACCTGCTGCGGCTCACGCGCGGACGGATCGGCATGGGGTTGATCGTTCCGACCGCGCTGCTGGAGACGCACGGCGCGCGCAGCGGCAAGGTGCGTCGCAATGGCGTCATCTACTTCCATGACGGCGAACGGGTCGTGATCGTCGCCTCCAAGCTCGGCGCTCCCGAGCACCCGGCCTGGTTCTACAACGCCACCGCGCATCCGGACGTGAGCCTCAACGGCATGGCGTTCCACGTCGAGGTCGTCGATGACGGGGCGGAGCGGGAGCGCGTCTGGGCGCTCGCCGACCGCGTCTTCCCGCCCTATGCCACCTACCGCGAGCGCGCCGCGAGCACCGGTCGCACGATCCCGCTGCTGCGGCTCACGCCGCACTGAGCCTGCGGCGCGGTGGCGGGTCGCCGCTCTTCCAGGTGGCCAGCTCGCAGCGCCGGCGCGGCACGCGCAGGCCCAAAGGTCCGAACATCGCCGTCGCAGTGGCGCGCGGCATGCCTCGGCGCATATGCTGGCCCACGCCGGTCGGCCACTGCTCCGCAGAGAGAGCCGGCACGTCCGTGCAGCGAGGTCGTTGCAAGAGGACCGGGCGGGAGACCCGGTCGGAAAGGAACTGCATGAGTTTGAGGAAGCTCACCGCCGTCGTCGTCGGGATGTTGATGGCGCTCGCCGTCGTCGGCACCGCGACATCCGCCGCGGCGTCGCCGAGAAAGGCGACGATCAAGAGCACCACGTCGTTCAGATTCAAGCCCAACCGCTACATCCAGGACGGGTTGCGCTGGGCCAGAGACTCCTACGTCGTCCGCTCGGGCGGCACGGTGAGAGTCGTCAACGGCGACGGCAGCGAGGGGCCGCACACGTTCACGATCCTCGCGAAGAAGGACGTGCCGAAGACGGCCAGAACGCTGTTCAACTGCAGGGCGTGCAACGCGCTCACGAGAGCGCACGGCGCCGACCCGAACACTGAGGCTCCGCCGAGATTCAACTTCCTGGAGAACGGCGTCGGCCAGGACACGCCGCCTGACGTCGACCGTCCCGGCGACTCCGGCCTCATTGGCACCGGCAGAAAGGGCGACTTCGTCAACTTCCATGTCACCGCCAGACCTGGGACGACGCTCTACTTCATCTGCCTGATCCATCCGTGGATGCAGTCGAAGCTCCACGTGCAGTAGGCCGCACCGCGAGGGCCCTGGCGATCGCCGGGGCCCTCGTGCTGTGCCTCCTCCTCGCCGCCGCGGGCCCTGCCCCCGCGCGCACGCTCGACTACTGGGTCGCCGCCGTGCCGACCTCGTGGAGCATCGTCCCGAACGGTCACGACGCGATCACCGGCATGATGGTCCCGGTCGAGGACTCGGTCTTCCCGACGGTCGTCTACCACCGCTTCACGCCGCACTGGCGCAGACCGCTGGCGAACGCGTCGCGCTCCAGCTCCGATGGGCTGCTGATCCCCGGGCCGCTGATCCACGCGCGCGTCGGCGACCGCCTGCGGATCCACTTCAAGAACATGGACACGCTGCGGGGCGATCCGCACTCGATGCACTTCCACGGCGTCCACTACGCGCCGAGCTCCGACGGCGCCTACGTGCCCGGGGTCTCCGGCGGCGACGCCGACGTGAAGGTCGGCCGCACGTGGACGTACCGTCTCACCGCCGGCGCGGACTCCGTCGGCGTCTGGCCCTACCACGACCACTCGCCGTCGATGATGGACTCGATCGACGGCGGGATGTTCGGGATGCTCTCGATCCTCGGCCGCCACGAGCAGGCACCGGACCGCGAGTTCCTCGTCGTCTTCTCGCCGTTCGGCAGATTCATGGCGATCGACGGCCGCGCGTTCGTCGGCAATACGCCGGTGTTCCACTCGACCGTCGGCCAGCTCGTGCAGTGGGACGTGATGGCGATGGGCTCCGACTTCCACACCTTCCACGTCCACGGACACCGCTGGATCGGCCCGGGCGGCGTGCCGCGGGACACGCAGACGGTCGGACCGGCCGAGAGCTTCCGCTTCCGCTGGCGCGAGCAGGACCCCGGCACGTGGCTCTACCACTGCCACGTCGAGGACCACATGATGCGCGGCATGATCGGCACCTACGTCGTCTCGCGCAGATGAGCCGGCGCATGCTCTGGCTGGCGCTGGTCGCCCTCGCGCTTGCTCCCGCCGCCGCGACAGGCGCGACGCAGGACGTGAGCGTCCAGCTCGCCGCGTTCGCGCCGTCGCAGGTCGACGCGCTGCCGGGCGAGACGGTCCAGTGGACCAACGTGAGCCCGCGCGTGCATACCGTCACCTCGAACACCGGCGCATTCGGGACAGACGAGCTGCTGCCGGGCGCCGTCTTCGCGCAGCGCTTCGACGTGCCGGGCACGTACGCCTACCACTGCACGATCCACCCCGAGATGACCGGCGAGATCGACGTGCGGCGCGTGATTCTCGGCCTGCTGCCGACGGCCGTGGTGGCGCAGGGAACGCGTGTCGAGGTCGACGGCCGCGCCGCCGACCCCTCGGCGACGGTCGAGCTCCAGCGCAGCGTCGGCGGCGGCGCGTTCGCAACCGTCGCGTCCGTCGCTCCGTCGCTTGACGGCAGCTGGCAGACGGAGATCGTCGCCACCGCAAGCGCCGACTATCGCGCGGTGCTCGGGACCGACGTCAGCCAGACGCGCAGACTGCTCGTAAGCGCGCGCCGCGTGCTGTTGCGCAAGACGAGACGCGGCGTCGCGGTGACCGTCACGCCGAGCGTGCCCTACGCGAAGGTGATGCTGCAGGCGGATCTGCACGAGCGCTTCGGCTGGTGGCCGATCGCGCGCGCGAGACTGGACTACCTCTCGCAGGCGAGCTTCCGCGTCCGCCGGCCGGCGCGCGTGCGCGCGGTGCTCGTCGCGAAGGACGGCTGGACGCCGCTGGCGACGAGCAAGGTCCTCGTGCTGGGAAGAGCGAAGCCGACGCACACGGGCGGCGGCATGCACATGCACGCCGCGCGCGCCGGATAAGCGGCCGGGGGGCCCGCCTCCGCCGGCCACGTGGCCGGCTCCGGCACCCCTCTAGCGAGAGCCGCTCCTGGGCGCGAAGCAGCGCACGATCCTTCTGCCGTTTCTGACCTTCGAGCAGGCGAGGGTCGTGCCCTTGGCGCTCTTGAGCAGTCTCAGCGCCTCGGTGTTGACTCTGTGCGGGAAGCTGTCCGGCGCGCCATAGCCGATCACGATCACGTCCTCGTCGCGCAGCCGGTGCGCGGCCGGATCTCTGAGCGGCTTGCCGTTGAGGTAGAAGTGCAGCTTGTCGCCGCCGAGGCCCGTGAGCCCGCCGACGCGGTCGGGCCCGAGCTTCACGCCCCAGACCGTGAAGAAGTCCCCGAGCGTGAAGTGGTGCGGGTGCGTCGACTCCATGTGCACGATCCCGGTCTCGTCGTGCGTGTGCAGGCTGCCCTCGATGTGCTGCGGCCTGTAGATCCCGATGTTCTTCGGCACCGGGCTGAGGATCCCGTCGACGTAGATGCGCAGCAGGGCGTGGGTGTGGAATCTCTCGGTTCCCGCCGGCGGCAGCCCCAGCTGCTTGATGCGTGCCTTGAGGTGGGCGTACTCGGGTCTCCACGGCGGCTGGCTGGTCTGCAGGCCGGGCCCGGCGTTCGTGGTACCCGGAACCGACGACGCGGTGCTCCCGCCGTCACCGCTCGACCCGCAGCCGGCCGCCGCGAGCGCCAGCACTGCGACCAGCGCCAACAGCCACAGTGTCCCCCGTCGAATCCTCATCGGCTCGATCCTAGCGACGGGCTCAGGGCGCGGGGGTGCAGCTGTAAAGTGGTGCGATGGGGGAAGCGGGGACGGTCGACCGGCCTGCCGGCGTGCTCGGGGGCCGTGCGGAGGAACGCGAGACGTCGCGCCGGCGCCTGCTCGCGCCGGAGGAGGTCGCGTGGATCGCGGCCCTCCCGTGCGCGCTCGTCGGGCTGCTCGCGGTCCTCGCGCTCGGGCCGCCGCTCGGCCACCTGCTGTTCAGGCCGGTGCCCGCGGCCGACGGGCTGTGGCCGCCCGGCTGGTTCGAGGCGAGCGGTCATCCCGAGCCGGTCGAGCTCGGCCGCTATCTCGTCGCGGCGGCAGCGCCGGTGCTTGCCGCGGCGCTGGTGCTGGTGCTCGGGCGGCGACCGCCGGCGCTGCGCGCGCCGCTGATCCGCCCGCTCGTCTTCGCGAGCCAGGGATCGCTGGCGGCGTTCGTCGTGCTGGCGTTCCTCGGCCAGCGCGGGGTCGTCTTCACCGCCCGCCCGCTGCCGCACGTCTTCAGCATCGGCATCCTGGTGGCGGCGGCGGCCCTGCTGGCTGCCGCCCTGCTGGCGCTGCGGCGTGCGGGCGTCGCAGCGCGGATCGCCCGCTTCGCAAGCGAGACGCCGCTGCGCCGCCGCGCCTGTCTTGCGCTCGCCGCGGCGGCGGCCGTCGTGTGGCTGCTGGAGGGGCTGCTCGTCGACGGCCTCGTCGAGGACCAGGGCGTGCTCGCGTGGACCGTCGACGACGCGTTCGCGATCCTCGACGGGCGCACGCCGCTGGTCGACTACCACCTGCTGTACGCGAAGCTGCTGCCGTACCCGGCGGCGCTCACGATGGCCGTCTTCGGCACGACGACGCTCGTCTACACGCTGCTGATGCTCGTGCTGAGCGCGCTCGCGCTGCTCGGCGTCTACGGGATCTTCCGCCGCATCCTGCACAGCTCGGTGCTCGCGCTCGGATTGTTCGTGCCGTTCGTCGCGCTGGGCGCCGTCGAGCACACGATGTCGCTGACGGCGATGTGGCCGATGCGCTACGGCGGTGCGTATCTGATGGCATGGCTGGCCGCGCGCGCGATCGCGCGCGACGGGCGCCGCGTCTGGCCGCTGTTCGCGGTCGGGGCGGTTGTGGCTGTGAACGAGACGGAGTTCGGCGTCGCCGCGGTGCTCGCAGCGCTCGTGGCGATCGCATGCGCGTGCCCCCCAGGCACATGGCGTGCGGCGCTGCGCCTGGTGGGCGAGGCGGCCGGTGGCGTGCTGGCCGGACTGGGGGCGATCGCGCTGTTGACGCTGATCCGCGCCGGCGCGCTGCCGGACCCGGCGCTGCTCGACGAGTGGCCCAGAATCTTCACCAGACTCGGCTGGTTCTCGCTCGGGATGCCGCCCGTCAGCCTGCATCTCGCGCTCTACGCGACGTTCGCGGCCGCGCTGCTGGTCGTCGCGGTGCGGCTCGCGCGCGGCGAGCGCGACGTGCTGCTCACCGGCATGCTGGCGTGGAGCGGCGTCTTCGGCCTGCTTGCGGCGAGCTACTACGCCGGCCGCTCCGACGAAATCAAGCTCGTCTCGATGTTCTCGGCGTGGGCGTTCGCGCTGGCATTGCTGACGATCGTCGCTGCGCGTGGGCTGGCGGCGCAGGGATGGCGCCGGCCGTCACCAGCGCAGCTGCTCGTGCTGCTCGGCTTCGCGCTGGCGATCTGCTCGATCGTGCACGTCCCGCTGCCGCAGCACCAGATCTCGCGTCTGGTCGACGAACCGCCGGGCAACTACCGCGCGCGCGCCGAGCGCTTCATCGCGCCGCTCGCACGACCGCACGAGCACGTCGCGATCCTGATGCCGATGGGACACCGCTTCGCGTACGACCTGAGGCTCGACAACGTCTTCCCCTACCCGACGCAGGACGCGCTCGTGACGCGTTGGCAACTGGACACGACGCTCGATGCGATCCGGCGCGCGCACGTGCACAGGATCTTCCTGCACGAACGGATAACGGCTCCGCAGCAACTGGCGGTGCTTCAGCAAGCGGGCTTCCGCCCGAGCGCGCAGCAGGACGAACTGCTCGCGCTCGAAGACGGCGCCTCGCCGGGCGGCTGACCAGAGCGCCCGCGCGCGCTGCCCGCTTGCGAATACCATGGCGCGCAGCGAACGCGACGACCAGGAGACGCACGCATGGCTTTGACGATCGGGGACACCGCGCCCAACTTCACCGCCCAGACGACGGAGGGCGAGATCGACTTCCACGACTGGATCGGCGACGGCTGGGCCGTGCTGTTCTCCCATCCGCGCGACTTCACGCCGGTCTGCACGACCGAGCTCGGCTACATGGCGTCGATCAAGCCGGAGTTCGACAAGCGCGGCGTGAAGATCGCCGGCCTCTCGACCGACCCGATCTCCAACCACGAGAGATGGTCGGCCGACATCGCCTCCTCGCAGGGCACCGCGCCCAACTACCCGATGATCGCCGACACCGACCACGAGATCGCGAAGGCCTACGGGATGCTGCCGGCCGACGTCTACGGCGACCCGACCGCGCGCACGCCGGCTGACAACGCGACGCTGCGCAACGTGTTCGTGATCGGGCCTGACAAGAAGATCAAGCTGATCCTCGTGTATCCGATGACGACCGGCCGCAACTTCGACGAGGTGCTGCGCGTGGTGGATTCGCTGCAGCTCACCGCCAAGCACCAGCTCGCCACGCCGGCGCAGTGGCAGCCGGGCGACAAGGCGATCATCGCGGGCTCTGTCAGCGACGAGCAGGCGAGAGAGCGCTACCCGGACGGCTGGGAGCAGCCGCTTCCGTACATGCGCATCGTGCCGGTCCCCGCCGGCTCGTAGCCAGCCTGACGGGGGGCCCGCCTCCGCCGGGAAGCCTGTCTCGGGACCCGCCTCCGGCGGCCACATGGCCGCCTGCGGCACCCGTAGGGCCGGCTTCGGCACCCCTAGGCCGTGATTCCGGGCGGGTTGGCGGCGTCGACGAACAGGTCGACCGCCAGCTCCGCCCCGGGGATGTAGCTGTATGGCGACAGGTCGGTGACGCCTTCCTCGACGAGCACGTCCTCGCACAGGAAGGCGTTGCCGCTGCACTCCCGCGCCGGGCGGTTGAGGATCGCGTAGGCGGCGTCGGCGTAGATCTCCGGCTTGCGGGCACGCGCCATCGCCTGCTCGCCGCCGAGCAGGTTCTGCACCGCCGCGGTCGCCACCAGCGTGCGCGGCCAGAGCGCGTTGGAGGCGATGCCGTCCTCGCGCAGCTCGGCCGCGAGCCCGAGCGCGATCAAGCTCATGCCGTACTTCGCGAGCGTGTAGCCGAGGTGCGGCCCGAGCCATCTCGGGTCGAGGTCGAGCGGGGGCGACAGCGTGAGGATGTGCGGGTTCTCCGCCTCGCGCAGGTGCGGGATGCAGGCGCGGCTGACGGCGAACGTGCCGCGCACGTTGATGTCCTGCATCAGGTCGTAGCGCTTCAGCTCGAGCGCCTCGGTTCTTGCGAGGTTGATCGCGGAGGCGTTGTTGACGCAGACGTCGATCCCGCCGAAGCGTGACACCGCCTGCGCGACCGCCTCGGCGACCTGCGCCTCGTCGCGGATGTCGCCGACGATCGGCAGCGCGGCGCCGCCCGCCGCCTCGATCTGCTCGGCGGCCGTGTAGATCGTGCCCTCGAGTCTGGGATGCGGCTCGGCGGTCTTGGCGATCAGCGCGACGTTGGCGCCATCGCGGGCAGCGCGCAGGGCGATCGCGAGGCCGATGCCGCGGCTCGCGCCGGAGATGAAGAGGGTCTTCCCGTGGAGGCTCATGCGGGCATCCTCCCGCCTTTGCCCGCCGGCGGCGCTACTGCAAGCCCTCGCGCGCCTCGCGCACGAGTGTGACGGCCTCGGGGAAGACGACCGCCATGACGGAGCGGATCTGGTGCGCCTGCTCCTCGGTCGTGCCCTGGATGTTGACGCGGTTGATCGCCGCGACCGTCAGGTCGACGGCGAGCTTGATCGCGTTGTCGGCCCACGCCAGCTTCTGCTGGCCCTGCATCGACTCGGCGAGCTCAGCCATCCGGCGCTGCAGCTCCTCCGGGTCGCCGAACAGTCCTCCGAAGCCCTCCATGCGACGCAGGTTAGCGCGCGCCGGCCGCCGGCCGCAGGACGCCGGTGTCGCGGGTCAGACGTTGCGCGAGCGTGACCGGGACGATCGTCACGAGGATCACCAACAACACCACGACGTTCGTCTGCGGCAGGTCGTGCCCCAGGCGAATGTTGCCGAAGATCCACAGCGGCAGCGTGTTCTGCGCCCCGGCCGTGAACGTCGTCACGATCACCTCGTCGAAGCTCAATGCGAACGCCAGCAGTCCGCCTGCGACGAGCGCCGTCGCGACCATCGGCAGCGTCACGTGGCGGAACGTCTGCCAGCCGTCGGCGCCGAGGTCCATCGAGGCCTCCACGAGCGACGTCTGCGTGCGTCGCAGTCGTGCGAGCGCGTTGTTGTAGACGACGACGATGCAGAAGGTCGCGTGGCCGATCACGATCGTGACCAGCGAGAAGTCGACGTTGTCCCACGTGAAGAACGAGTTCAGCGCCATGCCGGTGATGATCCCCGGCAGCGCGAGCGGCAGGATGAGGAGGAACGAGACGGTCTCGCGCCCGAAGAAGCGGAAGCGGTGCACCGCGAACGCCGCCAGCGAACCGAGCACGAGCGCGATCCCCGTCGCGAGCAATCCGGCGCGCACGCTCAGCCACAGCGCTTCGCGCATCGCCTCGTTGTGGAAGGTGGAGGAGAACCACTTGGTCGAGAGGCCCTCGAGCGGCCAGCTCTGCACGTTGCTCTCATTGAAGGCGTAGAGCGCGATCAGCAGGATCGGGAACAGCAGGAACAGCACGATCAGTCCGGCCCAGATGCGCAGCGCGATGCGTGCCATCACAGCGCCTCGAAGGCGCCGAGCTTGCGCGCCACCAGCAGATAGATCCCCATCACCAGCAGCGGGATCGTCGCGAACGCCGCCGCGAACGGCACGTTGTTGGCAATCCCAACGCTGCTGTAGACGACGTTGCCGATGAAGTCCGAGCCGGCGCCGCCGACGAGCGTCGGCGTGATGAAGTCGCCCAGCGTCAGCGAGAAGGTGAAGATCGAGCCGGCGACGACCCCCGGCAGCACCATCGGCAACAGCACGCGACGGAACGTCGTCGCACCGCGCGCTCCCAGATCCGCGCTCGCCTCCAGGAACGAGGCGGGCACCCGCTCGAACGCGACCCACACCGGCAGGATCATGAACGGCAGCCACAGGTAGCTGAACACGACCCACATCGCCCAGTTCGAGTAGGCGATGTCGACGCCGCTGAAGCCGAGCTTGTGCAGCGTCCAGTTGAGGATCCCGTCATGCGCGAGGATCAGCCGCCACGCGTAGACGCGCACGAGGTACGAGGTCCACAGCGGCACAAGCACGATCACGAACAGGACCGTCTGCAGTCGTCGCGGCGCCAGCCGTGCGGCGAAGTAGGCGAACGGGATCGCCAGCAGCGCGTCGGTCACCGTCACCGCCGCCGCGATCCCGATCGTGCGCAGCGCGATCGTGCGGTATGCGTCGCTCTCGACGATCGTCCTGAAGTTGTCGAGGTTCCAGTCGTGGACGATCTCGCCGGTGAACGAGTCCACGCGCCAGAACGCGCTCACGAACAGGATCGCCAGCGCGGCGAGGTAGATCAGCACGAACCACGCCGCGGGCGCGCCGAGCGTCAGCGTCAGGCGCAGCCAGCTGCGCTTGAAGAGCCCGGCGGACGCGCGCCGGCGGGCGGACCGGAAGCCCGATCCGCCCGCCGCGACCTCGGCGTGCGTGGCACTCACCGAGTGCCTAGCCCTTCATCTCCGTCCATCTCTGTTGCCAGGTCGTGTAGTCCGTACAGTCCTGGCTGCCGTCCCCGCAGTCCCTGGTCGGCGTTCTCCAGAAGCGGATGGAGGCGAAGTACGACGCGGGCGCATTGAGGTGGTACGCCGCGCACGAGCCTCTCTGCATTCTGTCCATGTAGGGGCATGCCTTGGCGTTGGCCGGCGTCTCGTTGAACGAGAGCGCTTGCTGCGCCTGCACTCTCGGCGTCGAGATCCAACGCATCCACAGGTATGCGCAGTTCGGGTGTCTCGCGTGCGCCGACAGCATCCACGTGTCGGCCCAGCCGGTCGCGCCCTCTCTCGGGATCAGGTCCTTCACCGGCGCGCCGTCTCTCTGCAGGGTGATCGTCTGCAGCGGCCAGGAGGCGCCGACCACCGCGTCGCCGTTCTTGAACAGGTCGATCTCGTCGGAGGCGAGCGCCCAGTACTTCTTGATCAGCGGACGCTGGCTCTTGAGCAGGTCGACGGCGGCGTTGAGCTGGTCTTCGGTCAGCTCGTACGGATCTCTGATGCCGAGCTCCGGTCTCGTCTTGGACAGGTAGAGGGCCGCGTCGGCGATCTGGATCGGGTTGTCCGGGACGGTGACCTTGCCTTTGTACTGCGGGTCGTAGATCGTCGCCCAGCTGTCCGGCGTGGGTCGCACGGTCTGCGTGTCGTACAGCAGCGTGTTCGGGCCCCACTGCAGCGAGACGCCGTAGTGCTTGCCGTCGATCGTGTTGTGCGGCGGCGATCTCAGCTGCGGGATGAAGTCGTTCCAGCCGGGGATCAGCGTCACGTTCACCGGCTGCACGTCACCGCCCTTGATCAGCCGCAGCGAGGCGTCGCCGGAGGCGGACACCATGTCGTACTGCGAGCCGCCGCCCTGACGCATCAGGGTCACCATCTCGTCCGACGAGCCGGCGTACTTCGCATTCACCTGGCAGCCGGTCTGCTGCTCGAACGGCTTGACCCACTCGGGCTCGGTGTAGCCCTCCCACGCGATCAGGTTCAGCTGGCCCTCGCCTCTGCCGATCGAGGTCGGCAGGTTCGACGTCGTCGAGCTGTTGTCGCCGCCTCCGCAGGCAACCAGGCCCATCAGGCAAAGCGTCAAGACGCCCACGATGAGCAGGTTCCTCGTGTCGTTCCTCACTGCGGTACCTCCTCGTGCTCTGGCTCCTCCTGCGCCGCCGCATCGCCCTCCCCGGCGTCGACGGCGGTCATGTGCTGCGGTCTCCACACGAGTCGCACGCGGCGGCCGCGCTCCTCCGACGCGGCGCCGTCGTGCGACTCGTCGTTCTGGCGCATCGCAACGAGCGTCCCGCCGTCGTCGAGTGCCACGACGTAGCGGGTGCTCGAGCCCAGATAGACGACCTCGTGGACCGCGCCGAGCGCCGATGCGTCGCCGTCGGGGACGGGCGCGTCAGCAGGCAGCAGCCGCAGCTTCTCCGGGCGCACGGTGCAGCGGCGCCCATCGCGCTCGACGATGTTCGAGGTGCCGACGAAGCCGGCCACGAACTCGTTCGCCGGGTGCTCGTAGATCTCCCGCGGCGTGCCGACCTGCTCGATGCGGCCGGTCGAGAAGACGGCGATGCGGTCGCTCATCGTCAGCGCCTCCTCCTGGTCGTGCGTGACGTAGATGAACGTCACGGCGTCGCTCAGGTCGCGCTGGATCCGCTTGAGCTCCAGCTGCATGTCCTGGCGCAATTTCAGGTCCAGCGCGCCGAGCGGCTCGTCGAGCAGCAGCACGCGCGGCCGGTTCACGAGCGCGCGTGCGAGCGCGACGCGCTGGCGCTGTCCGCCGGAGAGCTGGATCGGCTTGCGCGCGCCGAGCTCGCCGAGCTGCACGAGCCGCAGCGCCTCCTCCGCGCGCGCGGCGCGCTCCTTGCGGCCGACGCCCTTCACCGTGAGGCCGTACGCGACGTTCTCCGCGACCGTCATGTGCGGGAACAGCGCGTAGTCCTGGAAGACCGTGTTGACGTCGCGTTGATAGGGCGGCCGGTCGGTCACGTCGGCGCCGTCGAGCAGCACGCGGCCGGCGTCCGGGCGCTCGAAGCCGGCGATCAGCCGCAGCGTGGTGGTCTTGCCCGAGCCGGACGGGCCGAGCATCGTGAAGAACTCGCCCGGCCACACGTCGAGCGTGAGGCGCGCGAGTGCGACGACGTCGCCGTAGACCTTGCGCAGCCCGCTCGCGGAGACGGCAGGGGCACCTTGCTGATCGGCCTGCACCTCGGACAAACGCAGCTCCTCCGGGCTCCGTGACGTCGTGGCGTCGGTCTACCCATGCTCGTCGCTCTCTGACCATTCGGCCAGGGACGAGGCGGCGCATCGGAATCCGATCGATTGGCCGCGAAGGAGGAGCGCCGGGTCCATTATGTTGTTGTCGTTCCAATCGGGGGTCGGAAAAGGGGGACGGATGCGCATCGCTGTGCTCGGAATGCATGCGGGGGCGAACACGTACTACCGCGCGCTGGAACCGGCGCGCGCGCTCGCTCAACGCGGCCATGAGGTGCGCTACCACGCCGTGGAGGTCCCGCACTTGCGCCTCGAGGGCCTGCGCGAAGCCGACGTCGCGCTCATCTATCGGCACTGCAACCCGGACGCACGCCAGCTCGCCACCCACCTGCGCGAGAACGGCGTCGCGATCGTCTACGACAACGACGACATGATGGGCAGCGTCACCTCCGATCACCCCGGCCGCAGAGAATTCGGCGGGCTGAACGGCGTGAAGCTCTACCAGCAGGTGCGCGACATGCTGCGCGTCGCGCACGTCGCGACGACCCCGAGCCCGCTGCTGGCGCAGCAGTACCGCGAGACGACCGACGACGTCTCGGTGCTGGAGAACTACGTGCCGCAGATGTTCGCCGCGACGCGCCCGCGCCCGCATGACGGCGTCGTGCTCGGTTGGGTGGCCGCCTCCGAGCACCGCATCGACCGCGACCGGCTGAGGCTGCGCGAGACGTTCGAGGCGCTGCTCGCGGCGCATCCGCAGCTGCGCATCAGGACGATCGGCATCGGGCTCGGGCTCAGAGACGAGCGCTACTCGAACGTCCCGTACCTGGAGTTCCCCGAGCTCGCCGGCGCGCTGGCCGGCTTCGACGTCGGCCTCGCCCCGCTCGCCGACGTCCCGATAAATCGCTTTCGCGCGACCTCGAAGGTGAAGGAGTACGCCGCGGTCGGGGTGCCCTGGCTCGCCTCCTCGATAGGGCCCTACAGCGAGCTCGGGGAGAAGCAGGGCGGCCGGCTCGTACCGGAGGACGGCTGGCACGCGGCGATCGAGCGGCTCATAACGAACGACCGCGAGCGGCGCAAGCTCGCCAAGCGCGCGGCCAAATGGGGGTCAGGCCAGGTGTTCGGCAAGCACGCAGACCAGTGGGAGGCCGTGATCAAGCGAGCGGTCGCCGCCGCGCGCTCCGGCGGCTGACCGCCGCTTCAGCCGCCGCGCTGGTGGAAGTAGAAGTCCGGCAGCGCAGCGCGCGTGACCTGGGAGGCGAGGCGCGCGACGAGCTCGGCGTCGCCCGTGCGGGCGGCGAGATCGTCGAGCGTGACGATCCCGGTCAGCCGCCCGCTTGCGGCCTCGACGATCGGCAGCCGGCGGATCCCGTGCTGCACGAGCAGCTCGCACGCGTCGGCGATGTCCATGTCCGGCGCGCCGGTGACGACCGGCGCGCTCGCGTGATCGATCGCGTGGTCCTCGCCGCTGCGGCCGTCGGCGAGGACGCTCACTGCCAGGTCGCGGTCGGTCACGATCCCCGCCGGCGCGCCGTCGCGCACGAGCACGACCGAGCCGACGTTGCGCTCGCGCATCAGCGCGGCGACCTCCCGCACCGGCGTCGCCGGATCCGCCGTCACGACCGAGGCCGTCATCACCGCGCGGATCTCCACGATTCCGAGCATAGGACCGTCTGGGGGCTTGCGCCACTAGCATGTGCGCCCCATGGCGACCGCGGAGACCCTGCAGGCGGAGGCGCGCGAGCGCCCGCGGATCGCGATCGTCGCGGGGGCGGCCGCGTTCTTCACGCTTGCGGCGCCGATCGTCGGCCTGATCGTCCTCAAGGGCGCGCCGAGCAACCTCGTCGGCGAGGCGCTCCAGCGTCAGCAGCACATCGCCGGGCTCGCCGTCAGCGCGGTCTGCTCGGCGCTCGGGCTGCTGGCGATCACGGTCACGCTCGACTTCCTGCTGCGCGCGGTGCGCGCGCGGCGCAGCGACCTGCCGTGGCAGATCCGCCCGCTGCTGTGGGTGGGCGGCGTCGGGCTGGCCGTCCTGCTGCTTGCGCTGCAGGTCGCCACGAGCGTCAAGCTCGACCACTTCGCGCACGAGGGCAGCCAGACCTACGAGGAGGCGCGCAAGGTCAGCGACTTCGGCCCGCTCGCCTACCTCGGCATCCTCGCGCAGCTCGGCTTCGCGGGGGCGTTCGTCGTGATCGCCGTCACCGCGATGCGCGTCGGCCTGCTCACGCGCTTCCTCGGCTATCTCGGCGTGATCTCGGCGGTGCTGTTCGTGTTGCCGCTCGTCCCGGTCCCGATCGTGCAGGCCTACTGGCTCGGCGCGCTTGCGATGCTGTTCGCCGGCCGCTCGCCGAGCGGGACGCCACCGGCGTGGCAGAGCGGCGAGGCGATGCCGTGGCCGAGCCCGGCGGAGATGCGCGAGCAGCGCGTGCGCGACGCCGAGGCGCGGCGCGGCGGCGACGTCGTGGAGGGCTCCGTCGCGGAGCCGGACGACGAGCCGGTCGCGACGCCGGCGAAGCGCAAGAAGCGCAAGCGCCGCTGACGAGCGTTACTCCGCCGCGCTCTTGACCGCATCGAGATCCATATGCCGCCGCATGAAGCGGTCGAACTGCGGCACGGTGAACTTCGCGAAGCCATATCGCGGCGTGTAGAGCAGGCCTTTGTTGATGAGTCGCGCTCGAAGCGGGGCGACCTGATCTGAGGTCTTGCCGAGCACTTCCGCGACGTCGGCGGCCTTCTGCGCGTCCGGACCGAGCTCGGCCATGGCTCGCATGTAGCGTCTCTCTTCCGCCGTCGATCGCTGGATCCGCGACCGGAAGAAGCTCTCGTCAAGCTCCGCCTCCACGAGCGCCAAGGCGTCACGTGCATCTGCGGCGTTGACGACGGGCTCCGCCGCGAGGTTCCAGACGGCGCGACCGAACTCCTGGATGACGTACGGGTAGCCCTCGGTGTAGTTGAGGATGAGCTCGATCGCTGCTGGCTCGAAGTCGACGTTCTCTGCTCGCGCCGGCTCCACCAGGGCCTCGGTCGCCGCCTCACGATCGAGTTCACCGATCATCGGAAACCTGAAGAGACGCTCGGCGTAGGACTTCGCATCGCCTGCGAGTCCGGGAAGCTGAGGGAGGCCGGCTCCAGCGAAGGTCACCGGCAACTGCCGCTGCACCGTCCGATGGACGGCCCCGATCAGCGCTTCGAGCTCCGCCTTCGACAGGAACTGGATCTCGTCGAAGAGGAACACGACGCCGCGGGCGCTTTCCGAGGCGGCGTATCCGACCGCCTCGAAGACGTCGGCGAGGTCGTCGTTGAGGTTTCCGGTATCGGCGCGTCCAGGCTCGGCCTCGACATCCAGGCCGGCTGTCAGCGTTCCGTCAGCCTGGACCGTCAACGAGAACGATTTCAGCACTGCTGCCGCGCGACGCGCTCGTTCGCCCCACCGAGACCTCGGCGACGTCTGGAGCAGCGCGCGGCGTGCGAGGTTCGCCATCTGCGGCCCGAAGGGCGTGCTCTTGGAGACCTCGGCGTCCACTGGGACCCAGTTCTCCTCGGCGGCGATCTTCTGGTACTCGCCCAGCAGCACGGTCTTCCCGACGCCGCGCAGGCCCGTGACGACGAGTGACTGTTCGGTGTAGCCGTTGGCCAGCCGTCTCAGCAGAACGCGGAAGTCCTCAACCTCGGTACGACGACCGGCGAGGTAACGAGGTGGTGCGCCGGCATTCGGCGTATACGGATTGCGGGCGCGGTCCATGCTTTGACGAGATTATCAAGGTTTTTCTTCCTTCGAAAAACCTTGATAAACCTGCAAAGGCACTAAAACGCGATCGCCGGCGCGTCTGGCAGGCGTGCGAGCGCGGCGTCCATGTCGGCCTGGGAGAACTCCGGGTCCTCGAGCGAGCCGGACAGGTACGCGTCGTAGGCGGCGAGGTCGAAGTGGCCGTGGCCGGAGAGGCCGAGCAGGATCACGCGCCGCTCGCCCGCCTCGCGCGCCGCCAGCGCCTCGTCGATCGCCGCCCGCACCGCGTGCGCCGGCTCGGGGCCCGGGATGATCCCCTGCGTGCGGGCGAACTGCAGCGCGGCCGCGAACGCGTCGTTCTGCTTGTAGGCACGCGCCTCGACGAGGCCGCTGCGCACGAGCGCGCACACGAGCGGCGCATCGCCGTGGTAGCGCAGCCCGCCGGCGTGCACCGGCGGCGGCACGAAGTCGTGGCCGAGCGTGTACATCGGCAGCAGCGGCGTCAGCCCGCTCGTATCGCCGAAGTCGTAGCGGAAGGCGCCGCGCGTGAGCGTCGGGCAGGCCGCCGGCTCGGCGGCGAGGAAGCGCGTGCGCATCCGGCCGCGCAGCACGAGCCGCACGAACGGGAACGCGAGCCCGGCGAAGTTCGAGCCGCCGCCGACGCAGCCGACGACCACGTCCGGAGCCTCGCCCGCCATCTCCAGCTGCGTGAGCGCCTCCTGGCCGATCACCGTCTGGTGCAGGCAGACGTGGTTGAGGACCGAGCCGAGCGCGTAGTTCGCGTCGTCCGCTCTCGCCGCGACCTCGACCGCCTCCGAGATCGCGATCCCGAGCGAGCCGGTCGGGTGCGACGCCTGGCCGCGACCGGCCTCGGTCAGCTCGCTCGGCGAGCGGTGCACGGTCGCGCCCCACGTCTCCATCATCGAGCGGCGGTAGGGCTTCTGGTCGTACGAGGAGCCGACCATGAAGACCTCGCACTCCAAGCCGAACAGGCTGCAGGCGAACGCGAGCGCGGAGCCCCACTGGCCGGCGCCGGTCTCGGTGACGAGCTTGCGCACGCCGGCGCGCGCGTTCTCATAGGCCTGGGCGACGGCGCTGTTGGGCTTGTGCGACCCCGCCGGCGAGACGCCCTCGTACTTCACGTAGATGTGCGCCGGCGTGTCGAGCGCCTCCTCCAGCCGCCGCGCGCGGAACAGCGGCGTCGGGCGCCACAGCTTGTACGCCTCGCGCACCCGCTCCGGGATCTCGACGAGCGGCTCGGCGGCGACCTCCTGCGCGATCACGCCGGGCGGGAAGATCGCCGCGAGATCGTCGGGCCCGGCCGGCTGGAGCGTCCCCGGATGCAGCGGCGGCAGCGGCGGCTCGGGCAGGTCCGGCGCGAGGTTGACCCAGTGGGTCGGCAGGTCGCTCTCGTCGAGCGGGAACGTCGTCGCCTCGTCCATCCCAACCTCTCCGTCGTCTCTGCCGGCCACGGCGATCCTAGCCGAGCGCGGGCGCCGCGAGGAATGCACCGAAACCCCCGGTCGAACGGGGGTAGACTCGATTGAAGAAGAAGGTCGATGATGGTCCTCATCCTCGCGCTGCTGTTCCTGGGGCTCGGGCTCCTGGTCCTCGAGGCGCATCTGCCCACCTACGGGCTGCTCGGAACGGCCGGGATCGGCATGCTCGCCGGAGCGATCGCGGCCGCCGTCGTCGCGTCGGGCGGCGGCGTCGCGCTGGCGCTCGGGATCGCGCTGCCGATCGCGGCCGCGGCCGTCACGATCGGTGGCTTCGCCATGCGCAAGGCGCTGGCAGCCGGCCGCCGGCGCGCGCGCTGCGGCGCCGAGGAGCTCGTCGGCCACGTCGGCGTCGTGCGCCGGCCGCTCGATCCGCTGGGCCAGGTCGCGGTCGATGGTGAGCTGTGGCGGGCGCGACGCTCCTGGGCGGCGGAGGACGAGCCGCCGCCGGCCGAGGGCGAGCCGGTCGTCGTCGACCATGTCCAGGGCCTGACGCTGTCCGTGCGACGGGCCGAGCTGTGGGAGGTGGAGCCGTGACTGTCGTGCTGGTGTTCCTGCTGGTCGTGATCGCCGTGCTCGCCACGCTCGCGGCGTGCTCGGTCCGGATCCTCCGCGAGTACGAGCGCGCGGTCGTGTTCCGCCTCGGACGGCTGATCGGGCAGAAGGGCCCGGGCCTGATCCTGCTGATCCCGATGATCGACCGCATGGTCCGCGTCGACCTGCGCACGATCGTGCTCGACATCCCGCCACAGGACCTCATCACGCGCGACAACGTCACCGCCAAGGTCAACGCCGTCACCTACTTCCGCGTCGTCGATGCGAACAGCGCCGTCGTGAAGGTCGAGCACTACCTCGCGGCGACCTCTCAGATCGCGCAGACCACGCTGCGCTCCGTCCTCGGCAAGGCCGACCTGGACATGCTGCTCGGCGAGCGGGAGCGACTCAACGAGGCGCTGCAGCACATCATCGACGAGCAGACCGACCCGTGGGGCGTGAAGGTCACGGCCGTCGAGATCAAGGACGTCGAGATCCCGGGCGGGATGCAGCGCGCGATGGCCCGTCAGGCGGAGGCGGAGCGCGAGCGCCGTGCGAAGGTGATCCACGCCGAGGGCGAGTTCCAAGCCTCCCAGCGCCTGCGCGACGCGGCCGAGGTCATCAGCGGCAACCCCGCCGCGCTGCAGTTGCGCTACCTGCAGACGCTCACCGAGGTCGGCGTCAACCAGAATTCGACGATCGTCTTCCCGCTCCCGCTCGACGTGATCCGCCCGTTCCTGGAGCGCTCGGGCGCCAGGCTCGCCGACGACGCGCTTTCAGCGCCGCACGTGGAGGCATAAGCAGGACAGGCGAGAAGGAGCGACGACATGGCACACGTCCTCTGCGTGCTCTACGACGATCCGGTCGACGGGTATCCGCCCGCCTATCCACGCGACGAGATCCCGCGGATCACGCGCTACCCGGGCGGCTTTACGACGCCGACCCCGAGACGGGTCGACTTCACACCGGGCGAGCTGCTCGGCTGCGTCTCGGGCGAGCTGGGGCTGCGCCGCTTCCTCGAAGAGGCGGGGCACCGCTTCACGGTGACCTCCGAGAAGGACGGGCCCGACTCGGTCTTCGAGCGCGAGCTGCCCGACGCGGACGTCGTGATCTCTCAGCCCTTCTGGCCCGCCTACCTGACCGCGGAGCGGATCGCGAAGGCGCCGAGGCTGAAGCTGGCGGTGACGGCCGGGATCGGCTCGGACCACATCGACCTCGATGCGGCGATCGAGCACGGCGTCACCGTCGCCGAGGTCACGTACAGCAACAGCATCAGCGTCTCCGAGCACGTCGTGATGATGATCCTCGCGCTCGTGCGCAACTACCTGCCGTCGTACAGATGGGTGCTCAGAGGCGGCTGGAACATCGCCGACTGCGTCTCGCGCTCCTACGACCTCGAGGGCATGCAGGTCGGCACGGTCGGCGCCGGGCGCATCGGCTCGGCGGTGCTGCGGCGGCTGAAGCCGTTCGACGTCGGGCTGCACTACACCGACCAGCACCGCCTGCCGGGCGAGCTCGAGCGCGAGCTGGGCCTCACCTACCACGAGACGACGCAGTCGCTCGTGCGCGTCTGCGACGTCGTGACGATCAACGCTCCGCTGCATCCCGGCACCGAGGGCCTGTTCGACGACGAGCTGATCAGCCAGATGAAGCGCGGGGCGTACCTCGTTAACACCGCGCGCGGCAAGATCTGCGATCGCGACGCGATCGTGCGGGCGAGCGAGAGCGGCCAGCTCGCGGGCTACGCCGGCGACGTCTGGTACCCCCAGCCGGCTCCGCCGGACCATCCGTGGCGCACGATGCCCTGGCACGGCATGACGCCGCACATCTCGGGCTCGAGCCTCTCGGCGCAGGCGCGCTACGCCGCCGGGACCCGCGAGATCCTCGAGTGCTTCTTCGAGGACCGCCCGATCCGCGAGGAGTACCTGATCGTCCAGGGCGGCAAGCTCGCCGGCGCCGGCGCGCACGCCTACACCGTCAGCGGCGCCGGGCGACAGCAGGGTTCGTAGCCGTGGAGCGCTGCTGTCAAAGCGAGCGACACGCGGCGACGGGTGTCGCTCAACAGCGCTCCGCCCGGGCGGAGCGGGGAGCACCTATAGGCCTTTGAAGCACTGCTTCAGGAGCCTTGACCGGGCGCCACCGGGCACCGTTCAATCGTCCTCGTGGCTGCCGTCGGACTTCTGTACGTGGGCGCGGTTCTGTTCGTCAACGGGTTGGCGCTGGTCGGGCTCGTCAGAGGCAGATCGATGATCCCGATGAATCTGTTCGTGGGCCTTCTGCAGGTCGTCACACCGTTCTACCTGATCTTCACCGCACATGGAGATCAGGCGGTGATCGTCGGCGCGTCAGGCTTGTTCCTCTTCGGCTTCACGTACTTGTACGTGGCGATGAACAACGCCTTCAACCTGGACGGCACCGGCCTCGGCTGGTTCTGCGCGTTCGTGGCCGCAGCCGCGGTCATCTACTCGTGGTGGAACTTCGCGAACTACAGCGCCCTCACCGCCAACGGCAAGCCGCTCGGCGATCTGCTCGGTGTCCTGTGGGCGAGTTGGGCCGTCCTGTGGTTCTTGTTCTTCCTCGTGCTCGGTCTCGGCAAGACCCAACTCACGAGATTCACGGGCGCCTGGTGCGCCGCGCAGGGGATCTATACCGGGCTCGTCCCGGCGGTCGTGCTGCTCAACATCCCCAGCGCGCTGACGACGACGTTCGCCGTCGTGATCGGCGCCATCTCGGTCGGAACGTTCCTCATCCTCTTCGCGCTCCTCAGACCGCGCTGGAGCGCCGCGCCCGCGGCCCCCACCGCCTACTCCGGCCCGGGAGGCGTGACCGCGCAGCACTGACACCCGTCCACGACGACCGTCGAGGAGATGGCCGGCATGCCAAAGAACCTCTTTCCACTCGACAACACCAAGAGATTTACGGACCAGCTTCGCGTAGGACACAACCGCTGGCACCCGGACATCCCCGCGGCCGTGAGCGTCAAGCCGGGCGACGTCTTCCGGGCGGACTGCCGCGAGTGGTTCGACGGGGCGATCCACAACGACGACTCCGCCGACGACGTCCGCAATGCCCCACTGCCGGGCGTGCACGTGCTCACCGGCCCGTTCCACGTCGAGGGCGCCGAGCCAGGCGACCTGCTCGTCGTCGACATCCTCGAGATCGACGCCTGCGACCAGGAGGACGAGGGCCCGTACTCCGGGATGGGCTGGGGCTATACGGGCGTCTTCGCCACGAAGAACGGCGGCGGCTTCCTGACCGAGCGCTTCCCCGACGCCTACAAGGTGATCTGGGACTTCACGGGCGACGTCGCGACGTCGCGCCACATCCCCGAGTGCTCGTACGTGGGCATCCACCACCCGGGCCTGATGGGGACCGCGCCGTCGCACGAGCTGCTGGCGAAGTGGACGAAGCGCGAGACCGATCTGATCGCGACCGACCCAAACCGCGTCCCGCCGCTGGCGCTGCCGCCGCTGCCGGACAGCGCGATCCTGGGATCGCTCAACGGCGACGGCTCGTTCGCCCGCGTGGCGAGCGAGGCCGCGCGGACCGCGCCGCCGCGCGAGAACGGCGGCAACCAGGACATCAAGAACTTCACCGCCGGGACGCGGGTCTTCTATCCGGTGTTCGTCGAGGGCGCGAAGTTGTCGTTCGGCGATCTGCACTTCTCGCAGGGCGACGGCGAGATCACCTTCTGCGGCGCGATCGAGATGGGCGGCTTCATGGACCTCCACGTCGACCTCATCAAGGGCGGCATGGAGACGTACGGGGTCACCGAGAACGCGATCTTCATGCCGGGCCTGCGCGACCCGCACTACACGGAGTGGATCGCCTTCTCGGGCGTGTCGGTCGACTTCGCCGGCAGACAGCACTACCTCGACTCGCAGCTCTCCTACGCGCGCGCGTGTCACCACGCGATCGACTACCTGATGCGGTTCGGCTACACCGACATCCAGGCGTACATGATCCTGGGCTCGGCGCCGATCGAGGGGCGCTTCTCTGGCGTGGTGGACATCCCCAACTCGTGCGCGACCGTCTACATCCCCCGGCGGATCTTCGACTTCGACGTCGCCCCGTCGAGCGCGAAGCCGCATCAGGTGACGCAGGGCGTGCAGGTGCCCAGCGCTGCGAACTGACATATCCATGGCCATCTACGAGTACCGCTGCGACCGGCACGGTGCGTTCGAGGTGATGCGCGCGATCGGGACCGCGCCCGCCTCGAGTGCCTGCCCGGTATGCGAGCGCGCGGCACCGCGCGTCTTCTCGAAGCCGATGCTCGTACGCACGCCCCCCGGGCTGGTCGCGGCGATCGATCACGCGGAGAAGACCCGCGACGAGCCGGATCTCGTCACCTCCTTGCCGCCAGCCGACCCACGCAGGCGAACGCCCGTCCTCCCGTTGACGCCCACGCTCCGGCGCCTGCCTCGGCCGTGAGCGCTACGCCTGGCGGCGCACACGCGCCGACGGCGGACGCAGGGGGCCCAGCTCGTCGCGCAGGACCCAGAACACCAGTGCGTCGTGATCTCCGACGTTGCACCAGCCCGTCACTCCGCTCCACTCGACCAGCAGCGCCTCGCCCTGCCGGAGCACCGGGCGCCCGGTGGGAAGGACGATCTGCACCAGGCCCGCGGCGACTGCCACTAGCTCGACGCCTTCGTGCGCCTCCCCCGCGCGCACGCTCTGACCGGGCGAGAGGCATGAGAGGCGAGCTCGGAGCCCGACCCGGCGATCGTCGAGCAGGGCGATCAGCCGGGCTGTGGCGTCGTCGCGCCGGGTCCGGCGCGCCAGCCGATAGCCGAGCGCGATCTCGCCGCGGAGCAGCTCGTCGATCGTCATGTCCAGCCGTGACGTGAGCTCGAGCAGGGTCTCCAGAGCGAGCCCGCGGCGTCCCCGCTCAGCTTGCGAGATCGCGCTGGCGGAGACGCCCGCCAACTGCCCGAGCTCGCCTTGGCTTAGATGGCGCTGGATGCGGACGGCACGCAGCGCCGCTCCCAGCCGCGCGGCTGTTGGTGCGGGTACGAGCTCTGTTCCCCGACCGTCGGTCAGGACGTGGAACACGCTGCCCTGCACGCCCTGTGGGCGCCCCTCGGCCTTCGCGATCCGCAAGCGACCGGCCGTGAGGACGACGATGCACTGGGCCGCGGCGTCCACGGCTTGGCGCAATTGCGCGGAATGGCGCCCAGGGGTGAGCGACCAGTATCCGACCGACCAGAAGCCGAGCACGAGCGGACACGCACGTGTGAAGAACCGCTGCGCGATACCGTGCCCCCAGCGGTCGCTCAGCGCATCCAGCGAGTCGAACACCACGAGCGCCCGCGGCGCTCGTTGGAGGCGTTCGCGCACCGCGATCAGCAGCTCGCCGGCATTCTCGATCGCATCCGCCCCGCCCACCCGCGCATCGAGGACGTCGACGTCGGGATAGCTCGCTCGGAGCTGCTCGGGGTCGCCCTCGAGCTTCACGAACAGGACCCCGCTGAACTGGTCGCGGCCGCGCATCAGCGCGGTGAGGAACGGGGCAAGCGACGCGCCGCCCTCGTCGAGCTCCCAGACGACGTTGTCTCCCCAGAAGAGGCCGCCCAGAGCGGCGTTGAGCTCGCCCATGCCCGTCGACGCGGTGTCCTTCAACGAGCTCCCGGGGCGGTCGGTGGCGTTGCCGGCCGGCATCACCGCCCGCCGGAGCGGCGCCGGGCGCTGCGCCGGCGGGAGATCGGGGGCGGGATGTGCGGTGCGTTGCAGGGCTGCCCGCTCCTAGAACGACAGCTCGTCCTGCAGCAGCAGGAGTGCGAACACCCACGAGGTGCCGATGCCCTCCAGGATCGCGACGTAGCCGGTGACGCGGGCGATCGGACGCTCCAGTGCGAGCAGCACGAAGAACATCCCCCACAGGATCGCCCAGGCGATCCAGTCGAAGCCGAGATAGACCGTCGCGTCGTTGCCGTTGGCGTTCGAGAACGCGTAGATCCCCGCCACCACCGCCGTCATCGCCACGAACAGGCAGTACCAGCCGAACGCGTGGCCGTTTACGGGCGAGAACTGGTTGTACGCCACCCACAGGTAGGTGAACGCGAACAACAGAATGTAGGCGGCCGCGCGGATCTCGGCGTTGTCGGCGTTGGCGTTGCCGTGGATCGCGAGCGTCACGGCGGCGACGACGCCGACGAAGCCCGTGAAGACGTTGAGGATCGCGACCTCGCGATCGTTGATGAGCGTGGGGTTGCGCTCGATCCTCGCCGCGGTCTGGGTGTCCGCCACCACCGCGACGTCGCCCGCGATCGGGGCCTCGCCGCCGCCGACCGACACCGCCGCGCGCGCTATCGCGGCCGCACGCGCCTGACCCACGAGCCAGATGCCGTTGATCACGAGCACCGCCCCTACGTAGAGCAACACCATGCCGAGCAGCATTCGAGATCCTCCTTCAGTGAGTAAGCACCCACGGCGGCGACGGCTCGTGCCGATGCGGCATCGGCCGGCCGCGCCGCTCGCTGACCACGTCGGGCTCGTGAGCGCTCTTGTCCTCCTCGTTCAGCGCGCGCCGCATCGGCGCGGCGAGCAGGGCGAGGCCCGGCGGGGTGAACACCCGCCGGGCCGTCGTCCCGCAGCCGGGGCAGCTGGCCGGTGAGGCGGCCTCGGCCATCGGCCGCAGCAGCTCGAACGGCCCGCAGTCCTCGCAGGTGAAGACGTAGATCGCCATGCGGCTAGCTCGTCTTGGCCGCCGACCCGCGCGCGGTGCTCTGCGGCCCGTCGGCGTTCGGCTTCACGTCGAAGTCGAAGATCTGCGTCGGCAGGTACAGCGAGCAGCACGCGTTCGGGATGTCCACCACGCCCGAGATACGGCCCTCGATCGGCGCCGAGCCGAGCAGCAGGTACGCCTGCTCGCCGCTGTAGCCGAACTTCTTGAGGTACTCGACCGCGTTCAGGCACGCGCGGCGGTAAGCCACGCTGGCGTCGAGGTAGTAGTTCTCGCCGGACGTCTCGTGGACCGACACCCCGATGAACGTGACGAACTCGCTGTAGCGCGGCTCGACGCGGCCGGGGATCAGGACCGGGTTCGTGGTGATGCCGTACTTCGCCATCCCGCCCTTGATCAGGTCGACGCCGAAGTCGATGAAGCCGCCCATCTCGATCGCGCCGCAGAACGTGATCTCGCCGTCGCCCTGCGAGAAGTGCAGGTCGCCGCCGGAGAGCATCCCGCCCGCCACGTGGACGGGGTAGAAGACGCGGCTGCCACGCGTGAAGTTCTTGATGTCGTGGTTGCCGCCGTTCTCGCGCGCGGGCACCGTCCGTGCCCCCTCGCGGCCGACGCGCTCAAGCTCGGCGCCGGTGAGCGTGCCAGCCAGCGTGCCGTCCTCGAGCGGCGGCAGCGCGAGCGGCGGGACGCGGTCGGGATCCGTGGCGATGAGGGCCCGCTCCCGCCGGTTCCACTCCGCCAGCAGCTCGGCCGAGGGGGCGGTGCCGAACAGGCCCGGGTGCGTGATGCCGGTGTAGCGCACGCCCGGGATGTGGCGCGACGTCGCAACCTGGCCGTGGAAGTCCCAGATCGCCTTGTACGCGTCGGGGAAGTGGTCCGTCAGGAAGCCGCCCCCGTTGACCTTCGCGAACACGCCCGTGTAGCCCCACCCCTGGCCGGGCGCGTCGCCATACTCCTGCGGCGGCTGGCACGGCCCCAGGTCGAGGATGTCCACCACGAGCAGGTCGCCGGGCTCGGCGCCCTGGACCTCGATCGGCCCGCTGAGCATGTGGCAGATCGTCAGATCGACGTCGCGCACGTCGTTCGCCGAGTCGTTGTTGCCGAGCTGGGCGTCGGTCCACTCGCGGCACTCGACCCGGAACTCGCTTCCGGGCGCCACCGAGGCGGCCGGCGGGACGTCCGGATGCCAGCGGTTGTGACCGGGAACCGCCTGATCGGCCATCGACTTCGACTGGTCTACGCTGAACACCACCTCGGGCATGGCGCCTTCCTTTCGGGCTGGTCGTCTTCCGTCGTTGTACGACTCGTCTCCCCCGGCGGGCAAGTCGGAGACGGGGATTCGGGTGCGTTGTGCATCCCTCAGGAGTGCCTACGCGGCCGGTTCGGTTCATCGTGCACAAGCCGGGCGCGTCGGCGCGCGTGCCGGCTCCCACTTGTCCCCGGCGCAGCGCTAGCTTGGAGAGCGGTCGAGGTCGGCGCCGACGAGTACGCCGACGACGCCGCTAGCCGGAGGCCCCGATGGAGGCCGGTCAGGACCCGCTTGGCCCACTGACGTCGCTCATCCGGGTCGCTGTTCACAGCGACGACCCGGCGCGACTGATCGCGGAGGCGGGGCTGCTCGCCCGGCGACCGCTTGCCCTCGTCGGACCATACGGCGAGCATCTGGGTCACGTCCCGGACGGTTCGGAGGGGCGCCGGGCGCTCGCGGTGGCCCGCGCCGCCGCGCGCAATCGGCTCGTCGGCGCCACCGGCTGGCGGATCGTCCCGCTCAGACGCGCCTCGTCGTCGCTCGGCTTCCTCGCGGTCGGTGCCGAACGCGGAGACGATGCGCTCATGGAGCTGCTTCCCGAGCTGGTCGTCGAGCAGCTCCACCGGATGGCGCTCCTGCACGCGCACCGCGAGGCGTTTGTCCGCCGCCTCGTGAGCGACCCGCGCTTCGGGGTGCGGGAAGCCCGTCGTGAGGCCCGCGACCTCGGGCTGGACCTGACCGACGCCTACTGGCCCGCGATCGTGACCTGGCACGGGACCACGCCGCCTCCCCCGGTGATGGAGAGCGTCGGGCGTGACGCGCTGCGTCGCGCCAGGGGAAGCCTGGCCTCGGTCCTGCACCGTCGCCTCGCGCTGCTCTACCCGTCCCACGCCACCGACCCGGACGCCGGTCGCGCCCAGCTGTTCGGCTGGCTGGCGGAGACGGTCGCCCACGCCAGGGCGCTCGCGCCCTCGTTCCTGCCGCAGGCGATCGCCGCCGAGGCCCCCGTCGAGCTGCCGCTCGTGAGCGGCGAGTTCGCTCGGCTCGACGCGCTGCGGCGACTGGGACCGCGCGTCGAACGCGGCCGTCCGGTGGTCCCGCTGCGCGCGTATGGTCTCGAGCGCCTCTTGTGGGACAAGCTCGACGCCGCGACGGCCCGGCGCTTCGTCGACGAGCAGCTCGGACGCCTGCTCGTGTGGGATCACCAGCATCAGACCGACCTGCTGTCCGTCATGGAGGCGGCGTTCGACTACCCGCGCCACGACCAGGCCGCCAGCAGATGCTTCATGCACCGCAACACGTTCCGCCACCGCCTGCAGCAGGCCGGAGAGGTGCTGGGTGCGACGCTGGAGGACCCGAACGAACGCCTCGCCGTCCACGTCGCACTCAAGGTCCACCGGCTGTTGGGGGCGCTCGACGAGCGCGCCGCGGCAGCGCCAGCCGCGGCTGGGGACGGGCGCTGGGGGAAGCGCCGCTCCGCGGCCGTCCAGCGTGGCTGATGACGGCGCTCGCCGCCGGCCCGAGCGTGGCGCGGTTGCGCGCCGTCGCGGTCTTGGCGGGCGGCGCGACCGGCGCGCTCGCGCGGGCGGGGATGGCGCGTGCGCTGCCGCATGCGGCCGGGGCGTGGCCGTGGGCCACCTTCTCGGTCAACCTCGCCGGTGCGCTGCTGCTCGCCTGGCTCGTCACGCGGCTGGACGAGTTGGTGGCGCCGACGCGCTATTGGCGCTTCCTGCTGGGGACCGGCCTGTGCGGCGCGCTCACGACGTTCTCGACGTTTCAGGTCGAGGTGATCCGCCTCGCGCGGGACGGCCACGCGGCGACAGCCGTCGCCTATGGTGCGACGAGCCTCGCCGCGGGCATGGCCGTGGCAGTCGCCGGAACAGTGCTGGCGCGAAGGCGCCGCTACGGATGAGTGGCGCGCTGCCGTGGGTCGGCGTTGGCGTCTTCGGCGCGATTGGCAGTTGGGCGCGCTTTCGCGTCGGCGGCCTGATCACGACGCGACGGCCCATCGACTTCCCGCTCGGCACGTTCGTCGTCAACCTGACGGGCGGATTCCTGCTTGGGCTCCTCACCGGCCTGTCGGTGACGGGCGATGCGCTGCTGGTCTTCGGGACCGGCTTCCTCGGCGGCTACACGACGTTCTCGACGTGGATGGTCGAGACGCAGCGCCTCGGCGAGGACGGCGAGTGGGCGTTGATGTGGAGCTACCTGCTCGGGTCGATGCTCGCCGGCCTCGTCACCACCGGGCTTGGATGGCTGATCGGTGCGGCGATCGCATGATCGCGGACGCCTTCAAGCTCTCCGTGTACTTCGGCGACTCGCTCACCACCGGACGGCAGCTCGCGAGCGACGCGCTGATGGCCTGCGTCGCCGACCACCGTCTGACCACGGCGACGTTGCTGCGCGGCATCGAGGGGTTCGGGATCAACCGACGCATCCATGCCGAGCGCTTCCCGGACGTCTCCACGGACCTGCCCATGCTCGCCGTCGCCGTCGACACGCGCGACCGGATCCGGGCCGCGTTGGACGACGTCGATCGAGCGGTGCCGCGCGGCTTGGTGACGCTCGAGGAGGCGCGCCTCGCAACCGGGGAGGACGTCGCGGAGGCCGAGTTCCCGGACGGTCCCGGGAAGGCGGCGAAGCTGACGATCTACTGCGAGTCAGGCGCCCGGGTCGGTCGGCGGCTCGCGTACCGCGAGGCGGTCGCGCTGCTGCGCGCGTGCGGTGCGAGGGGAGCGACCGTGCTGCCGGGGGTCGACGGCGGGCTCCGGGGCATCCGCCGACGCGCGCGGCTCTTCTCGACCAATGCGAGTACGCCGATGACGATCATCTCCGTTGGTGGCCGGGACCGCCTGCGACGATCCCTGCCGCAGCTGGCAACGATCCTCCCTGAGCCGATCGTCACGCTCGAGCCGATCGCGCAGCTCAAGCACGACGGCGAGCTGCTCGAGCCGCCGCCGACCGTCGCGAACGCCGCGCTCGACGGACAGGAGGTCTGGCAGACGCTCCGCATGTACACGCGGCGCAGTGCGCAGGTGAACGGGCGTGCGCTCCACAGTGAGCTCGTGCGGTGCCTGCGCGAGGCCTGCGCGGCTGGCGCGACGACGATCCTGGGCGATTGGGGGTTCTCCCGCGACGAGCAGCCCCACGGTGACCGGCTCGGCCGCGTCACCAGCCATCGGCCGACATACACCGTCTACATCGACCGACCACAGAAGGTCGCCCAGGTCTGGCCGCTCATCGACGAGCTGACGGTCGAGCATGGGATCGTCACCTCGCTGCTCGTCCCCGGCTATCGAGAGCGGAGCGGCGACACCGTCCACGGCAGCCTCGACGTTTCTCGGCGATAGGTGTGGGTGTCACGAGCGCGAGCGAGGGGCACCTGATGCCCCAGATGCCGCCGAGGCCGGCAGAGGAGTAGAACACGGGCTGCCTCCCGCGGGGCCGCCGACCCGCGGGAGCGCGGACCGATACGTACGAGAGGAGCAAGATGTCTGACGGCGCAGCCACCGAGGGCGGTACGACGCTCGAGCAGGAGCTCGAGCGGATGCTCGAGATCGAGCGCTTCGACCCACCGGAGGCGTTCCGTGAGCAGGCCCTGCTGAGAGATCCGTCGATCTACCGGGAGGCGGCGGCCGATCCGCAGGGCTGGTGGGCCAGACAGGCGGAGGATCTGGACTGGTTCGAGCGGTGGGACACGGTGCTGGACGACTCGAACCCGCCGTTCTACAAGTGGTTCGTCGGCGGGAAGCTCAACGCGTCCTACAACTGCCTCGATCGTCACGTCGAGGCCGGGCGCGGCGACCGCGTCGCCTACCACTGGCGCGGCGAGGAGGGCGAGGAGCGCGACGTCACCTACGCCGAGCTGCACCGCGACGTGCAGCGCTTCGCCAACGCGCTGAAGGACCTCGGCATCAGAGCCGGGGATGTGGTCGGGATCTACCTGCCGATGATCCCCGAGGTCGTCGTCGCGATGCTGGCGTGCGCGCGCATCGGCGCGCCGCACAACGTCGTCTTCGGCGGCTTCTCGGCCGAGTCGGTCCGCGAGCGGATGGAGTTCTCCGAGGCGAAGGCGCTGGTCACCGTCGACGGCGCGCGGCGCAAGGGCAGAACGGCGCCGATCAAGCAGCAGGTCGACGAGCACATGGGCGAGCTGGCGACGCTCGAGCACATCGTCGTCGTGCGCCACACCGGGATCGACTGCGAGATGCGCGACGGCCGCGACGTCTTCTACGACGAGATCTGCGCGGCGGCCGATCCGGAGTGCCCGGCCGAGCCGTTGGATGCGGAGCATCCGCTGTACATCCTCTACACGTCGGGCTCGACGGCGAAGCCGAAGGGGATCCTGCACACGACGGGCGGCTACCTGACGGGCGTCGCCTCCACGCACAGATACGTGTTCGACCTCAAGCCCGAGTCGGACGTGTACTGGTGCGCGGCCGACGTCGGCTGGGTCACCGGTCACTCCTACATCGTCTACGGCCCGCTGTGCAACGGCGCGACGTCGGTGATGTGGGAGGGCGCGCCCGACTACCCCCACAAGGGCATCTGGTGGGAGATCGCCGAGCGCTACAGAGCGACGATCCTCTACGCCGCGCCGACCGCGATCCGCACGTTCATCAAGTGGGGCGCGGAGATCCCTGCCAGATACGACCTCGGCTCGCTGCGACTGCTCGGGTCGGTCGGCGAGCCGATCAACCCGAAGGCGTGGCTGTGGTACCACCAGGTGATCGGCGGGGGCCGCTGCCCGATCGTCGACACGTGGTGGCAGACGGAGACCGGGGCGATCATGATCACGCCGCTGCCGGGGATCACGGAGACGAAGCCGGGGTCGGCGACGACGCCGTTCCCGGGCGTGTTCGCCGAGGTGGTCTCCGAGAGCGACGGCGAGCCGATCGAGAACGGCCAGGGCCTGCTCGTGCTCACGCAGCCGTGGCCGTCGATGCTGCGCACCCTCTACAAGGAGGAGGACCGCTTCGTCGAGACGTACTTCTCGCGCTTCGGGCGGGAGACGTACCTGGTCGGCGACGCGGCGCGCAAGGACAAGGACGGCTACTTCTGGGTGATCGGGCGCATCGACGACGTCGTCAACGTGTCCGGCCACCGGCTCTCGACTGCGGAGGTCGAGTCGGCGATCGTCGCGCACGAGCTGGTCGCCGAGGCGGCTGTGATCGGCCAGTCCGACGAGGACACCGGCCAGGCGATCTGCGCGTTTGTGACGCTCAAGGGCGACACGGAAGGCACCGACGAGGTCGAAGGCGGCATCAGAGAAGTGGTCGCGGAGCGGATCGGCAAGTTCGCGCGCCCGAAGCGGATCATCTGGGCCGACGACCTGCCGAAGACCCGCTCGGGCAAGATCATGCGCCGGCTCCTGCGCGACATCGCCGAGGGCCGCGCGCTCGGCGACGTCACGACCCTGCGCGACCCCGACGTGATGGGGCAGCTGCAGGAGAAGATCGCCGAGGCGCAGGCGGCCGAGCAGTAGGGCACGGGCTTTTGATGCGGCCGCCGACTGCCGGCGGCCGCGTCACGGTCCGTAGAGAGGCGGGTCGAAGCGCGGGCAGAAGTCGCGGGCAGGCCTGGAGGAGGGGGCGCCCAGACGGATCCAGACGCCCGTGCCGTCCGGCAGGCGCGCGCACGGGGGCGCGGTGCCGAGCGCCTTTTCGTGTATCAGCGTCGCGAGCTGCGCGTCAGGAATCTCAGCGGAGGCCGACGCGAGCGGGACCAGGCGCGCGATGCGCAGGAACAGGATCAGGCCGTTCGCGTTGAAGTCGGCGTCCCAATCCGGCGCCGGCGAGGCTAGGAGCACGTAGCGGACGCCCGCCTCGTGCAGTTCCTGGAACAGGCCGGGGAGGTCTCCCGCGCGGCGCGGCCCGGACACCATGTAGTTGTCGGCCGAATAGAACGTGATCGTGTTCAGGGGCATGACGCCCTGTCCGCGCGGCGCGTACCAGTTCCCCGGCAGCCGCTGCGAGTGCCTGGCGCCGATCCCGAACGTGGCGCCCATCGTGCTCGCTGCAACCGCGAGCGCGAGGACGGCGATCGCGACGGTACGCCAGCCGCGAGCCAGACGCGCGATCCAGCCGGTGCCCAGGACGGCGAGGAAGACGAGCAGCGGCATCGCGTAGCGCACGTCCTTGTGCGGCATGACGGTGATCGCCACGTAGGCGAACGCGAGCCCTACGAGCAGGTCGGCCGGCAGGCTCTCCCGCACGCGCTCCCGCAGGGCGGCTGCAGCGGTCCTCACCGTGCCGATCGCGGCGAACGCGAGCAGCGGCGCGAACAGCAGCCCGTTCGCGAGCGCCCAGAAGTACCAGGTCAGATTGGCGCCGGAGAGCAGTGCGGGTCTCGCCAGCGGCGGCACGTTCGATTCGTGGCCCGCATCCTTCAGGACGGTCTGCAGCTCCGACGCGTGTCCGACGTACCAGGGCGCGGCGATCACCAGACCTGCTGCGAGGAAGATGCCGAACCCGCGCAGGCTGCGCCGCCCGCCTCTCATCAGGACGATCAGCACGAAGCCGGCCGCGTACAGCGGAAACGTGTGCTTCGTCATCAGCCCGAGCCCCGCCAGGACGCCGGCCGCGGCGGCGATCGGGAGCCGTTCGAAGCGCTCGCTCTCGAGCACCAGCCACACGGTCCCGGCCACGAGCGCCGTGAGCGGGATGTCGAGCATGAACACGTGGAACTGCTCGGCGATCAGCGGCGCGCCGAGCGCGAAGGCGACCGCCAGGCAGCCCGCGAGCTCGCCATAGGCATGTCGCGCGATCCGGTAGCAGGCCAGCGCGAGCAGCGGAACGAAGATCAGGTTCTGCGCCAGGATCGGCGCCGCCGCGGAGCGGCCGCCGACGAACATCGCCAGCGCTCCCATGAGCGACGTCAGCGGCGGGTAGACGTTGTTCACGGCGGTGTTGACCGTGAACGGCTCGGTCCAGTTCCCTTCGGCGATGAAGTCGTGGAATTCGAGCGCCGTGAGGATGTGGAAGCCGGCGTCGCCGTACGGCAGGGCGCGATTGCGCGAGAGCCACCAGCAGGTGAGCGCGACGAACAGGAGGACGAGGCCGATCGCGACACGGGCCGGCGCGCTGGGGGGCGGCCTCGGCCCCCCGGACGAAAAACGCCACTGGCTCTCGCTGCTCCGGTCGCCCCGAACGACGGGCGCCCGCCTCACCGCCCCCATGGGCTAACTCTAACCGCCCGGAAGATCGCCGCCGTTCGGTTGCGACTGGGACGTCAGCCGGCGGCGGCGTCGCGCCGGGCCTGCGTGCGGATCTCGGAGAGGATGCGCTCGAGCCGCGGCTCGGTCTCGCGGTCGACGTGCGTCATCGTCGCGGCGACGGCGGGATGGACCTCGGCGATCGCCGCGTGCAGCGCGTGGGCGACGGCGCGGTAGGAGGGGTGACCCTCGCGGCCGGAGCGCAGCTCGATCAGCTGCATCGCCGCGCGCGCGTTCATGTCGAGTACGTAGCGGATGCGGTAGCCGAGGCAGACGGCGTAGGGCGCGGCCTCGCGCAGGCCGGCGCCGGCCAGTCGCTCGTACTCCACGCGCGAGACCTCGAGCGCGCGGCGGTAGTCGTCGCCGCAGCCGGCGAGCTCGACCTCCTCGGGCACCTCGGCGCCGAGGTGCGGCGTGAGCGCCTGCCATTGGCACGTCAGCATCCGGTGGCGCTGGAGATCCCGGAACGCGCCGTAGTCGGAGACGATCTCGAAGCGGTAGCGGAGCGCCTCGAAGCCGCGCCCCGGCCGGTGGCGGCGGTTCTCGCGCGCGCCGACAAGGTCGCGCAGCAGCTCCGTCCGTCGCGCGCCGTCGAGCCCCGCGACGACCTCGCGCGCGCGCCCCTCCGGCACGCCGCTCGCCTCGAACAGCAGCGCGGCGAGCAGGTCGTCCTCCTCGCCGTCGTGGCGCAGCAGCGTCACCGATGGACCGTCGGCGGCCGCCTCCGCGTCCTCCGAGAGGCCCAGTCGCGCCGCCCACGCCGCGCCCGCCTGCGCCCGCGAGCGCAGGTGGTCGACCCACGCGCCGCCGCGGTCGGGGCGCTCGACGCGCGTCACGAACGACGGGATCGTCGACTGCACCGCGCGCAGGATCAGCGCGCCGCAGCGCTGCGCCTCCGGCAGCGGGTGTGCGAGCAGGTGCAGGATCAGCTGCTCGTAGGTCTGACCGGTCGCGAAGATCCCCATGTGCGAGAGCGACGCGGCCGGCAGCAGCCCGCGCAGCAGGTCGAGCGCCTTCGCCTTCACCGCGCGGGCGTGCGCGGTCTCATTCTCGCCCTCGCGTCGCGGGAACTGCTCGGCGGCCCAGGCGGACACGCGCGGCAGCAGCGCGGCGTAGGTGTCGAACAGCGCGTCCATCGCGCGCTCGTACTCGGGGCCCAGCGCATCGTCGCGGTAGTAGCGGTAGCCGCCGCCTGGCATCTCCGCGTCGTAGGCGATGTAGCGCGTCGACTGCTCCAGGTACGCGCCGAGCCGCGGCCGCTGCAGCAGCTTCGTCAGCACGTTCGAGACCCACTCGCAGGCGACGTGCGCGCCGCCGAGCTGTGCGACCGAGTCGTCGCCGTAGCCGAGGAAGATTCTCTCGTACAGCTGTGCGGCGCGCTCGCCCTCGCCGCTGGTATCCCATCCCGCCGGCAAGTCCGGCAGCGAGTCGGCGAACTCGTCGAGGAACAGCCGCCGGAGCGTTCCCGGGTAGCGCGAGTAGCGCGCGAACAGCGCGCCCTTCACCGTCTCCGGCAGGTTCAGCAGCGCGAAGACGGGCGCGTCGAGATCGCTGACATGGGGCGCCAGTCGCGCGCGCTCGGCCTCGGTGAACGTCTCGCTCGGGTACTTCACGGGGCCGGACAGGCTAGCGCCGGCTCCGGCGTCCGACGAATGGACCTGCGCGCGGCGGGTACCCGGGGCCCATGGCCGACGACGACGACGATCTGCACCGCACCGGAGCGCAGCCCTCCGGCGACGCGCCCGCACGGCGCCGAATGGACTACCGCCCGACCGGAACCGACGCGCGCACCGGCTTCTTTCCGACGCTGAAGCGCACCGTGCTCGAGTTCCGCGAGGACAACATGATGGACTGGGCGGCCGCGCTGACCTACTACGGCCTGCTGGCCCTGTTTCCGGCGCTGATCGCGCTCGTCTCGCTCATCGGCGTCTTCGGCGACCCGGTCACGACGACGAGAAAGCTCACCGACATCGTGACCTCGATCGGGCCGAGCACCGCGGCAGAGACGTTCTCGGACCCGATCAGATCGATCACCTCGAATCGCGGCGCGGCCGGCCTGCTCTTCTTCGTCGGCCTCGGCGTGGCGCTGTGGTCCGCGTCCGGCTACGTCGGCGCGTTCATGCGCGCGTCGAACATCGTCTACGAGACGCCGGAGGGCCGGCCGTTCTGGAAGCTGCGTCCGCTGCAGATCCTCGTCACGCTCGTGATGGTCGTGCTGCTGGCGCTGCTCGCGCTCTCGCTCGTGCTGACCGGTCCGGTCGTCGACCAGGTCGCCGGCCCGCTCGGCGTCAGCGACGCCGCCACGACCGCATGGGACATCGCGAAGTGGCCGGTGATGCTCGCGGTCGTGATCCTGATGATCGCGGTCCTCTTCCACGCCTCCCCGAACGTGCAGCTGCCCGGCTTCAAGTGGGTCACGCCCGGTGCGGTCGTCGCCGTCGTGATCTGGCTGGTCGCCTCCGCGCTGTTCGCGTTCTACGTCGCCAACTTCGGCTCCTACGACAAGACGTACGGCACGCTCGGCGGCGTCGTCGTGCTGCTGATCTGGCTGTGGATCACGAACCTGGCGCTGCTGCTCGGCCTCGAGATGAACGCCGAGCGCGAGCGCAACCGCGAGCTCGAGGCGGGCGTCCCCGGGGCCGAACGCGAGCTCCAGCTCGACGCGCGCGACGAGCCGAGCCGCAAGCGCACCACGTAGCGTCGTCCGCAGGCGATCCGCTCGCGGTCGCCGGAGGGCGAAACCTTACGTCGAGACGGGCGGCAGCTTCCAGGCCGGGACGACCGAGTCCGCGACGGGGACGTCGCCGCCCGTCCCGTCGCCGGCGATCGGCCCCAGCTCCGGGCCGGGCAGCCGCCACTCGGCGCGCCCGCCCATCAGCGCCTCGATCTCCGCGCGGCGCGCGGGCGACGGGACCGCCCAGCCCGGCTCGTAGCCGAAGATCTCGTGCAGCGGCGCGCTGCTGAAGCGCCCGGAGATCACCTCCAGCCGGCCGGGGTCGACGAGCGCCGGATGCATCGCGCCGCACGTGCGCGAGAGCGCGAGCAGCTCGCCGCGCAGCGCTCTCACGTAGTTCGCATGGCGGACCGACTTGAGCGCCGGGTCGAGCCCGCGGGAGAGCCACGGCGACTGCGTCGCGACGCCGGTCGGGCAGCGGCCGGTGTGGCAGCGCTGCGCCTGGATGCAGCCGATCGCCATCATCGCCTCGCGCCCGACGTTCACCATGTCGGCGCCGAGCGCGAGCGCGAACAGCGCCGCGTCGGGGAAGCCGAGCTTGCCGCTGCCGACGAACACGACGTCCTCCGCGATCCCTGCGCGCGCGAACGCCGAATAGGCGCGCGCGAAGCCGAGCTTGAACGGCAGCGCGACGTGGTCGGTGAAGGCGAGCGGCGCGGCGCCCGTGCCGCCCTCGCCGCCGTCGATCAGCACGTAGTCGACGCCGCGCCCGCGATCGCGCGCCATCGACCCGGCCAGCTCGTCCCAGAACGCCTCCTCCCCGACGGCCGACTTGATCCCGACCGGCAGCCCCGTCGCCTGCGCGAGGGTCTCCACGAAGTCGAGCAGCTCGTCCGTGTTGCAGAACGCCGAGTGGCCGGGCGGGCTCACGCAGTCGTGGCCCGGCTCGACGCCGCGGATCGCCGCGATCTCGGGCGTCACCTTCGCGCCCGGGAGCATCCCGCCGAGGCCCGGCTTCGCGCCCTGCGAGAGCTTGATCTCGAGCGCGCGCACCGGCGCTCCGGCGATCGTCTCCTGCAAGTGCGCCAGCGAGAAGCGTCCGCGCTCGTCGCGGCATCCGAAGTAGCCGGTGCCGATCTGGAAGACGAGCTCGCCGCCGTGGCGGTGGTGTGGCGCGAGCCCGCCCTCGCCGGTGCTCTGCATGCAGCCGGCGATGCGGCAGCCCTCGTTGAGCGCCTGCACGGCCGGGCCCGACAGCGCGCCGAAGCTCATGCCCGAGACGTTCACGAGCGAGCGCGGGCGGAACGCGTGCCGGCGCCCGCGCGCGCCGCCCATCACCTTGCCCGCGGGGATCTCGTAATCCGGGTAGCCGCCCGGCATGCCGTCCGACGGCGGCGGGACGGGGAACGGCGCATGTGTGATCGCCAGCATCGTCTCGACCGACTCCATCTCGTTGTCGGAGCCGAAGCCGAACGTGTTCACCTCGCGCTTGGCGGACGCGTAGACCCAGCGGCGCTGGTCGCGGCTGAACGGCCGCTCCTCGTCGTTGCTGGTGACGATGTACTGGCGCAGCTCGGGCCCGAACGTCTCCAGCAGGTAGCGGAAGTGCCCGACGATCGGAAAGTTGCGCAGGATCGCGTGGCGGCGCTGCAGCAGGTCGTACGTCGTGACGCCGGCGAGGCCCACGCCGAGAGCGGTCAGCGCGTGTCGGCGGGGACGGCCCATCGGCGGGATCGTAGCGGCGTAAACCTTCTCGTCGCGGCCGTGTCAGTGGGCGTGCGCGCGCTTCTCGACTGTGCTTGGCGATTCAGGCGGTGGGTAGCCGATGAGGGCCAACGCAAGCGACGAGAGGAGGAGGACGATGGTCGACGCGAGTGCGACCACCGACCGCGCCAAGGAGCAGGTTCAGCAGCAGGCGCAGGTCGCTCAGGAGAAGATGCAGGAGACGGCGGACACGATGCGCTCCCGCGTCCGCGAGCAGGTTGACCAGCGCTCCACGCAGGCGGGCGGGCAGGTCCGCTCGACGGCGCAGGCGCTGCGCTCGACGTCGCAGAGACTGCGCGAGGACGGCCAGGACGGGCCGGCGCGTGCGGCCGAGCGCGCGGCCGACCAGGCGGAGAGAGTCGGCAGCTGGTTGGAGCAGTCGGACGCCGACCGAATCCTGCGCGACGTCGAGGACTTCGGGCGCCGCCAGCCGATGGCGGTCGCCGCGATCGGGCTCGCGCTCGGGTTCGCCGCGTCGCGCTTCCTGAAGGCATCCAGCCGGACGCGCTACACGCAGGGCAGCTACGGCACGACGAGCGGCGGCTGGGAGCGGCCGACCGGCATCGAGACGCACGCCGGCGGTCCGGCCGTGCCGAGCCACGCCGGCGAGCGGATCCCCGCCGCGACGAACGGGCTCTCGTGAGGAGGCGCGCATCATGAGCGCACACGGGACCACCCCGAACGGAAGCGATCTGCGCGACGAGTCGATCGCCGAGCTCGTCAAGCGGCTCGCCGAGCAGACGAACACGCTCGTCAAGCAGGAGATCGAGCTCGCGAAGGCGGAGCTCACGCAGAAGGGCAAGATCGCCGGAGCGGGCGCGGGCATGCTCGGCGCGGCTGCGCTCGTCGGGCTGCTTGCGGCGGGCGCGCTGACGGCGTGCCTGATCGCGCTGCTGCAGACGGCGATCGACCACACCTGGCTCGCGGCGCTGATCGTCGCGCTCGTCTACGCGGCGATTGCGATCCCGCTCGCGCTGCGCGGGCGCGACCGCATCCGCGAGGCCACCCCGCCCGCACCTGAGAAGACCATCGAGAGCGTGAAGGAGGATGCCGAATGGGCCAAGACCCGGACGCGATCCGCCATGAGGTAGAGCAGACCCGTGAGCAGATGGGCGAGACGATCGACGCGCTCGGCTACAAGGCCGACGTGAAGGGCCGCGCGAAGGAGCGCGTCGGCGACACCGTCGACAGCATGAAGGAGCGGATGGGCATGGCCACGAGCAAGGCGCCGGATGCGGAGCAGGTCAAGCAGGGGGCACGTCGCGCGGCCGGCGTCGCGCAGGAGAACCCGCTCGGGCTCGCGGTCGGCGCGATGGCGGCAGGCTTCATCGCCGGCATGCTGATCCCGTCCTCGCGCGTGGAGGACGAGAAGCTCGGCCCGATGGCCGACCAGGTCAAGCAGCAGGCGAAGGAGACCGGCCAGGAGGCCCTGGAGCACGGCAAGCAGGTCGCGCAGAGCGCCGCCCAGAGCGCTGCCGAGACCGTTCGCGAGGAGGGCCGGGAGCACGGCGAGCAGCTCGCCGAGAGCGCGCGCGAGAGTGCGCAGACCGCCCAGGAGAACGCCGGGTCGGTCAGCCGCTAGCGTTGAGATCGCCGCCGGCCGAGACCCCGCCGGCGGCGTCGCCTATCCGGACGCCAGACGCTCCGGGGCGCCGGCCTCGACCAGCGCTCGGGGGATGACGATCGTCCCGTCGTCCTGCTGGCCGTTCTCCAGCAGCGCGATCAGCGTGCGGCCGACGGCGACCGCCGTGCCGTTGAGCGTGTGCAGCGTCTCGGGCTTCTTCGCATCCTTGGGGCGGTAGCGGATCTCCAGCCGCCGCGCCTGGAAGTCGGTCGTGTTCGAGCACGAGGTCAGCTCGCGGTAGCGGCCCTGCCCGGGCAGCCACGCCTCGCAGTCGTACTTCTTCGCCGCGGGGGCGCCGAGGTCGTTCACCGCGATGTTGACGACGCGGTAGGGGATCTCGAGCGCCTGCAGGATCGACTCCTCGATCGCGAGGATCCGCTCGTGCTCCTGCACCGACTGATCCGGCGTCACGAAGCTGAACATCTCGACCTTGTCGAACTGGTGCACGCGGAAGATCCCGCGCGTGTCTCTGCCGGCGGCGCCCGCCTCGCGGCGGAAGCACGGTGAGAAGCCGGCGTAGCGGCGCGGCAGCTGGTCGGCCTCGAGGATCTCGCCGGCGTGCAGCGAGGCGAGCGCGACCTCGGAGGTCCCGACGAGGTAGAGGTCGTCCTCCGCCACGCGGTAGATCTGCTGCTCGGTGTCGGGCAGCATGCCCGTCCCGAACAGCGCCTGCTCGCGCACGAGCACCGGCGGGATCACCGGCTCGAAGCCCTCCCGCGCGAGGCGCTCCAGCGCGAAGCGCACGAGCGCGAGCTCCAGCAGCACCAGATCGCCCTTCAGGTACGCGAAGCGGCTGCCGGACAGGCGCGCGCCGCGCTCCATGTCGATCCGCTCGCCGGCCAGCTCGAGGTGGTCCTTGCCGGTCCTGCCGGCCTCGCCCCACTCGCGCAGCACGGTGTCCTCGGGCGCGGCGTCCTCGGCCGGGAGGTTGGGCAGCTTGGCCAGCAGCGCCTCGCGCTCGGCTGCGACATGCGCCTGCGCGTCCGACAGCGCGCGGCCGCGCTCGGACAGCGCCTTCAGCTGCGCGCGCTGCTCGTCGGTCGGGGCGCCGCGCAGTGCGCGCGTCGCCTCGTTCTGCTCGGCCTGCAGCGTCTCCAGCTGCGTCGTCAGCTCGCGCCAGCGCTCGTCAGCCGCGAGCAGCGCGTCGATCGTGCCCGGATCGACGTCGCCGCGGCGCGCCAGGGCGGCGCGCACGGCGTCGGGATCGCGACGGATCAGTCTGAGGTCGAGCACCGAGCGGCGGGCGGGCGCTCTTCCGCGTCAGTCCCCGCCGCTGGGGGCCGTCGGCGAGGTGGTCGTCAGCTGTCTGCCGCCCGGCTGCGTGCTGCCGGTGCATCTGAAGCCGTTCGCCGCGCTGCCGCTGCCGTCCGGCCGCGGACCCTTCGCATCCTTGCCGGCGTAGCGTGCGACGAAGTCGGCGACCTGCTGCGCCTGCTGGCCGACCACGATGTTCTGCGGCATGATCGCGCCGGAGAAGCCGCCGTTCTCGATCGCGTAGAGCACGCGCTCGATGCACTCGCGGCGGGTGTTGAAGTTCGGGCCGTCGGTGCGCTCGCGCGTGCGGACGTTGCTCGACCCGCCTTGCGTGGCGGCGGCGGCGAAGGTGTGGCAGCCGGCACAGCGCTGTGCGAACAGGTCGGCGCCGGCGCGCTGCGGGCTCGTCGAGGCGACCTCGACCGACTGCTCGCCGCAGGCGGCGAGCGCAAGTGCGAGAACGATCGCGAGCAGGGGGAGGAGGAACGACGTCTTGGGGCGGAGCATGCGGCCGCGCATCATACGGAAGCGACCCTCTGTCGTGCGTTGAACGGCTGCGTGCACGTGCAGGACACCGCCGCTGGGTGGCGAAACGTCGAGCAGTCCCGACGTCGGCGGAGACGATCTTCAATGCGATCGTCCTCACGGCGGCAACCAGAGCGTCGGCGTCGGGACGGTCCTTGTCGGACCCCCCCGCGGCCGCGCCGGTCCCCCTCCCGGCGCGGCCGCGCGCTGCCCCTGCGTACTGCTAGAACGAGCGACGCATGTCGCACCCGCCCGATCCCGACCGCTATCGCACGGTCTTCGGCCACTTCGCGACCGGCGTGGCGGTCATCACGGTCGCCGGGCCGGCGGGCGAGGGCGGCCTGACGGCGAACGCGGTCTGCTCGGTCTCGCTCGACCCGCTGCTGGCGCTCGTGTGCTTCGAGCAGTCGGCGCGCACGCTGCCGCTCGTGCGCGAGGCCGGCCGCTTCGCGGTCAACGTGCTGCGGGTCGGGAGCGAGGACATCGCGCGCGTGTTCGCTTCGAAGGTGCCTGAGGCGGAGAAGGTGCGGAGCGCGCCGCATCGGCTCCAGGCGGGCATGCCGATCCTCGACGCAGCGCTCGCCTGGATCGTCTGCGACGTGCGCGAGCTGATCCCGGCGGGCGATCACGAGATCGCGATCGGCGAGGTCGTCGCAATGGACGTGGCCGACGGCGAGCCGCTGCTGTGGTACCGCGGCGGCTACCGATCGCTTTCCTGACCAACCCGGCACGACGGCGTCGGCGGGCGGTAAGATGGGCGCCTCGGGGGAACGAGGTTTCAGGGGGTTCGCATGGCCTTGCTGTCCAGGCGCCGCCAGCAGCAACAGCAGCAGGTGGGGTCACTGCGCGTCGTCGCCCAGCCCGGCGTGAGGCTGGTGCTCCACGTCGGCTGCGGCATGCCCGACGAGCAGGGCCTGCACGAGCGCTTCCTCGGTCCCGAGTGGCAGGAGGTGCGCCTCGACGTCGACCCGAGCGTGGAGCCCGACGTCGTCGCGAGCATCACCGACATGTCGCCGGTGCCGGACGAGAGCGTCGACGCGGTCTACTCCCACCACAACATCGAGCACGTCTTCTCGCATGAGGTGCCGGTCGCGATGCAGGAGTTCTTCCGCGTCCTGAAGCCGGGGGGCGAGGTCCTGATCGGCACCCCCGACCTGCAGAACGTCGCGAGAACGATCGCATCGGGGCGCCTGGAGGACACCCTGTACAGGTCCGGCTCGGGTCCGATCTCGGCGCTCGACGTCGTCTACGGGCTGCGCAGCGACGTCGCGAGCGGGCGCGAGTACATGGCGCATCGCACCGGCTTCACACGCGGGACGCTGGCCCGCAAGCTGGGCGCGGCCGGCTTCGTCGACATCCAGGTCACGAGAGCCGTGCCGTTCGCGCTGTGGGCCAGCGGCAGGCGTCCAGCCGCCTGAGCGGCGCTCGCGGGCCGGTATCATCGGGGCCGCTTCGGCGTCGACTCGGGGGAGCAGCGACGATGCTTGGAACACGCAGAAGGCGCGAGGGGCGGGCGATGCCCGACCTGTTCGCCCGCGACGGGCGCAGGCTGGTCCTGCACGTCGGCTGCGGGCCGCCCGATGAGAGCAACTTGCACGACCGCTTCCGCACTCCCGAGTGGCGGGAGCTGCGGCTCGACATCGATCCGCGCATGAGGCCCCACATCGTCGACGACATCACCGACATGAGGAACGTCCCCTCTGAGTCGGTCGACGCGGTCTGGTCATCCCACAACGTCGAGCACGTCTACGCGTACCTCGTCTCGCAGATGTTCGCCGAGTTCCTGCGCGTGCTGCGGCCGGGCGGGGAGCTGCTCGTCACGACGCCCGACCTCCAGCGCGCCGCCGAGCGCATAGCGACGGGGCGGCTCGAGGATCCCATCTACGACTCCGACGCCGGTCCGATCACGCCGCTCGACATGGTCTACGGCCACGGCCGGGAAATCTCCAGAGGCTTCGAGGAGATGGCCCACCGCACCGGCTACACGGCGCGCACGCTCACGCGCAAGCTGACCGAGGCCGGCTTCGCCGAGGTCAACGTGCGGCGCGAACGGGGCGACTTCGCGCTGTGGGCCGACGCCCGCCGGCCGGCGTGAGGTCAGAGGCATGCCGCGGTTGGCGAGACGCCGAAGGGGGCCGGCCCAGCTGGACGCGCCGGCCGGCAAGAGGCTGGTCCTGCACGTCGGCTGCGGGCCGCGCGACCACTACACGCTGCACGAGAGCTTCCGCAGGCCGGAGTGGCACGAGGTGCGCCTCGACGTCGATCCCGGCGTCAAGCCGGACATCGTCGCGAGCATCACCGACATGGCGCCGGTGCCGACCGACGCGGTGGACGCCGTCTTCTCGCATCACAACATCGAGCACGTCTTCGCGCATGAGGTGCCGGTCGCGCTGGCCGAGTTCCTGCGCGTGCTGCGCCCCGGCGGCGAGGTGCTGATCGCGACGCCCGACCTGCAGAGCGTCGCGCGCGTGATCGCGAGCGGGCGCCTGGAGGAGACCCTCTACAGAGCGGAGGTCGGCGAGGTCGCGCCGCTCGACATCGTCTACGGCCTGCGCTGCGACATCGAGAGAGGCCGCGAGTACATGGCGCACCGCACCGGCTACACCGCGAGAACGCTCGGGCTCAGGTTGCACCAGGCCGGCTTCGCAGGGGTGCAGATCGCGGTCGAAGGTTGGGCGCTGTGGGCGAGAGCGCGCAAGCCGGCCAGAGCCGCCTGAACACCGCCGTTTCCTCAAGCGCCACTGCACTCGTGCCGATAGTGGCAAGCATGAGCGGTACCCCGCCCACCGACCTTCGCCGGCTCGGCGAACAGTTGCAACGCCGCAGCGAGGAGGTCGTCGCCGACATGGTGCGCCGCTCGCGCGAGTCGGGGCGCACGCTCGACACGATCGTCGAGGAGAGCTTCGAGCGCGTCGGAGCGGTCTCGACCGTCGCCGTCGCCCGCTGGATGGCCGGTGAGGGTGCGGACGTCGCGCGCGACCTCGGCCAGGAGTCCTGGAGCATCTTCGGCCAGCTCGCGGCGCAGCGCGCCGCGCCGCTCAACGAGGTCACCAAGCGCTGCCTGCGCTGGCGCGACGCCGCGACGCACATCGCGACCACCTGCGCAGAGGAGCTCGGCGTGCCCCCGGAGACCCTCGCCGACGCCTGCCAGATGCTTCAGCGCAGTCTCGACGTGACGCTCGTGCGCATGTGCGAGTCGTTCGAGGCCGAGCGGCAACGGGCCCACGAGGAGCTCTCGCGCCGGCAGGAGGAGCTCGCGTTCCTGGCGACGCACGACAGCCTCACCGGGCTGCCGAACCGCACGCTGATCCGCGACCGCATCGAGCAGATGCTGGTGCGCGCGCACGTCAGCAACTCCCCGGTCGCCGCGCTCTTCATCGACATCGACAACTTCAAGTCGATCAACGACTCGCTCGGGCACGGCATCGGCGACCAGCTGCTGTGCGCGGTCGCCGCGCGGCTCGACGGCGTCGTGCGCGGCACCGACACGCTCGGGCGGCTCGGCGGCGACGAGTTCGTCGTCGTCGCCGAGGGCATCTCGCTCGGCGGCGGCCCGGAGCTGATCGCGGAGCGCCTGCTCGAGGCGTTGACGGCGCCGTTCAAGCTCGACGGCGCCGAGACGCCCGTGTTCGTGAAGGCCAGCATCGGCGTGGCGACCGGCCATCGCACCTCGGCCGACGAGCTGCTGCGCGACGCCGACATCGCGATGTACCACGCCAAGTGGGACGGCAAGAACCGCTACGCCGTGTTCGAAGCCGGGATGGAGGACGCCGTCCAGCTGCGGATGGAGCTGGAGATGGATCTTCAGCGCGCGGTCCAGAACGAGGAGTTCTTCCTCGTCTACCAGCCGACGTTCGACCTCGTGGCGATGGAGCCGACCGGAGTCGAGTGCCTGCTGCGCTGGCGCAGCCCGACGCGCGGCGTCGTGCAGCCCGATGACTTCATCCCGCTGCTGGAGGAGTCCGGCAGCATCGCGGGCGTCGGCGCGTGGGTGCTCGCCGAGGCGTGCAAGCAGGGCGCGGCATGGCACGCCGATGGGCATCGGATCGGCATCGCGGTCAACGTCTCGGCGCGTCAGCTGGACGACGATGCACTGCTCGCCCACGTCGAGGAGGCGCTCACCTCCAGCGGACTCGATCCGACGGCGCTGACGATCGAGATCACCGAGACGACGCTGATGCGCAACGCCGAGGAGACGGCGCGGCGGCTGCAGGCGATCAAGCAGCTCGGGGTGCGCGTGGCGATCGACGACTTCGGCACCGGCTACTCCTCGCTCGCCCACTTGCAGCGCTTCCCCGTCGACGCGCTCAAGATCGACCGCTCGTTCATCTCGCGGCTCGGCGACGGCGGCGAGAACGGCGTATTCCTGCGCAGCCTCGTGCAGCTCGGCAAGGCGCTCCAGATCGAGACGCTCGCGGAGGGAATCGAGCGCGCCGACGAGCTGTCGTTGATCCGCGACGAGCATTGCGACAGTGGCCAGGGCTTCCTGTTCGCACGTCCGCTCGAGGCCGGCGCCGTCCCGGCGTTCCTGAGCGAGTGGGATCAGAACGCGCCGGAGGTCGTCGCCGCGCGCAGCGCGAGCGCGACGATGACGAAGCAGGCGACGGTCATCACGCCCATCTCGCGGCGGACGATCGACAGCACGACGACCCGCTGCTCCTCGCCCGGCAGCTCGCCGACGTCCGCAGCCGAGTCGTAGCCGCGCCCGGCGAGGATCGCGTCGGCCGAGCCGATCCGCAGCTGCTCGGCCACGAACGAGACGAGGAGCGGCAGCGCTCCGTAGAGGATGTGCAGGTCGTCGCCGGGCTCGTGGCCGAGCGCCAGCAGCAGCCCGCCGAGCACGACCTGGACGACGATCGCGCCCTGCCCGGCGCGCAGCAGCTGCCAGAAGCGCGTGCTCGGCTCGACGCGGTACCAGCACCACGCGCCGAGCAGTCCCGCGGCGAGGTTGAAGACGAGCAGCGCGACGCCGACGATGACGTGGACGGTGACCATCGCGCGCGCACGCTAGCCGACGGGGCTTCGGAGGGCGCCTCCGAGGACCCGAAAGTCGAGTGGCCATGCGCGTTTTCGCACGATCAGATCGAGCGTTTTCGCACTAAGTAACACGTTGTTACAAACTGCCCGCGGTCAGTGCTATAACCGTCAACGCTTTGCTGACCAGCTACGGACCCGCGATCGTCTTTCTCGCGATCGGCATCATCGTCGCCACGGCCTTTGGCATGGCTCCGCGGTTGCTTGGCCCCAAGCGCTCGGCGGCCTCCCGTCAATCGCAGCTCACCCCGTACGAGTGCGGCCTCCCCAGCGAGGTGACACGGAACTTCCGCTTCGGGATCAGCTTCTACCTGATCGCGATGCTGTTCATCCTGTTCGACATCGAGGTGATCTTCCTCTACCCGATCGCCGTCGAGCTGCGCGCGTTCGGGACCTTCGCGCTGGTCGAGACCGCTGTCTTCGTCACGCTGCTGATGGTCGGCTTCGCCTACGTGTGGCGGCGGGGGGCGTTGGAATGGAAGTGACGCGCACCCCGCTGAACGGCACGGCCGCGGCGAACGATCCGAGCGACTTCCGCATCCGCCAGCTGCGCGCGCGCGACATGCTGCGCGGCGACATCCCCGACGAAGAGCTCGAGCAGTACGTCGAGGAGCGCGTCCTCACCACCACGCTCGACAAGGCGGTCGCGTGGGCGCGCGGCAACTCGCTCTTCCCCGCCACGTTCGGGCTCGCCTGCTGCGCGATCGAGATGATGTCGCTGCCGGGCGCCCGCCTCGACATCGCGCGCTTCGGCTTCGAGGCCTTCCGCGCCTCCCCGCGCCAGGCCGACCTGCTGATCCTGTCGGGCCGCGTGTCGATCAAGATGGCGCCGGTCGTGCGGCGCATCTACGACCAGATGCTCGAGCCGCGATGGGCGATCGCGATGGGCGCCTGCTGCTCTTCGATGGGCGTCTTCAACAACTACGCGATCGTGCCGGCCGACAAGTTCATGCCGATCGACGTGCACGTGCCCGGCTGCCCGCCGCGGCCGGAGGCGCTGATGCACGGGATCCTCAAGCTGCGCGACAGAATCCAGGGCAACGCGCCCGCGGGCTGGCGCGAGCGCTACGGCGCGCACGGCACCGAGGAGGTCCTGGGAGACGCCGACCGTCCGGGCGTGAACGCGGTCAACGTCTTCCAGAGCGGAGAGACCCAACGTGCCTGACGCGACCGGTCTCGAGCTGATCGCTCAGGACCTGCGCGCCGCCGACTCCGACGCCGTCCTGGGAACGAGCTTCTTCCGCGAGGAGGCGACGGTCGAGGTCGCGCCGGCGTTCCTGCGCACCGCCGCCGAGCTGCTCGTCAAGAAGGGCTACGCGTTCATGGCGTCGTGCCACGGCGTGGACTACTACCCCGACGAGCCGCGCCTCGGCGTCCACTACCAGCTGCTCGACATGCCGAACGTCGATCGCATCTGCCTGAAGACGCGCGTGTCGACCGAGGACCCGAGGGTGCCGTCGCTGTGCGGCCTGTGGCCGGGCGCGAACCACCCCGAGCGCGAGGTCTTCGACATGTTCGGCGTCGTCTTCGACGACCACCCGGACCTGCGCCGCATCCTCATGCCCGAGGACTACGAGGGCTTCCCGCAACGACGCGACTTCCCGATCGGCGGCGAGCCGGTGCTGTTCACCTACAACGAGGACAAGGTCCCGGGGTGGACGCAGTGAGCACGCCCGCCGGTCTCTCCGACTACCGCAAGCAGGAGGAGTCGGTCACGCTCACGGGCGAGGCGATCTCCGAGGAGCTGATGACGATCAACATGGGGCCGCACCACCCCTCGACGCACGGGGTGCTGCGCCTGATCGTCACGCTGGAGGGCGAGACCGTCCGCGACATCAAGCCGGTGATCGGCTACGTCCACACCGGCATCGAGAAGACCGCCGAGGACAAGGCCTACTGGAAGGCGATCCCGGTCGTCGAGCGGATGGACTACCTGTCCTACTACTTCAACGCGATGGCCTACTGCGGCGCCGTCGAGAAGCTGCTGGAGGTTGAGGTGCCCGCGCGCGCGCAGTACCTGCGCGTGATCCACCTGGAGCTCAACCGCATCATGTCCCACCTCGTGTGGCTGGGGACGAGCTGCATCGACCTCGGCGCGATCTCCGTCTGGTGGTACTGCTTCCGCGAGCGCGAGGCGGTGCTCGACCTGTTCGAGATGTCCTCCGGCCAGCGCATGCACACGCGCTACTTCCAGGTCGGCGGCGTGATCGAGGACATCCCGCGCGGCTGGGTCGAGCGGGTGCGCAGATTCACGAAGACGATGCGCACGCGCGCCGACCAGTACGCGGCGCTGCTCGACAGAAACGAGATCGTGCTGCAGCGCCTGCGCCACACCGGCATCGTCGACGAGCAGACGCTGCTCGGCCTTGGCGTCACCGGCCCGCTGCTGCGCGCCGCCGGCAACCCGTGGGACCTGCGCAAGGCCGCGCCGTACTCCTCCTACGACCACTTCGACTTCAAGATCCCGGTCGGCACGATCGGCGACAACTACGACCGCTACCGCGTCCGCCACGCCGAGATCTACGAGTCCTGCGACATCATCGACCAGGCTTTGGACGGGCTGCCCGAGGGGCCGTTCATCACGACCGACCGCAAGGTCGCGCTGCCGCCGCGCCACGAGCTGGCGACCTCGATGGAGGCGCTGATCCACCACTTCAAGCTCGTGACCGAGGGCTTCCGCGTCCCGCCGGGCGAGGTCTACAACGCGATCGAGTCGCCGCGCGGCGAGCTCGGCTGCTACGTGCGCAGCGACGGCTCCTCGAAGCCCGCGCGCGTGCACATGCGCGACCCCTCGTTCGTGAACCTGCAGGCGACCGCGCCCGCCACGCGCAACTCCTACATCGCCGACCTCGTCGCGACGCTGGCGATGCTGGACCCCGTGCTGGGCGGGGTGGACCGATGAGCGCGCAGGACGTCGCCCGCTACGACCACGGCTCGCGCATCCCCGGTTGGGACGACGCGGTCGACCTGTCGAAGGACGCGGCGTCGATCCCGGACCCGGCGCTGACGCCCGTGCCGGCGGAGCTGCGGCAGAAGATCGAGGACGCGATGGCGCGCTACCCGGACTTCCGCTCGGCGGCGATCCCCGCGCTGCACGCCGCGCAGGACTTGCATGGCTGGTGCTCGCCCGAGGCGATCGAGCAGGTCGCGTGCGTGATGCGGCTGACGCCCGCGTACCTGACGGCCGTCGTCGGCTTCTACGACATGTTCGAGACGCAGCCTGTGGGCAGAAACACGGTGTACGTCTGCACGAACATCTCGTGCTCGCTGCGCGGTGCGGATCGCCTGTACGAGGCGATGCAGCAGGCCGCCGGCGACGACGCCGACTGCAACGTGCGCGCGTTCGAGTGCCTCGGCGCCTGCGACATCGCGCCGATGGCGTCGGTCAATGGGGCCTACGTCGGGCCGCTGGAGCTGCGTGACGCGGAGACGATCGTTGCGCAGCTGCGCGCGGGCGAGGATGTCCTGCCTGACAAGCAGCTGCTGCGCCGCAAGGTCGCGGACCCGCGTGCGGTGAGCGGCTCGGCCGATGCCGCCCCCAGGCTGTTCGAGGACGAGAGATGACCGAGCTGCTGCTGTTCAGAGACATCGACGAGCCCGGGCTCGCCTCGATCGAGGTCTACAAGCGCCGCGGCGGCTACCAGTCGCTGGAGCGCGCGCTGAGAATGCCGCGCGAGGAGGTCCTGCAGAACCTGCTCGACTCGGGCCTGCGCGGCCGCGGCGGGGCGGGCTTCGCGATGGGCAAGAAGGCGTCGTTCCTGCCGAAGGGCACGATGGACAAGTACCTCGTCTGCAACGCCGACGAGTCCGAGCCCGGCACCTTCAAGGACCGCGAGCTGATGCAGAAGTCCCCGCACATGCTCGTGGAGGGGATGATCATCGCCGCCTACGCGGCGGACGCGAACCGCTCCTTCATCTACATCCGCGGCGAGTACCAGCAGCAGGCGGAGATCCTGGAGCGTGCGATCGAGGAGGCGCGCGCGGCCGGCTACCTCGGCGAGCGCATCCTCGGCTCCGAGCACTCGCTCACGCTCGTGCTGCACCGCGGCGCCGGCGCCTACATCTGCGGCGAGGAGACGGGCCTGCTCGACTCGCTCGAGGGCAAGCGCGGCAACCCGCGCCTGAAGCCGCCGTTCCCCGCCAACCAGGGCCTCTACCAGGGCCCGACGCTGATCAACAACGTCGAGACGCTCGCGACCGTGCCGCACATCATCGCGATGGGCGGGGCCGAGTACGCGAAGCTCGGCACGGAGACGTCGACCGGCACCAAGCTCGTGTCGGTGAGCGGGAACGTGCAGCGCCCGGGCAACTACGAGATCGAGCTGGGGATCCCGTCGCGGGAGATCGTCTATGGCCTGGCTGGGGGGCCGGAGCGCGGGCGCGAGGTGAAGTTCTGGTTCCCCGGCGGCTCGTCGTCGCCGATCCTGATGCCGGAGGACCTCGACCTGCCGTACGACTTCGACTCGATGGCGAAGGCCGGCTCGATGCTCGGCTCGGGCGCGATCATCGTCGTGGATGACAGCGTGTCCGCGGTCGACGTCGCGCTGAAGCTCGCGAAGTTCTACAGACACGAGTCGTGCGGGAAGTGCACGCCGTGCCGCGAGGGCACGAACTGGACCGTGAAGATGCTGCAGCGCGTCGAGTCGGGCGAGGCGACGCCGATGGATCTCGACATCATCGCGTCGGTCCAGGACCAGATCATGGGCAACTGCCTGTGCGTGCTCGGCGACGCGATGGCGATGCCGCTGTCCTCGATGGTCGCGAAGCTGCGCGACGAGTTCGAGGCGCACATCGAGTCGCGGCGCGCGCAGCTGGGGCTGGGCGTGCCGACCGAGCCGACGCCTTTGGAGGCAGTCGGCGCGACGGGAGCGATGGTCTGATGCCGCGTCCCGAGGTCCGCATGGTCACGTTCTCGATCGACGGGCGGGAGGTCGAGGCGCCCGAGGGCGTGATGCTGGTCGACGGCGCCAAGTACGGCGACGTCGAGATCCCCGTCTTCTGTTACGAGCCGAAGCTCGGCCAGCCGGTCGGCGCGTGCCGCATGTGCCTGGTGGAGATCGAGGGGATCCCGAAGCTCCAGACCGCCTGCTCGACTCCCGTGAAGGACGGGATGGTCGTCCACACCCAGACGGAGCGGGTCAGAAGCGCGCAGAACTCGGTCGTCGAGTTCCTGCTGGTGAATCACCCGCTCGACTGCCCCGTCTGCGACAAGGGCGGCGAGTGCCCGCTGCAGGACATCACGTTCGGCTGGGGCCGCGGGATCTCGCGCATGGTCGAGCCCAAGCGCCACTTCAAGAAGCCGCTGGAGCTGTCGCCGCTGATCGCGATCGACCGCGAGCGCTGCATCCTCTGCTACCGCTGCGTGCGCTTCTCGCAGGAGGTCTCCGAGGACTACCAGCTGATCCTGCACGAGCGTGGCGCGCACTCGTACGTCGGCACGTTCGACTCGCATCCCTACGTGGCGCCGTTCAGCGGCAACATCATCGAGCTGTGCCCGGTGGGCGCGCTGACCTCGCGCCCGTACTGCTTCCGCGCGCGGCCGTGGGACATCGAGGGTGCCGGCACGGTGTGCACGCTGTGCCCGTCGCAGTGCAACGTCGAGCTGACGGTCCGCGACGAGCGGGTGCTGCGGGTCTTGGGTCGTGACCACGCGGAGGTCGACGACGGGTGGCTGTGCGACAAGGGCCGCTTCGCCTACCAGGCCGTGCATGCCGAGGAGCGCGTGGTCGAGCCGTTGGTGCGCGACGGCGATGCGCTGCGGCCGGCGTCGTGGGAGCGGGCGCTGAGCGCGGCCGCGGGCGCGTTGGGCAAGGCGCGCGGGTCGGTCGGTGCGTTGGCCGGTGGGGGGACGACCAACGAGGAGGCGTTCCTGCTGCAGCGGCTGGTGCGTCAGGGTTTGGCCTCGAGTGATGTGGATTCGCGCGTGGGCGGCACGGTCGATGTGGGTGTGCAGCGCGCGTTGGCCGCGCCCGCGTTGCAAGCGACGGTGCCGGACCTGGAGTTCGCGCACACCGTCTTGGTGCTCGGCACGGAGCCGGTCGACGACGCGCCGATTCTCGACCTGCGGATCCGCAAGGGCGTGCGCCGGCGTGGCGTGCAGCTTGCGGTCGCGACGCCGCGGCCGAGCTCTTTGGACGCGAACTCGAAGTTGTGGCTGCGGTACGCGCCCGGTGGGGAGCACGCGTTCGTGGCGGCGTTGGAGGCGGCGTTGGGCGCGGCCGGCGATGTGGACTCCCTGTGCGCCGCTGCCGACGCGGATCCCAAGGCGGTTCGTGCCCTGGCCGACCTGCTCAGCGAGGATGGTCGCGGCGACGTGGTGATCCTGTGGGGCGAGCGGCTCGGCGCTGCCGCGCTGCCGGCGCTCTTGAACGTCGCCGGTCGGCTCGGCCTGGCGGACCGCGAGGGCGCGGGTCTCTTGGAGGTTCCGTCGAGCGCCAACGGTCGCGGCCTCCGCGAGGCGGGCTTCCAGCCGAACGCGGGGCCGGGCCTCGCCGACGCGCCGGCCGGTCGCTCCGCGCGGGAGATCGCCGCGGCCGCGGCCGACGGCGACCTCGCGGCGCTCTACCTGCTGCACGTCGACCCGGTCCGCGACCTGAGCGACGCGCCCCTGTGGCGCCGCGCAATGGCCCGCGCGTCGACGGTGATCGCGCACGCGTCCTTCCTGACCGACGAGCTGCGCGAGCACGCCACGGTCGTGTTCCCCGCCGAGTCCTACGCCGAGAAGGAAGGCACCGTCACGCACCCCGACGGCCGTCTCCAGCGCCTGCGCCCCGGCATCGGTCACCCGGGCTCCGTCCGCGCCGAGTGGTCGATCCTCGCCGAGCTGGAGCGAGCTGTGTCGCAGAGAGCCGGTATCTCGACCCTCCGTGACACAGCTGCGGTGCTCACCGGGCCGATGGCGAGCCAGCAGCTGTTCGAGGCCGTGCCGTTCTACGAGGGACTCACGTTGGAGGAGATCGGCGGGCGCGGCGTGCGCTGGCAGGAGCGCGCGGCGGCCGAGGCCGTGCCGGAAGGACCGGCGACGTTCGAGACCGGCACGCCGCAGGCCGCGCAGAGCCCCAACGGCGTCCTGCGCCTCGGCTCGTTCCGCTCGATCTGGGCGAGCCCCGAGGTCGAGCACGCGCCGGCGCTCAAGTTCCTCGCGCGCAGCGCCACCGTCGAGTTGAGTCCGGCCGACGCCGAACGGCTCGGCGTCGAGAACGGAGACCGTGTCCGCGTGGGCAACGACGACCGCAACGTCACGGCGACCGCGGCCCTGCGCGGCAACGCCCCCGCCGGGACCGCGTTCCTCGATGCGGGCCTGCCCGAAGGCGGGGCAAGCGAGCTGTCGGACGGAGCGCTGGTGAGCATCGAGCCCGCCCGCGTGGAGGTGACGGCATGAGCCTCGTCACAGCCACCGTCGGCTACGCCGAGGCCTGGTGGATCCAGATCCTCAAGTCGCTGATCATCTTCATCGTCGGCTTCTCGATGGTCCCGCTGGCGCTGATGATGGACCGCAAGCTGATGGGCCGCTTCCAGAACCGCTTCGGCCCCAACCGCGTCGGCCCGTTCGGCGCGCTCCAGCCGATGGCGGACATCTTCAAGCTGCTCGTCAAGGAGGAGTTCCGCCCGCGCACGGCGACCGGCTTCCTGTTCGCGCTCGCGCCCGCGATCTCGATCATCACCGCCTGCGTCGCGTTCGCGATCGTGCCGTTCGGCAACACCGTCGACATCTTCGGCACGCAGGTCGGCCTCTACGGCATCGACCCGAGCATCGGCGTGCTGTTCGCGTTCGCCTTCAGCGCGATTGCCGTCTACGGGCTGATGCTCGGCGGCTGGGCGTCGGGCTCGAAGTACTCCTTCCTCGGCGCGATGCGCTCGGCCGCGCAGCTGATCTCCTACGAGGTCTCGATGGGCCTCTCGCTCGTCGGCGTGATCATCACCTGCGGGACGCTCTCGCTGACCGGCATCGTGATCCACCAGGACGGCGCCGGGATGTGGCTGTTCATCCCGCAGTTCGTCGGCTTCATCGTCTTCATGGTGGCCGCGTTCGCGGAGACGAGCCGGCCGCCGTTCGACCTGCCCGAGGCTGACGCCGAGCTCGTCGCCGGCTACAACACCGAGTACGGCGGCGGGCGCTTCGCGCTCTACTACGCGGCCGAGTACTTCCACATGGTGATCGCCTCCGGCATCGCCGTGACGATGTTCTTCGGCGGCTGGCTGCTGCCGTTCGGCATCGACCCGCCGACGTGGGTCGACCCGATCGTGGTGCTCGTGAAGATCACGTTCGTCGTCGCGATCTTCGTGTGGGTGCGCGCGACGCTGCCGCGCCTGCGCTACGACCAGCTGATGTCGCTCGGCTGGAAGGTCCTGCTCCCCCTGGCCACGGCCAACGCGCTCGTGACCGCGATCGTCGTGACGGTGTTCGACTGATGAGCAGCTTCGAGATCAGACGCTGGGCGCCGCCCGGCGACACCGCGATCGCCGTGCAGCGCGGGCCCGAGCCCGGCGGCGCCGGCGGGCTCTACCGCGCGTTCGGCGAGACGCTGCGCGGCTTGAAGACGACGTTCGGCCGCCTCGTGGAGGGCACGTACGTCTACCAGTACCCGGAGGAGAAGATCCCCGTCTACCCGCGCTTCCGCGGGCGCCACAAGCTGCACCGCTTCGAGGACACGGGGCTGGAGAAGTGCGTCGGCTGCTCGCTGTGCGCGGCCGCCTGCCCGGCCGACTGCATCCGCGTCGTCGCGGCCGAGAACACGCCCGAGCAGCGGGTGTCGGCCGGCGAGCGCTACGCGGCTGTCTACGAGATCAACATGTCGCGCTGCATCTTCTGCGGCTACTGCGAGGTCGCGTGCCCGTTCGACGCAATCACGATGGGGCACGACTTCGAGCTGTCCGACTACAACCGCGACGACCTCATCTTCACGAAGGAGATGCTGCTCGCCGAGCCGCTGGAGCGCACGCCGCTCCGCACCGAGGACGAGTAGCCGAACGCCATGTCGACGATCGTCTTCTTCATCGCCGCCATCGGCGCGATCGCGGGTGCGATCGGCGTCGTCGCGCTGCGCAACCCGTTCTACAGCGTGCTCGCGCTGGTGGGCCACCTGCTGTCGCTCGCGGCCCTGTTCCTGCTGCTGCGCGCCGAGTTCGTCGCCGCCGCGCAGGTCGTCGTGTACGCCGGCGCGGTGATGGTGCTCTACCTGTTCGTCGTCTCCTACATCGGCGGCGGCTCGCTCCAGCAGCTCACGCCGGGCGGCGCGTCGTTGCGCACGATTGCGGGCGGTGCCGTGCTCGCGCTGTTCGCCGAGCTGGCGATCGCGGTGCTCGGCTCCGGCTTGCAGGCGATCGACTCCGACGGCGCCCCGTACGTGTCCGGCTTCGGCACGCCCGCGCAGATCGGCGAGGCGCTGCTGACGAAGTTCCTGTTCCCGTTCGAGGTCGCCTCGCTGCTGCTGCTCGTGGCGGCGGTCGGCGCGGTCGTGCTCGCGCGCCGGCGGACGGGCGAGACGCTCGACGACCGCCTCGTCGACCCGGCCGACTACATCACGCCTCGCTCGCTGTTCAGCGGCACGATGGCTGAGGCCGTCGGCGGTCCGCACCGCGCCCAGACGCAGCCCGAGCCGGTGGAGGAGCTGCGCTCATGAGCATCGCCTGGTACCTGGTCGTCTCCGCGCTGATCTTCTGCATCGGCGCCGGCGGCGTGCTCGTGCGGCGCAACCCGCTCGTGATCCTGTTGTGCCTCGAGCTGATGCTGAACGCGGCGAACCTCGCGCTGATCGCCTTCTCGCGCATGCACGGCAACAACGACGGCCAGATCTTCGCGCTGATCGTGATGGTCGTCGCCGCCTGCGAGGTGACGGTCGGCCTCGGCCTGATCGTCGCGATCTTCCGCCGTCGCCTGCCCATCGACGTCGACGAGCTCCGGGAGCTTCAGGGATGAGCACGACCACCTGGGCCTGGCTGGTCCTTCTGTTCCCGCTGCTGGGCGCGGCGATCAACGGCCTGGGCTATCAGCGGCTGGGCCGCGGTGGCGCGGGCGTCATCGGCACGGCGTCGATCGGCCTCGCGTTCGTGTGCGCGCTCGGGGCGCTGTTCAGCCTGCAGGGCCACGACGCCGAGCACCGCCAGCTCGTCTCCTCGCTGTGGGACTACGCCGTCACGGGCGACGTGGACGCGAAGCTGTCGATCCTCGTCGACCCGCTAAGCGTCTACATGATGCTCGTCGTCACCGGCATCTCGACGCTGATCCACCTCTACAGCGTCAGCTACATGAAGGGCGACAACGGCTACGCGCGTTACTTCGCCTACCTCAACTTCTTCGTCTTCTCGATGCTCGTGCTCGTGCTCGGCGGCAACTTCCTGCTGCTGATCGTCGGCTGGGCGTTCGTCGGCACGGCCTCGTACCTGCTGATCTCGTTCTGGTACCGCCGCGGCACCGCGACGCAGGCCGGCATCAAGGCGTTCGTGATCAACGTCGTCGGCGACGTCGGGCTCGTGCTGGGCACCTTCTTCGTGCTGCGCCACAGCGGCACGCTCGACTTCCTCGGCACGTTCAGAGCGGTGCACGGCGGCGCGTTCGACTCGCACCACGGCGCGCTCGTCGCCGGCTGCCTGCTGATCCTCGTCGGGGCGTTCGCGAAGTCCGCGCAGATCCCCCTGCACACGTGGCTCCCGGACGCGATGGAGGGCCCGACCCCGGTCTCCTCGCTGATCCACGCCGCCACGATGGTGACCGCGGGCGTCTACCTGATCGCGCGCCTGCACCCGCTGTTCGAGGCCGCCCCGGCGGCTGCCGACACCGCCGCGGTGATCGGCTGCGTGACACTGCTGATCGCCGGCACGATCGCGATCACGCAGACCGACATCAAGCGCGTGATCGCGTACTCGACGATGTCGCAGATCGGCTACATGATCATGGCCGTCG
>Ga0207690_10000053_pt1 | contig 105125 bp, 109 predicted proteins | sample KBSC23metaG_FD_184315 | JGI IMG/M metagenome (GOLD analysis project Ga0207690, IMG submission 184315) | Corn rhizosphere microbial communities from Kellogg Biological Station, Michigan, USA - KBS C2-3 metaG (SPAdes) (version 2) | ecosystem: Host-associated > Plants > Roots > Rhizosphere >... | reverse complement strand
CAGCGCCTCGAGATCGCTCTGGTCCGGCACGCTGGCTGCGTTGTCGTCGCCGGCGAAGCGGACGAAGCCTCCGGCGGGCAGCCAGCCCAGCCGCCACTCCACGCCCGACTTGTCCGTCCAATGGGCGATCGCTTTGCCGAAGCCGATGGAGAACTGGTCGATCTTGGTATGCAGCGCCTTGGCCGCCAGGAAATGGCCGAACTCATGGACCGTGATGACCACGCCCAGGATGAAGATGACGGGGATGATGTAGAACAGCACGTTGGTCAGGATTGCGATCATCGCCTGTCTCTAGTCCTTCAAGCCGGAGCCATAAGGCCGCTTACGACCTCGTCCGCCACGCGGCGCGCGGTCGCATCGGTGAGGCGGGCAGCTTCCACAGGATCGTTCTCCGTCCGCCGCAGCAAATCCTTGCGGTCCATCCGTGTGAGGGTTTCTTCCACAGTTGCGGCGATATCAAGGAACCCGATCCGGCGGTCGAGGAAGGCCGCCACGGCGATCTCGTCCGCCGCATTCATGGCCGTGGGCGCCACGCCGCCGGCCGCCAGCGCCGACTTGGCGATCCTGAGCGCCGGGAAGCGCTCGATGTCCGGGTCCTCGAAGCTCAGCGGCCCCATGCGCGCCAGGTCGAGCGGCTGGGCGGGCCACGGCAGGCGGTCCGGCCAGGCGAAGGCGCAGGCGATCGGCGCGCGCATGTCTGGCGGTCCGAGTTGCGCCAGCGTCGAGCCGTCAGCGTATTCCACCAGGCTGTGGACGATCGACTGCGGGTGGATCAGCACCTCGATCCGCGCCGGCGGCATGGCGAAGAGGTAGGCGGCTTCGATCACCTCCAGGCCCTTGTTCATCATGGTCGCGGAGTCGACCGAGATCCTCGCGCCCATGCTCCAGTTGGGATGGGCAAGCGCCTGCTCCGGCGTCGCCCGCGCCATCTGCTCGCGCGACCACCCGCGGAACGGACCGCCGGAGGCGGTGAGGATCAGGCGCGCTACGTGCTGGGCATTGGAGGGGGCGAAAACCTGGAAGATGGCCGAGTGCTCGGAATCCACCGGGATCACCGCCCCGCCCGCCAGCTTGGCGGTGCGCAGGAGCGCAGGTCCTGCGCAGATCAGGCTTTCCTTGTTGGCCAATGCCACGACAGCGCCCGTCTTCGCCGCAGCGAGCGTCGGGGCGAGCCCCGCGAAGCCGACGATGGCCGACATGACCCACTGAGCATCCCCCGCGGCGGCTTCGGCCACCGCCGCAGAGCCACCCGCCGCCTGGACGCCCGAGCCAGCGAGCCGCTCCCGTAGCCGCGGCAAGGCCGTCTCATCCTCGATGACGGCAATCTGCGGGCGCCACGCCAGCGCCTGATCCGCCAACCGCTCGACGTTGCGGCCCGCGGCCAGCGCGACGATCTCCACGCCCGCCCCGGACTGCGCGAAGAGGTCCAGCGTCGAAACTCCGATCGAGCCGGTCGACCCCAGGATGCTGACCTTGCGCGGCAGGCTCAATGTCCCCATCCAATCTCGTTGGCCAGGCGTGCGGCGGCCATGACCACGACCGCGAACATCAACCCGTCCACCCTGTCGAGCAAGCCGCCATGTCCGGGGATCAGGTCACCGGAGTCCTTGACCCCGAAACGCCGCTTCAGCGCCGACTCCCAAAGATCGCCCGCCATGGTCGCCAGGCCGACCGCCAGGCCAATCAGCGCCGCAGCCACGAGGTTCAGCTGAAAATAAGGCAAGGAAGCCATCAGCGCGCCCGTCCCCATGGCTGCCGCCAGGCCGCCGGCGAAGCCGGACCAGGTCTTGTTGGGGGAAAACCGCGGCCAGAGCTTGGGTCCTTTGAACGTGCTGCCGACTGCGAACGCCCCGATGTCGGCGGCCCAGGTCGCGGCGAAAAGCATCAGCGTCCACCAGACGCCCTGGTTGGTAGCTCGCAACCAGACCAAGCAGAGGGCTGCGGGCGCGACATAGAAGACGCCGTAGGCTGCGTCCGCCGGCCGCTCTGCGACGCCGCGGGCCACCAGCGCCGCGGCGATCGCGCCGACCGGAAGGGCCAGCCAGGCAAGCACGAAGTGCTTCTCATAGCCCAGGAAGACCGAGGCCAGGACCGCGGCGGTCACCGCGGCGGACACCCGCACCGGCGCCCCCGGCGCACTCATCCCGCCCCATTCTATGGCCAGCAGGGCGACGCCGACGGAAATCAGCAGGAGGTACGGCAACGCCTCCTGGCGGCCCTCGAGCGCCGGGACCCAGTGCTGGTGCTGCCCAAGCGTCGCGTAGAGCGCGGTGGGAACCAAAACGAAGCCCGAGGCGATCCTCAGGCCAAGGTTGGTCCAGTCGAAGCGCCTAGCCTGCGGCAAGGACGTCATCGGCGACGACCGCGCCGTACCGGCGATCACGGGTGTGATACTCGGCGATGGCGGCCTTCAGGTGCTCAGGGGAATAGTCGGGCCACAGGACGTCCTGGAACACGAACTCGGCGTAGGCGGCTTCCCACAGCACGAAGTTGGAAAGCCGTTGCTCCCCGGACGGGCGCACGATCAGGTCCGGCGGCGGCAGTTCGGACGTCGACAGGTACTGGGCGAACCTGGCCTCGTTGATGTCGCCGGGCTTGGCGCGGCCGGCGGCGACGTCCTCGGCGAACCGCTGGGCCGCATCGGTGATGTCGGCCTGGCCGCCGTAGTTGAAGGCGATCGTCAGGAAGAGCTTGTTGTTGCGCGCCGTCCTGGCCTCGGCTTCTCGGCAGATCTTCAGGAGATCGCGCGAAAGGCCCTGCTCGCGGCCGATCACCCGCACGCGCACCCCTTCCCGCTCGAGCCTGGGCAGGTCCGAGCGGAAATAGCGCTGCGGAAGGGCCATCAGCTCAGCCACCTCGGCCACCGGTCGGCTCCAGTTCTCGGTCGAGAAGCCGAAGATCGTCAGCCAGCGGATGCCAAGCTCGGGTGCGGCCTGGACGATCTTCTTCAGGGTCTCGGCGCCCGCCTGGTGGCCCACCGTGCGCGGCAGGTTGCGGCGCTTCGCCCAGCGCCCGTTGCCGTCCATGACGAGCGCGACGTGCAGTTGCGCGCCCTCGCCCGCGCCTTCATCAGGCGCGCCCTTCGACGGCGTGTTGTGGGGGACGGCCATGGGAGGAGGATTCGGTCCTTTTGGGCTGTCATCGACGCAGGGCGTCAGACGTGCATGATCTCTTGTTCTTTGATTTTCAAGGCTTCGTCCACGCGCTTGATCGCCTCATCGGTCAGCTTCTGAACCTCGGACTCCATCCGCTTTTCCTCGTCCTGGCTGATCACATGCGCCTTCTCGGCGGCGCGCAGGTCGTCGTTGGCGTCGCGGCGGATGTTGCGCACAGCGATCCGTTGCTGCTCAGCGTATTTGCCGGCAATCTTTGCGAGATCCTTGCGGCGCTCCTCGGTCAGCGGCGGGATTGGGATGCGCAGGTTCTGGCCGTCGGTCACCGGGTTGAGGCCAAGGCCTGCCGAGCGGATGGCCTTCTCCACGGCGATCACCAGGGCCTTGTCCCAGACGTTGACGCTGATCATGCGCGGCTCGGGCACCGAGATCGCCCCCACCTGGTTGATCGGCATGTTCGAGCCGTAGGCATCCACATGCACCTGATCCAGCAGGCTGGCCGAAGCGCGGCCGGTGCGCAGGCTCGCGAACTCCTCCTTCAACGCAGCGACCGCCTTGTCCATGCGGCCCTGGTACTTGGAAAGCACCGGTTTTTCGACGGTGGCCATGATGTCTGCTCCCTTCGTCGTCGCGTCCACAGGTCCTGTCAGGCGATCGTCGTGAAGACGCCCTCGCCCTTCAAGACCCTCAGGAGATTGCCCCGCTCGCGGATCGAGAAGACCACGATCGGGATATGGTTGTCGCGCATGAGGCTGACCGCGGAGGTGTCCATGACGCGCAGGTCCTTCGCCAGGACCTCCTTGTAACTCAGCGTCTCGTATCGCTTGGCGTCGGGGTCCTTCTTCGGGTCGGCGGTGTAGACGCCATCGACGCTGGTGCCCTTCAGCAGGGCGTCGCAGCCCATTTCGGCCGCGCGCAAGGCCGCGCCGGAATCGGTGGTGAAGAATGGCGCGCCAACGCCCGCCGCGAAGATCACCACGCGGCCCTTTTCGAGATGGCGCAGGGCGCGGCGGCGAATATAGGGCTCGCAGACCGCCTCCATGGGGATCGCCGACTGCACGCGGGTGAAGACGCCGATCTTCTCGAGCGAAGCCTGCAAGGCGAGTGCGTTCATGACGGTGGCCAGCATGCCCATGTAGTCGGCGCTGGCGCGTTCCATCCCGGCCTCGGCGAGCGCCGCGCCGCGGAAGATGTTTCCGCCGCCCACCACGACGCAAACTTCGACGCCGGCGCGGGCGACCTCGGCGATCTCCTCCGCCACCGCCTGAAGGGTCTTCGGATCTATCCCGAACCCCTCGCCGCCCACGCCCGCCTCACCTGAAAGCTTCAGGAGGATGCGTTTGTAGCGCGGCTGGTCGTCGGGCATGGGGAATCCCTATCTCGGGTCAAACATAAACCAAGGGCGCGGCGCGTCGATACGCACCGCGCCCTCGGCCGGTTCCGTGTCGTAGACCTTAGCCTTGACCGGCCATGGAGGCGACCTCGGCGGCGAAGTCCAGGCCTTCGGGGCCCTTGTCCACGCCCTCGCCGAGCTGGAAGCGCACGAAGCCCTTCAACGCGACGGGCGAGCCCACCTGCTTGGCGGTTTCGGCGACCAGCTGCTCAATGGTCTGGTCGGGGTTCATGACGAAGGGCTGCTTCAACAGCACGACCTCTTCCTGCCACTTGCGGATGCGGCCTTCGATCATCTTCTCGACCACCCCGATCGGCTTGCCGGATTCGACGGCCTGCTCGGTGAGGAATTTCTTCTCCTTCTCGACGACGGCCGGATCGAGGTCGTCGGGCGACAGCGCCAACGGCGGGGTCGGCGTGCCGGCCACGTGCAGCGCGATCTTGCGGCCGACCTCCTTCAGCGCAGCCTGGTCGCCCGCGCTTTCAAGCGCCACCAGCACGCCAAGCCGGCCGACGCCGTCGCCCTGCGCATTGTGCAGGTAAAGCGACACCGCGCCCTGGCTTACCGACAGGCGGGCTGCGCGACGCAGGCGCATGTTCTCGCCGATCGTGGCGATCATGTTGGTCACCACATCGGACACGGTCGCGCCGTTGGCGGTCTTCGCCGCGGAGATGGCGTCGACGCCCTCCACGCCCAGCGCCACCTCGGCGATGTCGCGCGCCGCGGCCTGGAAGGTGTCGTTCTTCCCGACGAAGTCGGTCTCGGCGTTCAGCTCGATCAGCGCGCCGGTCTTGCCGTCGGCGCTGAGCTTGCCGGCGACCAGGCCTTCGGCCGCCGCGCGCCCGGACTTCTTCTCGGCCTTCGAGAGGCCCTTCTTGCGCAGCAGTTCCATGGCGGCTTCCATGTCGCCACCCGTCTCCTGCAAGGCGTTCTTGCAATCCATCATGCCAACGCCGGACTTTTCGCGCAGGTCCTTGACCAGCGCAGCGGTGATCTCCGCCATGGTCAGCTCCTTCAAAAGCTATAGAGGTCGGACGGACTCCTCGCGGAATCCGCCCTTCAAGGGGTAGTCAGCCAGCAAGACGCCTTAGGTCGCGCCTCAGCCGGCCTGTTCTTCGCTCGACTGCTCTTCGGCCGCCGGGGCCTCCTCCGCCGCGACGGCGGTGGTATCGGGCTCGGCTGCGGCTTCCGCCGTCGGCTCAGGCGCGGCTTCGGCGACCGGCGCCGGAGCGGCTTCGGCCTTCTCGGCCTTGGCCTTCTTCGGCTTCGGTTCGGCGGCCGGCGCTTCGGAGCGGGCCAGCGCCGGCTCGACAGGAGCCTCAGCGGCGCCGAGATCGACGCCCGCGGCCGACTGGCCGGCCGCCAGGCCGTCGAGCACCGAGTCGGCCATCAGGTCGCAGTAGAGCTGGATGGCGCGCGCGGCGTCGTCGTTGCCCGGGATCGGGAAGGTGATGCCATCCGGATTGCAGTTGGTATCGAGGATCGCGATCACCGGGATGTTGAGCTTGCGCGCTTCCTGGATGGCGATCGCTTCCTTGTTGGTGTCGATCACGAACATCAGGTCGGGGATGCCGCCCATGTCCTTGATGCCGCCCAGGCTCAGCTCCAGCTTGTCGCGCTCGCGGGTGAGTTGCAGCAGCTCCTTCTTGGTGCGGCCGCTGTCGCCTTCCAGCACGCCTTCCAGCTCACGCAGGCGCGCGATGGAGCCGGAGACCGTGCGCCAGTTGGTGAGCGTGCCGCCTAGCCAGCGGTGGTTCACGTAATACTGGGCGCAACGGCGCGCGGCCGTGGCGATCGGGTCCGACGCCTGGCGTTTGGTGCCGACGAACAGGATGCGGCCGCCGCCCGCGGCGACTTCGCGCACCTTGACGAGCGCCTGGTGCAGCAACGGGATCGACTGCGACAGGTCGATGATGTGGATGTTGGAGCGGCTGCCGAAGATGTAGCGCTCCATCTTCGGGTTCCAGCGGTGGGTCTGGTGGCCGAAGTGAGCGCCCGCTTCCAGCAGTTGGCGCATAGAGAATTCAGGCAGAGCCATAGGTCGTAACGTCCTTTATCCGGTTGGACCTCCGCAGGCACCCCCTCGCCAAGACAGTTGGGAAAGGACCGGAATGGAAGCGGACGGGATGTCTCCCCGCCACGTCGCCAAACGCCTGCGTGTGGATTGAAGGCGGGCACTTAAGGGGTCGGAGCCGAAAAATCAACTCCGACACGCGGCAGGTGAATTGGGTTGAAGCTTAACCTTGGCGCCGTAGCGTCGGCCTCCCGTCTGTTGGGAGTAGCGTTCATGCGACAGTTTTGGGCCCTCGCGGCCGTGCTCAGTCTCGCCGCCGGCGCCGCTCAGGCGCAGATCAAGCCCGTGCCGGCCTTCCCTAGCTTCCCGGCTTTCGGCTCCAAGCCGCCTGCGCCGTTCAAGCCCTACCAGCCGCCCAGGCTGCCGAGCGTCTACGACGATGGACCGTTCTCGCCGCGAGGCGAGCTGAAGCGCGAGCGGCGGCGGAATGCAGCGCCGCCGCCTGCGACCTTCTCGCCGGAGGCCGAAGCCAAACGGCGTCGCGAGGAAGCCCGACACTTCCACCCATTCTAGGCGCCGCGCCTAAAGGTCCTCCACGAAGACCACGCCTGGCGAGGTCTTGATCGCGCCGCGGACCGATCCGTCCAGGGTGAAGCGGCCGGGGAGCTTCAGTTCCACCTCGCGCCCGGCGCCCACGCCGGCCACCAGGATGATCTCGCCGCCACGCGGGTTCACCGAGCCTTCCAGCCTCTTCTTGAGCGCGTCGATCTCGGCGCTGCGCGGCGCCAGATGGACGCGCAGGCCGGCGACCACGTTCTCCACCGCCTTGGCCACGGGCTCAGCGCCGTCGCCGAAGAAGCGGACCTCCCCGTCCTTGGCCTTGGCGCGCACGGTGATCGCCACCGCCGCGCCGGGCTCCATGAGGTCGCGGCAACGCCGCCAGCTCTCCGGCGGAAACAGCACCTCATATTCGCCCGTAGGGTCCGAGAGGGTCACGAAGGCGAACTTCTCGCCGGAGCTCTGCGCCGCCCGCTCCTGGCGCCGGCGCACGACGCCGGCCATGCGCAGCGCCTCGGCGCCGGCCTCGGCCTTGGCCACCGCGTCGGTGTAAAGTTCGGTCCGTCGACGACGCAGGGCCTCCACCATGTCGTCCAGCGGGTGGCCCGAAAGATAGAAGCCGATCGCCGCCAGCTCCTCATCCAGCCGCTCGACCGGCGTCCAGGCATCGCACTTGGCGACGCGCGGGCGCGCTGCGTCGGCCTGGTCGCCGCCGAACAGGCTGACCTGCGCCGAGGCGCGGTCGGCGGCCACGCTCTGCCCATAGGCCACGAGGACGTCCGCGGCCTTGAACAACATCCCCCGATTGGGGTTGATCGAGTCGAAGGCGCCAGCCCGGGCCAGAGTCTCGAAGGTGCGGCGGTTGACCTGCTTGGGATCGACGCGCTCGACAAAGTCGAAGATGTCGCGGAACGGCCCATGCTCCCGCCGCTCGGCGACCACATGCTCCATGGCCTGCAGCCCGACGTTGCGGATGGCGCCGAGCGCATAGAGCACCTCGCCGTCCTCGACTTCGAAGTCGGCGCCGCAGAGGTTCACGTCCGGGCTCCTGATCTTCACGCCGCTTCGCTTGGCGTCCTGGTAGAAGACCGAGAGCTTGTCGGTGTTGGCGAGGTCAAGGCTCATAGAACCCGCGAAGAACTCGACCGGCGCGTTCGCCTTCAACCAGGCGGTCTGGTAGGCGATCAGCGCATAGGGCGCGGCGTGCGACTTGTTGAAGCCGTAGCCGGAGAACTTTTCCATCAGGCCGAACAACTGGTCGGCGAGATCGGGCGACACGCCCCGCTCGGCGGCGCCGGACATGAAGCGCGCCCGCTGCTTGTCCATCTCCTCCTTCTTCTTCTTGCCCATCGCGCGGCGCAGGAGGTCCGCCTCGCCGAAGCTGTAGCCGGCCAGGATCTGGGCGATCTGCATCACCTGCTCCTGGTAGACGATCACCCCGTAGGTGTCGGTCAGCACCGGGGCCAGCAGCGGGTGCAGCACGTCGAGCGGCCGGCGGCCCATCTTGGTGTCGACATAGGCGGGAATCGAATCCATCGGCCCGGGCCGATAGAGCGAGATCAGCGCGGTGACCTCTTCCAGCGACTGCGGCCGAAGCTGACGCAGGGTGTCGCGCATCCCCTGGCCTTCCATCTGGAACACCCCGACCGTGAGTCCGGAGGCCATGACCTCGTAGGCGGGTCCGTCGTCCAATGGCAGGGTCTCCAGCGCGAAGCCCGCGCCGCGCCGATCCAGGTGCTTCATCGCCCGATCGACGACCGTCAGGGTCTTGAGGCCCAGGAAGTCGAACTTCACCAGGCCCGCGCTTTCCACCCACTTCATGTTGAACTGAGTGGCCGGCAGCTCCGAGCGCGGATCGCGGTAGAGCGGCGCGAGCTGGGTCAGCGGTCGGTCGGAGATGACCACTCCGGCCGCGTGGGTCGAGGCGTTGCGGTAGAGGCCTTCGAGCTGCAGGGCGATGTCCAGCAGGCGCGCCACCGCCTCGTCCTCGTCGCGCGCCTGGCGCAGGCGCGGCTCGATCTCGATCGCCTTGGCCAGCGTCACCGGATTGGCGGGATTGGCCGGCACCATCTTGGCCAGCCGGTCGACCTGGCCCAGCGGCAGTTGCAGCACGCGGCCCACGTCGCGCAGCACCGCGCGCGCCTGCAAGGTGCCGAAGGTGATGATCTGCGCCACCCGGTCGCGCCCGTAGCGGCCCTGGACGTAGGCGATCACCTCGTCGCGCCGCTCCTGGCAGAAGTCGATGTCGAAGTCCGGCATCGACACCCGCTCGGGGTTCAGGAAGCGCTCGAAGATCAGGCCGTACTTCAGCGGGTCGAGGCCGGTGATCATCAGCGACCAGGCGACCAGCGACCCCGCGCCCGACCCGCGGCCCGGCCCCACCGGCACGCCGTGCGCCACGGCCCATTTCATGAAGTCCGAGACGATCAGGAAGTAGCCGGCGAAGCCCATCGAAGTGATGACCCCGATCTCCTTTTCCAGCCGCTCCTCATAGGCTTCAAGCGGTTGCGACGGCGGGTTGATCTTCAGGCGCGCCTTCAGGCCTTCGCGCGCCTGGTGCGCCAGCTCGTCGTTTTCCGAGCGGCCGCCCTCGGTGGGGAACCGCGGCAGGATCGGGTCGCGCTTGGGGACCATGAAGGCGCAGCGGCGCGCGATATCGAGGGTGTTGTCGCATGCCTCCGGCAGGTCGGCGAAGAGCGCCCGCATGTCGGTGGCCGGCTTGAACCAATGTTCGGCGGTCACCCGCCGGCGCCCGTCCTGGCCGATGAAGGCGCCGTCGGCGATGCAGAGCAAGGCGTCGTGGGCCCGATGCATCGCACTGGCCTTGAAGTAGACGTCGTTGGTGGCGACCAGCGGCGCATCGGCGTCATAGGCGTAGGCCACCAGTTCCGGCTCTGCGGCCGCCTCGCTGGCCAGGCCGTGGCGTTGCAGCTCGACGTAGAACCGGTCTGCGAAGACCCGGTGCATTTCGACAAGCGCGGCGCGGCCCTCCTTGACCTTGCCCGCGGCGAATAGCGGATCGACCGGCCCGTCGGGGCCGCCGGAGAGCAGGATCAGCCCCTCCGCATGAGCGCAGACCTTGCTCCAGGCGACGTTGGGCTCCTCGGCCGGATCGACCTCCAGAAAGGCCGCCGAGGAAAGCTCGGAGAGGTTTGCATAGCCCTGCTCGTTCTGGGCCAGCAGGACGACGGTCGGCGTCTTGGCCCAGCGCTCGATCGGCCCCTCGCCGATGCCGCTGACCGGCAGCGCGCAACCGATGATCGGCTGGACGCCGGCTTCCTTGGTGAGGACGGAGAACTCGAGTGCGCCGAAAAGGTTGGCCCGGTCGGCGAGCGCCACCGCCGGCATGTCCTCGCCTGCCGCCATGACGCCGATCTTGTCGGCCTTGATCGCGCCTTCCAGCAGGGAGTAGGCGGAGCGCACACGCAGATGGACGAAGCCCCCCTCGCCGGGTCCGAGGCCTTCTCCGCTCACGCTTGCCGCCTCCCCCATTTTCATGGCGGTCAGCCCAGATGAGCCGCCACCGCGCACATCATCCAGACAAAGCTCGCCACTGACGCAAAGGCCAGTGATTCCCGGGCCAGACGAACCATGTGTCACATCCTTCTGTGGGCGTCCTTGTGGACAAGCCGGCTTATCGTTCCGCTTTCGTTCTTATTCCTGGTTTGTTCTCCCCGTCAAGCCCGATCGTAGGAAGTGGTTCCACAGGGTTCCGCGTCCAGGCATAGTCGCCGCGAGGGTCGCGGTTTTCGGGTTTGAGCGCATGCGTTGGATCGTCGTCGGTTTTTGCGTGGCGTTGACGGCGGGCGGTGCGGCCAACGCGGCAGAGGCCGTCAGCGCAGAGCTGATCCGGCTGCACGACGACCTGAAGCTCAGCGAGGCCCAGGAGCCAGCCTGGACAACCTACGCCACGGTTATCGCGCCGGATCCGCAAGCGGTCGCGCGCCGTCGGGCGACGCAGGCGCTGTTGCCCACCGTGCCGACACCGCGCCGCATCGCGCTGATCGAGGCCGCGATGGCGCAGGACGCACTCGACTTCAAGCGCCAGGGCGCAGCGGTGACCGCCTTCTACGCCGGCCTTTCGCCCGGACAACAGCGGGTGTTCGACCAGGACACCCTGCCCCAGGCCTCAGCTCCAGGCCGTTGAGCCGTCGGCTGTCTAACAGGGAATCCAGTTGTATTTCTGGTTCGCGGTGTCCCAGGACCAGGAGCCGCAGGCCGCAGGGGGTTGTTCGGCCTCGGGCGGCGGCGCGGCGACGGCCGCAGGCGGCGGATCGTCGTAGTAGGCCGGCGGCGGGCCGTAGTCGTCGTAGCTGTAGTAGGGCGCTCCGTAATAGGGTCCGCCATAGTACCAGGGGTCGGCCGCCAGACCGAAGGCCAGGCCCAGGCCGAAGCCTGCGAAGGCGTAGGGATAGCCACCATGGTAGTGGTGCGAATAGTAGCCGTGGCCACCGGCGAAGCGTCCACCCCAACCCGGCCGGCCTGCGCTGTGGCTCCAGCTTCCGCCGCCATGACTCCAATTTCCGGCGCCGCCGTGGCTCCAACTCCCGGAGCCGTGGCTCCAGCCGGAGTGGCCTGCAGCACCTGCCGAGTAGCGCGCGCCGCCCCCATGATGCTGGGCGGCGGCTGGAACCGCCAAGGCGAGAAGCGATGCGCCTGCGAGCGCTGCGACGATTGTCTTCAACTTGACCTCCTGGAGAGGCCCGGGCCATTCGGGCCAAGGTCAGCGTCCCGTGCTCAGGATAGGCGCGGCGGCGCTCTGAGAAAAGGTCGGTCTTACAAAGGGTTCCGGCCCGTCCCGCGATGACGGCGTTACGCCTCCGCCTGCGCCTCCAGATGACCGTCCTTAAGGGCGTAGACGCGGTCCATGTGCCGGGCGAGTTCGAGGTTGTGGGTCGCGATCACGGCGGCGACGCCTGTGCGCCGCGCAAGCGCATAGAGGTTTTCAAAGACCGCGCCCGAGGTGGTCGGGTCGAGGTTGCCGGTGGGCTCGTCGGCCAGCAGCAGGCGCGGCGCATTGGCCAAGGCCCGGGCGACGGCGACGCGCTGCTGCTCGCCGCCGGAAAGCTGCGCGGGCTGATGAAGGACGCGCTCTGCAAGGCCGAGTTCGCCCAGGAGCCGCCCTGCCCGGTCCTGGGCGGCCGCGCGGCTCATGCCGGCGATCATCATCGGCAAGGCGACATTGTCGAGCGCCGAGAACTCCGGCAGCAGATGGTGGAATTGGTAGACGAAACCGATGGCGCCCAGGCGCACACGGGTCCGCTCACGGTCCGAGAGGTCCGAACAATCCCGGCCCTGGATGGTGATCCGCCCGGCGTTGGGATGTTCCAACAGGCCCGCCGCGTGCAGCAGCGACGACTTGCCGGACCCCGACGGGCCGATGAGGCCCACGATCTCGCCCGGCATGACGTCGAGGTCCGCGCCGCGCAGCACGGTGAGCGCGCCCGCCCCGGTGACGTAGCTGCGCTCCAGCCCCCGGATCGACAGGACGGGCTCAATCAAGGCGGATCTCACTCATAGCGAAGCGCTTCAACCGGATCGAGCCGCGAGGCGCGCCAGGCCGGCGGCAGGGTGCAGATCATCGACATGACCATCGAAAAGGCCACGATGATCGCCACCTCCACCCAGTCGACCTTGGCCGGCAGGCGGCTGAGGAAATAGACGTCCGAGGAGAAGACGGCCTGGCCGGTCGCCCATTCGACGAAGGCCTGGATCGGGTCGATGTAGACCGAGACCAGCGCGCCGAGCGCCAGGCCGGCGGCCGTTCCCAGGACGCCGATGCTCGCGCCAGCCATGAAGAAGATGCGCAGGATCGCGCCCTGCCCGCCGCCGATGGTCCGCAGGATCGCGATGTCGCGGCCCTTGTTCTTCACCAGCATGGTGAGGCCAGAGATGATGTTGAGCGCGGCTATGGCCACGATCAGCATCAGGATCAGGCGCATGACGTTACGTTCGACCTTGAGCGCGCCCCAGTAGGAACTGTCGCGCTGGGTCCAGTCGGAGACCATGGCGGTCGGGCCGGCCGCGCGGGCGATGGCTGCCTTCAGTTCGCCAGCCCTGTCGGGATTTTCGACGCGCACTTCGATCACGTCGGCCGTGCCTTCCCGACCGAAGAAGAGCTGCGCCTGCTCGAACGGCATGAAGATGTAGGCCTGGTCGTACTGGCTCATCCCCGCGGTGAAGGTCGCGCCCACCACATAGGACTTCTGGACCGGCGCGCTGCCGAACGCGGTGGCGCCGCCGGACGGCGAGACCAGGGCGACGGAGTCGCCAGCGCGTACGCCAAGCTCCTCGGCCAACCGGTCCCCCATGACGATGACGTCGCCGCCGTAATCGCCCTGGCCATAGCCGCGCAGGTCGCCCTTGGTGATGTTGCTCGCGACAATGGAAGTCGCCTTCAGGTCCTTGGGCGAAAGGCCCCGGACGATCGCGCCGGTCGTCTGGTTGGGGCCCAACGCGATGACCTGGGCCTCGATCACCGGCGTGGCCTGGACCACGCCCGGAACCTTCAGGATGCGCTGGACGGCAAGATCGCGGGCTGCACCGTCCAGAACCCCGCCGCTGACGAAGATATGGCCGTTGAAGCCCAGGATCTTACCCAGCAGTTCGGCGCGAAAGCCGTTCATGACCGACATGACGACGATCAGCACCGCGACCGCGACCGTGATGCCGAAAAACGAGATGATCGAGATCAGCGCTACGCCGCCCTGGCTGCGCTTGGCGCGCAGGTAGCGGAAGGCCAGCATCCGCTCCCACAGCCCGAAGGGCGGCGCGCGGCCTCCAACGCCAGCCTGGACAGCGCCCGCCGGGGCTTGGCTCATGCGGTGATGGCCTTGAGCGCGGCTTCAAGCGGCAGCGTCTGGCGCTCGCCGGTGGCGCGGCGCTTGATTTCGACGACACCCTCGACGACGCCCTTGGGCCCAACGATGAGCTGCCAGGGGATACCCACCAGGTCCAGCGAGGTGAACTTGGCGCCAGGGCGGTCGTCGCGGTCGTCCAGCAACGGCTCTTTCCCGAGATCGGTCAAAGCCTTGTAGGCCTGCTCAGCCACGGCGTCGACGGCGGCCTCGCCCACCCGGAGGTTCACGACCGCCACGCCGAACGGCGCCACCGCGTCAGGCCAGACAATCCCGTTTTCGTCGTGGCTCGCCTCGATGATCCCGGCGACCAGACGCGAGACGCCGACGCCGTAGGACCCGCCATGGATCGGGACGTCCTTGCCGTCGGGACCGGTGACAAGCGCCTTCATCGGCTTCGAATACTTTTCGCCGAAGTAGAAAATGTGGCCGACCTCGATACCGCGGGCGGTCATCCGCTTGTCGGCCGGCACCTCGGCCTCGAAGCGTGCGGCGTCATGCATCTCGTCGGAGGCGGCGTAGAGCCGCGAGCGCTGGGCGACGAGCGGCTCCAGGTCGCCATCCCAGTCGATGTCGGGACCGGGTGCGCCCATCTCCACGAGGTCTCCGTGAGCGAAGACCTCGCTCTCGCCGGTGTCCGCCAGGATGATGAACTCGTGCGAAAGGTCGCCGCCGATGGGGCCGGGATCGGCCTTCACCGGGATCGCCTTCAGCCCCAGCCGCGCATAGACGTTCAGATAGGCCAGGAACATGCGGTTGTAGGACTTGCGCGCCGCAGCCTCGTCGATGTCGAAGCTGTAGGCGTCCTTCATCAGGAACTCGCGCCCGCGCATCACCCCGAAGCGCGGCCGCCGCTCATCGCGGAACTTCCACTGAATGTTGTAAAGATTCTTCGGCAAGTCCTTGTAGGATTTCACGTAAGCGCGGAAGATCTCCGTTATGACCTCTTCTGCGGTGGGACCATACAGCAGGTCCCGGTCGTGGCGGTCCTTGATGCGCAGCATCTCGTCGCCGTAGTCGTCATAGCGGCCGCTCTCGCGCCACAGGTCGGCGAGCTGCAAGGTGGGCAGCAGGACCTCGATAGCTCCGGCGCGATCCATCTCCTCGCGCACCACCTGCTCGATCTTTTTCAGCACCTTCAGGCCGAGCGGGAGCCAGGCATAGATGCCGGCCGCCTCCTGACGGATCAAACCTGCGCGCAGCATGAGCTGATGGGAGACGATCTGGGCGTCGGCGGGCGCCTCGCGCAGCGTCGGCATGAAATAGCGCGAAAGGCGCATGGCGTTTGGGATTCCCTGGACGGCGTTAAACGAACGGCCCTGATAGCCTTCGCCCGCCGAACTTGGCAACGCGTTCAGCGATGCTGCCAGGGGATCATATCGGGCGTGATCAGCCGGAAGTGGATCACCGACCACAGGATTACGAAGACGATCGCCGAAATCCAGGTGGTGGTGATGAACTTCTTCTTGAGCTTCGGATCGACCGGCGAGCCTGGATCGCCGCCCTCGGGGTCGATCCCCGCCTCGGCGTGTGTCTGGGTGCCAAGCGGGAGCACGGCGAACAGGACGACCCACCAGATCGTCAGGTAGATCGCCGCCATCGTGAACGGACCACCCATCAGTGGGCTCCTCTCGGGGTTTCCATCAGTTCCACGAGCACGCCGCCCATGTCCTTGGGGTGGACGAAGATCACCGGCACGCCATGCGCGCCGATCCGCGGCTCGCCGGTTCCAAGCACGGTCGCGCCCTTGGCGCGCATATCGTCTCGGGCGGCCAGGATGTCGGGCACCTCGAAACAAACGTGGTGCTGGCCTCCCCTGGGGTTCTTCTCCAGGAAGGCCTTGATCGGCGAGCTGTCATCGTAGGGCTCGATCAGCTCGATCTGGCTGTTCGGCAGGTTGACGAAACAGACCCAGACGCCCTGCTCCGGCAGCGCGAAGCGCTCGACGAAATCCGTGGCGCCCAGCATCTCGCGGTACATCTTCACGGACGCTTCGATGGAGGGCGTGGCGACGCCCACGTGGTTCAACTTGCCGATCATGCAAGGCCTATACGCCGCCGCGCCGCGTCGCGCGAGGGCGTGCGGCATCGTGGGTCGGCTCAAGACACTGAAAGCGCCTGGTTGTCGTTTCCGACGCGCGCCGATTTGGCCAGATGCGGGGCGAGGTGGGCGGGTTCGAAGACCGCGCCGCTGGCCAGCAGGGCTTCGATCCGCTTGGGCGGCAGGCCAAGCTCAGCGAGCAGCGCCGTGGTGTGCTCGCCGAGGTCCGGCGTCGGACGCGCGAACCCGGCCGCGGTGCGCGAGAAGTCCGCGTAGCTGCGCACGCCCACGATGTCGCCGAGCCTCGGGTGCGCCCAGCGTTCGAGGGTGCGATTTTCCCATAGCCATTCACTTTCCAGCGCTTCGGCGGCGCGCAGGGCGGGTGCGGCGAGAACGCCTGCCGCCAGCAGGGCCTGGACCGTCTCGTCGCGCGGACGCCTCGACAGAGCCTCGGCGACCGATCGGGCCAGCTCGCCGTCCCGCGGCGCCGCCAGTGGATCGGCGCCGAGGTCTAGCTGCAGGGCTTGGCCGAGGGCCGTCGCCTCGGCTTGCGTCTCGCAGACCAGCGCCAGCCAGCCGTCGGCGCATTCGTAGAACCGGTGCAGCGCCCGCGGCCCCAGGCAGTCGCGGCCGCCGAGATCGTTCGACGGCCGGCCGGCGTAATCGACCACCTCGGCAAGCTGGAACGTCAGGCTCTGGGCCATCAGGCTGGTGACGATCTCCTGCCCCTCGCCGGTTCGTTCGCGCGCATTCAGGGCGGCGACCACCGCGCAGGACACGACAGCGGAGGTCGCCACGTCGTTGACCGGGATGGTGTGCAGGATCGGCTCGTCCTCGCCGCCCTGCGCCGCCTGCATGCCGCCCTCCGCCTGCAGCAGCGGGTCGAACCCCGGCAGGGTCGCACGCGGCCCCCTGTCGCCATAGGCGTTGATCGAGCAGGAGATGATCCGCGGGTTGACCACCCTCAGCTTTGCGTAGTCGATGCCGAGCCGCGCGCGCACGCCGAAACGGTAGTTGTCGAGCACGACGTCCGCCTGGCGCACCAGGTCGAAGAACAGTTCCTTCGCCGCCGCCTGCTTGAGGTCGAGCCCCAGCCCGCGCTTGCCGCGGTTGTAGGCCATGAAGCCACCCCCGTCGCTGCGGAAGGGATCGCCCTCGGCCGGCTCGATCTTGATCACGTCGGCGCCGAGGTTGGCCAGCACGCCACCCGCGTGGGCGCCGGCGATGACCGTGCCGAGATCCAGGACGCGCACACCTTCAAGTGGGGACGTGGCACGTGGGGACGCCGCGTCGCCTTGCCCGCCCGGCGTCGGTGGCGCGCGGGGCGGCCAAGCCGGCGGCTCGGCGATCGGCCGCGCGAGATTGCGGATCGAGCCTGGCGTCTCGCATAGCCGCGCAGGCGGCGCCGGCATGGCGACCTCGCCCAGGACCGGATGCGCGAGGACCTGCCGCAAACCGCCCTCAGCCACGGCGTCGCCGGCGAACCAGTCCTCGCGAGACCCGACCGGCGCGCACGGCACACCATTGTCCTGCAGCACCTGCAGCCACTCGGTGCGCGGGCGTGTCGCGAAGATCTCGACCAGGGTATCGCGGGCGCGTGGCGGATCGACCGCGAGTTCCTCCCAACGCTTGGCGATGCCGGCGGCCTCGAAGGCCTTGCGGTAGAAATTGGCGAACAGAGCGCCCAGAAAGAACCACTCGCCGTCGGCGCATCGGTAGAGCCGGTAGCTGGGGCTCGCGCCTAGCGGCTGACCGCGCGGTAAGGGTGGCGCGCCGAGAACCCGGACCGGGCCGGAAACCTCGGAGAGGCCGTTCAGGCCACTCACCACGACGGCCTGCCCCTTGCCGCTGCGGCTGCGCTCCAGGAGCGCCGCGCCGATCGCCGACGCGCCCAGCACGCCCTGCCCGTACCAGAGCGACGGCAGGACCAGATGCACCGGCTGGTCGCCATGGCACCCCTGGCGGAAGGCGACCCCGCTCAGTGCGGTCAGCAGGCTGTGATGGGGCGGCAGCCGGCTCCAGGTTCCGCTCACGCCATAGGGCGGCATCCAGGCGTGGATCAGACCGGGGTGCGACGCCGTCAGGGTCACCGCGTCGAGCCCCAGCGTCTCGAGCCGGCCGGGCGGGTCGCTGAACAGCGCGACGTCCGCCCCGGCGATCAACCCGCGCGCTGTCTCGAGGCCGCCTTCCGTTTGCAGGTCGAGCGTCAGCACATGCTTGTTACGGTTCCAGGCGTGGTAGCCGGGATGGTCCTTCAACCGCTCCCCGCCCGGCGGCTCCACCTTGACGACCTCGGCCTCGAAGTCGCCCAGGAACATCGCGGCCATCGGCCCGGCGACGCCCTGGCTGAAGTCGACGACCCTGACACCCCGGTAGGCGGACACCTGGCCGTGACCTCCGTTTCCTGGAGGGGCATGAAAGCCGGACGCGCCAGCGCCTGCAAGCCCCGCTGACTACAGATCAGCGGCTTGACCGGCGAGGAGCAACACCCGCTAGTCGCAGGGGACGGAGGACGCCAGCCATGAGAACCGCGAAGCTTGGGCCCCTGGGCGAGGTCAGCCGGCTGGCGCTGGGCGGCGGCGGGATCGGTCAGATCTGGGGCGAGAACACCAAGGACGAGGCGCTGGCGACGCTCGCCGCGGCCATCGATGGCGGCATCACCCTGCTGGACGCCGCGCCCATGTACCGCAACTGCGAGGCCTTCATCGGCGAGGTGTTCGACGGGCGGCTGCCCGCCGGCGTGAAGGTGACCACCAAGCACCAGCTCGGCTCGCCGCCGGCGGCGGAGGTCGCGGCGCGGCTGGAAGCCTCGCTGGAGGCCAGCCTTGCGGCCATGCGTCTCGCGCACATCGACCTCTTCTTCCTGCACTCCAATATCCATCTGGACGGCTTCGATTACGCCCACGGCAACGCGCACCGCGACGCCTTCTCCACGAGCTGGTCGCTCTATGTGGACGAGGTGGTCCCGCGCTTCGAGCGGCTGAAGGCGCAGGGGCGGATCGGCGCCTGGGGGATCACCGGCATCGGCGTCCCCTCCGCGGTGCTCGCGGCACTCGACCACGCGCCTCGGCCGGACGTCGTGCAGGCCATCGCCAACCTGATGGACAGCCCAGGCGCCCTGAAACGTTATGCCGAGCCGGCCCGGCCGCGCGAGATCGCGGCGTCCGCCAAGGCCAAAGGCCTCGGCGTCATGGGCATCCGCGCGGTCCAGGCCGGCGCCTTGACCTCCGGCGTCGACAGGCCGCTGTCGGAGAACAACCCCGACAACACCGACTTCGCCCGCGCCGCGGGTTTCCGGGCGCTCTGCGCCAGGTGGGGCGAAGACCCGGCCATGATCGCGCACCGCTATGCGCTGGGCATGCCCAACATCGACACCGTCGTCCTGGGCGTGAAGAACCGCGCCGAACTCACGCAATGCCTCGCCGCCGAGATGGCCGGGCCTCTCGATTTGGCCCAGATCGCGGCCATCGACGCGCTCGGCCTGGCCGGCTAGCGCGTCGCAAACGGAAGGACGTGCTGAAGGGACTACAGCCGCAGCACCGTCGTCTCGACCACGGGGCGCCGGCCCCAGATGCGCTGGCTGGCCTTCTTCACGGCGCGCGACATGGCGGTCTCGACGCTCTCGTCCATGTCCCGCTCCTCGCCGCGCAGCCGGCCCAGCGCCTGTTCGGCCTCGTCGGCCAGGTCGTCGAGGATGTCGTCCAGCGGGTAGTCCGGCTCCGACGGCAGGCCGAGCGCACGAACCTGGGGGCCGGAGACGATCTTGTTCTTGCCGTCGAGCACGACCGACACGGCCACGACCCCATTGGAGGCCGCGTGCCGACGCTCGCGAAGCGCGTCGCCGTTCTCCACGGTCACCATGCCGCCGTCCACGTAGAGCCGGCCGGCCGGCACCTCATCGACGATCGCCGCGCGGCCGGGCGCCAGGCGCACCATGTCGCCGTTTCTGGGGGTGACCTGCTGCGGCACCTGCAGGTCGCGGGCGAAGGCGGCGTGTTCCAGGAGGTGGCGCCGCTCGCCGTGAGTCGGCACGCTGATCTCCGGCCGCGCCCAGCGGTACATCTCGGCGAGTTCGTCGCGGCAGGGGTGGCCGGAAACGTGGATGCCCGGATGGTCGCGCTCGGTGTAGAGGCGCACGCCCCGGTCGGCGAGACGGTCCTGCAGGTTGCGGATCGGGATCTCGTTGCCCGGGATCACGCGGCTGGAGAAGATGCAGGCGTCCCCTGCCCCGAGGCTGACGTGCGGATGGGTGCCGTCGGCGATGCGGGAGAGCGCCGCGCGGCCCTCGCCCTGGCTGCCGGTGCACAGGAACAGCACCTTGTCCGGCGGGAACTTCTTGGCTTCCGTGTCGTCGAGGAAGGGCTGCAGGCCCTGCATCAGCCCCACCGACTTCGCCGCTGCCGACATCCGGTGCATGGACCGGCCAGCAAGACAGACCCGGCGTCCGTTGGCCTCCGCCGCGCGCGCGATGCTGTCCATCCGTGCGACGTTCGAGGCGAAGCACGCCACGGCCACCTTACCCTTCAGGCTGGCGATCAGTGGGATCAGGGTGTCGCGCACCTCTGCTTCAGAGCCCGCGTGACCATCGACGAAGACGTTGGTCGAGTCGCAGACCATCGCCAGTACGCCCTCGTCGCCGAGGCGCTGGATCGCGTCCTGGTCGGTGACGGCGCCCAGCAGCGGGTCGGGATCTATCTTCCAGTCGCCGGTGTGCAGCACGGTTCCGAGCGGCGTGCGGATGGCCACGCCGTTGGGCTCGGGAATCGAATGGGTGAGCGTGATCAGGTCGAGCTGGAACGGGCCGAGCGCGATCGAACCGCCCAGCGGGACTTCGGTGATCGAGACGTGATCAAGCAGATCCGCTTCGCGCAGCTTTTCGCGCAGGATGAAGGCTGTGAAGGGCGTGGCGTAGACAGGCGCCTTGATCCGCGGCCAGAGCCAGGCCACGGCCCCGATGTGGTCTTCATGCGCGTGGGTGAGCACGATGCCGAGGATGCGGTCGGCATACTCCTCGATATAGGCCGGATCCGGCAGGATCACCTCCACGCCGGGCGTCGTCTGGTCCCCGAAGGCGATGCCCAAGTCGACGACGATCCACTTGCGATCGTGCGCCGGGCCGAACCCATAGAGGTTGAAGTTCATACCGATCTCGTTCGACCCACCGAGCGGCAGGAAGACGAGTTCGTCGTCTTTAGAAGCTTTTGCCATCTATGCCTTTGCCGCCGTATTCCGGCGGTAGATTTCGAGCATGCCGCGGATCGTCAGGTCTGGGTCGAAGTGGTCGATCGCCGTCGTCGCGCCATGGAAGAGAGACGCGACCCCGCCGGTTCCGATGACCGTCATGGGCTTTTCCCATTCGGCCTTGATCCGAGACACCAGGCCCTCGATCAGTGCGATGTAGCCCCAGTAGACGCCGGACTGCATGGCCGCGACCGTGTCCTTGCCGATGGCGGTGTTGCCGGGCGGCCGCTGGATCGCCACGCGCGGGAGCTTGGCCGCCGCCTGGTGCAGGGCTTCCATCGATAGGTTGATGCCCGGGGCGATGGCGCAGCCTTCCATCCCGCCGTCGCCGGCTATGACGTCGAAGGTGGTCGCGGTGCCGCTGTCGATCACAATCAGGTCGCCGGGATAGGCGATGTGCGCGCCGATGGCGTTGACCAATCGGTCGGCGCCGGCTTCCGAAGGCTTCTCGATCCGCACCTCGATGCCCAGGTCGACATTCTCGCCGATCACCAGCGGCTCCACATGCAGGTAGCGCCGGGCGAGATTGCGCAGGTTGAAGATCGACTGCGGCACCACGCTGGAGATGATGCAGCCGTTGAAGACGCCCAGTTGCAGGCCTGCCATGCTGAGCAGCTGGGACAGCCACACGGCGTATTCGTCCGCGGTGCGGCTGGCGTGGGTGGCCGCGCGCCACTGGGCCGTCCAGCGCTCGCCGTCGTGTACGGCGAAGAGCGTGTTGGTGTTGCCCTGCTCGATGGCCAGCAGCATGCGTCAAACCCCTCCGAAGAAGACGTCGCCCGCCGTTATGCGCTCCAGTGCCCCGTCGTCCAGCCGAAGCCGTAGTGCGCCGTCGAGGTCCAGCCCCTCGGCGACCCCGACGAGCGTGCGGTTGGGGAGCCGCGCCTCACAGCGCTCGCCGAGCCCCTGGGCGCGGGCGGTCCACCCCTCCACGATCGGCCCGAATCCTCGCGTCGACCAGAGGCTGCGCCAGGTTTCGAACCGCCCGGCCAGGACCTCCAGGGCGTCGCGAGGTGCGGGCGGCGGACCGGCCATGTGGTCGCCGAAGGCGGTCGCGGGGCGCTCGGTGCCCGTGGGCGCGTGGGCCAGGTTGACGCCGATGCCGACCGCCAGCCACAGCCGGCCGTCGGGCCGCGGTCCGGACTCCAGCAGGATGCCGACGGCCTTCGCACCGAACACCAGGACGTCGTTCGGCCATTTCAGCCGCGCGGCGCCGGGTCCCAGGCAGGTGTCGGCAAGATCGCAGGCCGCGAGCGCCGCCACGAAGGAGAGCTGCGCGGCCTCGGCCGGCGGCAGGTCCGTCGTACTGAGCAGGGTGGCCGCGAGGTTGCCGCTCTCCGTGCTCCAGGGCCGGCCTCGGCGACCGTGCCCCGCCGTCTGCCGGCCGGCGGTGATCCAGATGGGTCCAGCCTCGCCGGCTTCCGCGCGGCGGCGGGCCTCGGCGTTGGTCGAGTCGAGCTCTTCGTAGGCCTCGATCGGCGGGTGATCCGCCAAGTCAGGCGAGGCCGAAGGCGTGGGCGGCGCGGCCGGCGGCCGGATAGATCCAGATCAGCGCGCCCAGCACGACCGGGAAGGAGAACAGCGCCAGGGCCACGGCGATCGCACGGGCCTCGATAGGCGGTGCGTCGGTGGTCCCCTGGGCCGCGTCGAACCACATCACCTTGATGAGCCGCAGGTAGTAGAAGGCGGCCACCACAGAGCCCACAAGCCCGGCCACGGCGGCGAACGGCAGGCCGGCGTTCAGCGCCGCCTTGAACACGAACACCTTGGCCCAGAAGCCGGAGAACGGCGGCAGGCCCAGCGCCGAGAGCGAGAACGCGGTCATGGCGAGCGCGATGCCGGGTTGCTCCTTGATGAGGCCCGCCATGTCGTCGAACGTCTCCATGTCGCGGCCCCGGCGCGAGAGGGCCGCGAGGCAGGCGAAGAAGCCGATCACGTCGATCATGTAGAGGACCATGAACACCAGCATCGACTGGACGCCTTCGGCGGTGCCGGCGCTGAGGCCGATGATCGCGTAGCCGATGTTGGCGATCGAGGAATAGGCCCACAGGCGCTTGAGGTTCTTCTGGGCGAGACCCGCGAAGGCGCCGACCGCCACGGAGATCAGGCCCAGCGCCACCAGGACCTGCTGCCACTGGATTATCGCCCCGCCGAAGCCCTGGGCGAGGAGCCGCGCCAGCAGCACCAGGGCCGCAAATTTCGAGGCCGAGATGAAGAACGCCACGACGGGGGATGGCGCACCCTCGTAGACGTCCGGCGTCCACATGTGGAACGGCGCGGCGGAGACCTTGAAGGCCAAGCCGCAGATCAGGAAGACCAGGCCGAAGAGCACGCCGGTGTTGGCGCCGTGGCTAACGGCCGCGGCGATGTCGGTGAAGAGGGTGGAGCCGGCGAAGCCGTAGACCAGGCTCGCGCCGTAGAGCAACAGTCCGGACGCGAGCGCGCCCAGCACGAAATACTTCAGCCCGGCCTCGGAGGCCCTGGCGTTGTCGCGGTGCATGGCGGCGAGCACATACAGCGCCAGGGAGTGCAACTCCAGGCCGACGTAGAGCGAGATCAGGTCGCCCGCCGCAACCATCATTCCCATCCCCAGCGCCGCAAGGACGATCAGCACGGGGAATTCGAAGTTGTGGACGCCGCGCCGTTCGAACCAACGCTGGCCCAGCGGGATGCAAATGGCGCTCGCGACGAAGATCGCGACCTGGGCGAAGGCCGAGGCGTCGTCGGCGATGACGCCGCCCGCGAACCCGCGCCCGAAGGGGCCGGTGACGGCCTGGAAGGCCGCGGCCGCCAGCACCAGCACGCCGCCCCAGCCGACGAGCCGCCCCGCCTTGGGGGCGAAGGCGCCGAAGACGAGCAGCACCAGCGCGCCAACGCCCAGGATAAGTTCCGGATAGGCCAGGCCGAGATCGGCGGAGAAGGTCATTCGGTCTTAGCCCCCGATGGCCGCTTGATAGGCCGAGACGAGGTGGTCCACGGAGGCCTGGGTCAGGTTCATGACGAGGCCGGGCTGCACGCCCAGCACGAGGGTGGCTCCGATCAGCGGCGCGAAGATCGCCACCTCACGCCAGTCGAGGTCGCCGATGGCCGAGAGCTTGACGTTGGTGATCGTGCCGAACACCACGCGGCGGTAGAGGGTGAGCGCATAGACCGCCGAGAGGATCACCCCCGTCGCGGCCACGATCGCCGTCCAGGTGGAGACGCCATAGGTCCCCGTCATGGTCAGGATCTCGCCCACGAAGCCCGAGGTGCCCGGCAGGCCGACGTTGCCCATGGTGAAGAGCATGAAGGTCGCCGCGTAGAGGGGCATGCGGGTGACCAGGCCGCCGTAGAAGGCGATCTCCCGGGTGTGCATGCGATCGTAGACCACGCCCACACAGAGGAAGAGCGCGCCTGAGATCACGCCGTGGCTCAGCATCTGGAAGATCGCGCCCTGCTCGCCGACCGCGTTGCCGGAGAAGATCCCCATGGTCACGAAGCCCATGTGGGCGACGGACGAATAGGCGATCAGCTTCTTGAAATCGACCTGCCGGAAGGCGACCAACGAGGTGTAGACCACGGCGATCACGCTGAGCGCGAAGATCAGCGGCGTGAAGAACTGCGACGCCTGCGGGAACATCGGCAGCGAGAAGCGCATGAACCCGTAGCCGCCGAGCTTCAGCAGGATGCCCGCCAGGATCACCGAACCGGCCGTCGGGGCCTCCACGTGGGCGTCGGGCAGCCAGGTGTGGACCGGCCACATCGGCAGCTTCACCGCGAATGAGGCGAAGAAGGCGAGCCACAGCCAGGTCTGGACGGCCGGGTCGAAGTGATAGGTCATCAGCTCGGGGATCGAACTCGTGTGGCTGATCCCGATCATCGCCAGGATCGCGGCCAGCATGAGGACCGAGCCCAGGAGCGTGTAGAGGAAGAACTTGAAGGCTGCGTAGACCCTGCGCTGCCCACCCCAGATGCCGATGATCAGGAACATCGGGATCAGGCCGAACTCGAAGAAGATGTAGAACAGCACGATGTCGAGCGCGCAGAAGACGCCGATGATCAGCGTCTCCAGCAACAGGAACGCGATCATGTATTCCAGCACGCGCTTCTCGATCGACTTCCACGAGGCCGCGATGCAGATCGGCATCAGGAAGGCGGTCAGCAGCACGAAGAGGACGGAGATTCCGTCCACGCCCATCCGGTAGCTGAGGCCTGCGAACCAGGGCGATTCCTCCAGGAACTGGAAGCCGGCCTCGTTCGGATCGAATTGCACGACCAGCAGGATCGACAGCGCGAGCGTCGCGAGCGTGGCGACCAGCGCGATCCACTTCGACGCCTCGATGGTCCGCTGATCCTTCGGCTTGCCGAACAGCCGCAGCGCCAGGATGCCGACGACGCCCAGCAGCGGCGCATAGGTGATGAGGGAGAGGATGGGCATGTCGCGGCGCTCCCTTACGCGTTCCAGGCCCAGAGGGCATAGGAGAGGATGGCCGCGACACCCAGGAGCATCACGAAGGCGTAGTGGTAGAGGAAGCCGCTCTGCAGCCGGCCCGCGCCCTGCCCGACCTTCATCGAGACCGCGGACACGCCGTCGGGGCCCAGCCCGTCGATGAGCCTCTGGTCGCCGCCCTTCCAGAAGAGGTCGCCCAGCCACCTGGCCGCGCGGACGAAGGTCGCGTCATAGAACTCGTCGACGAACCATTTGTTGTAGAAGAACAGGTAGACCGGGCCGCGATTGGCGGCGAGGCGCGCGCCCAGGCCTTCGCGCATCAGGTAGACGTAGGCCGCGATCAGCAGGCCCAGCACCGAGACGGTGAGCGGCGCGAGCACGATCCACTCGGGCGGCTCGCGGCCGACGAGGACGTGGTTGCTGGCAGCCGTGAAGATCGCGCCCCGCCAGAACTCGACGTGCTCGGCGCCGACGAACTTTTCGGCGAAGGCGAAACCGGCCGCGATGGCGCCGATGGAGAGCAGGATCAGCGGCAGGCGCATGGTCCACGGGCTCTCGTGCGGCAGGCTCACGTGCTCGCCGTCGCCGGGCTCTGAATGGGTCTCGATCTGGGCCTCGCTGGCGTGGTCGTCCGCGTGTTGGTCGTCGCGCGCATGGTCGCGGTTGTGCCAATGGTGCTGCAGGTCCTCGGACGTCCAGCGCGCATGGCCGTTGAAGGTGAAGAACGCCAGGCGCCAGGAATAGAAGGCCGTCAGGCCCGCCACGAACACCCCGATGACCCAGGCGAAATAGCCCATGGGATCGCCCGCCACGCCCGCCTCGTAGCCGGCGTGGATGATCGAATCCTTGGAATAAAAGCCGGCGAAGCCGAGATCGAGGCCGGGGATGCCGAGGCCGGTGATGGCGATGGTGCCGATGACCATCACCGCGAAGGTCACCGGCAGGTATTTCGCCAGGTTGCCGTAGCGGCGCATGTCCTGTTCGTGGGCCATGGCGTGGATCACCGAGCCCGCGCCCAGGAACAGCAGCGCCTTGAAGAAGGCGTGGGTGAAGAGGTGGAACATCGACGCCTGGTAGGCGCCGACGCCCGCGGCCATGAACATGTAGCCAAGCTGCGAACAGGTCGAGTAGGCGATGACCCGCTTGATGTCGTTCTGCACCATGCCGACCGTGGCGGCGAAGAGCGCCGTGACCGCGCCGATGGCGACCACGATGTGCTTGGCGACCGGCGCATATTCGAACATCGGCGACAGCAGGCAGACCATGTAGACGCCGGCGGTCACCATGGTCGCCGCGTGGATCAGGGCCGAGACCGGCGTCGGGCCTTCCATGGCGTCAGGGAGCCAGGTGTGCAGGAAGAACTGCGCCGACTTGCCCATGGCGCCGACGAACAGCAGCGTGCAGGCGAGATCCACCAACCCCCATCCCTCGCCCGCGAACATCCAGGTGTCGCCGGCGTGGGCGGCGACCTGCGGGAAGATCTGGGCGAACTGGATCGACCCAAACGCCCAGAAGACCGTCATGATGCCGAGTGCAAAGCCGAAGTCGCCGACCCGGTTGACCACGAAGGCCTTGATCGCCGCGGCGTTGGCCGTGGCCTTGTGGTGCCAGAAGCCGATCAACAGGTAGCTCGCCAGGCCCACGCCTTCCCAGCCGAAGAAGAGCTGCATGAAGTCGGCCGCGCTGATCAGCGACAGCATGGCGAAGGTGAACAGCGACAGGTAGGCGAAGAACCGCGCCTTGCCGTCGTCTTCGGCCATATAGCCCCAGCTGTAGAGGTGGACGAGGCTGGAGACCGTGGTCACCACCACGAGCATCACCGCCGAGAGGCCGTCGAGCCGGAAGGACCAGTTGGAGACGAACTTGCCCACCTGGATGAACGGCGCATAGGTCTCGGTGAAGGGCTCGAGTCCGCCCCAGGTCCACTCTGCGAAGACCATCCACGACAGCACCGCCGACAGCATCAGCAGGCCTGTGGTGATCGCCATGGACGCGACGGCGCCGATCCGGCGGCCGAACAGGCCCGCCACGACCGCGCCGAGCAACGGGCCGTAGAGGATGATCGTGACGAGGAGCTTGGGGTCCATCCTCAGCCCTTCATCATCGAAGCGTCGTCCACGGCGATGTCGCCGCGGTTGCGGAAGAAGGCCACCAGGATCGCCAGGCCCACGGCGGCCTCCGCGGCCGCGACGGTGAGCACGAACATGGCGAAGATCTGGCCGGTGACGTTGCCCAGATAGGCCGAGAAGGCCACCAGGTTGATGTTCACGGCGAGCAGGATCAGCTCGATCGACATCAGGATGATGATGATGTTCTTGCGGTTCACGAAGATGCCGAAGACCCCGATGGTGAACAGGATCGCGGCGACCGCGAGGTAGTGGGCAAGCCCGATGGTCATGCGTCGATCCCCTCGCCGGGCTTGGGCGAAACCATGCGCATGCCGGCGCGCGGCGTGCGCAGCATCTGGTCCATGATGACCTGGCGCTTGACGCCGGGCTTGTGGCGCAGCGTCAGCACGATGGCGCCGATCATGGCGACCAGCAGCACCATGCCCGCCGCCTGGAAGAAGTAGACGTAGTGCGTGTAGAGCACCCGCCCGATCGCCTCTGCGTTGGAGATGTTGGCCGGCGCGCCCGCGCCCTGCGCCATCGGCGTCTCGCTGAGCCGGGCCGCGCCCTTGGTGGCGACCGTCGTCGACACCACGATCATCTCGACGGCAAGACCCAGCGCGATCAGCCCACCCAGCGGCATGTACTTCGCAAACCCCTGCCGGAGCGCCGCGAAATCCACGTCCAGCATCATCACCACGAAAAGGAAGAGCACCGCGACGGCGCCCACGTAGACGATCACCAGCAGCATCGCCAGGAACTCCGCGCCCAGCAGGACGAAGAGCCCGGCCGCAGAGATGAAGGCCGCGATCAGGAACAGCACGGAGTGCACTGGGTTGCGGGACGAGACCACGGCGATGCCCGCCAGGATCGTCGTCGCCGCCATCAGGTAAAATGCGATCGCCTGCAGGGCCATCTCGGCTCTCTTCTCAACCCCTCGAAACCAACTCTTCGTCGTCATCGCCCGGCTTGTCCGGGTGATCCAGCCCGAGGTCTTTCCGCATCAGCTGAAGGACCGCTTTGGGATGGGTGACCGGGACAAGCCCAGCCATGACGACCCCTAATCTTGCAGCGCTTGGAATCGCGCCGCCCTCTTATCGGTACGGCGCATCCAGTTCCAGATTCTTCGCGATTTCCCGCTCCCACCGGTCGCCGTTGTCGAGCAGCTTGGCCTTGTCGTAGTAGAGCTCCTCGCGCGTCTCGACCGTGAACTCGGTATTCGGCCCTTCGACGATCGCGTCGACCGGGCAGGCCTCCTGGCACAGGCCGCAATAGATGCATTTCACCATGTCGATGTCGTAGCGCGTCGTGCGGCGACTGCCGTCGGCGCGCGGCTCGGCCTCGATGGTGATCGCCTGGGCCGGGCAGATGGCCTCGCAGAGCTTGCAGGCGATGCAGCGTTCCTCGCCGTTGGGATAGCGGCGCAGCGCGTGTTCGCCGCGGAAGCGCGGGCTCTGCGGGTTGCGCTCGTGCGGATAGATCACCGTGGCCTTGGGGCGCACCATGTATTTCAGGCCAAGCCCCAGCGCCTCGGCGAAATCCATCAGCGCCGCGCCTTTCATCGCCTGTCCGATACGCTGGAACATGTCACTTCCTCTTGCAGGCGTAGTCTTGGATGTACTGCGCGTCGCCGCCGTCCTTCAGGACGAGCTGGCCGCCCTGAACCTTGCAGTCGGCCGTCGCGCGGCTCAGCGAGTCGTAATCCGCCGCACCGGTCAGGGTCGACGCGGTCTCGCACGCCGAAAGGCCAAGCGCGAGGAGGGTCATGACGGCCACGATCCTCATCCCGCCACCGGCGCATAGACCCGCCAGCCCGCGACCAGGGCCACGGCCACCAGCGAGGTCGGCAGGAAGACTTTCCAGCCCAGTCGCATGAGCTGGTCGTAGCGGTAGCGAGGCACCACGGCCCGAACCATGGCGTTCATGAAGAAGACGAAGAAGGTCTTGATCATCAGCATGACGAGGCCATGCAGGCTGGCGACCCACGACCAGCCGGTCCCCGCAAGGCCGTCCAGGTAGTGCGTCGGCCAAGGCGCCTGCCAGCCGCCCAGGAACAGCACCGCCATCAGCCCGCTCATCAGCACGATGTTCGAGGTCTCTGCTAGGTAGAACAGCATGTAGGGCGTCGAGCCGTACTCGATGGCGTAGCCGGCCACGAGCTCGCTCTCGGCCTCGGGTAGGTCGAAGGGCGGACGGTTGGTCTCGGCCAGTCCGGAGATGAAGAAGATCACCCCCATGGGGATCATCACCAGCGCCAGTGGCAGGTTCTTCAGGCCACCGCCGCCCAGGATGTTCCAGTTCCAGAAGCCGCCGCCCTGCAACTCGACGATCCGGCTGAGGTTCAGGGTCCCCGAAAGCAGGATCACGGTGATGATCACGAAGCCGATGGAAACCTCGTACGACACCATCTGCGCGGCCGAGCGCAGCGCGCCCAGGAAGGGGTACTTCGAGTTGGACGCCCAGCCGCCCATGATGATGCCGTAGACGCCCAGCGACGACACCGCGAAGAGGTAGAGGATTCCGACGTTGATGTTGGAAACCACCCAGCCGGGCGCGAGTGGCATAGCGGCCCAGGAGCCCAGCGCCAGCGTCACGCTGATCAGAGGCGCCAGCAGGAAGACGATCTTGTCCGCGCCGGACGGGATCACCAGTTCCTTGATCAGGAACTTGCCCAGGTCCGCGAAGGACTGGAAGAGGCCGAACGGGCCGACCACGTTCGGGCCTTTGCGCATCTGCACGCCGGCGAAGATCTTGCGATCGAAATAGATCACATAGGCCACGATCAGCAGCAGCGGCACGGTGATCAGCAGGATCTGACCGACCGTCCACAGGGTCCAGCCGATGGGCGTACTCCAGAATTCCATCTATTCCGCCGCGATTCTGGCGGCGCCCGAAGCCTGGGCGGCGCACTCGGCCATCGTCACGCTGGCGCGGGCGATGGGGTTGGTCAGGTAGAAGTCGGTGACGGCGCTGACGAACGGCGCGTCGGAAAGCTCGCCCTTCCCGCCCAGCACCGCGAGATCGAGGCCGGCGGCGGCCTGCGCGCCGTCCACGTGGTCGATGCGCCCGAAGCTCGGGTGGTCGGCGAAGAGCCTGGCGCGCAGGGCCTCCAGGCTGTCGTAGGGCAATTTCTCGCCCAGCCGCTCGGACAGCGCGCGCAGGATCGCCCAGTCCTCCTTTGCCTCGCCCTTGGGGAAGACGGCGCGGACGCCCTGCTGCACGCGGCCCTCGGTGTTGACGTAGAGCCCGTTCTTCTCGGTATAGGCCGCGCCCGGCAGGATCACGTCGGCCTTATGCGCCCCGCGGTCGCCGTGGGTCCCCAGGTAGACGGTAAAGGCCTTCGACGCCGAGATATCGATCTCGTCGGCGCCGAGCAGGAAGAGGACGTCGGCCCCGCCCTTGGCGGCCAGCTCGGCCGCCGTCTTGCCGCCCTCGCCAGGGATGAAGCCCAGGTCCAGGCCGCCGACCCGGGACGCGGCGCTATGCAGCACGTTCCAGGTCATTCCGAACGTCTTGGCGAGGCCCGCAGCGGCCTTCAGTACTGCCGCACCGTCAGCCCGCGTCAGGGCGCCCGCGCCCACGACGATGGCCGGCGCCTTGGCGGCTTTCAGCGCGTCCATGAAGCCGTTCTTGGTCTTGGCGAGGCCGGCCAGCGACTTCGGGCCGGAGCCCAGGTGGTCGTAGCCGTAGGTCAGGTCCGCCTGCGGGCCGACAACGCCGACCTTCAGCGCCCCGGCCAGCCAGCGCTTACGCAGGCGCGCGTTCAGCACCGGCGCTTCGAGCCGCGGATTGACCCCCACCAGGAGGACGAGGTCAGCGTCCTCGATTCCGTGGATGGTGGAGTTGAACAGCCAGCTTTGCCGCGGGCCGGAGCCCAGGGCCATGCCGTCCTGGCGGCAATCGGTCGATTGCACGCCCAGGCCACGGAACAGGTCCAGCGCGGCCTTCATGGTCTCCACATCCTGCAGGTCGCCGGCAATGACCCCGATGCGGTCGGGCTTGGTCGCCTTCAGCTTCGCCGCGACCGTCTCCAGGGCCTCGCCCCAGCTCGCCGCACGCAGCTTGCCGTTCTCGCGAATGTAGGGCCGGTCGAGCCGCTGGCGCGCCAAGCCGTCGACGGCGTAGCGGGTCTTGTCGGAGATCCACTCCTCGTTGATGTCCTCGTTGACCCGCGGCAGCACACGCAGCACGGCCGAGCCGCGGGCGTCCACCCGGATCGCCGAGCCCAGCGCGTCCATCACGTCGACGCTCTCGGTCTTCTTCAGCTCCCACGGCCGGGCGTTGAAGGCGTAGGGCTTGGAGGTCAGCGCGCCGACGGGGCAGAGGTCGATGATGTTGGCGGAGAGCTCCGACGTCACCGCCTTGTCGAGATAGGTCGTGATTTCAACGTCTTCGCCGCGCGAGATGAGACCGATTTCCGGTACGCCGGCGACCTCGGTGATGAACCGCACGCAGCGAGTGCACTGGATGCAGCGAGTCATCACCGTCTTGATCAACGGCCCCATGAATTTCTCTTCGACGGCGCGCTTGTTGTCGGCGTAGCGGCTGTCGTCGCGGCCATAGCCCATGGCCTGGTCCTGCAGGTCGCACTCGCCGCCCTGGTCGCAGATTGGGCAATCCAGCGGGTGGTTGATGAGCAGGAACTCCATCACCCCGTGACGGGCTTTCTTCACCATCGGCGTGTCGGTGAAGATCTCCATGTTCTCCGCGGCCGGAAGCGCGCAGGACGCCTGCGGCTTCGGCGGGCCAGGCTTCACCTCGACCAAGCACATGCGGCAGTTGCCGGCGATGCTGAGGCGCTCATGATAGCAGAATCGCGGGATTTCTTTCCCCGCCAACTCCGCCACCTGTAGGACGTTCATCCCAGGCTCGAACTCGACCTCGACGCCATCGACCTTGGCTATGGGCATGATCTACTCCGCCGCGATCGAGGCGCCGGCATAGGAGCCGGGGCGCGCCCGATAGAGGTTGATGCGGTCTTCCACCTCGTGGCGGAAGTGGCGGAAGAGACCCTGGATCGGCCAGGCGGCCGCGTCGCCCAGGCCGCAGATGGTGTGACCCTCGACCTGGCTGGCCACGTCGAGCAGGAGGTCGATTTCCGACATCTCCGCCTCACCGGTGACCATCCGCTCCATCACCCGCCACATCCAGCCGGTGCCTTCGCGGCAGGGCGTGCACTGGCCGCAGCTCTCGTGCTTGTAGAAGTAAGCCGCCCGCGCGATCGCCTTCACCAGGTCGGCGTCCTTGTCGAACACGATCATGGTGCCGGTGCCGAGGCCGGAGCCCCTCGCCTGCAGGTCCTCGTAGGTCATCAGGGCTTCGTCGCACTGGTCGGCCGGGATCATGCGCACCGAGATGCCGCCGGGGATCACCGCCTTGAGGTTGCCCCAGCCGCCGCGCACCCCGCCGAAATGGTCCTCGATGAGTTGCTTCACGGAAATGCCGACGGCGTCCTCGACGACGCAGGGCCTGTTCAGGTGGCCAGAACCCGCGAACAGCTTAGTGCCGGTGGACTTCTCCGTTCCGAAGCCGGCGAACCATTCGGCGCCGCGCCGCAGGATCGTGCCGACGACGGCGATGGTCTCGACGTTGTTGACCGTGGTCGGACAGCCGTAGATGCCGGCGCCGGCCGGGAAGGGTGGCTTGAGCCGCGGCTGACCCTTCTTGCCCTCGAAGCTCTCCATCAGCGCCGTCTCGTCGCCGCAGATGTAGGCGCCGCCGCCGTGCGTCACGCGGACGTCGCAGTCCCAGCCGTGGACGTTGCCGACGCCGATCAGCTTGGCCTCATAGGCTTGCTTGATCGCCGCCAGCAGGCGCTCACGCTCGAAGACATATTCGCCGCGAATATAGATGTAAGCCGTGCGCGCCCGCATCGCTTTGCAGGCGATCAGGCAGCCTTCGATCAGCAGGTGCGGGTCGTTCCTGAGGATGTCGCGATCCTTGCACGCGCCCGGCTCGCTTTCGTCGGCATTGACCAGCAGGTAGTGCGGCCGTTCGCTCTCCTGCTTGGGCATGAAGGTCCACTTCAGGCCGGTCGCGAACCCTGCCCCGCCACGGCCGCGCAGGCCGGAGGCCTTGACCTGGTCGCAGATCCACTCCGGCGACTGCGCCACGATATCCTTGGTGCCATTCCAGGCGCCGCGTTGCTTGGCGCCTTCCAGCCCCCAATCCTGGCGACCGTAGATGTTGAGGAAGATGCGGTCCTTGTCCGCGAGGATACCGACCACGCTCAGCTACCCTTCTTCGCGCGGGCGAAGCCGCGGACGAACCACATCTGCGCCGCGAACGCCGCGACGAGGAACCCCATGAACCCCCAGATCGCCCAGTCCACACCCTTGGCGAAGTAGGCCACGGCGAACAGCATGGCGGCGGCCATGAGGACGAGGTCGGCGACGAGCATCTTCATGAAGCGCTGCTTCAGGCCGGCGATGTCGTCGCTCATGCCGGGGCCTTCTGCGTCTTGGACGGCAGGTTCGGGATCTTGATCTTCTTGGCGAGCGAGCCGTCGTAGAGCTTTGGGTCGGTGAGCGTGACCGGCTCTCCCTCCGGCGCCGAGCCGTGACGGCCGATCGCCGATCCCGGCTTGGGTTTCTTGCCGGCGGCGAAGGCGTCCAGGATCTTCTCGAAGCTATCCGGCGTCAGGTCCTCGTAATAGTAGTCGTTGATCGCGGCCATCGGCGCGTTGGCGCAGGCCCCCATGCACTCGACTTCCTGCCAGTAGAACTTGCCGTCCGGGGACCTGTGGTTCGAGGGCCCGAACTTGCGTTGGCACACAGCCAGCAAGCCTTCGGAGCCACGGGTCTGGCAGGGCGTCGTGCCGCAGACCTGCACCAGGGCCACCTCGCCCACCGGCTCCAGCATGAACATGGTGTAGAAGGTCGCGATCTCCAGCACCCGGATCACCGGCATGCTGAGCAGCTCGGCCACCGCGCGTATCGCGGGCTCGCTGACCCAGCCTTCCTGCTTCTGGACGAGCCACAGCGCCTGGATGACCGCCGACTGCTGGCGGCCGGCCGGGAAGTGGGTGATCACCTCGCGGATGCGCTTCAGCGTCGCTGGCGAAAAGGCGAAACTCTCCGGCTGGACCTGGGCAAGCCTGCGGACGCTCAACGGTCGATCTCCCCGAACACGATATCCAGCGACCCCAGGATGGCGGAGACGTCGGCCAGCATGTGGCCGCGGCTCATCCAGTCCATCGCCTGCAGGAAGGGGTAGCTCGGCGCGCGGATCTTGCAGCGGTAGGGCCGGTTGGTCCCGTCGCTGACCAGATAGACCCCGAACTCGCCCTTGGGCGCTTCGATGGCGGCGTAGACTTCGCCGGGCGGTGTTCGGTAGCCCTCGGTGAACAGCTTGAAGTGGTGGATCAGCGACTCCATCGAGCGCTTCATCTCGCCACGCCTGGGCGGGGCCACCTTGTTGTCCATCGACAGCGACGGGCCGGGCGTCTTCATCAGCCGGTCGCAGCACTGGACCATGATCCGTACCGACTGGCGCATCTCCTCCAGGCGGCAGAGGTAGCGGTCGTAACAGTCGCCGTTGACGCCCAGCGGCACGTCGAACTCGAAGTCCGAATAGCACTCATAGGGCTGGCTGCGACGCAGGTCCCAGGCGATGCCGGATCCGCGCACCATGACGCCGGAGAACGCCCAGGCCTGGGCTTCCTCCTTGGTCACCTTGCCGATGTCGACGTTGCGCTGCTTGAAGATGCGGTTGTCGGTGAGCAGGACCTCGATGTCGTCGATGACGCGGGGAAACTGCCTGCACCAGTCGGCGATGTCGCGGACCAGCTCCGGCGGCAGGTCCTGGCGCACCCCGCCGACGCGGAAATAGTTGGCGTGCATGCGCGCGCCCGAGGCCCGCTCGTAGAAGCCCATGAGCTTCTCGCGCTCCTCGAAGCCCCACAGCGCCGGCGTGAAGGCTCCCACATCCATCGCCTGGGTCGTCACGTTCAGGAGGTGGTTCAGGACGCGACCGAGCTCGGAATAAAGCACGCGGATCAGGGAGCCGCGGATCGGGACCTCGACGCCCATCAGGCGCTCGAGCGCCAGCACATAGGCGTGCTCCTGGTTCATCGGGCACACGTAGTCCAGGCGATCGAAGTAGGGGATCGTCTGGGCGTAGGGCCGGGCCTCCATCAGCTTCTCGGTGCCGCGGTGCAGCAGGCCGATGTGCGGGTCGACGCGCTCGACCACCTCGCCGTCCAGCTCCAGCACCATGCGCAGCACGCCGTGCGCCGCTGGGTGCTGCGGGCCGAAGTTGATGTTGAACTTGCGGACCTTGGTCTCGCCCACGACTTCAGGGGCGAAGAAGTCATCGTCCTTTGCTGGGGCGTTGGCGCCGGTCATGGCTTGCTCCCCGCAGGCGTCGAGGGTCCGCTGGCGGCCGGGATCGCCTTTTCGTCGCCGGGGACCAGCGGCGCATATCCGGGCTCGGCGCCCTCCCAGGGGCTCAGGAAGTCCCAGTTGCGCCATTCGACGGATTTCACCGGCTCATAGACCACCCGCTTCAATTCGTCGTCGTAGCGGACCTCGACGTAGCCGGTCATCGGGAAGTCCTTGCGTAGCGGGTGCCCGTGGAAGCCATAGTCGGTGAGGATGCGGCGCAGGTCCGGATGACCTTCGAAGAAGACGCCGTACATGTCGAAGGTCTCGCGCTCGTACCAGTCGGCACTCGGGAAGACGCTGGTGACCGACGGGACGGCGGTATCCTCGTCGGTCTGGACCTTCACCCGCACGCGCAGGTTCCTGGTCATCGAAAGCAGGTGGTAGACCACGTCGAAGCGCTTCTCGCGTTCCGGATAGTCGGCGCCGCAGACGTCTACCAGGATCGAGAACCGGAACTCAGGATTGTCGCGCAGGTTGGTCAGCGCCTCGACGATACGCGTCGCGGGCCCGGTGAGGTTGACCTCGCCGTACATGACCTCGTAGCTCGAAAGCGCGCCCGCTGAGTTGGCGACGATCGCTTGGCCAAGCGCCTCGAGGATCGGAAGCGGCTGGGGCCAGCTCATCGCATGATCGTCCCGGTGCGGCGGATCTTCTTCTGGAGCTGCAGCACGCCATAGACGAGCGCCTCGGCGGTGGGCGGGCAGCCGGGCACATAGACGTCCACCGGCACGATCCGGTCGCAGCCGCGCACGGTCGAATAGCTGAAGTAGTAGTAGCCGCCGCCGTTCGCGCAGGAGCCCATGGAGATCACGTAGCGCGGCTCAGGCATCTGGTCGTAGACCTTGCGCAGCGCCGGAGCCATCTTGTTCACCAGCGTGCCCGCCACGATCATCACGTCGGACTGGCGCGGGCTGCCGCGCGGCGCGAAGCCGAAGCGCTCCAGGTCATAGCGCGGCATGCTGGCCTGGATCATCTCGACCGCGCAGCAGGCCAGGCCGAAGGTCATCATCATCAGCGAGCCGGTGCGCGCCCAGGTGATCAGGTCGTCGACCCCGGCGGTGACGAAACCCTTGTCGGTGAGCTGCCGCGAGACGCCGTCGAAGAACGGATCATGGGCGTCGGGATTGTAGCCCTCGACGGACGAGCGTGCGCCGCCGCCGGCAGGAACGATCACTCCCATTCCAGGGCTCCCTTCTTCCACTCGTAGATGAAGCCCACGGTGAGCACGCCCAGGAAGCTCATCATCGACCAGAAGGCGAACTGGCCCATGGCCGCGGGCAGCTTCATCAGCGCCACCGCCCAGGGGAACAGGAAGGCCACTTCCAGGTCGAAGATGATGAACAGGATGGAGACCAGGTAGAACCGCACGTCGAACTTCATCCGCGCATCGTCGAAGGCGTTGAAGCCGCACTCGTAAGAGGACAGCTTTTCAGGGTCCGGCGCGCGCGGCGCGATGCCGGCGGCGAAGAGGATGAAGACGATGCCCAGGGCCGCCGCGATCCCTAGGAAGATCACGATGGGCAGGTACTGCAGCAGGAAGGCGTTCATAGAGTCCTCGGGGGAGTCGCGGGCCGTTCTAGACCACACGTCCGGAGGTTTCAAACGGGGCCTTGCTGCGGCGCGGAAAGCTCACGAAACGGTAGCGCCATACTCACGAAAAACCGGCCGCACGCCGAGTTGCGACCGCATCGGGCGTTGACACGATTCCCCCCCGGACATATTGGACGCGCCTCGCGTTTTACGCGGGTTCAAGTGCGGATGTAGCTCAGTTGGTTAGAGCGCCGGCCTGTCACGCCGGAGGTCGCGGGTTCAAGTCCCGTCATTCGCGCCATCTCCTGACATTTCGACATCGGTCAGCCCGTAGGGACCAAGCGCCTGGGCGAGCGGCCCCAGCCGCTCGGCGTGGCAGCGCCAACGCTGAACCGAGGTCGGGTAGACGGGGCGGCGCACCTCGGCCGCGCTGGCCGTCCGCACCGCGCCTTCCCGCTCGAAGAACCGCAGGCAGGCGGCGTCCCAGGTCAGCCCCGCCCCTTTCGTGACCAGCGCCGGGATGGCCCGGTCGGGATCGGTCGCCAGGGCCTCGTAGCGCAGCTCCGCGACGCGGCCCGGCAGGACGGCCTCCCAATGCTCCATGAGGCCCCGGTAACGGCGGTACTCCGCCCCGATGTCGGCTAGGTCGTAGAGGGTCTCGTTACCGCTGGTGAAGAGCTGGCGGAAGCAGGCGAAGCCCGTGTCCATCGGATCGCGGGTCATGTGCAGGATCGCGGCGTTCGGGAACATCGCCGCGATCGCGCCAAGGTGCAGGTAGTTCTCGAGCGTCTTGTCGACGAATCGCGAGGCGCCGTCCCACCCCAGCCGGCGCATCTCAGCAAGGTAGCGGTCGGCGACATTCCGGAATCCGACGGCCGTGTCCGGATAGCCGTTCTCCAGCAACCTCGGCAGGACGCCCGTCTCGCCCAGTCCCTGGACACCGGGATGGCTGGCCAGGATCTGCTCCGCCAGCGTCGAGCCGGTGCGTGGCATGCCGACGATGAAGATCGGAACTGGGCCTGGGCGCCCCCTGCCCGGTTGGCCCGTCGCCTCGCGCGTCCGAAAGCGGCGCCGGACGTGAGCGACGGCCGCCGCATTGGCGCGCGCCACGGCCTCGGGACTTGAAGGCCCGGCGAGGCTTGCGCGTTTCAGCCGGTTGCCGGCGTCCCAGGCGGCGAATGCTTCGGCGTGATCGCCGCGTCGCTCCAACACCTCGCCAAGCGCGAACTGCAAGCCGATGCGCAGGTCGAGCGCCACGTCCGCGTCCTGCACGGCGCGCCGCATCCCCGCAAGTTCGTCGTGATCTATCGCACCCGCGTCCAGCAGGGCGATCCGCGTCAGGGCCGCCCAGCGCTGCGCGGGAACGCGGGCCAGTTCGCGGTGCTGGTCGACGGCCTCCTCAGTGCGGCCCAGGATCGCCAAGACGGTCGCGAACGCCGCCCGCGTCTCCACCGCGTCCGGGCGAAGCGCCAGGGCCCGCGCATAGGCCTCGGCAGCCCGCGGCCAGTCGCCAAGCTGCTGGCTCACCGCACCCAGGTTGTGTTGCGCGCTCACCAAGTCCGGTGCGAGGCCGACGACGACCTCCAGCCGCCGCCGCGCGCGTGGAAGGCGTCCCTGATGCAGGTCGATCATAGCGAGCGAAAACCCCGCCCGCACGTCGCCTGGCGCCGCGCGCTCGATCTGCCGATAGACCTGGGCGGCGGCATCCAGACGCCCGGCGGCGAAATGCGCGGCAGCCTCGTCCAGGCGACGCGCCAGATCGGTCGGCGCCCGCGCGCGCGGTGGCGAAGCTGTCATGGGATGGCGATGCGCGCAGCCATCGCGGCATGCTAGCTGCCGCCAGGGCCGGGAGCCAGGGGAGCGAGGCCGCGCTCGCGCACGGCCTCGCCTTCCGTCACTGGAAGCGGAACCGAAGTTCGACGCCGTAGGTCCGCGGGTTCAACAGGCTGTAGTTGCTGGTGATGAAGCCGGGCGCCTGAAGCGCGCCGGATCGACCGTCGAAGCCCAGCTTGTCGAACACGTTGTTGACGTAGGCGATCACGTTGTAGCGGTCGTCCTTGTCCGTCCAGACACCACGCACGTTCACCTGGGTATAGGCCGGCGCCCGGTTGTACGACCGGTTGAACAGGCCGCCATAGGTCTTGTCCTTCCAGATATAGGATCCGGAGAGGCTGAATTTCCCCGGATCGAACCGCCAGACGTAGGTCGCGTTCGCAGAGATCTTGTTGGGCGGCGATTCCGGAAGTTTCTGGCCTTTCAGGTTCTGGGTGAGCACCGTGGCCGTGGGGGCGTTCACGCATCCTGACGTGTTGGCGCCGGGCAATGTAGCGCCTGGATCGACGGTGTCTTCGAAGCAGGCTCCCGGATCGTTCACCTCGGCGTTCAGGTGGGCGTACTGGGCGCTGAGCGTCAGGGCGTCGGTCGGCTGCCACAGCCCTTCCAGTTCGAGGCCCGTGATGTGCACGGACTTGAGGTTGAAGAGCTGCGAGGAGATCAGTCCCTGGGCGTTCTGGACGTTCAGCGGGATCTGGTCGTTCTTGTAATTGTAGTAGAAGGCCGCAGCGTTCAGCCGGAAGACGTTTGCGAAGGTCTTCTTCGCCCCGACCTCGAAGGCGTCGACCGTCTCCTTGCCCGTCTCGGGATTGGCGCCGATGGTGAAGGTCGTGAAGCCGCCCGCCTTGTAGCCGCGGCTGTATTTCGCATAGAGCAAAGTGTCCTGGTCCGGCGTCCAGTCGACACCCGCGTCGCCGGTCCAGGCATTCCACTTTTCATCCAGATCCCGCTCGCCGTTGCCGGTGACGGAATTCAGCCGGGCCGGGCCGGCGCCCTTGAAGCTGGTCCCCAGGCTGGCCGCGATGGCCGATCCGGTCACGTCGAGCGCCGGCGTCGCCGCCCCGAAATTGGACGGCAGGAAGCCCGGGATGACGCCGAACTCCTCGAAGCGCCAGAACTGGGTGCCTTCCTTCTGGTCGTCGGTGTAGCGGATGCCGAGGTGGGCCTTCCACTGGTCGTTGAACTTGTAGTCGACGTGTCCGAACGCGGCCCAGGACTTGTAGGTCAGTCGGGTGTCGGACGTGGATATCGCGCTCGCCGGATTGACCGGGGCGGCCGTCAGCACCCCACCCGCGCCGATCAGCACCGGATTGGCAAGCTGGGTCTGGTTGGGCATCACCCCGGCCCAGACCGGTTGGTCGTAGTGCTCGTGGTAGTAGTAGGCGCCGGCGATCCACTGCAACGGACTGTCGTTCGTCGAGGTGAAGTCGATCTCGTGGCTGTAGAAGGTGTCCTTCTCCTGGAAGAAGGTGGTGTCCGGCGCCGCCCGGATGGTCAGCGGCTGGGTGCAGGCGACCGGGTCGTAGCCCAGCCCGGACGCGTTCAAGGCGCACAGCCCGCCCGCCGCCGGCGCACCGGCCAGTTGATAGGACGTGATGCCGCTGTCGGCGTAGTTGGTGAAGTTCAGGACGTAGTTGAACTTCTGGTAGCCGCCCAGATAGGTGATGTCGACGCCGGGCGCGTGGTAGGTCCAGTTGGTGGCCAGCGCCAGGTCGCCATGCTGCTTGTTGGTCGACGTGGCTTCCTGGATGAAGGTTCGCGGGTCGTTGGTCGAGGGATTGTTCCCCGGGAAAGCGTTGGCGAATACCGGCCCGCCGACCACAGAGCCGGGCACCACCGACTGGCCCTTGGCGGCAGCGCCCGTGCATCCGATCGCGCCGCCAGGGCTCGTCTCCACGCCGGGAAGGCCGCACAGGCCGAAGAAGTTGCTTGGGCTGAACGCGCCGTTCAGCTGGTAGTTGTTGGGTATAGCGCCGCGCGTGGCGTTCTGGTGATAGTCCGCCGAGAAGGTGCCGCTGGAGATCATGCCCCAGGCGTCCAGGTTGTCGCCGAGGTTGGCCTCGAGCTGGCCTTCCACGTACTGGCTCTTGCCGGCGCCCAGTTGCGGCAGGCCGCCACCTTGCCGCTCACCGTTCAGGTTCTTGAAATAGCCACCGTTCTCGACCGTGGCGTTGCCGCCGAGGCGGAACCGCAGCCAGTCGGTGATCGGTCCGGAGACAACGGCCTCGCCCCAGTAGCGCTCGTTGTTCCCGGCGCCCGCGCGGCCCTCGGCATAGAAGTCCTTGGTCGGCTTCTTGGAGACGTAGTTGATCGAGCCGCCGTCAGCGTTCGCCCCGTGCAAGGTGTTCTGCGGTCCGCGATCGACCTCGATGGTGTCGATGAACAGGTCCGAGTGCTGCAGCAGGATGGTCGCGTTCGCGCCGTCGTAGACGCCGTTGTAATAGACCGCCACCGCCGAGGCGACGGCCAGGTTGTCGGTGTTGCGGCCGACGCCGCGCATGTACGGCCGGTCGGTGTTGGCGTTGTAGGAGAAACCGGGGGTGAAATTCGTCAGGTCCTGGACGGACTCGATTCCAAGTGTCGTGCGCTGCTCGGCGCTGAACGCCGAAACCGCGACCGGCACGGTCTGCAGCCGTTCTTCACGACGCTGGGCCGTGACGATGAGGTCTGAAAGCGTCGTGACGTTGGCGTCTGCGGCGGGCGTGGCCGGCGCGGGTTGAGTCGCCGGAGCGGCTTGTGCGTGCGCCTGGACGGCGCCGAAGCTCAACACGACGGCCAAGGCAGAGCCGCCGCAGAAATAGCTGCGTTTCCTCATATTCCCCAGTCTCCCTTTGTGTTCCGGCTCGGCTCTGAGGCCAAGTCCTGATGGAACCAGTAGGCAATGGCGCCTAGAGGCAACCTAGGCGCCTGTGGCGAGGCTTGGCAAGCGATGTGTCGCAGACGAAATCAGGTGTCGGCGAAGTAAACGTCGATCAGCGACCCTCGATTATTATGTTCATCGAACATCGGTCATCTATTGAAGTCCAATCGTTCGATCCGCCAGCGAAGCTGCTCGGCGCTTGCCCCCGGAACATTGTTGACCCGTCGCAGCACGGCGTTTCCGGATTGGTGCAACGGCTTGCCCGTCGCGAACCGCCCGTAGATCACGATCGGCACAGTGACAAAGAGCGACCCCGCAGCGCCTTCGATCGCGCCCGGCGCCCCGATCTGAGCGTGGTAACTGGCGTAAGGCTTGAGATCGAAGACCTGACGATCGGACCGCAGCGCCGCGGCCTCCCCGGCGCGCCCTTGCTCCAGCAATGCGAAATAGGTCTGTACGACATTGGCCGCGCCTTGCGCGCTTGTGGCGGCGAACGGCGCCTCCGAGACCGGCGTGCGGTCGTCGGGGAGGCCGCCGGGAGTCCCGGGCGGCGGCGGGTTCACCGGTTCGGCGTCGCAGGTCACGCCGGGATCGCTGGCGATATCCTCCCCCGGTTTCAGCTGGGCCAGCGTCCCGTGCTCCAGGCCCTTCGTCCACCACTGCAGGCCGTAGCCTGTGTAGCGCGCGCCGCTGCCCGAGCGGGCGATCTTCAGGGTGTAGGCGTGACCGCGGTAGTCGATGACCGCGGTGCTCGCATCCGGATAGCCAGCGGTCAGCCGTTCGCCGCCGGCGCAGACATAGGTCGTGACGACTGGATCGGGGTTGACCGGCCCGCTGGCCGGCGACGCGCTCGCTGCAGCCGGCGGCTTCGGCGCCGTCGGTGCGCCCTGCCCGCACGCGGCCAGCGCGAGCGCCGCAAGGCTCGCCGCGCCGCGCGCAGCCCGCGGGGCCATCAGACCTTGCCCAGCGCTTCGTCGAAGAGGTCGAGCATGGCCGCCCAGGATCGCCGGTCGGTCTCGGCGTGGTATTCGAAGCCCGGCATGCCCAGCGCGCCCACGTCCGGATTGGTGAAGCTATGGCCCGCGCCGCCGTAGAGGTTCATCCGCCAGTCGACGCCGCCGTCGGTCATCTCCTTCTCGAAGGCCAGCCGCTGCTCGGCGGGGATGATCGGATCCAGCGCGCCGATGCAGGTCAGCACCCTGGCCTTGATCTGGCTGGCGTCCTGCGGCCGGGTCGTGGCCAGGCCGGAATGGAAGCCGACCACGGCCTTCAGGTCCGCGCCGCTGCGGGCGAGCTCGAGGACGGTCGTACCGCCGAAGCAATAGCCGATCGCCGCCAGCCTGGCCGGGTCGCACTGCGGCTGCCGCGTGAGGACCGCCAGCGCCTCGGCTGCGCGCGAGCGGATGGTCGAGGGCTCGGCCATGAAGGCGTTGATGCGTGGCATCACGTCGTTGCGGTCGGAGAGCGGCTTGCCGTCGCCGTAGTAGTCCATGGCGAAGGCGACGTAGCCCGCCTCGGCCAGCCGCCGGGCGATCGACTTGGTCAGGTCGACAAGGCCGCCGCCCTCGGGCGCCACCAGCACGCCGGGCCGCTTGCCGCTGGGGCTGTCGTCAACGGCGAGGTAGCCGACAAGGCGCGCGCCATCGGCGTGGTACTCGATGTCCTGCGTCTTCATGGATCTGCTCCGGTCACGTTCGCGGCGGACCGCTTGCCGGCGGCATCTTGGGCACACGCGGCACGCGGTCGTGCATCAGGTGCCAGGCTGGGGCGGAGTCCGTGTAGAGGTGCAGCATCGGCTGATAGTCGCCGGGTTCGTCGAGGGCGCCCAGCTTCACCGCGGTGAACGGCACGCCGGCCGGATCGGACCACAGCGGCGTTCCGCAGTCCGCGCAGAAGGTGCGGCTGATCTCGGCGCCGCTGTCAGCGCGGCTAACGTAGGTCCTGGGCTCACCCGTGGTGAGCTCGAAGCCCGATTTAGGCGCCAGCACCATGTAGTTGGGCCCGCCGCCGCTGGCCTTCTGGCAATCACGGCAGTGGCAGACCGGCGCGCCGATGATCGACGCGGTGATCCTGAACCGCACCTTGCCGCAGGCGCAGCCGCCTTCGAGGTCGCCCATCAGACCCTGCTCCTCAGCTCACGGGCTCGGGTTGTTTGCTCAGGACGAAGTCGTCGGGGTTGGGGGCCAGCGAGGCGCGCCAGTAGTCGATGAGGCCGAACGGCCAGTTCTGGCTGACCCGGCCGAACTCGTTCTTGTACCAGCTTGTGACGTTCTCCGAGCCCCAGGCCCAGCCTTTGTTGGCCTCGTCGACGCGGACGTTGAAGGCGTCGTGGACGTCGCGCTTGACCTCGATGGCCTTCGCGCCGGTCTCCGCCAGGAGCTTCAGCGCGCCCACGATGTAGCGGACCGAACACTCCGAGAAGAAGATGATCGAGCCGTTCACGACGATGTTGGTGTTGGGTCCGTAGATCATGAAGAAGTTCGGGAAGCCCGGCGTCGTCATGCCCAGATAGGCGCGCGCGTCGCCGGCCCAGGCGTCATGCAACTCGCGCCCACCGCGGCCGACGACCTTGAGACCGGAGAGGAATTTCGAGGCCGTGAAGCCGGTGCCATAGATCAGCACGTCGACCTCGTGCTCAACACCATCGGCGGTGACGACACCCTTGGGCGTTATCTTGGTGATCGCCTGGGTGACCAACTCCACGTTGGGTCGCTTCAGCGCGCCCAGCCATACGCCGTTATCCAGCACTGCGCGCTTGCCGCCGACCGGATAGGTCGGCACCACGTTGGGCAGCAGGTCCGGCCGGTCCTCGACCTGGGCCGCCAGCGCCGCAGCCGCCATCTCGCGCAGCATCAGGTTCTCGGCGCCCACGGCCGTCGTGGGGCCGTTCCAGCCCTCATCGGCCTTGACCATCGGCAGGAAGCCCTCGGTGGTCATCCAGAACAGCCAGAAGCGGTACCATTTGTCATAGTAGGGCACGTGCTCGAGCAGCCACTTCATGCCCTCGGGCACGTCCTCGTGGTAGTGCGGCACCGGCAGGCCCCACGGCGGCGTGCGCTGGAAGACCGTCAGGTGGGCGACCTTCGGCGCAATCTCCGGCACGAATTGATAGGCCGAGGCGCCGGTGCCAATCACCGCCACCCGCTTGCCGGCCAAGTCGACGTCGTGGCGCCATTCGGCGGAGTGGAAAGCCGGGCCTTCGAAGGTCCCGACGCCCTCGATCTGCGGCATGCGCGGCTTGTTGAGCTGGCCCACGGCCGTGATCACCGCGTTGGCCTCGACCGTCTCGGCCTGGCCGTCCTTGCCGCGCAACTCGACGCGCCAGAGCGACCGCGCCTCGTCCCAAGCCAGGCTCTCGACCTTGGTCTCGAAGCGAATGTGCTTCTTCAGGTCGTACTTGGCGGCGATGCCGCGGAAGTATTTCAGGAGTTCCGGCTGCGGTGAGAAGTGCTGCGGCCAGGCGTGGTTCGGCTCGAAGGAGTAGCTGTACATGTGGTTGGAGTTGTCCACCCGGCAGCCCGGATAGGTGTTCACCAGCCAGGTGCCGCCCACGTCGGCGTTGGATTCGACGATCTCGAACGGCACACCGGCCTGGGTGAGGCGGATGCCAGCCAGGATGCCCGACATGCCGGCGCCGATCACCAGCACCTTCAGCTGCCGCGCGGCGGCCTTGAGCTGCGGCTGGTCGAACTGCGGGTCCTTGCTCGACTTGCCGGAGATGGCCAGCTCGTCGATCAGGAAGTCAGCGTAGGTCTCCGGGATCGGCGCGCCGGCCACAAAGTCCATCATCTTGCGCAGGGTCGGCGTGTCGAGGCTGGGCGCCATCAGCCGCCCGCTCGCCAGGAAGGCCTCGATAGCCGCCTTGGCCTGACGGCGGATGTCGGCCTGGACCTCTGCCGGCAGGCCGGGGTCGCCGCGCGACAGCGGCACGTAGGTCGGCGTCCATTCCGGCCTCAGCCAGTCCGCGTCGCCGGTCACATGCACCAGGGCGGCCAGCAGGGCCGGCAGGTGGGCCGCTTCAAGGGCCGCATCGAGGTCCATCGGAGCGTCGGCCATGGTCGTTTCCCAGTAGGTTATCGTTGTTCAGCACCATGACTCCGCCCGACGGCGGCTGTCACCCCGAAAGCCGGGCCTGCTGCATGCGGATCGCCGCCAGGGTGTCGGCTGAAAGCGTCATTCCCGAGGCGGCGAGATTCTCCGCCAGGTGCGCGGGACGCGTCGTTCCCGTCACGGCGCAGGCCACGGCCGGATTGGCCAGCACATAGGTGAGCGCGGCCTGGGCGCCGGTCATGCCGGGCGTGCGGTTCAGAAATCCGAACCGCGCGCCTTGTTCAACCTCGCGGCGATGGCGCAGCAGGCCGCGGACGGCATACCAGAGGTCGCGGGGCGCGCGGAGCTTTGCGACCTGGCGACCGGTGTGCCCCATGGCGAGCGGCATGCCGGCCAGCACGCCCTTGCCGCCGGCCGCGGCGCGAGCGATCAGCGGCTCCCGCTCCGGGCGCAGCACATTGTAGTCGACCATCACTACGTCGAAATCCGGCAGTCCGATCACATGCTCGATGACGGCCGGGTCGAAGCTGTTGGCCCCCACGGCGCGGACAAGCCCTCTCGCCTTCAGGCCGGCCAGGGCGGTGCGCAGTTCGTCCGTCAGGTCGCCGATCGCCGGGCCGTGAAGCTGCAGCAGCGGCAGCGCGGCTAGGCCGAGGGCCTTCAGGCTGCGTTCGGCGCTGGCGATGACCGCGGCGGCCGAGAAGTCGCGTCCGATCCTGCCGCCTTGGGCGAAGGTGCCGGCTTTGGTGGCGACGACGAGCTTGCCGGTGTCGCGCCCCTTGAGCGCGCGTCCCAGGCGTGGCTCGGCGTGGCCGTTGGAGTAGCTCGCGCCGGTGTCGAAGAAGGTGACGCCACCCTCGAGCGCGGCGTGTACGAGGCCGGCCGCGGCCCGCTCGGAGAACTGCGGCTTGCCCCACCAACTCGCCGCGCCGAAGCCGATCTCCGACACCGTCAGGCCGGTGCGGCCGAGCGCGCGGTAGAGCATGCGAACCCTTAAGGCGTCTCGCCGGCGTCGGCGGCGACGATGTCCGGCTCGGCCGGCTCGCCCAGTAGGATGCGGCCGAACACGAGCCTGACGAAGAAGAAAACCACGCCGGCCCCGATCACCAGGGCCGCGTGCAGCAGCCAGAACTGGGTCGGCGGCATCTTGTCGAGCAGGCCGCCCAGCCAGCCGACCGCGAGGTTCCCGGCAAACAGGTGCAGGTAGTAGACGCCCACGATGGTGCCGGCGAGCGCCGTCGGCGCGGCGCGGACGAACAGCGCGAGCCCAACCGGCAACACGTTGGCGAACCCGATGTCGTTGAGCAGGTGGAAGGCCAGAAGCCAGCCCATCGAGACCTTCTGACCTGTGGTCGCGGCCAGGGCGGAGCCGGCCGCCAGGCAGGCCACGCCCGCGCCGCTGAACAAGCAGCCGATGACGATCTTGCCGAGTTCGTCGGGTTCGGTGAACCGGGTCTTCCACCAGCGCCAGAAGATCACCATGCCCGCCAGGGTCACGACCGAGACGATGGAGTCGACCGAAACCAGCCAAGTGGTGAGGATCGGCACGCCGAACAGGTGGCGGTCGACGTTGGTGTCGGCCCAGATCAGGTAGGCGTTGAAGATCTGGTTGTTGCCGACGATCGAGGCCGCCAGCACTGGCAGCAGGCAGACGAGTAGGATCACCGAACGCCACTCGCGCCCGGTCAGCGGCGGGCGGGCGACCTTGTCGCGCTTCGCACCTACCGGCGGATCGGGCGGCAGGTATCTGCGCCCATACAGGTAGACCGCCAGCGAGATCAGCATTCCGATCCCTGCCGCGCCGAAGCCGTAGTGCCAGCCGACCTTCTCGCCCAGCGTCCCGGTGATGAGCGGGGCCACGATCACGCCGGCGTTGATACCCAGGTAGAAGATCTGGAAGGCGTCGGCGCGGCGCAGATCCTGCGGCGCATAGAGCGAGCCGACCTGCGTGGCGATGTTGCCCTTGAAGCAGCCGGAGCCCAGCATTAGGCAAAGCAGCGCAACCAGAAACGAGGCGTCGAAGGCCATTAGAAAGTGGCCCAGCGCCATCAGAAGGGCGCCCACGATGATCGTGCGGGTCCGGCCAAGCACGCGGTCGGCCAAGAGGCCTCCAAGCGCGGGAGTCGCATAGACCAGCGCCGTGTAGAGCCCGAAGATCGCCGACGAGATCGCCACGATGGTCATGGGCTGGCCGTGCGCCAGCACTGCGCGCAGCTGCGCAAAGCCCGCGACGTGCTCCACATGGCCGGGCAGCAGCAACTGCTTGGTCATGTAGAGCGCCAGCAGCGTCTGCATGCCGTAGTAGGAGAACCGCTCCCAGGCCTCCGTGAAGGCGAGGAACGCGAGACCCCTGGGATGACCCAGGAAGGCACGATCGTCTGCGTCTGTCATAGTGGCGGTCATGGAATCCTCCCCAAGGACCGCGCAGATAGGCACGAAATCTCCCCGGGTGGGAAGCCGCCTCGCGCTCAGCGCGCCGGCGTCCTCATCTCCCGATCGAGGATCGCGACGATCGCCTTCCAGGCAGGCATCGTGGGGATGACTAAGTCGAAATGGCCGGCGTCCGGGATCACCACCACCTCGGCCCAGTCACCCGCCTTGCGCGCCTGCTCGGCATAGGCGAGGCCCGTGTAGGGCGGCATGACCGAGTCATAGGCGCCGTGGACCATCACCACCTTGACGCCGCCCGGCAAAAGCTCGGCCGGCGAGGTGTCGGCGTAGGGCGCAGCGCGGCCCTTCAGGTCGATCAGCCGTTCGATCGTGTCGTCGCCGCAGGGCAAGGCCCAGGCCTTGCCCTGCTCCTTCAGGTCGCCGATGCCGGCCAGGCTGATCACCGCGCCTATCGGCAGAGGATCGGCCGTGCGCAGTGGGCTTCCTTCCGGCAGTTTCTGGCGGCTCGCCGCCCAGAGGGCCAGGTGTCCGCCCGCCGAATGGCCCACGGCCACTACCCGCTTCAGATCCAGGCCGTACTTCGGCGCCTCCAGCCTCAGCCGGTCCACAGCGGTCGCCACGTCCTGGAAGGTGCCAGGATAGCCCGCGCCGGCCTCGCCCAGCTTCCGGTACTCCACGTTCCAAACCGCATAGCCTCGGCCCGCCAGGTCTGCGGCGAGCGAACTGGTCTGCGCAAAGCCTTCGTATTCCTTGAGGAAGCAGCCGCCATGCAGCAGCAGGACGACCGGGTGCGGAGCCTCGCCCTTCGGCAGGAACAGTTCGGCCACCTGCGACGGCGCCGGGCCATAGTGGATGACTGCGTCCGCCGGATGGCGCGCCTGCTTCATGTAGGCGTCGAGCGAGGCCGGCTCGGCCAAGGCGACGGTGGCGGCCATCATCATCCCCAGAGCTAAGGTCCATCTGAACATCGTCCGCCCCTGGGAAGAAGGATCACGTAGGCGGCGAGGGATTCGAACCCCCGACCCTCTCGGTGTAAACGAGATGCTCTAACCAGCTGAGCTAGCCGCCCGCGAACCGGGTTTTAGACCAGGTGGAAGGCCGCCAGAAGCACCCAGGCGCCGATCAGGGCGAAGATCGCCGCCGCTGCCATGCGTACGTAGCGGAGCGGAACGATCTTGGTCGCCGCTTCGCCCAGCAGGACCGCGGGGATGTCCGCGATCATCATGCCCAGCGTCGTGCCCGCGGTCACCAGGGCGATCTGGTGGAAGCGCGCGGCCAGCAGCGAGGTCGCGATCTGCGTCTTGTCGCCGATCTCCACCAGGAAGAAGGTCACCAAGGTCGTGAGGAAAACCCCGCCCCTGCCGAACGTCTTAAGCTCGTCGTCCATCTTGTCGGGGATCAGCGCCCAGCCGGCCATCACGATGAAGGCTGCGCCCACGATCGCCCGGAAGACCTGGCCGGAAAGCCAGTCGGCGACGTAGTAGCCGAGGCTGGCGGCGATCAGGTGGTTGAGCAGGGTCGCCCCCAGTATACCCAGGATGATCGGGCCGGGCTTGCGGAACCGGGCCGCCAGGACGATGGCCAGCAGCTGGGTCTTGTCGCCGATCTCGCCGATGGCGACGACGGCGGTGGAGGTGACGAGCGGTTCGAGAATCACAAAGCAACGTCCGGGGCGCGAGACTAGACGACGACGCGGACCTCCGCCGGCCCTGCAGCCGAAGGTCGCATCGTCGGTCTGACCAATCCGGACGCCCCTGGTGAACCAAGGTGACGATCCGCCGTCCGCGCCATGCGGGCCCCCAAGGGAACGCAAGCCTGTTGACGCGGACTTCGCTGAAGCGAACGGCTACTCCCCGAAGACGCCCTGTCCTAGCGCGCGGGATTGGACATCGGCAACCAAAAAGGCGGTCGCCCCAAGGCGACCGCCCTTTGCCGGCGACTCTGCCGCAGCTCAGCGGTTCAGCGCATCCTTCAGGGTTTCCCCGACGCGGAAGCGGCAGGTCTGCGAAGCCTTGCGCTTCACCGTCTCACCGGTGCGCGGATTGCGCGCTGTCCCGGCCGGCCGCTTGATAGGCACGAAGCTGCCGAAGCCCACGAGCCGAACCTCCCTGCCCGCCTTCAGCGAGGTCGACACCGAGGCGATGAAGGCATCCAGCGCCTCCTTGGCCTGCGCCTTGTTCAGGCCCGCCTTGTCAGCCATCTCCGCGACGAGTTCGGCCTTCGTCATTTCGCGTTCTCCCACCCCGTTCTTGTTCTCAGGCCCAAGGGGGCTCCCCAGGTCCCTCACCCCTTTCGAATTAAAGGCCCGTTGAAGCGTGGCCGTCAAACGAGAGCGGCGCGGGAATCGTCCCGCGCCGCCCCGATGACACAAGAAGTGATCGGACTTAGTGGGTGAGCACCGCCTCCACGTCACCGTCGTCCGGCACAGAAACCGGCGGCGCGTCGGCCTCCGACCATTCGATCGGCACCGGCGCCCGGGTCAGAGCCTGGGCCAGCACTTCATCCATCGTCGTGATTGGTATGATCTTCATCTCGGACTTCACGTTGTCCGGGATGTCGGCCAAGTCCTTCTCGTTCTCCTGCGGTATCAGCACGGTCTTGACGCCGGAGCGCAGGGCCGCGAGCAGCTTCTCCTTCAGGCCGCCGATAGCGGTGACGCGACCACGAAGCGTGACCTCGCCGGTCATGGCGATGTCCTTCTTGATCGGGATGCCGGTCAGGACCGAGACGATGGCGGTGGCCATCGCCGCGCCGGCAGACGGGCCGTCCTTGGGCGTGGCGCCGTCCGGCACGTGGATGTGGACGTCGGTCCGCTCGAAGCTCGGCGGTTCAATGCCGAACTTGGTGGCCCGGCTGCGGACATAGCTGTTCGCCGCCGAGATCGACTCCTTCATCACGTCCTTCAAGTTGCCGGTCACCGTCATGCGGCCCTTGCCTGGCATCTTGACCGCCTCGATAGTCAGGATGTCGCCGCCGAAGTCGGTGTAGGCCAGCCCCGTGATGATCCCGACCTGGTCCTCGGTGTCCATCTCGCCGTACTTGAACTTGCGCACGCCCGCGTACTTGGCGAGCCGCTCGTCGTCGATGGTGATCGACAGCAAGTTCTCACGCGCCAGGTCGCGCACGGTCTTGCGGGCCAGGTTGCCGAGCTCCCGCTCCAGCGACCGCACGCCGCTTTCGCGGGTGTAGTAACGGATCAGGTCGCGGATCGCCTGGTCGGGGACGATGAACTCCTCCGGCTTCAGCCCGTGGTCCTTGGTCAGCTTGGCCAGGATGTGCCGCTTGGCGATCTCCACCTTCTCGTCCTCGGTGTAACCGGGGATGCGGATGATCTCCATGCGGTCCAGCAACGGCTGGGGCATGTTGAGGCTGTTGGCCGTGGTGACGAACATCACCGGCGACAGGTCGTAATCGACCTCCAGGTAGTGGTCGGCGAAGGTCGAGTTCTGCGCCGGGTCCAGCACCTCGAGCAGGGCCGAGGACGGGTCGCCCCGCCAGTCGGAGCCCATCTTGTCGATCTCGTCCAACAGGAAGAAGGCGTTGGTCGACTTCGCCTTCTTCATCGACTGGATGATCTTGCCGGGCATGGAGCCGATGTAGGTCCGGCGGTGCCCCCTGATCTCGGCTTCGTCGCGCACGCCGCCCAGCGACACGCGGACGAACTCACGCCCCGTGGCCTTGGCGATCGAGCGGCCGAGCGAGGTCTTGCCGACGCCGGGAGGGCCGACGAGGCAGAGGATGGGCCCCTTCAGCGAGCCCACGCGGCTTTGCACCGCCAGGTACTCAAGGATCCGCTCCTTCACCTTCTCCAGGCCGTAGTGGTCGCCTTCGAGGATGTCCTCGGCCTTCTGCAGGTCGATCGGCTTGATCTTGGCCTTGCCCCACGGGATCGACAGCAGCCAGTCCAGATAGTTGCGGACGACCGTCGATTCCGCCGACATCGGGCTCATGTTGCGCAGCTTCTTGAGCTCGCTTTCGGCCTTGGCGCGGGCTTCCTTGGAGAGCTTGACCTTCTTGATGCGCTTTTCGAGCTCGAGCAGCTCGTCGCGCTGGTCGTCCTGCTCGCCCAGTTCGCGCTGGATCGCCTTCATCTGCTCGTTCAGATAGTACTCGCGCTGGGTCTTCTCCATCTGCCGCTTCACGCGGTTGCGGATCTTCTTCTCGGTCTGCATGACCGAGATCTCGCCCTCCATCAGGGCGTAGACCTTCTCCAGGCGCTTCACGACGTTGAAGATTTCCAGGAGCTGCTGTTTCTCGACAATCTTCACAGACAGGTGGCTGGCGATCCGGTCGGCGAGCTCGCCGGGGTTGTCGATCTGCGGGATCGCGGCCAGAGCCTCGGGCGGGACCTTCTTGTTCAGTTTCACATAGTTTTCGAACTGCTCGACGACCGCGCGGCTGAGCGCCTCGGCCTCCGCCGAGCCCGCGCCGTCCTCGGCCACGTAGGCGATCTCCGCCTCATAGAATTCCGACTGGTCGGTGAAGCGCGACACGCCGGCGCGCGCACGACCTTCCACCAGCACCTTGACGGTGCCGTCGGGCAGCTTGAGCAGTTGCAGGACGGTGGCCACGACGCCGACGTCGTAGATGCCCTCGGGCGACGGGTCGTCGTCGTCCTTGTCCTTCTGGGTGGCGAGCAGGATCTGCTTGCCCTCGTTCTTCATAGCTTCTTCCAGCGCGCGCACGGACTTCTCGCGCCCGACGAAGAGCGGCACCGGCTGGTGTGGGAAGACGACGATGTCCCGCAACGGCAGGATCGGGAGGATTCTGATCTCAGACATGATGCCTCAACTCCTGACCGGCCGCGTTGGTCTCGCAGCCCGGCCTGCCGGATCGCAGTTACTCAGACGATGCGTCTGAGTCGAACGATCCGTCCGTCCCCGAAGGCGACGGCTTTCGGTGATTTATGTGGACCGTTCGGCCCACGGTTCAAGCGGAGCAATACCTTTGCGCGACACTGAGGCCCACCGCTTTCCACGTCCTAGCTAGAGAGGGGAATGCGAGGGCGTCCGTGCAAATCTATGCCCCGACCCTTGCTGAAACATGTGGGAATTCGAGGACGCCTCAACAAGTTGCGGCCCAGCCGGTGACCCAGGGCTCAGGCCAGCAACGCCTCTTCGACGAAATCCATGCGGTCCTGGCCGAAGAACATCTCTTCGCCCACGAAGAATGTCGGCGCGCCGAAGGCGCCTCGGGCCGCCGCCGCCTCGGTCGTGGCCTTCAGCCTCGCCTTGACGTCGTCGCGCTCCACCAAGGCTCGGAAGTCCTCGGGCTCGACGCCGGCGCAGCGGATCACCGGCGCGAGCTCGGCAGGATCGCCGAGGTTCTTCGACTCCAGCCACATCGCGTCGAACACCCGGTCGCAATAGGCCATGAAGCGGACGTCCTCGATCAGGCCGGTCGCGCCGCGCATCAGGTGCAGGGTGTTGATCGGGAAGAACGGGTTGCGATTGAACGGCGTCCCGTATCGCTTCGCCCAGCGCGCGAGGTCGGCGTTCATCCAGCGGCCCTTCGCCGGGACCGCCGCCGGCGAGGCGTTGCCGGTCGCCTTGAACACCCCACCGAGCAGCATCGGCACATAGTCGACGTGCGCGCCGGTGCGCGCCGCGAGATCCGGCAGACGCTTGTAGGCCAGGTAGCTGGCCGGGCTGCCGAAATCGAACAGGAATTCGAGCGTCTTAGTCATCTGGCGTCATCGTCATGGTCACCAGGCCTCCATCCAGGGTCGCAGATCCAGTTCATGCGTCCAGGCATCGCGCGGCTGGACGTGCAGCGCCCAGTAGGCGTCGGCGATATGTTCGGGGTTGAGGATGCCGTCCTGGCTCTTCAGCGCGTGACGGTCCGGGAAGTTCTCCGCGATCCAGGCGGTATCGATGGCGCCGTCGATTATGGTGTGGGCGACATGCACGCCCTTGGGCCCGAGCTCGCGCGCCATGCTTTGGGCCAGCGCACGCAGGCCATGCTTGGCCGAAGCGAAGGCCGCGAAGCCGTCGCGGCCGCGCACGCTGGCCGTAGCCCCGGTGAAGAGGATGGTGCCGCGTCCGCGCGGCGTCATCGCCTTGGCAGCCTCGCGCCCGGCGAGAAAGCCGGAGAAGCAGGCCATCTCCCAGACCTTAAAGAATACCCGCGCCGTCGTCTCAGCGATGGGAAAGCGCACGTTCGCCCCGATGTTGAAAATGCAGACCTCGACCGGCGCGATCTCGGCTTCGACCCGGGCGAAGAGGCCGACCATGTCTTCCTCCTTGCGGGCGTCGAGCCCAAACGGATGCGCCTCGCCGCCAGCCTCGCGGATGGCGGCTGCCAGGGGCTCGAGCTGGTCGGGGTGACGACGGACGATGACTGCGGCATAGCCTTCGCGCGCAAACCGCCTGGCGATCGCCCCGCCAAGGGCGTCGCCCGCGCCGATCACGATGATCGCCTTCTCAGCCATGCCGCATTAGATGACGATCATCATATGGTGACAAGCCTTCCTAGTTTGTCCTGGACCGCCGTTTCGGCCGCACCGTGAACACCGCGATCAGGGCGGCCGCCCCCGAGGCGAGCGCCGCTGCGAGCATCGCCGCGCGATAGCCCGACGCAATCGCTTTCGGATCCGAACCGCCGATCACGAAGCCGACCAATGCCACCGCCAGCAGGCCCGCCACGCGGGCCACGGCGTTGTTCACACCCGCGGCCGCGCCTTCGTATTCGCCGGCCACCGCTCCCAGCACGGCATCGGTGAGCGGCGCCACCGCAACGCCCATGCCGAGCGCGAGGACCGCCAAGCCCGGAAAGACCGACGTCCAGTACCCGCCGGCGTTCGAAAGCAAGGCCAGGAGTAAAAACCCGACCGCCACGAGGAGCGGCCCGGCGATCAGCATGATCCGCGGCCCGATGCGCCCGGCGATGCGGCCCGCCAGCGGCGATAGGACGGCCAGGCCCACCGACAGCGGGAGCAACGCCGCGCCGGCGGCAGAGGGCGTGTAGCCCTGGCTGCGGATCAACTCGAAGGGCAACAGGAAGAGTGCGCCCCCGAAGGCGGCGTAGAGCACGAGGGTCAATCCATTGACGCCGGAGAAGGTCAGTGATTTGAAAAGCGTCAGTGGTGTCATGGGGTTGGGCGCTTTTCTTTCGATGATTACGAAAGCCACGAGCGCGGCTAGGCCCAGGGCTCCGGCTGCCACAACCGGCAGGTCCGGACCCTGCTTCGGGGCGACCGTCAGTGCCCAGGTGACCGCCGCCAGGCCAACCGTCACCGCCACCGCGCCCGCCCAGTCCACCGGACCGGAGCGCGCGCCCTTGCTCTCTTTGGCGAAGGCCAGCACGAGCCAGACGCTGAGCGCGGCGACCGGCAGGTTGATGAAGAACACCGCTCGCCAGGAGATCGCCTGGGTCAGCCACCCGCCGACTACCGGACCCACGGCGCTGGTCAGGCCGCTGGCTCCGGCCCAGACGCCGACCGCCTGGCCTCGCCCCTTGGCGTCGAAGGCCGCGCCCAGCAACGCCAGGCTGGCCGGCGTCAGCAGGGCCGCCCCAATGCCCTGCACCACGCGCGCGGCGATCAGCACCGTCAGGTTGGGGGCCAGGCCGCCGACCGCTGAGGCCAGGGTGAAGATGCCGACGCCCACCACGAAGACGCGCTTGCGGCCATATCGGTCAGCCGCCGCGCCGCCGGCCAGCACCAGCGCGCCCAGCATCAGGGCGTAGGCGTTCATGATCCACTGTGCGGCGGCAAAGCCGCCACCCAGCTTCTGTTGGATGACCGGCAACGTCAGGTTCACCGCCGAGGAGTCGATGAAGGCCAGGCCGGAGCCCAGCACCGTGCCGACGAGCACCAGGGTCTGGGCTCGCGGCGGATGCGCCACGGCTTCCATGCGAGCGGCGATCGCGCGATCGCAGGGCGGCGGATGGGTCACGCCGCGGCCGGCGCGCGGCAGTTCAGCTCGATGGTGACGCCGTTGAGCTCGGTGACGAAAAGCTGGCGGATGCCGCCGTTGGGCGCCGCGGCGGGCTCATAGGCCAGGCCGGCGGCGTCGAGTTTTCGCCGCGCGTCCTCATAGTCGTCGATGGCGAACGCGAAATGATCGAGGGATGACCCGCGCGTGGGCGCGCCGGCCCGGCTCACCTCAACTAGATGCACCACGTCCTTGTCGCAGGCGTAGAGCCAGGCGCCGCCGAACGGGAAATCCGGCCGCCAGCCGACGGTCAGGCCCAGCACCTCGGTGAAGAAGGTCTGCGTCCTGGCAAGTTCGGTCGTGCGGATGTTGACGTGGTCCAGGCCGATGATCGCCACGCGCGCCTCCGTTGTCCGGGGCGAAGTATCGCGCACGAAAAAGCCCCGCAGTCACCTGCGGGGCTCTCAAAGTCCGATGAAGGTCGGAGGGGCCTAGGCCGCGCCGCCCTTGTCGCGGCGTTCGGCGTAGATGATCAGCGGCTGGGCGCGGCCCTCCACGACCTCCGCGTTGACCACCACCTCTTCGACGCCGTCGTAGGTCGGCAGCTCGTACATGGTGTCGAGCAGGATCGCCTCGAGGATCGAGCGCAGGCCACGAGCGCCGGTTTTGCGCGCGATCGCCTTACGGGCCACGGCGTTCAGGGCGTCGTCGGTGAATGTCAGGCCGACGTTCTCCATGTCGAACAGCCGCACATACTGCTTCACGAAGGCATTCTTCGGCTCGGTGAGGATCTTCACCAGGGCCTTCTCGTCCAGGTCGTCCAGGGTCGCGATGACCGGCAGGCGGCCGACGAACTCCGGGATCAGGCCGAAGCGCAGCAGGTCGTCCGGTTCCACCTGGCGGAAGATCTCGCCGGTGCGGCGCTCATCCGGATCGGTGACCTTGGCGCCGAAGCCGATCGAGGTGCCCTGCCCGCGCGCCGAGATGATCTTCTCGAGGCCCGCGAAGGCGCCGCCGCAGATGAACAGGATGTTGGTGGTGTCGACCTGCAGGAACTCCTGCTGCGGATGCTTGCGCCCGCCTTGCGGTGGCACGGAGGCGACGGTGCCTTCCATGATCTTCAGCAGCGCCTGCTGCACGCCCTCGCCCGACACGTCGCGGGTGATCGAGGGGTTGTCCGACTTGCGGCTGATCTTGTCGACCTCGTCGATGTAGACGATGCCGCGCTGCGCCCGCTCGACGTTGTAGTCGGCGGCCTGCAGCAATTTCAGGATGATGTTCTCGACGTCCTCGCCGACGTAGCCGGCTTCGGTGAGCGTCGTCGCGTCGGCGACGGTGAACGGAACGTCGATGATTCGCGCGAGCGTCTGGGCCAGCAGGGTCTTGCCGGTGCCCGTCGGGCCGATCAGCAGGATGTTCGCCTTGCCCAGTTCGACGTCGTTGTTCTTCGTCGCGTGATTGAGGCGCTTGTAGTGGTTGTGGACCGCGACCGAGAGCACCTTCTTGGCGTGATCTTGTCCGATCACGTAGTCGTCGAGGACTTCGCGAATTTCCTTCGGAGTCGGAACGCCGTCCTTCGATTTGACGAAGGAGATCTTGTGCTCTTCGCGGATGATATCCATGCACAGCTCGACGCATTCATCGCAGATGAACACCGTCGGGCCCGCGATAAGCTTGCGGACCTCATGCTGGCTCTTGCCGCAGAAAGAGCAATACAGCGTGCTCTTCGAATCTCCGCTGGCGGCCTTCGTCATGGTCGGTTCTCACTCTCTAGGCGACCCGAACCGGCGTCTCAGCCTGGATCGCCCCACGGACGTCGCCGCCCTATCAATGCAGAATACGCGCCGCGGGTTGTCTAAGTCTTGACATTCCTCGATCCCGCCCGGGATCACAAGCCTTGCCGAGAGGTCGCGACAATTGGCGGCGCTCGTCCGAATCCCGGACGAAGCGTGGCCTAAGATGGGATTTGGGCCGAAATGACACAAGACCGGCCCGCCACCGGGATCCCTTCAGGACGTTCCGTCGCACGGCCGGTGGTGGCGTTCGACTTCGACGGCACCCTGACGGTCCGCGACAGCTTCACCGCCTTTCTGAAATGGCGAGCGGGTCCTGTCCGGCATGCCTTGGGCCTGATCCGCCTGGCGCCGGCGGGGGCCGCCTATCTCGTCCATCGCGATCGTGGGCGGATCAAGGCCGCGGCGGTGCGTGAATTCCTGAAGGGCGTCCCACGAGAACGGCTCCAGGCCGACGCGCGCAGGTTCGCCGAGGCCCACGCCCACGGCCTCCTGCGGCCCGACGCCCTGGCGACCTGGAAGCGCTGGCGCGACGACGACGTGCGCTTGGTGATCGTCACCGCTTCACCCGACCTCGTGGTGGCCCCCTTCGCGCACGCGCTGGGCGCCGACGATCTCATCGGCACCCGGTTGGCGTTCGACGCCCAGGGCCGCGTCGCCGGGGGCTTTGCGACGCCCAATTGCCGCGGGCCGGAGAAGGTCGTGCGGTTGCGCGCAGCCTTCGGGCCCGCCGTGGAGATCAAAGCGGCCTATGGCGACACGGACGGCGACCGCGAGATGCTGGCGTTGGCCAGGATCCAGGGCTTTCGGCTGTTCAAGGAAACGCCATGAGGCACGCCCGCGACATCGACCTGGACCGCCTGGAAGACCTGCTGGCCGAATTGCGGAACCTGCCGGGGCTGGTCGAGAAGAAGCGCGGCGTCTTCTACCGCAAGTCGCGCGGCTTCCTGCACTTCCACGAGGATCCAAAAGGCATGTTCGCCGACATCAGCGATCCGGACGAGCGGATCGACGTCACAGAGGCCGCCGGAAGGGCGCGGCTGCTCGCCGAGGCCCGCCGACGGCTCGCCGCCTAGCTCTCGCTCTCGCGCTTTTCCCAAACGTTGTCGACGATGCCCCAGTCCTTGGCTTCCTCGGCGGTCATGAAATAATCGCGGTCAAGGGTTTCCTCGACCTCCTTCACGCTACGGCCGGTGTGCTTGGCGTAGAGCTCGTTCAGGCGCTGCTTGGTCTTGATGATGTCCTCGGCGTGGCGCTCGATGTCCGAGGCCTTGCCGGAGAAGCCCCCCGAGGGCTGATGCACCATGATCCGCGAGTTCGGCAGCGCGATCCGCTGGCCCTTCTCGCCGGCCATCAGCAGGAACGACCCCATCGAGGCCGCCATGCCCAGGCACAGCGTGATCACCGGGCTGCGGATGTATTGCATGGTGTCGTAGATCGCGAGGCCGGAGGTCACCACCCCGCCCGGCGAGTTGATATACATCTGGATCTCCTTCTTGGGGTTCTCCGCCTCCAGGTGCAGCAGCTGGGCGCAGATCAGCGCCGCCATGCCGTCCTCGACGGGGCCCGCCAGGAAAATGATCCGGTCCTTCAGGAGCCGGGAAAAGATGTCGTAGGCGCGCTCGCCACGGCTCGTCTGCTCGACGACCATCGGCACGAGGCCCAGCGCGGTGGTGACGGGGTCACGCATAGGGGAAGTCCTTCTTGGAATCTTGGCGGGCCTGCCGACGACCCGCAGTGCATGGATATCGCGTGCCTCAGCCCAAGGCGCAAGGTGACCTGCGGCCGCGCCGGTCTTTCGGCTTGATCCCGGCGGCGGCCCGGCCATGGTGGACACCGCTTGTGGGGAGATTTGCATGAAGTTCGGGTTTATCGCCGTCGCCGGCGTCGCGGCGCTGTTGGGCTTGCCGGCGCAGGCCGCGCCGAAAACCGTCGCCCCAAAGCCCGTCGGAAGGGACGCCAAGGTCTGGGCGGCTGCGGAGGTGGCGAAGCCCGCACAGCTCAAGCTGCTCGAGCAGGTGGTCAACATCGATTCCGGGACCGGCGACGTCGAGGGCGGGCGCAAGGTTGCTGCGATCCTTGCCGAGCGGCTGAAAGCCCTGGGCTTCTCGGTCGAGAGCGTGAAGGCCGAGGCGGAAGGCTTGCCCGAGAACACAGTCGCGACCCTCAAGGGAACAGGCAAGGGCCGCCTCCTGATGATCGGCCACATCGACACGGTGTTCGCGCCCGGCACGGTCGCCAGGCGGCCGTTCCACATGGACGCAGAGAAGGCCTACGGTCCCGGCGTCTCCGACGAAAAGGGCGGTGTCGTCGAAGGCGTCTATGCGATGCAGATCCTGCACGACCTCGGCTTCAAGGATTTCAAGCAGATCGTCTTCCTGATCGAGACGTCAGAGGAGCGCGGGTCGCCCGGGACCAAGGCGCTGATCGGCCGGCTACTGGCCGACGCCGACGTGGAGCTGAACCTCGAACCCGGCGACACGCCGGACGTCATGACCGTCTGGCGCAAGGGCAGCACGACATTCCATATCAAGGTGACGGGGCGCGCGGCCCACGCCGGCATCGCCCCGCAGGAAGGCCGCAACGCCGCCGACGAACTGATCCACCAGATCAAGGCCGACGAGGTCTTCCCGAAGACCGGCGACGGGATCACCGCCAATCTCACCGTGATGAGCGCCGGCACGCGCAACAACATCATCCCCGACGCCGCCGAGGCGCAGATCAACGTGCGCGTGCGCGACAATGCGGACTTCGAGAAGATCGGCGCTGTGTTCGAGAAAAACGCCAAGACGACGGAGATTCCCGACACCAAGGTCACCGTCACCCGCGACGCGGCCTTTCCGCCGCTGGCGAACAACCCCGGCACCGACGCGCTGGCGGCGCAGGCCGAGGCGATCTACGCCGGCCTGGGCCTGAAGATCACACGCGGCGGCAACGGCGGGGCCTCGGAGTCGGCGCTGGCCGCCGAGGCCGGCGTACCCGCACTGGACGGGCTGGGGCCGGCGGCGGGCGGCTTCCACTCCGAAAGCGAATATCTGCTGCTGGGCACGGTGACGCCGCGGCTCTATCTGCTGACGAAACTGATCCAGGAGCTCGGCCACGCGCCGCCGCCGCGACTGAAGTAACCGCCTTCCGTCAGGCCGCGATCCGTTCGAGCCACTCCTTGAGGATCGCCACCACCTGGTCGCCCGGCGCAAAGCCGCGGGTGACGACGCCATAGACGCCCTCAGGGTTGGGCCCGGCGACCAGGGTCGGAAAGCCGGTCACGCCGGCGCGCTGCGAGACCGCGTAGTCGCGCCAGGTCTCCTGCTTCGCATCGTTCGTCGCCCAAGCCGTCAGGAAGGGCTCGCGCTCCAGCCCGAGCTCCTCGGCGATCTCGCCCAGCACCGCTTCGGTCGTGACGTCGCGTCCTTCGGCGTAGAACGCCTTCTGTGCCCGAAGCAGGAAGGCGCCGGCCATCTCCTCGCCCTGCCGCCGCGCCACCACCACGGCGCGGGCCGCGGGGTCGGTGTCGTAGATGAAGCCGGGCGCGGACATGCCGGAACCGTCGAACGGCAGGCCGGTGGCCTCGTGGACGTGGGTCCAGTGGTCGGCGATCTCGAGCTTGCCCTCCTCGGTCATCGGCGTCTCCGTGCCGGGTCGCAGCCCGCCCATGACGACGCGGATGGGCAGGGCGCGACCGAAGGTCTGGCGGATGGCTTCGATGGTCGGCGAGAAGCCGTAGCACCACGAGCACATGGGGTCGGAGAAGTAGATCAGGTGGGGCGTGGTCATGATGAACAGACCTCCAGGGCGGTGAGCATCGCAGGTGATGGACGCCCGGTCACGTACCCGCCCTTCACCTTTGCGCGCATCTCGGTCACTTTCGGCCCCATGGCGCACGATCATCACGACCATGAGCACGATCACGGGCAGGAGCCGCCGTCAGATATGGCGCTGCGGGTGAAGGCGCTGGAGTCCCTGCTCGTCGAGAAGGGTCTGGTCGACGCCGCCGCGCTCGATGCGATCGTCGACCACTTCGAGCACAAGGTGGGCCCGCGCAACGGCGCGCGTGTCGTCGCCCGCGCCTGGATCGATCCGGCCTACAAGGCGCGCCTCCTTGAGGACGCGACGGCCGCCATCGCCGAACTCGGCTATGCTGGCGGTCAGGGCGAGCACATGGTGGTCGTCGAAAATACCGCACAGGCGCACAACCTCGTCGTCTGCACCCTGTGCTCCTGCTATCCCTGGCCTGTGCTGGGCCTGCCGCCGGTCTGGTACAAGTCCTCGCCCTACCGGTCGCGCGCGGTGATCGATCCACGCGGCGTCATCGCCGAGTTCGGCACCGAACTCGCAGAGGACGTCGAGGTCAGGGTCTGGGATTCGACCGCCGAGATTCGCTACCTCGTGCTGCCGCAGCGGCCGGCCGGCACGGAGGACCTGAGCGAGGAGGCGCTGGCCGCCCTCGTCACCCGCGACGGCATGATCGGCACGGCCAAGCTATGAACGGTGTACACGATATGGGTGGGATGCAGGGCCTCGGCCGGCCAGAGCCGGAGCCCGAGGGCCACGCGTTCCACGCCGCCTGGGAAGGTCGCGTCCACGCCATGAGCCTAGCCTCGCCGACCCGCTCCAACATCGACGCCGGCCGCCACCAGCGCGAGCTTATCCCAGGGCCTGAGTACCTGCGGATGAGCTATTATGAAAAATGGTTCCGCTCGCTCAGTGACCGGCTCATCGAGCAGGGGTTGGTCACGCCCGAAGAACTCGCCACCGGACAGGCGGACCCCGCCGCGCCCAGGGCCACGCCGAGGCTCCTGGCGCCGGACGTCGAGCCGGCCTTGAACCGCCGCGGCTCCTATGTGCGCGAGATCGCAGCGCCCGCGCGGTTCAAGCCCGGCGACGCCGTGCGCGCGCGCAATATCCACCCTGACGGCCACACGCGCCTGCCCCGCTACGTCCGCGGCCGGTCGGGGCTGATCCTGCGGGTGAACGGCGCCCACGTGTTTCCGGACTCTCACGCCCATGGCCAGGGCGAGGACCCGCGGCCGCTCTATACCGTGCGCTTTACAGCCCAAGAGCTTTGGGGCGAGGCGGCGAACCCGCGAGACAGCGTCAGCCTCGACCTCTGGGAGCCCTACCTTGAGCGCGCCTGACCCGCTCGCCCTGCCCCGCCTGCCGCGCGACGAGAGTGGGCCGGTGTTTGCCGAGCCCTGGCAGGCGCAGGCCTTCGCGCTCGCGTTGCAACTGCATGCCCAAGGCGCCTTCACGTGGACGGAGTGGGCGCAGGCGCTTTCCAGTCAGTTGAACGCCGCCGGACCGGCCGACGACGGCACGCGATACTACGAGCTCTGGCTGGCAGCCTTGGAAGACCTGGTCACGGCCAAGGGTCTCGCCAAGGCTCCGGAATTGGCCGCGCGCAAGGAGGCCTGGCAACACGCTTACCGCCGCACGCCGCACGGCAGGCCGGTGGAGCTTCCGGCGGAACCTTTACCATAGTCCTGCGCTCAAGCTCGAGCGGAGGAACTACAGACGAAATGGTTCAATACGCGGTGACCTTGAAGGACGGCGACTGGACCGTCTTCACGAACGGGAACGCTATCGAGCACGGCCTTAGCCGGTCTGCCGCCATCCAGATGGCCAAAGACCTGGCGTTCGACGCCGAAGAGCGTGGGGAAACCGTCGAGCTCCTGATCCAGGGCTACTACGGCGACATGGCCCGCAAGCTCTCGGGCGGGACGGACGACTAGCCCCGGCGCTGGGCCGACTTGGCTTCGCGCTTGGCGCGGGCTTCGGCCTTGGCCTGCGCCTTGCGCTCCTTGCGCTCCTGCCGCTTGAGCTCCAGTTGCGCCTCTTCGTCGTTGGCTAGCGCCAAGCGCTTGGCCTCAGCCTCGGCCTCGGCCTTCAGCCGGGCCGCTTCCTTGTCGGCGGCCCGCTTGGCGCGGACCTCCTCGACCTCGCGGGCCTTACGCTGGGCGCGGGTCTCAAGGACCTTCGCCTGCACCGTTGGCTTCGGCTTGAATTTTTCGAGCAGCGCTTTGCGGGCTTCGGCTTGGGCGCTCAACCGTTCGTTGAAGCCCCCGATCTTGTCTTCTCTCATCACGACTTTCAAATGGGACTGGATGTCAGGCGAGGAAAACCCCGCCGGGCGAATATGGGTTGCCGTCGTCAGCCGACAATGTCGCCTTCGGTAAAGAATTGGGCGATTTCGAGAGCGGCGTTCTCGGCACTGTCGGACCCATGCACCGAATTCTCGCCGACGCTTTCGGCGAACAGCTTGCGGATCGTGCCCGGGGCGGCGTCGGCCGGGTTGGTCGCGCCCATGACTTCGCGGTACTTGGCGACCGCATTCGGGCCTTCCAGCACCTGCACCACCACTGGCTCGGAGGTCATGAACTCGACCAGCTCGCCATAGAACGGGCGGGCGGCGTGGACCTCGTAGAATTTCCTGGCCTGGGCGTCGGACATGCGGATACGGCGCTGGGCCACGATGCGCAGGCCTGCGTCCTCGATCACCGCGTTGATCTTGCCGGTCAGGTTCCGCCGCGTGGCGTCCGGCTTGATGATCGAGAAGGTGCGTTCAGTCATGTGGCTCTTTGGGTCTCTTGCGAATGGGATGGCCCCGCGGCGCGCGCAGGGTGGGCGGGCTCTATAGCCGCCTCGTCCCCGCTCGCCAAGGCGCTGCGCTGCAACACTGCCTGACAGATCGGCATGACGGGCGCGTGTCGGTCTGCTATGCACCCGCCCGGTCAGGCGGCGGCGCGGCTCTCATTCCCTGACTTCACCCCTTCTCCGCAGGTCCGGCGACACGTCGGTCCGCGCCTCCGTTCGCGATTCTCTCCATGTTGCAGATCAAAGACCTCGTATTCGACGCCTGGGGCCGCCGGTTCTTCGACCAGGCGACCGTCAGCCTGCCCAAGGACGCCAAGGTGGGCCTTGTGGGGCGCAACGGCGTCGGCAAATCGACCCTCTTCAAGCTGATCCTGAACCAGCTCGTGCTCGGGTCCGGCGAGATCGGCCTGCCGCGCTCCGCGCGGATCGGCTCGGTGGACCAGGAGCACCCTGCCACGCCCGTGCCCCTGCTCGATACGGTGCTGGCCGCCGATGTAGAGCGCGCCACCCTGCTGGCCTCGCTCGACACCGCCGAGCCGGAGCACATGGGCGAAATCTACGCCCGCCTGATCGAGATCGACGCCGACCGCGCGCCGAGCCGCGCCGCCGAGATCCTGGCCGGCCTGGGGTTCTCCAACGCCGACCTGGCGCGGCCGATGGCGGAGTTCTCCGGCGGCTGGCGGATGCGGGTGGCGCTGGCCGCCTCGCTGTTCGCCGCACCCGACCTGCTGCTGCTCGACGAACCCACCAACTACCTCGACCTGGAAGGCGCGCTCTGGCTCGAGGCGCGGCTGAAGAAGTACCCGCACACGGCCATGGTGATCAGCCACGACCGCGAACTGCTCAACAATTCGGTGGACCACATCCTCCACCTGAAGGACGGCAAGCTCGACCTCTACGCCGGCGGCTACGACAGCTTCGAGACCCAGGTCACCGAGAAGCTGCGCCTGCAGGAGGCCATGCGCGCGAAGATCGAGGCCAAGCGCGCGCACATGCAGTCGTTCGTCGACCGCTTCCGCGCCAAGGCGTCGAAGGCGACCCAGGCCCAGTCGCGCCTGAAGATGATCGCCAAGCTGCCGCCGGTCTCCAATGTCATCGAGGAGCGCGTTGCGCCCTTCACCCTGCCCTCACCCGAGCGTCCGCTGCCGCCGCCGCTGATCCGGCTGGAGGACGCCAGTGTCGGCTACGGCGGGCCGCCGATCCTGAAGCGCCTGAATCTGCGGCTCGATATCGACGACCGGATCGGCCTGCTGGGCGTCAACGGCGCGGGCAAGTCGACCTTCGCCAAGCTGGTGGCGGGCGCGCTCGACGTCGAGACCGGGACGCTGTTGCGCTCGTCCCGCCTCAAGGTCGGCTGGTTCCACCAACACCAGATCGAGGCGATGGACCCGACGGACACGCCGCTGGAGATCATCCGCCGCGCCCTGCCCCAGGCCTCGGAGTCTCAGCGCCGCTCCAAGCTCGCGCAGTTCGGCCTGGGCTTCGAAAAGGTGGAGACCACGGTCGCCAACCTCTCTGGCGGCGAACGCGCGCGCCTGCTGCTCAACATGGTGGCGATGGAGGCGCCGCACCTGCTGATCCTCGATGAGCCGACCAACCACCTGGACATCGACAGCCGCCGCGCCCTGCTGGACGCCCTCAACGACTACGAGGGCGCGGTGATCCTGATCACCCACGACCGCTCGCTGATGGAACTGGTGGCCGATCGGTTGTGGCTCGCGGCCGACGGCGGCGTCGAGCCCTTCGACGGGGACATGGAGGACTACGCCAAGTTCGTGCTCGACCGCGCCCGCGTGGCCGCGCGAGCGCCGACGCAGGTTGCGGAGCCGATGAAGGCCGCGCCGTCGCCTCCACCGGCGCCTCGCGTCAAGGCGCCCACCGGCACGGCCCGCCGCCGCGCGGAAGCGGCCGAGGCCGCCCTCGCGCGGGCGACCACGGTCCTGGCGCAGATCGATGCGAGCCTCACCGACCCCGCCGTCTTCGCGAAGGATCCTGGCAAAGCCGCCGAGCTTGGCCGCCGCCGGGACACGGCGCAGACCGCCGTCGAAGCGGCCGAGGCGGAATGGCTCACGGCCCAGGAAGCCTATGAGGCGCTCCTCGCCGACAACTGATCAGGTGATGTGCTTGGGGCTGATTGGATCGCTGCTCGGGAAGGTTTCTTCCAGGGCTTCATCCAGAAGAGCTTCCTGACGGTCCTCCGCCTTTTTCTGCTTGGCCGCCATGTGGTCGTGTTTTTCGCCGTCCTTCAGGGGCTTAGTCTGCCGAGCGTGGGGGACGTCGATGTGCCGGTCTTCGCGGACAGGCGCGGCTTCCACGCAGTCGGCGTTCGCGCCGCCCGAGCCGTGGCTGAAGGCGCGCTTCGCCTCTTCTTCAGTCTGCTTGCGGGGCATTGGCCTATCCTCTCGCTGTGTCGCAGATAGAACCCCCAAGCTCAGGCTTGGGTTGCCCCTTATTTCTTGGTCAGCAGCAACTGGCCCTCTTTCTGGAGCGTGCCTTTCATCTTGCCGGCGATCATCGCCAGGAAGGTGGGCAGCAACACCTCCACTGTCACCATGGCCTCGGCGACCGCGACGTGGCCGGTGATCGATTGGCCGAGCGACGTCAGGGAGAAGTCGAGGCGATCGCCCTCCCAACGCTTTTCCAGCGCACCCGCAGCTCCGCCAAGGTGGCGCGAAAGGTCGCCAAAGCCCTCATCGATCCGCCGACGCGCCTCGGCGCGGCCGAGCTGATGCGGAATGCTGACGCTGATCGGCTTGCTCATCGTGCGGTCAGAAGAACGTCCAATGGCCGCGCTCGTGGACCCGCAGGTTGTTCTGCACGTGGCGGACGCCGTCGATGTCGGCGATGTCTTCGATGCGACGTTTGTCGGCCTTCTGGCGAACCGTGCCGTTGAGCGTGACCTCGGCGTCTTCCACCCGCAGGTCGACGTCGCGCAAGTCCAGGCCCCGCGCATCCTCCAGCCGTTCGGAGATCACCGCCCACAGCACGCGGTCAGAGGGGCCGCGGCGCCGGCGGGCCCGGGGGTCGGCGCGCTCCTTCCAGGACCGCGGCTGGCTGGCGACGTCGTCGCCGTCGTTCATCCGACGCACATAGTCGCGATCGTCCGCCGAATAGCGACGGTCGGCGCTCCGCCGCTCGGGATCGTAGGCATAGTCGGCGGAGTAGTCCGCCTGGCCGTAGTCCTCACTCCGCGGATGGGCCTCTTCGTCCACGCGGTAGCCGGCGCGCCGGCGGCCATCATAGGCATAGTCGCGGGAATAGTCGGCGAGTCCATAATCGTCGCGGTCGCGTGCGTCAGCCCTGCGGCGTTGCTCCTCGCGATCCTGCCAATCTTCACGAGCCATGGCGCGTCTCCGTTGTTTTGGATGTTCCCCGCGAAAAACCTGCGCCATGGCCATCGGTTCCCTTGGGCTGGGAACTGGGCTGCCGGCTTGCGGCCTGACTCGCTCGCCCGACTCACCCGACACCTGGACCGCCGTGAACGCACCCGACGCGCCCCGCCCTTCTGCACCAGAGCCCGTCGAGGCGGAGCTGGCGCAGAGCCTGCCGCCGCCGCATCATCGGCGCGCGCAGGTTCTCCACGTGGCGCTGCGGGTCATTCCGTTCATCCTGCTGGCCGCCGCCGTCTGGGTCCTCTGGCGTGAGTTCCGTCACCTGAGCTGGGAGGCGGTGAGCGCGGCCATCGCGAACTGGGGCCTGCAGGCTGTGGTCATCGCGCTTGCGCTGTCCGTACTGAGCTTCGTCCTGATGGGAGCTATCGAATGGGTCGGCCTGCGCTGGACCGGCGCCCGTGTCTCCATCGCCGCGACCCAGATGGGTTCGTTCCTTGCCAACGCCATCGCCCACGCCATTGGCGCGAACCTCTTGATCTCCGGCGCCATCCGGGCCCGGTTCTACGACCGCTACGGCGTGACCCTGACCCAGGTCGCTGGCGCGACCGTCTTCGCCGCGGCTTCGTTCGGCGTGGGCCTGGCGGCCTTGTCCGGCGGCGGACTGGTCCTGGCTTCGCATGACGAGCTCGCGCGAACCGCGATCCCGCCGACGGTCGGGCGAGCCCTCGGCTGCGCCCTGCTGGCCGCGGCCGCAGGCTATGTGGCCCTTTGCGCGCTGCGCCGGCGGCCGATCACCGCCTTCGGGCGCAGCCTGACCCTGCCCAACGGCCGCGAGGCGGTGGCCCAGCTTGTGCTGGGGGTGGTCGACAACGGCATCGCCGCGGCGATCCTGTGGATCCTGCTGCCGGCCGGCGGCCCCAGCTATGTGACCTTCGTCGGCGCCTACGCCGTGGCCTGCATCGCGGGCTTGATCTCGTCGGTGCCAGGTGGGGCCGGTGTCTTCGAGAGCGCCATGGCCGCGCTGCTGCCGAGCGTCGACGCCGCCGCCCTGGCCGCCGCCTTCCTTGGATACCGCCTGGCCTATTACATCCTGCCGCTGCTCCTCGCGGCCCTGGCGCTGGCGGCCGACACGCTGCGCAGTCGCCGCGCAGACTAGGGCGAACGAGCGTCCTACTCCGGCTTGGCCGGTTCGATGGTAACGCTTTCCCCGCAGCCGCAGGCGTCCGTCTCGTTGGGATTGCGGAACACGAATCTGGCGGCCAGCCGGCTCACGTCGTAGTCGATCTCCGTGCCGACCAGGAACAGCACGGCCTTGGGCTCCACCAGGATCGTGACGCCCTTGTCCTCGACCACCTCGTCCAGCGGACCCGCCGCCTCAGCATATTCCAGGGTGTATTCCTGACCCGCGCAGCCGCCGTTCTTCACACCGACCCGCAAGCCCGCGTAAGGCTTCTCAGCCTTGCCCATGATCTCGCGCACGCGCTCGGCGGCCGCGTCCGAGAGGCGGACCACCTTGGGGCGTTCGCGTCGCGCGCGCGGCGCAGGTGTGATGTTGAGGTTGCTCATCAGAACATGTTCAGTTGCAGCTTCGCCTCGTCGGACATCCGCGAGGGATCCCACGGCGGGTCGAACACCAACTCGACCTTGCAGGAGCGGATCTCCGGAATCTCCTTCACCGCGTCCTCAACCCAGCCCGGCATGTCGCCGGCCACCGGGCAACCCGGGGCCGTCAGGGTCATGTCGATGACCACGTCCTTGTCGTCGGAAACGTCGACCTTGTAGATCAGGCCCAGTTCGTAGATGTCGACCGGGATCTCCGGATCGAACACCGTCTTGAGCCTGTCGATCAGCTTGTCGGTCAGCACGTCGAGCTCGCCCTGCGAGAGCGGAGCGGTGGTCTGAGCATTAAGGGCTGCGGCGTCGTCCATCGGGGTCATGCTACGCAAAAAATGCCAATTTAAGCGAAAAAGGCTTGGGTCTTGGTCAACGCATCCACGAAGGCGTCGGCCTCCGCGTGGGTGTTATATAGGGCGAAGGACGCCCTGGCGCTCGACGTGACGCCGAAACGCCGCATCAGCGGCTCCGCGCAGTGGGTCCCGGCGCGGACCGCGACGCCGTAGCGGTCGAGGATCTGCGCCACGTCGTGGGCGTGCGCGCCATCCACCGTGAACGACAGGATCGCGCCCTTCCCCGGCGCTTCGCCCAGCACCCGCAGCCAGTTGGCCCCGTTCAGCCGTTCGCGGACGTGGGCGTAGAGGGCGTGCTCGTGCTCGGCGACGGCCGCGCGGTCGATGCCTGACAGCCATTCGATCGCAGCCCCCAGGCCGATCGCCTCCAGGATCGGCGGCGTGCCGGCCTCGAAGCGATGCGGCGGGTCGGCGTAGGTGATGGCCTCCAGCGTGACATTGCCGATCATCTCGCCACCGCCCTGGTACGGCGGCAGGGCGGCCAGGCGCCCGGCCTTGCCGTAGAGGACGCCAATCCCGGTCGGGCCATAGAGCTTGTGCCCGGAAAAGACGTAGAAATCGACGTCCAGGGCCTTCACGTCCATCGCCTGGTGGACGATGGCCTGGCAGCCGTCGAGCAGCACCAGGGCTCCGGCCTCATGCGCCAGCCGGGTCAGGTCGGCGACCGGGTTCACAGTGCCCAGCACGTTCGACATGTGGGTCAGCGCCACGACCTTGGTGCGATCCGAAAGCAGAGCCTTGAACGCCTCGACGTCCAGCCGCCCGTCGTCGGTGACCGGCGTGAACTTCAGGACGACGCCTTGCCGCTCGCGCAGGAAATGCCAAGGCACGATGTTGGCGTGGTGCTCCATCTCCGAGAGCAGGATCTCGTCGCCCGCCTTCAGGCTCGCGCCCAGGCCCGACGCCACCAGGTTGATCGCCTCGGTCCCGCCCTTGGTGAAGACGATCTCGGACGGCTCAGCGCCGACGAAGCGGCCCACCGACTTGCGGGCGGCCTCGTAGGCCTCCGTCGTTTCGTTCGCGAGCGTGTGTAGGCCGCGGTGGACGTTGGCGTAGCTGTGCTCCATGGCCTGCGTCATGGCCTCGATCACCGCCCGCGGCTTCTGGGCCGAGGCGGCGCTGTCGAGATAGACCAGCGGCTTGCCGTTCACCTGCCGCTGCAGGATCGGGAACTCGGCGCGGATGGCTTCGGCGTCGAAAGCCATGCTCAAGCCCTCAGCCGCTCGGCGGCCCAGGCGCGAACCACCTCGCGCGCGCCGTCATGTTCGATGCGGTCGATAACCTCCCCGATGAAGGCTTCGGTCAGCAAGGCGCGGGCCTCAGGCTCCGGCATTCCACGCTGGCGGCCGTAGAAGAGCGCGTCCTCGTCGAGCGCGCCCACCGTATTGCCGTGCGCGCAGGCCACGTCGTCGGCGTAGATTTCCAGTTCCGGCTTGGCGTCGACCTCGGCGCGGTCGGAGAGGATCAGCGCATGGTGGCCCATTCGGGCGTCGGTGCGGTCCGCGCCCTCCTCGACCACGATCCGGCCCTGAAAGACGCCGCGCGCCTGGTCGCGGACCACGCCCTTGACGAGTTGTTCGGTGACGCCATCGACGCTGGCGTGGGTGACCACCGTCGTCTGGTCCGAGTGCCGCTTGCCGGCGACGAGGTAGACCCCGTCGAGGCGCGCGGCTCCCTGGCCGCCCGGGTGCAGGACGTGGGTTTCCAGGCGCTGGCGCCGCGCGCCGGACGCCATGACGGTCTGGCTGAACCGCGACTTCGGTGCGAGCAGGACCTCAGCCTGGCTGACCGAAACGGCCTCGGCGTCTTCGCTGGTGAGCACGATCCGTTCGAGCGCCGCGCCAGGCGCAAGGCTGATCGTCAGCGAGGCCTGCGCAACCGAGCCGGCGTCGCTCTCATAGGTCTCGAACAGCCGAAGGCGGGCGCCCTCGCCGATTCTGAGGGTCACTCGGGACGTGTGGGCGCCGGCGCCGCGCGAAACCAGCCGAAGCGCCACGGTCGCCGCATCGCCGCCCGCAACCTCGATTGTCGCATCGCCACCGTTGACCAGTACGCGCCGGTCGGCGCTAAAGGCGTCGAATACGCCTTCGCCCACCTCGCCTTCGAAGGCCGGCGACGGCTCCGGCAGGGCTCGGATAAGCCCGCGAAGATCCGTCCAGCGCCAGTCCTCGTCGCGCTTGCCCGGCAGTTCGGCGACATCGCGGTCGCGTATGGCGGTGGCGAGGCTCAAGCGGCGGCCTTTTCGTAACGTTCGTAGCCCTCGCGCTCCAGCTCGTGGGCCAGTTCCGGGCCGCCGGAGGCGACGATGCGTCCGCCCGCCAGGACGTGGACGCGGTCGGGCTTGATGTAGTCGAGCAGGCGCTGGTAGTGGGTGATCACCAGCATAGCGCGGTCTGGGCCGCGCAGCGCGTTGACCCCGTCGGCGACGATCCGCAATGCGTCGATGTCGAGCCCGCTGTCGGTCTCGTCGAGGATGAGGAACCGCGGCGAAAGCATCGCCATCTGAAGGATTTCCATCCGCTTCTTCTCGCCGCCCGAGAAGCCGACGTTGAGCGCGCGCTTGAGCATGTCGAAGTCGATCTTCAACTCGGCTGACTTGGTCCGCGCCAGCTTCAGGAATTCCGGCGCGGAAATCTCCGCCTCGCCGCGGACGCGACGTTGGGCGTTCAGCGCGGTACGGATGAAGGTCAACGCCGGGACGCCCGGGATCTCCAGCGGATACTGGAACGACAGGAAGACGCCGCGCGCCGCGCGCTCGTCCGGGCTGAGCGCCAACAGGTCCTCGCCGTCCAGCGTCGCGATCCCGCCCGTCACCTCGTAGCCGTCGCGCCCGGTCAGCACGTAGGAGAGCGTCGACTTGCCGGCCCCGTTCGGTCCCATGATGGCGTGGACCTCGCCGGCGGGCACGTCCAGCGAGAGCCCTTTCAGGATCTCCTTGCCGTCGACGGCGGCGTGCAGATTCGAAACGGTCAGCATCAATGGATCTCGTCGGCGAGGAACTGGGCGACCACGCGCAGGGCGTCGGCCACGCTGTCGGCCCGTTCGCTCTTCAGCGGCGCGGGCGTGGCGGATACGGCGACATTGCGCTTGTCGCCCACGGTGATGGTCGCTTGGCCGGCCTCGAAATAGCTGCGGATGCGGAAGTCCGCGCTTTCCAGGTGGACGCTGTAGCGGCGCCAGTCGACGGTGAGCTTGTGCGCCGCCAGGAAGGCCGGGTCGGCAATCAGGGCGTCATAGAGTTGTTCGGCACGGGCGAGGTCTTCTTCCTGCTGGCGGCGCTCGGCCTCCTCGCGCGCATAGCGCTCAGCTTCACGGCGCGCCTGCTCCACCTCGAAGGCGTGGCGCAGCGAGAGCGTCGCAGGCGGGCTCTTGCGGGTGGGCGTCATCCGACGCTGCCTTCCAGGCTGATCGCCACCAGCTTCTGGGCTTCCACGGCGAACTCCATGGGGAGTTCCTGCAGCACGTCCTTGACGAAGCCGTTGACGAGGAGCTGCACGGCCTCTTCCTGGCTCAGGCCGCGCTGCATCACGTAGAAGAGCTGGTCCTCGGAAAGCCGCGTCGTGGTGGCCTCGTGCTCGAACTTCGCCTGGCCATTGCGGGCTTCGATATAGGGCACGGTGTGGGCGGCGCAGTGCTTGCCGATCAGCAGGCTGTCACACTGGGTGAAGTTGCGCGCGCCCTTGGCCTTCGGGTGCGCCGAGACCAGGCCGCGGTAGGTGTTCGACGACTTCCCCGCGCTGATCCCCTTGGAGATGATCCGTGAGCGGGTGTTGGCGCCCAGATGGATCATCTTGGTGCCGGTGTCGGCCTGCTGGCGGCCGTTGGTGATGGCGATCGAGTAGAACTCGCCCGACGAGCCCTCGCCGCGCAGCACGCAGGACGGGTACTTCCAGGTGATCGCCGAGCCGGTCTCGACCTGCGTCCAGGAGACCTTCGAACGGTCGCCGCGGCAGTCGGCGCGCTTGGTGACGAAGTTGTAGATGCCGCCCTTGCCGGTCTCCGGATCGCCCGGATACCAGTTCTGGACGGTGGAGTATTTGATCTCCGCGTCGTCCAGCGCGACCAGCTCGACCACCGCGGCGTGGAGCTGGTTTTCGTCGCGCATCGGGGCCGTGCAGCCCTCAAGATAGGAGACGTAGGCGCCGGCGTCGGCGACGATAAGCGTCCGCTCGAACTGGCCGGAATTCTCGGCGTTGATGCGGAAATAGGTCGACAGCTCCATCGGACAGCGCACGCCCGGCGGCACATAGACGAAGCTGCCGTCGGAGAAGACCGCGGCGTTCAGGCAGGCGAAGTAGTTGTCGCTGACCGGCACGACCGAGCCCAGGTACTTCTGGACCAGCTCCGCATGCTCGCGGATCGCCTCGCTCATCGAGCAGAAGATCACGCCGGCCTGGGCCAGTTCCTTCTTGAAGGTGGTCACGACCGAGACGCTGTCGAAGACCGCGTCCACGGCGTAGCGCGGCGCGCCCTCGACGCCGGCCAGCACCTCCTGCTCGCGCAGCGGGATGCCGAGCTTCTTGTAGGTCTCCAGGATATCCGGATCGACCTCGTCGAGGCTCTTGGGCCCGACCTTCGCCTTGGGCGCGGCGTAGTAGTAGCTGTCCTGGTAGTCGATGCGCGGGAAGCTGACCTTGGCCCAGGCGGGTTCCTCCATCGCCTGCCAGCGCTCGAAGGCGTCCAGGCGCCAGGCCAGCATCCATTCCGGCTCGTTCTTCTTGGCCGAGATGAAGCGCACGATATCGGCCGAGAGGCCCTTCGGCGCGAAGTCCTGCTCGATGTCGGTGACGAAGCCGTGCTTGTACTTCTCGAGGCTCTCGACGTGCTCGACGGTCTGGCGGACGGCGGCCATCAGGCGGCTCCCACGGTCTGCGGGTGACGCGCCGTGTGGCGGTCGTGGGCCTGTGTCCAGGCCTCGACGAAGCGGGCCCAGTCGGCCTCTGAGGTGTTCCAGCCGCCGCTGACGCGGATGGCGCAGCCGGAAAGCTCGCCCTGCCCCATCGCCTCCAGCACCGGCGAGGCCTTCACCTTGCCCGACGAGCAGGCGGAGCCCGCGCTGACCATCACCTGGGCGAGGTCGAGGCCCATGACCTGGCGGTCTGAGGGGAAGCCCGGCGTGGCGACGCAAAGCGTGTTGGCGACCCGCGGCGCGGCCTCGCCCATCACCCGCGCGCCCACAGCCTTCAGCCGATCGGCGGCGGCATCGCGCCAGGCTGCGCGGCGGAGGTACTCGTTCAGGCCCGCGCCTGCGACCGCAGCGGCCGCCCCGAAGGCCGAGATGCCCGGGACGTTCTCGGTGCCGCCGCGGCGGCCGCGCTCCTGGCCGCCGCCATGCTGGCGGCGCGACAGCGTCGCACGGGGCCCGAAGGTGAGCGCGCCGACGCCCTGCGGCCCGCCAAGCTTGTGGGCGGAGATGGAAAGCGTATCGGCGCCGAGCGCGCGGCTGTCGACGGCGATCTTGCCTGCCGCCTGGATGGCGTCGACGTGAAGCCAGCCGTCGGCGGCGCGCACCAGGGCTGCGGCCTGCGCCACCGGCTGGATCACACCGGTCTCGTTGTTGGCCAGCATCAGGGCGACGAAGGGCTTGCCGTGCGCAGCGTCCCAGGCCGCCAGGCGGGCTTCGAGCCAGGCGAGATCGGCCTGGCCGTTGGCGTCCACCGGCAGCACCTCCACCGCGACGCCGAGCACGCGGGAGGTCTCCTGCACGCTGTCGTGCTCGATGGCCGAGACGATCAGGCGCCTGGCGCCGGCCGCCACCGCGCTTTCGATAGCCAGCGCGTTGGCCTCCGTCCCGCCGCTGGTGAAGACGACGGTAGAGGCCGGCGCCGCGATCAGGGCCGCGACATGGTCCCGTGCCTGCTCGACCAGGGCGCGGGCGGCGCGGCCCGCGGCGTGGATCGACGACGGGTTGCCGCCGATCTCCAGGGCGCGCGCCACGGCTTCGCGCGCCTCCGGTCGAACCGGGGCGGTGGCGTTGTAGTCGAGGTAGACCGAAGTGCTCATGCGGCCTTCCGATTGGCGCGAAGTCGACCGGAGATCACGTCGGCCAGGCTGACCGAGGCCAGGTAGTCCTCGATCCGGTGGCCCAGGTCTTCCCACAGGTCGTGGGTCATGCAGCGCTCGCCCTTCAGCATGCAGCCCCGGCCCTGCGCCGCGCAGCGGGTGGCGCGTAGCGGCTCGTCTACGGCCAGTACGATCTCGGCGATGGAGGTCTCGGCGGCCGAGCGGGCCAGGCGATAGCCGCCGCCGGGCCCGCGGGCGCTCTGCACCAGCCCCTTGCGGCGCAGGCGCGAAAAAAGCTGCTCCAGGTAGGAAAGCGAAATCTCCTGACGCGCGGCGATGTCGGCCAGAGCCACGGCGCGGCAGGGTTCGTCCTGACGCCGCGCGAGGTCCGTCATGGCCATCACGGCGTATCGGCCTTTGGTCGAAAGACGCATGAGCTGCGGTCCCGTGCAGTTTTCTCGCGTTTCGCAGCGGCCCTATGTTATTAGCCGCCGCCTTGCGCGAACCGGGCCTGCCCGGTTGGCTTGCGACTTAGGAAGACCAAGCGCAGTAGTCAAGTATTCGACGTCGTCAGTTCGGGGCCGGCGAACGGCCCGAGGTTGAGAGGGTTTCATGCCAGAAGTGGTTCTGACCGGCGCCGCCGGGCGGATCGAAGGTCGCTACACCCAGGGCAAGAGCGAGACGGCCCCCGTCGCGCTGATCCTGCATCCGCACCCCAAGGCGGGCGGCCAGATGAACAACCCCGTGACCGTGCAGCTCTTCCACCTGTTCATGAAGCGCGGCTTCTCGGTGCTGCGGTTCAACTTCCGCGGCGTGGGCCGCAGCCAGGGCGAATTCGATTCCGGGATCGGTGAACTGGCGGATGCCGCAACGGCTCTGGACTGGCTGCAGTCCACCAATCCGGCGGCCTCGCAGTGCTGGGTCGCGGGCTATTCCTTCGGCGCCTGGGTGGGCATGCAGCTCCTGATGCGGCGGCCGGAGACCGACGGCTTCATTTCCGTTTCGCCGCCGACCAACGCCTATGACTTTTCCTTCCTCGCGCCCTGCCCCGCCTCGGGACTGATCCTGCATGGCGGCAGCGACACCGTGGTGCCGCCCATCGAAGTCGAGCGCGTCGTCTCCAAGCTGCGCACCCAGAAGGGCATCGTGATCGACTACGACGTGGTCGAGGGCGCGAGCCACTTCTGGATGGAGAACCTGCCGGACGTCGAGCAGCGCGTCGGCGCCTATCTCGACAAGCGCCTGGCGGCCGACCCGGCCTGAGCCCACGCCGGTGACCGCCCCGGAAGACGCCATCCGTGCGCGGCGGCGCCTGACCAACAAACTCATCGCGGCCCGCGAAGCCGCACGGCTGCGGCCGTTCTTCGCGACGGACGCCCGGCTGATCGCCGGCGACGGCGGCCTGATCCTGGGCGTGGACGCGATCCTTGAGGCCTTCGCGACGCAATTCCGCGAGCCGAGCTTAGAGGCCTATGCCCGCACGCCCGACAGCGTGGAGATCGACCAGGCCGGCGTGCGCGCCGCCGAGAGCGGTCGCTGGACGGGTGCGGGCGTCTCAGGGACCTACATGGCGGCCTGGCGCAGGGTCACCGGCCAATGGGTGATCGAAAGCGAGCTCTTCGTCACGCTCGGCTAGGCTACCTGGCCCTCGCCCAGGTCTTGGCCTGGCAGATCACCGCGACACAGCCTTCGACCTTCAGCGTGCCGTCTGGATTGGCGGACATATTGGCGCGCGCGGTGCGGCCGGTCTCGGGCACGTAGATCCTGCCGTCCTTCCAGACGCCGGGTCCGTCACGCTTCAGGTCGCTGAGCAGTTGGACGCCGATCAACGGGCGGGCCTTCAAGGCTGCGTCCGAATTGTTGGCGTCGTGGGTCGGCGCGCCGGGCTTCAGCCAGAACAGTGTCCCGCAGGTCAGCGCCGGGTTCGTCGCGCAGGGTGCGACGCGCACCTTGGCTGCGCCGCCCACCGTCAGCCAGTCGCCGAACACCGGGTCGCCGCCGGCTTGCGCGGCGGACGCCATCGCCAACACCAAGGCGATCGAAGCCGCCGCCAGGCGATCCCGGCTTGTCATTTCCCGCCCTCATCGGCTCAAGAGCCGATCAGGCCTGCACGCTCCGCTTCGGTCAAGACCCGCCACCGACCTTCCGGCAGGTCGCCCAGCCTCAGCGACCCGATGCGGATGCGGACCAGGTCCATGACGTGCAGGCCGACCAGTTCGCACATCCGGCGGATCTGGCGGTTGCGGCCTTCCTTCAGGATGAACCGCAACTCCTGGCCATGGACGACGCTGACCTTGGCCGGCTTGAGCTGGCGGCCGTCCATCGTCAGGCCATGGCAGAGCCGCGCGATCTTCTCCGGTGTGATCTTGCCGGTGACCCGGACGAGGTATTCCTTCTCCAGGTCGGACAGCGGCCCGATGATGGCCTTGGCCAGCACCCCGTCTTCAGAGAGCAGCAGCAGGCCACGGCTATCCATGTCCAGGCGGCCGAGCGGCGCCAGGCGGGTGTCGCGGTCGGGGATCTGCGGGCTTTCGCCCACCAGGGCGGCGCGGGTGAGCAGGCGCATCGCCGGGGTCTGGCCCGGCTCCGGCTGGGCCGAGACGATCCCCATAGGCTTGTGCAGCACGACGCTGAGCGGCCCGGCCTCGTCGTCGTCGGCCAGCTCGAGGGTCTGGCCCGGCAGGATCTTGCGTCCGGTGTCGGTGACCCGCTCGCCGTCGATGGAGACCAGGCCCTTCTCGATCAGCGCCTCGGCCTCACGCCGGGAGCAGACGCCGCTCTGCCCCAGCCACCTGTTGACTCTTTGCGGCTCGGCCTCGTCGTAGCGGCGCGTCCAGGCCATCAGTCGATCTCGTCCCGGCCGTGTGGCGGATAGGCGTGGCGGCGGCCGGCGGGGTCCTCCACACAGCCTTCCGACAGGTAATCCGGTCCCACCGGGACCTTCCCGTGGCCGCCGGGGATATCGAGGATGTAGGTCGGCTGGCAGAGACCCGAGACCGTTCCGCGCATCGCCCGCATCAGCGCTTGGCCTTCGGCGATCGAGGTTCGCAGGTGCGATGTGCCGGGCGCGAAATCCCCATGGTGCAGGTAGTAGGGCTTGATCCGCGTCTCGACGAGCGCGCGCATCAGGGCGCTCAGCGTTTCCGGGTCGTCGTTGACGCCGGCCAGCAGGACAGTCTGGCCCAACATGGGGACCCCGGCGTCGACGAGCTTCGCGCAGGCGGCACGAGCCGCCGCGGTCAGTTCCCGCGCGTGGTTGGCGTGCAGCGCCACATAGACGGCCTTGCCCGGCGCCTTCAGCGCGGCCACCAGTTCATCGGTCACGGTTTCCGGCGCCACGGCCGGCACGCGGGTGTGGAAACGGACCACCTTCACGTGGTCGATCTCGCCCAGCCGGCGCATCACGTCGCGCAACCGTCGGGGCGACAGGATGAACGGATCGCCGCCGGTGACGATCACCTCCCAGATCGCCGGGCGCGCGGCGATATAGGCCATGGCGGCGTCCAGCGCGGCGGGCGACAGCGGCCGCAGGCCCTGCGGCCCGACCATCTCGCGGCGGAAGCAGAAGCGGCAGTAGACGGCACAGGCGTGGTTGACCTTGAGCAGCGCGCGATCGGCATAGCGGTGGACGACCCCTTCGACCGGCGAATGGGCGAAGTCGCCGATCGGATCGGCGGACTCCGCCGCCGTCGCCGTTAGCTCCGCCTCGTGCGGGATGAACTGCCTCGCGATGGGGTCCTGCGGGTCGGCCGCGTCGATCAGATCGGCCATCGCGGGCGTGATCGCGACCGCGTATTGCGCCGCGACCTGACCCAACGCGGCGGCGCGCTCGGGCGCGACCAGGCCGGCCTTGGCGATGTCGCGGGTGCTGCGAAGAGTTCGGACGGTCATCGGCGGGCTTATGAGCCGCGCGGCCCCGCCCTGGCAACTCGCTCAGCGACAGCGGCCTAGTCTGCCGGCGCGTCGGCCAGGGTCGAGAACGGATTGGGCGCCGGCTCGCCAACCTTGGTGAGCGTGTTGCGGTCTCGATGCTGGAAGGGTTCGGGGCGGCCGCGGACGCTCAGCATGGTGTCCGATATGTAGCTCCACGAGCCATCGGCGTTGAACGTCACGTCGAGCCGGTAGGAGTCCGTCCTGAAGGCGTATTCGAGGAAGGCGGTCGAGGCGATCCCGTACTCGGTGTCGCCACGGGTCGCCGCGACGATCAGGCCCGAACCGTCGTCCTTGGCCCGACCGCCAGCCAGCACCACCTGGCCGCGCGGGATTGCGACGGTCTGCATGACGAGACCGGTTGCCGGCTCGAAGAGCCAATAGCCAACCTGGTCGTGGAAGGTGATCTGTTCGGGCGGCGCCAGGATGTTGATGTGGTAGCGCAGGCCATAGAAGAGCTGCGGGCCGTTGGCCTGCGGGTCGATCGGCTGCATGTCGATGCGCTCGATGTATTCGCGCTGCTCCGGCCCCTCCGCCTTGGGATTGAGATCGACGCCTTTGCGGCCTTCCCAGACGCCGGCCAGCCGCCGCAGCGGCCCGAGGTTGGCCAGGGTATCGGGATCGACGTCGGCGGGTTCGGTGAAGATGTCGTCGGGGAACGGGTTCATGCCGAACCGTTGCCGCCCGCCCGGAACCTCGTCAAGAACCGCCCGCCACCGGCGCCCAGAGCACCTGCTCAATGCGGCTTGCCCCCGCAGCCAGCATCACAAGGCGGTCAAGCCCCAGCGCCCCGCCGCTCGCCTGCGGCATCCGCGCCAGCGCCGCCAGGAAGTCCTCGTCGATGGGATAGCGCTCGCCGTAGACCCGCGCCTTCTCCGCCATCTCCGCCTCGAAGCGGCGGCGCTGTTCGGCCGCGTCGGTGAGTTCGCCGAAGCAGTTCGCCAGCTCGACGCCGCAGGCATAGAGCTCGAAGCGCTCGGCCACGCGGGGATCCGAAGCTTTGGGCCGCGCCAGGGCCGCCTCGCTGACCGGGTACTCGCAAAGGATCGTCGCCTGATCGCGCCCGAGATGCGGCTCGACCTTTTCCACCAGCACGCGGCTGAAGACGTCGGCCCAGGTGTCGTCGGCGGCGATACGGATCCCCTGCCCGGTCGCCGCGGCGGCCAGAGCGCCGCGATCGGTCGCGCCATCCGCCCCGACCGTCGCCAGCAGGTCGATGCCGGCGAAGCGGTCAAAGGCTTCGGCCAGCGTGATGCGTTCGGGTTCGTCCAGCGGATCAATGCTCTGCCCGCGAAAGCTGAGCGTCTTGGCGCCCGCCGCCTCCGCCGCGAGCGCGAGCAAGCTTGCGCAATCGGCCATCACGGTCTCGTAGGGCTCGCCAGTCCGGTACCACTCCAGCAGCGTGAACTCCGGATGGTGCAGCGGCCCGCGCTCGCGGTTGCGCCAGACGCGCGCCAGTTCGAAGGTCCTGGGCTCGCCCGCCGCCAGCAGCTTCTTGGCGGCGAACTCCGGTGAGGTCCGCAGATAGAGCGGCCGCCGCTCGCCGGCGAGGCCGATCGCCTCGGTGGCGAAGGCGTGCAGATGCGCCTCATTGCCTGGCGAGACCTGCAGCGCCGGCGTCTCGACCTCCACGAAGTCGCGCGCGTCGAACCACCGCCGGATCGCCGTCGTGATCCGGCCGCGGGCCATGAGGAACGGACGACGATCGGCGTAGCGATCCGGGCTCCACCAGGGCGAGGGCTTGAGTTCAGGCAAGGGGTGCGACCGGCGGGGGCTGGAGATTTCGGCGTCAATCGCTATAGGGGCGCGACGAGAAATTCATCAGCGGAATCGCGCGAGGCCACATCGCCGCCGCCGTCATCGAGGAAGACCGACTTGAAAGTAGCCGCCAGTTCGCTCCGAAAGGGCTCCGTCGTCGACATGGAGGGAAAGCTCTACGTCGTCCTGACCGCCGAGAACATCCATCCCGGCAAGGGCACGCCGGTGACCCAGCTCAACATGCGCCGCATCTCCGACGGGGTGAAGGTGTCCGAGCGCTGGCGCACGACCGAGCAGGTCGAGCGCGCCTTCGTCGACGACCGCAACTTCACCTTTCTCTACGAGGATGGCGAAGGCTTTCACTTCATGAACCCGGAAACCTACGACCAGGTCGTGGCCTCTCGCGACGTGGTCGGCGACAGCGCGCCCTGGCTCCAGGACGGCATGACGGTGACGCTCTCCACCCACGAGGGCGTGCCGATCGCCCTGGAGCTGCCGCGCACGGTGACGCTGGAGATCGTCGACACCGAACCGGCGGTGAAGAACCAGACCGCCTCGTCCTCCTACAAGCCCGCCACACTTTCGAACGGTGCGCGGATCATGGTTCCGCCCTACATCGCCTCGGGCACCCGAGTGGTGATCCTGACCGAGGACGGCTCCTATCAGGAACGGGCGAAAGACTAGCCGCCCGGCGCGCGGGGGGCGCGTCTGGCAGATGGCCGGCCACGGCCCCACCTTGGGCGCAGCCGCTCGCGGCGCGCCAGCGTTGGAGTACCCCATGCGTACCACCCTCCTTGACATCCGGCGCATGAAGGCGGCCGGGCAGCGGATCCCGATGCTCACGGCCTACGACTATCCCTCCGCGCGGATCGCCGACCGGGCGGGCGTGCCGCTGCTGCTGGTGGGCGACAGCCTGGGCATGGTGGTCCACGGCCACGACACGACCTTGCCGGTAACGCTGGACGACATGGTGCGGCACGCCGCCGCCGTCGTACGCGGGGCGCAGAACGCCCTGGTGATCTCCGACCTGCCGTTCCTTACCTACGCGAGCCCGGATGACGCCGTCGCCGCCGCGCGTCGCCTGATGCAGGAGGCGCACGTCCAGGCTGTGAAGCTGGAGGGCGGCGCCCGCGTCGCGCCGATCATCGAGCATCTGACCCAGTTCGGCGTTCCGGTGATGGGGCACCTGGGCTTCACGCCGCAGTCGCAGCACACCTTGGGCGTGCGCGTGCAGGCCAAGGAAGCGGCCTGCGCCAAGCGCCTGATCGAGGACGCCCTGGCGTTGGAGGCTGCCGGCGCCTTCGCCGTGGTGCTGGAGCTGGTGCCGGCCGCACTGGCTGCGGAGGTGACCAAGCGCCTGCGCGTCCCCACCATCGGCATCGGGGCCGGAGCAGGCTGCGACGGCCAGGTACAGGTCTGGCACGACCTGCTCGGCCTCTTCGAGACCTCGCCGCGTCACGCCAAGCGCTACGCCGAGATCGGCGCGGCGATGGAGAACGCCATCCGGGCCTACGCGTCGGATGTGGGCGAGGGACGCTTCCCGACCTCCGCGCAAAGTTCGAAGATGGACGCCGACGAACTCGCCCGCGCCCTGGCCTGAGGAGCGCGGCGCCGTGCGGGTCATCGAAACGGTCGCCGAGTTCCGTGCCGCGCGGGCCGGCGCCGGCGATCTCGGCCTCGTGCCGACCATGGGCTACCTGCACGACGGTCACATGAGCCTGGTGGCGCGGGCCAAGGCGGAGTGCGCAGCCGTCGCCGTCAGCATCTTCGTCAATCCGACGCAGTTCGCTCCCAACGAGGACCTCGCCCGCTATCCGCGCGACCTGCCGCGCGACCTTGGCCTGCTTGGCCCCGCGGGCGTCGACCTGGTGTTCGCGCCCGCCCCGCAGGAGATCTATCCGGCTGGCTTCGACACGACCGTCGAGGTCCGCGGCGTCACCGACGTGCTGGAAGGCGCCGTGCGGCCCGGACACTTCGCCGGCGTCGCCACCGTAGTGGCCAAGCTGTTCAACATCGTCCAGCCGAGCCGCGCCTATTTCGGCCAGAAGGACGCCCAGCAAAGCGTGGTGATCCGCAAGCTGGTGCGCGACCTGAACCTGCCGGTCGAGGTGATCGTGGCGCCGACCGTGCGCGAGCCCGACGGCCTGGCGCTCTCCAGCCGCAACAGCTACCTGACGCCCGAGCAGCGGGCGGCCGGGCCAGCGATCTATCGCGCGCTCAACGCCGCCAGGGCGAGATTCGAAGCGGGGGAGCGCAACGCCGAGTTCCTGCGCGACGCGATGCGCTCGGTCATCGCCGCCGAGCCGCTCATGAGCCTCGACTATGCCAGCGTGGCGGACGCCGACACCTTGCAGGAACTCGCCACCGTGAACGGCGCAGCCCTCGCCTCGATGGCGGTGCGCGTAGGGCCCACGCGACTGATCGACAACCTGCTGCTTGACGCCTAGCCGCTCACTGGTCGCGGCAGCGGCCACCCGCCGGCGGCGTCTGTCCCGGCTCGGCCGGCGGTAGGGTGTTGTCGAGACGTAGCGCGTAGTCCTCGCTCGGCACGCCGTCGCTGGTGTGGTGGGCGCGGTAGAGGATCGCCGGCTGTTTGCCGGGACCGGCGATGCGGAACCAGGCCTGGCTCGTTTCGGTGTAGACCTTGCCGCAGCGAAGCGGGGCCAGGCCGTAGCCGTCGCGCGCCAGGGCCGCGAACACCGCGCCGCGCGGCAACCGCTGGCCGTCGCGCAGCATGAAGCGGTTGGCGGCGCGCTCGTCGCCGGTGGCGATCGCCTGCATCTTGGTTGTGGCCGTCGTGAACTGGCCTTCGAGCAGCCGCGGGTTCAGGTCCTGGCCTACGTCGCTGTAAGGATTGGCCATCTTCATTGGCGAAGTGGCCGACCAGGTGATGACGGGCAGGCTCTTCAAGCTCGCCCAGGGCAGGTTCGCCGCGGCGCCGACCGGGCGCAGCAGGGCCTCGATCACCGCCACCACGCCGGCCTGGCCGGTAGTGGGGCGCGCGGCAGGGCCGGCCGCCGCGCTACCGCCAGCCGCCAGTCGGCCCGCGGCGCAGTTGTCTGTGTAGAGCGTCGCCTCGCCCTGCGTCATCGAGGGCAGGTCGCCGAGGAACAGGGTGTAGCCCGCTCCACCCGACTGCAGCGGTCCGGCGTAGAGGAAGGCCGGCTTCTTCTTCGCCAGGGCAAGGCGATACCAGCGGCGCGGCGCCGCGCTGCGCGGATCGATCGGGCAGCGCGCGGGCGTCACCGCGAAGCCCGCCTGCCGCAGCCCTGCGACAAGGGCGTCGGGGTTCGTCGGCGGCAACGGGTCGCGGACATAGTAGCTGAACACCATCGAGCGCGCGCCGGAGGCCACGAGGGCCACGGGCCGTCCCGCCAGCGTCGCCTGGCCCGGCCGGGCGAAGAAGTTGCCGTCCGGCGAGGGCTTGTTGAGCATGATCGGCCCGGCGCCCCAGCGGATCGCGCGGTCCGCCTCCAGGTCATCCCACGCGCCTCCGCTGTCGGCGGGCAGGATCAGCAGCGGCTTGAGGAGGTCAGCCAGGCCCGAGGCGTCCGCCGCTACCGTCCGGCCGCCGACCAGCAGAAGGCCCGCCGTCGCCGCTGCGCGCAGCCAATTGGAGAGTTTCATGCCCCAAGCCCTCGGTGAAGGCCGGAGTTTCGGCGATCGCCGTTATGCGCGCAAGCGACCGCAGGCTGTGGCGCGTCAGGGCTTCGCGATCCGGCCGCCCGGCATGGGCGTGGAAACGCCCGTCGTACTGGGAAAGCTGATCGCCAGACCCTTCGCCGTGCGCGCCGCCAGGTAGGCGATCGCCTCGGCCTCGATGGAGTCCCCGCGCCACCTGTAGTCCTCGGCGGCCCTGACGGGCGTCGGCAACCGCTCGGCGAGCGCCTTCATGATCTCAGGATTGTGCCGTCCACCGCCTGTGACGATCACCTCCCGCGGCGCCGGATCCAGGGTCTCCACGCCCAGTCGCACGCCCTCGGCCATGAACGCCACCAGGGTCGCCGCGGCGTCTTCGAGCTCAAGCTTTTCAAGTGGTTCTAGCGAAAAATCAAAGCGATCAAGCGACTTGGGCGGCGGCGCCTTGAAGTAGGCGTGGCCGAGCAGGCCGGACAGCACGCCCGCATTGACCTGGCCGACGCTCGCATAGCGGCCCTTGTCATCGAAGCGCCCGGCGCCCCTGGCCTGGACCATCAGATCGATCATCCCGTTGCCGGGGCCGGTGTCGAAGGCTGCGATCTGCGCGCCACCCGCCCAGAAGGTGATGTTGGCGAGGCCGCCGACGTTCAGCACCGCCAGCGGCGCCTCCAGGCCGGACGCCCGCGCGCGGGCCAGGTGGTAGATCGGTGCGATCGGCGCACCCTCGCCGCCCGCCGCCACGTCTGCGGAGCGGAAATCGTATGCCACCGGAACGCCTGACTTCGCCGCCAGGAGCCCGGCGTCGCCCAACTGTACTGTGCGGCCCGCGCGGCCCTCCTGCGGGCGCTCATGCAGCACGGTCTGGCCGTGCATGCCGATCAGGTCGATCTGCGGCCACTTGAGGTCGTTGGCCGCCAGGAACTCCTCGGCCGCCGCGAAATGCTCCTCGGCGCCGGCCCGGGCGGCTTCGGCGAAGATCGCCGGTTCCGGTGCGCCCCGCGGCCACGCTAGCGCCTGCTTCGTCGCCTCCAGCATGAGGTCGCGAGTCGCGTCGGTCAGCTTGCGCTCGCCGGCCGGCCCGAAGGCCGAAATCGCTTCCCCGTCGGTCTCGAGCACCGCCATGTCGACGGCGTCGAGCGAGGTTCCGGTCATGAATCCAAGCACGCGCATCCTGCTTGACTGCCACGCCCCGCAGCCGTAGTCAGCCCGCCATGATCGGTCCCGCCGCCCTCACCGGCCGCTATTACCGCCTGCTCTCCTAGCAGGCGACCGGTCCCTAGCGCCTGCCCCATCCGGCCGGCGCACCCTTCGACATCCTTCGACGCGCGCCGGCCTCCTCTCACGCAAAGGAGCCTGCCATGTCCCTCGAAGTCTGCGGTCCCGCCGTGCTAAGGCCGGGCCATCCGAACCTTGAGAATCCCCGAATGACCGACGCGCCGTTCCAGTCCGAGTTCCTGAAAACCATGCAGGCGCGCGGCTTCATCCATCAGATCACCCACCCGATGGAGCTGGACGCGGCGGCCAAGGCCGGCCCGATCTCGGCCTACATCGGCTTCGACGCCACCGCGCCCAGCCTGCACGTCGGCAGCCTGATCCAGATCATGATGCTGCGCCGGTTCCAGCAGGCCGGCCACCGCCCGATCGTGGTGATGGGCGGCGGCACGACCAAGGTCGGCGACCCCACCGACAAGGACGCTTCGCGACCGCTGCTCACCGAAGCCCAGATCCAGGACAACATCGCCCGCATCAAGGGCGTCTTCGAACGGTTCCTGACCTTCGGCGACGGGCCCACCGACGCCGTGATGATCGACAACGACATCTGGCTCTCGAAGTTCGGCTACGTCGAATTCCTCCGCGAATTCGGCGTGCATTTCACGATCAACCGGATGCTCGCCTTCGACAGCGTCAAGGCGCGGCTCGAGCGCGAACAGCCGATGACGTTCCTCGAGTTCAACTACATGCTCATGCAGTCGGTCGACTTCCTCGAGCTCGAACGGCGGCTGGGTTGCGTGCTGCAGATGGGCGGCTCCGACCAATGGGGCAACATCGTCAACGGCGTCGAACTGATCCGCCGCGTGGACCAGAAGCCGGCCTTTGGCCTCACGACGCCGCTGCTTTCGACCGCCTCCGGCGCCAAGATGGGCAAGACTGTCGGCGGCGCTGTCTGGCTCAACGCGGACATGCGCAGCCCCTACGACTACTGGCAGTTCTGGCGGAATACCGAGGACGCCGATGTTGGGCGGTTCCTGCGGCTGTTCACCGACCTGCCGCTGGACGAGATCGCGCTGCTCGAGGCCTTGCCCGGCGCGCAGATCAACGACGCCAAGAAGGTGCTGGCCAATGCCGCCACCGCTCTGCTGCATGGCGAGGCCGAGGCCGCCAGGGCGGCCGCGGCCGCCGAAGCCGCCTTCGAGCAGGGCCGGCTGTCCGACGACCTGCCGACCCATGAGGTGCCGGCGGCGGAGTTGTCGGCGGGAATGGTGCTGGCCGCGCTGGCCGCTGACGCGGGCCTGGCCGCCTCGCGCGGCGAGGCGCGGCGCCTCGCCCAGGGCGGCGGCTTGCGGCTTAACGACAAGGCTGAGCCGGACGCGAACCGCACGGTGAGCGACGCCGACCTCGTCGACGGTGTGCTAAAGCTTGCCGCCGGGAAGAAAAAGATCGTCCTGGTGAAGCCGGTCTGAAGGAGCGCGAGATGGGCAAGGTGATCGAAGGCGCGCCCGCGCCGGACTTCGAGTTGGAAAGCGCCGGTGGGCCGATCCGGCTGGCCGACTTCGCGGGCAAGACGCTGGTGCTCTACTTCTATCCGAAGGACGACACGACCGGCTGCACGATGGAGGGCAAGGACTTCAGCGCGCTCGCTCCGGAGTTCGCCAAGGCGGGCGTGAGCGTCGTCGGGGTTTCCAAGGACAGTGTGAAGAGCCACCAGAAGTTCGCCGAGAAGTACGGCTTTGCGATCCCGCTAGGGTCCGACCCCGAGGGCGCGGTCATCGAGCGCTACGAAAGCTGGGTGCAGAAGCAGCTCTACGGACGCGAGTACATGGGTATCGACCGTTCGACCTTCCTGATCAGGGACGGCGTCATCAAGCGCATCTGGCGCAAGGTGAAAGTGGCCGGACACGCCCAGGCCGTGCTGGAGGCGGCCAAGGCGCTCTGAGGCGGTGCGGCGCAGCGCCGCACACGGCCCGGCCCCGACCTGTGATCGACGCCGAATTCGCGGCCCTGGGGAATCTCCAGGAGCCGTGCTCCTGATCGCCGTTAAGGTTTCATCTACCGACTCAATCCGAATCTGCTGAGGCTGGGCGAGATATCGGCGGTCGGCCAAAGCGCCTTGCGCCCCGTGAAATTCTCATCGCATATCGCCAAGGTTCAGAGGCTGGGGACCTGAGCGAACGCATGGAACGTCTGGCGCGCCTACGCCGCTCGCTCGTTGAGCTGTTCCCGGAACGCCATCTCTACGTCCGCTCGGGCGGTGAGATGAAAGGCTACGTCCTCACCCCCAGAAAGCAGATCGTCGCCGCCGGCGCGCTTTCCGTCGCTGCACTCTGGATGGGCGTCTGCAGCGCCGCGATGCTGGTAAACATGCTCTCGGCTTCGTCCGCCGACCGCGAGATCGCCCGCACCCAGGCCAAGTACGAACGCTGGATCGCCGACCGGCAGGCGCGGCTTAATACCGCCGTGGCCGAACTGAACGCCGGTGGCGGCGCGAACCTCTCCCTGGCTGCGAACATCGAGAAGCGCCACGCGGCCCTGGCCATGCTGCTGACCGACATGAAGGGTGAGCCCGGCGCAGCCACCGCCCTGACCCCGGTGATCAACCAAGCGGTCCTGACCAAGGACTCCGACCCCTCCCACATCGTGGCCGCCGTACAGGTGAGTCAGGAAAAGCTGCTCGACGCGGCCGATACCTTCGCCAAGAGCCGGGCCGACCGGCTGCGGCTGGCCTTCCGGCTCGCAGGCCTGACGCCGGCCGCCTACATGCCTAAGGGCGGCGCGCTCGGCGGTCCGCTGATCGAATCCAAGGACCCGCGCGCGCTGGCGGCCGTGCTCGACGTCGACGAGGATTTCGCCGACCGCGTGCAGCACGCGGCCGAGGACATGGGCGAGGCGCGGGCGCTGGAACGGGCCGCGCGCGACCTGCCCTTCGCCATGCCTACCTCAGGCACGCAAAGATCCAGCGGCTTCGGCGTCCGCTACGATCCTTTCAACGGCCATCCCGCATTCCATTCCGGCCTCGACTTCTCCGGCGGGCCGATGACGCCGATCCACGCGACGGCGCCTGGCGTGGTGTCGTTCACCGGGGTGCGCTCCGGCTACGGCAATACCGTGGAGATCGACCACGGCCGCGGGTTCAAGACGCGCTACGCGCACATGGCGGCGATTTCAGTCCACGTCGGCCAGCAGGTCGCCGTGGGCCAGCGGCTCGGCGGCATGGGCTCGACCGGCCGCTCCACCGGCACGCACCTTCACTACGAGGTGTGGCTGAACGGCCGCGCGCAGAACCCGGACCGCTTCGTAAAGGCAGGCGCCTATGTTCTCCAAGCCGGCTAAGGCCACCACCTCTCCTACCCGAGGCGAAGGCGCTGAGACGCCGGCGCGCAAGGCCATCGCCTGTTCGCTGATCGCCGAGAACGTCGCCGTGGAAGGCGACCTGAAGAGCGACGGCGACGTCCAGCTCGATGGGGCGGTCCGCGGTGACATGGCCGTCGCCCGTCTGACCATCGGGGAGACCGGCCAGGTCGAGGGCGCGGTGAGCGCCGAGACAGTCGAGATCCGCGGCCGGATCGTCGGCACAGTGACGGCCCGCAGCGTGAAGCTCTACGCCACCGCCCACGTCGACGGCGACATCACCCACGGACAGCTCACCGTCGAGCCCGGCGCCTACTTCGCAGGCCGCAGCGTCAAGCTCGTCCCCCCGGTTCCCGAACAGCTCAGCCTGGTGCCGGAAGCAGCTGAATAGCCTTCCTCCCTCAGTGGAGAGGGACGGGCCGCCAAGCGGCCAGGGTGGGGACGCATGGGCCGAAGTGGTGAGTCAGCGCTCGCGCGCCACCTTCTCATTAAGGGAGGGAAGAGTCCGCTGCATCGCGGGTCACGCCCACGCGCTGAGCTAGCGAAGCCCCCATGAATGCGTCCAAGTCGCCGTCAAGCACGCCTTGCGTGTCCGAGGTTTCCACATCGGTCCGCAGGTCCTTGACCATCTGGTAGGGCTGCAGGACGTAGCTGCGGATCTGGTGGCCCCAGCCAATGTCGGTCTTCTGGTCTTCCAACGCCTGCTTCTCGGCCTCGCGCTTCTGAAGCTCCAGTTCGTAAAGGCGAGCGCGCAGCATCTTCCAGGCCTCTTCCCGGTTCTGGTGCTGCGAACGGCCCGCCTGGCAAGCGACCGCCACGCCGGTCGGAATGTGGGTCAGGCGAACGGCCGAGTCCGTCTTGTTGATGTGCTGGCCGCCGGCGCCGGACGCCCGATAGGTATCGGTGCGCACATCGGCCGGATTGATGTCGATGACGATGTTGTCGTCGACCACTGGGTAGACCCATACCGAGGCGAAGCTGGTGTGGCGCTTGGCGGCGCTGTCGAAGGGTGAGATGCGCACCAGGCGGTGCACGCCGGCCTCGGTCTTCAACCAACCGTAGGCATTGGTTCCCTTGACCTGCAGGGTCGCCGACTTGATACCGGCCTGGTCACCCCCCGTCTCTTCCAGGAAGTCGACGGTCATGCCGTGGGCGTTGGCCCAGCGGGTGTACATGCGCAGCAGCATACCGGCCCAGTCGCAGGACTCCGTGCCGCCGGCGCCGGAGTTGATTTCCACGAAGGCGTCGTTGCCGTCTGCTTCGCCGGACAGCAGGGCCTCGAGCTCGGCGCGGCCGGCCCGTTCCTTGATGGTGCGCAGTTGGACCCGTGCTTCCTCGAGTGAGGCCTCGTCGCCCTCCTCGTCGGCGAGTTCGGCGTAGCCCAACGCGTCGGCTAGGTCGCGTTCGAGCGACTTCACCGCGTCGACGCCGCCGGCCAGCCGCGTGCGTTCACGCATCAGGGCTTGCGCGGCCGCGGCGTCATCCCAAAGCGTCGGGTCCTCGACCCGGGCGTTCAGCTCGTCGAGCCTGCGGAGCGCTGGCTCCCAGTCAAAGACGCCTCCTGAGCAGTTCGATCGACTGCTCGATGTCGGCCTTGGCGGCCTCGACATCCAATCTCATGGGAAACTCCCGAAACGGTTGGGCGCGCCAGATAGGCCGGCCCGCCGATTTGGTCGAGCCCTCTCGAACAGGTCGGCTCGTTTTCTTCTCAAAAGTCGGGCGCGCGGCCGGCGCGCCCGGCGATCAGTACAGGCCGTTGATCTCGTCCGGCTTCTTCGGCGGCGGCGGCGGACCGACCGCGGCGGCCGCGTTCGGCGCTCCGGTAAGGCCGTTGCCGAACACCTTGTTGTAGGGTTGTGGCCCCACAAGAGGAGCATCGAAAAGGTCCGCGACACGCGGCTCGGTGCCGGGTCGGAACGCTTCGCGGATGCCGCGCACCATGGCGAACTTGGCGTTGGCGGGGGCTTTGAAATCATCCGGCGCGAAGCTCTTGTTCGCCTGTTCCATGAAATCGATGAAGATCGGGACGGCGGCACGAGCGCCGGTCTCGCCGCTGCCCAGGCTGCGGTTGTCGTCGAAGCCGACATAGGTGCCGACCACCAGGTGCGGCGTGAAGCCGACGAACCAGGCCGAACGATATTCGCTAGTCGTGCCGGTCTTGCCGCCCGTGGGCCGGCCGAGCACCGAGGCCGCGGCAGCCGTCCCCCGCTGGACGACGCCCTGCAGCATCGAAGTGATCTGATAGGCCGTGATCGGATCCCAGACCTGCGCCCCCGACACTGGAATTCGGGGGCTTTCGTCGCCGTTGAAACCGGCGCCGCAGCGGTCGCAATCCCGACGGTCGGCCCGGAAGATGGTCTTGCCCTCGCGGTCCTGGACCAGCTCGATGAGGTGCGGCTCGACCTTGCGACCGCCGTTGACGAACGAGGCGTAGGCGCCGGTCAGCCTGAAGACGGTGGTTTCCCCCGCGCCCAGCGCCATCGCCAGCACGTTTTCCATCTTGGTCACCACGCCCAGCCGGATCGCCGCGGCGCTGATCTTCGGCATCCCGACGCCCTGGGCGAGGCGAACGGTCATGGTGTTGCGCGACAGCTCCAGGCCTTTGCGCAGTTGCAGCGGCCCCAGGTAGTCGTGCTCGTAGTTCTCCGGCGTCCAGGCCTGGCCATTGGCCCCCGGCAGAGAGATCGGGGCGTCCATGACCACGCTGGCCGGCGTGTAGCCGTTCTCCAGCGCGGTGGCATAGACGATCGGCTTGAAGGCCGAGCCCGGCTGCCGCAGCGCCTGGGTGGCCCGATTGAAACTCGACAGCGAGAAGGAATAACCGCCGACCATCGCCAGCACCCGGCCCGAGTCCGGATCCATCGCCACCAGCGCCCCGTTCACCGCTGGAATCTGCTTGAGCAGGAAGCCCGGGCCCTTGTCGTTGGGCGCCACGAAGACCAGGTCGCCTGTCCCGATGCCCTTGCCGCGGCGCGCCCAGGCGACGTCCTCGCTCTGGATCGCGCCAGTCTTGCCGTCGATGGTCTTGATCCGGACCGTGCCGCCGCCGACGTCGGTCACGACGGCCTGCAGCCAGGTGCGCCGTTCCGCGGGCCTTGCCGACTTCTTGGCCACGTCCTCCCAGCCCGCCAAGGTGGTGACATGACCCCAGGCGCCGCGCCAGCCGTGGCGGCGATCATAGCGCTCGAGCCCGTCCATCAGCGCCGTGCGCGCCGCGCTCTGCAGACGCGGGTCGAGCGTCGTGCGCATGAAATAGCCGCCCTCGGTCAGGCGCGGCCCCAAAGTGACCAATCCCCGGCGGCGGACCTCCTCCACGAAATAGTCGGCGTCACGGTACTTGGCCCGGGTCGGCTCGGGCTGGACGACGAGATCTTCCTGCTTGGCGGCGTTGGCCTGCGCGCGGGTCACCCAGCCCGCCTCGGCCATCTGGTCCAGCACCCAGTTGCGACGCGCCATGGCCTGCGCCTTGTGGCGGATCGGATGATAGTTGTCGGGCCCCTTGGGCAGCGAAGCCAGATAGGCGCACTGGGCGAGATCGAGGTCGGTGATCGATTTGCCGAAGTAGTTGTAGGCCGCCGCGCCCACCCCATAGGAGCGATAGCCCAGCCATATCTCGTTCAGGTAGAGCTCGAGGATCCGCTCCTTCGAGAGCGTGCCATCGAGCTGCTGGGCGATCAGCGCTTCCTTCAGCTTGCGCCCGATGGTCGCGTCGTTGGTGAGCAGGATGTTCTTGGCCACCTGCTGGGTGATGGTCGAGCCGCTTTCGAGCCGGCGGCCCTGCGCCAGGTTGACGACGTCCTTGGCGCTGGCCCGGATGATGCCGGCGTAGTCGAGGCCGGAATGCTTGAAGAAGTTGCGGTCCTCGGCCGCCAGGAAGGCCTGGGCAAGCTGGGCTGGGATCGCGTCATAGGGCACGAAAATCCGGCGCTCGCGGGAGAACTCGCCGATCAGGGTGCCATCCCAGGCGTAGGCGCGCGTCGCCGTCGGCGGGTGGTAGTCCGCAAGGTCGCTGGCATCCGGCATGTCGTGGAACAGCCACGCCGCCCAGATCGCGATCGCGAATCCGGCCGCAGCAATGACGCTCAGCACCGCAACGCCGGCGATCGCGACCCATCTTTCGCGGGGAGGATTCAACGGACTTACGGTCTCCAGAGGCGCCCCGCCCCTTCACGCGCCTGGGTCTAAACGGCTTCGGATGCGGCGCCAACGGGCGCCGGCGCGGTCGCGTCAGCGCGACGCAAGCCTCGTGGCCTGGGCGAAGTAGTCGTCGATGGAGTCGCCGACCGCGTTCATCAGCCGCCCGCGACGCGCAGGATCGCGCAGCAGCGCCTCATCCCGCGGGTTGCTGACAAAACCCATCTCAAGCAGCACGGCCGGCACGTCGGGCGCCAGCAACACCATGAAACCGGCGTTGCGGTGGCTGCGGCGCAGCAGCGGCGCCTTGCCCTCGATGTGTTCCACCAGAGTCTGGGCGAAGGCCGCCGAGCGGTTCTTGGTGGCCCGCTGGGTAAGGTCGAAAAGGATGTCGCTGACCCCGCGGTCGCCGGTCAGGCTGGCTTTCATGAACCAGTCGTCGCGGCTCACAAACCGGGTCGCCCGGTTCGAGGCCTTGTCGGACAGGGTGTAGACGCTGGCCCCACGGGTGTCCGCGTCGGGCCCGCTGTCGGAATGCAATGAAATGAACAGGTCGGCGTTCGCGCGTTGGGCGATCCGGACCCGCTCCTCCAGGGGAACATAGGTATCGGTCTCGCGGGTCAGCACGACTTGATAGCGCGGCGAACGCTCCAGCCTGGCCTTGAGCGCCAAGGCCGCGGCGAGGTTCACATCCTTCTCGAAGCCCTTGGCGCCGCTGGCGCCCGGGTCATGGCCGCCGTGGCCGGGATCGATGACCACCACCTTCTTGAGCGACACCGGCAAGGCGTGCGCCGGCGCAATCTGCGGGCGGAGCTTGAGGCCGACCGCGGTCGGCCGGCGCGACGGCGCGGAAGCGGTGCTGACCAGCCGCACCGCGCCGGGCTGCGAAACAATGTCGACGACATAGCGGTAGTGGTCGATTCCGTCGGCCGGGGGTAGCAGGAAGCGTCCTTTGATCCGAGCGTTGTCGGCCAGGTCGATCTGCAGGCGCGCGCCGGCTGAGGTCTGCTGGATGGCCCACGCCTTGACGAGGCCCTGGTTCGAGCCCTGAAGCCCCCCCTGCGCCGAGACAGTCGGCATCAACAGGATCAGGTGACCGTCGGCGGAACCGTCCGAAATCAGCTTGCCGCTGGCCGCCTGGTCGATGTCCATGACAAGGCGGGTTTGCTGGGAGTCGCCGCCAAGACGGACCTTCAGCAGCCCCGCCGCCGCGGTGGCCGCGTGCGAAACGGCGAAGACGGCGGTGAGGCCCACGGCGATGGCCGCCGCGGCGATCGCCGCCCGCGCCCGATTCCGCACCAATACACGCCCGGCCCCAGCCAGCATCCAGCCTCACCCCCGAAGGGATTGGTAAATCACCACTTGAAGACGCATATACGCGCTCGCTGGGTAGACAAATGGTTAACCGAGGCTTGCGTCGCGGTTACACAGGCGCCCCGGCGCCCAACGCTCGCGGTTCGGCTTTCCTTTTTCGGCCCGCTGTTGCAATGTCCCGGCGCGCGCCGCACCGGCTCTCGCAATTCTAGCGGGGCGAAGGGTCGCGCGAACCAAAGCCCGCGTCAGCTGACCGATTCCCGGCGAGCGACGCACTATCCGATCCGCGCCACCCGGCGCGCCTAGGAACACACCCGATGGGCAGCGCTGCTCACCATAATTTGAGGGACATTTCTTGCCCTCCAGTCCCCTGCGACGCCGCTTCCGGTGTCCCGGCGGAATTTGCGCGCGCCCGTCCCACAAATAGCCGGCTGCCCCTGGGCCTGACGTCCAGCGCGCGCCGCGGAGATAACCTTGATGTCAAAGAATATGCTGATCGACGCAGCCCACGCGGAAGAGACGCGTGTGGTGGTCGTCGACGGGACCCGCGTTGAAGAGTTCGATTTCGAAAGTTCCAACCGCAAGCAGCTCAGAGGGAACATCTATCTCGCCAAGGTGACGCGCGTTGAGCCGTCCCTGCAGGCGGCCTTCATCGAGTATGGCGGCAATCGCCACGGCTTCCTGGCCTTCAACGAAATCCACCCGGACTACTACCAGATCCCTGTCGCCGACCGCGAAGCGCTGATGCGCGAGGAGGCGGAGGAAGACGACGACCACCACGAGCCGAAGGACCGCCGTGGAAGCGCCCCCGTCGCCGAGGGCGGTTCCGAGGACGAGGATGAGGATCACGACGTCGCCTCCGATGACGAGGACGACGTCATGGAGGAAGAAGTTGCGCGCCGCCGCCGGCGGCTGATGCGCAAGTACAAGATCCAGGAGGTGATCCGCCGCCGGCAGATCATGCTGGTCCAGGTCGTCAAGGAAGAGCGCGGGAACAAGGGCGCGGCGCTCACCACCTACCTGTCGCTGGCCGGCCGCTATGGCGTGCTGATGCCCAACACGGCGCGGGGCGGCGGCATCAGCCGCAAGATCGAGACCGCCACGGACCGTCGGCGCCTGAAGGGCATCGTCCAGAGCCTGGACGTGCCGCAGGGCATGGGCCTGATCGTGCGCACCGCCGGCGCCAAGCGCACCAAGGCCGAGCTGAAGCGCGATTACGACTACTTGCTGCGCCTGTGGGAAAACATCCGCGAGACGACGCTGCATTCGATCGCGCCTGCCCTGATCTACGAGGAAGAGGACCTCGTGAAGCGGGCGATCCGCGACCTCTACGACAAGGACATCGACGGCGTGTTCGTCGAGGGCGAGGCCGGCTTCAAGGAAGCGCGCGAATTCATGCGCATGCTGATGCCCAGCCAGGCCAAGAAGGTGCAGCTCTACCGCGAGCCGACCCCGCTATTCGTCAAGCATCGGGTCGAGGACCACCTCAGCCAGATCTATTCGCCCGTCGTGCCGTTGCGCTCGGGTGGCTACCTGGTGATCAACCAGACCGAAGCCCTGGTCGCCGTCGACGTGAACTCCGGCCGCTCGACACGCGAACGGAACATTGAGGCCACGGCGCTGAAGACCAACATGGAGGCGGCCGAGGAAGCCTCGCGCCAGCTTCGCCTGCGCGATCTCGCCGGGCTGATCGTCATCGACTTCATCGACATGGATGAATCGAAGAACAACCGCGCCGTCGAGAAGAAGCTGAAGGACTGCCTGAAGGACGACCGGGCCCGCGTGCAGATGGGCAAGATTTCCGCCTTCGGCCTGATGGAGATTAGCCGCCAACGCCGCCGCTCCGGCGTGCTGGAGGGGACCACCCACGTCTGCGAGCACTGCGGCGGCACCGGCCGCGTGCGCTCGGTTGAGTCGAGCGCGCTCTCGGCGCTGCGTTCGCTTGAGATCGAAGCCCTCAAGGGTGGCGGCGAGGTGACGTTGAAGGCGCCTCGCGCGGTCGGCCTCTACATCCTGAATGAGAAGCGCGCTCACATGGCGCGGCTTCAGCAGAGCCTGGGCCTTTTCGTGACGGTCGTCGTCGATGACGACATGTCCCACGCCGAATGCCTGATCGAGCGCACCTCGATGGAGCAGCGCCCCGATCACGCGGCCATCGCCTCGCCCGCGGCGCCCTACGAACCGGAAGCCGATGACTTCGACGACGAAGTCTTCGAGGATGAGGAAGAAGACGAGGAAGAACTCGAGCGCGAGGACACCGACGACGACGAGCCTCGCGCCCGCGCCGAGCCGCCGTATCGCGACGACGAAGGCTCCGAAGACGGCGAAGGCGGCCGGCGCGGACGACGCCGGCGGCGGCGCGGACGCCGCGATGGCGAACCGCGCGAGGCGTCCGGTTCTGCGGCCGGGCCACGTCCGGAAGGCGCGCCGCGTGACGCCGACGAAGACGGCGGCCAGGGCCGGCGTCGCCGCCGTGGACGCCGCGGTGGCCGACGGATGCGCGAAGACGGTCGCCCGACCGACGTGTTCGCCTGGACGCGTCCATGGGTGCCTTACGGCGACGATCCCTTCGTCTGGTACGACCCCTCGGAGGACATGAAGCGCGACGCTGCGCCGTCGCCGGCCAACGAGCAGCGCGAGACACCGCGCGTTGCGGCGGCCGCCGTCGCCGCAGCCCCGACGGCCGCAGCGCCCCGCGCCGACGGCGAGGAGGAGATCTGGGTTGAGCTGCCTGCGGCGGAGGACAAGCCGAAGCGGTCGCGCCGCGGACGTGGGCGTGGCCGGGGTGACGGGCCGGCGGCCGACCGGGCCGTGGCCGAGGCCCCCGCGCCGGAGCCAGTGGTGGTTGCCCTGCCTGAGCCTGAGCCGATCGCGGCCAACGACGCGCCGCCCAGCGGCAAGAAGCCGCGCGCCAGTCGCGCCAAGGCGAAGGCGCCTCCTGTCGAGGCCCCGGAGATCGCCGCGGCGCCCGAGCCCCCCTCGCCCGAGCCCGTCGCGCCAGAACCGGTGGCCGAGCCGGTCGTCGCGGCCACGCGGGAGCCGGATCCGGCGGAGATCTCGGCCCCGCCGGCCGCCCCGCGCAGAGGCTGGTGGCGGCGCGGGTGACGCGCTAGGTTCGTATCTCCGGGGGGCGAAGACGAGAGTTGAGCATGGCCGCCCCTGCCCGTTCGGTTTTCAAGATCGCACTCGCCGCGGCGCTGGGGCTGAGCCTAGTGCTGCGGCCGGGGCAGGCGGCCGCACAGTTCGCCGCCGGAGACACCCTGATCCGTGACACCGAGATCGAGGACATCCTGCATAAGGATGTCGCCCCGATTTTCGCGGCCGCCGGCATCGATCCCAAGGGCGTGAAGATCGTCCTGGTCGGCTCGAAAGAGGTCAACGCCGCGGCGGCGCCAGGCCTGATGATGGTGACGACCGCGCTGATCCTGCAGTCGAAGAACCCGAACGAACTGCAGGGGGTCATGGCCCACGAGGTCGGGCACCTGGCCGGCGGCCACAGCTTCCGCTCCGGCGATATGCAGCGCGCCGGCATGGTGCCGATGATCCTGACCATGGGGCTGGGCGTGCTGGCGGCTCTGGCGGGCTCCGGCGACGCGGCCGCGGGCCTGGTGACCAGCGCGCCCTACTTCGGCGCGCTTGGCGCGGCCGGCTACAGTCGCGAGCAGGAGGCCCGCGCCGACCAGGCAGGCGCCACGCTCATGGAAAAGGCCGGGCTGTCGGCCCGCGGCCTGGAGGAGTTCCTGGACAACAACCGCTACCAGGAAGTCTTTGCCAACTACCGCCGCTACAAGTACTTCATCGACCACCCGCTCTCGTCCGATCGGGTCGAGGCCCTGCAGAGCCGCGTCGTCTCCATGCCTCACTATAACGAGAAGGACAGCCCCGAGGCGCTGGCCGAGCATGAGGTGATGAAGGCCAAGCTGGATGGCTTCATCAATCCACAGGTCTCGATGACCAAGTACGACGAGAAGGACACCTCCTATCCGGCGCGCTATGCGCGGGCGATCGCCTATTACCAGATGAAGGAGCCCGACAAGGCGTTGAAGCGGGTCGACGCGCTCCTGGTCGAGCAGCCGAACAACCCCTACCTGTGGGAATTGAAGGGCCAGATCCTCTTCGAATTCGGCCGTCAGGCGGAGGCCGAGGCGCCGCAGCGCAAGTCCGTCCAGCTCAAGGACGACGCGCCCCTGCTCCACATGAACCTCGGCCAGACCCTGATCGCGCTGGACGACAAGAAGAAGGTCGAGGAAGGCATCGTCGAGCTCAAGAAGGCGCTGACCGAGGAGAACGACAACGCGTCAGCCTGGCGCATGCTGGCCGAGGCTTACGACAAGCGCGGCGAAGAGGGCATGGCTCGGCTCGCCACCGCCGAGTTCCAGTTCAACGTGGGCGACCTGCGCCAGGCGCGGGAATTCGCCATTCGCGCCCGCGAACGGCTGCCGAAGGACAGTCCCGAGTGGCGGCGCGCCACCGACATCGTGCTGGTGTCCAAACCCAGCAAGGATGACCTGAAGGATCTTGCGAAAGAGGGCTCGATCTCCGGCGCTCAGGTGCGCTAACTCCGCCCTTCGATCTCGCCATCTTCTCCACGACTAACAAAGGACGCCATGCCGACCTATCTGGCTTTCATGACCTACGCGCTCCGCACGACCATGGCCGCAGCCGCCGCGCTGACGCTGTGCGCCTGCCAGAAGTCGGACGACGCCTTCGGGGACCGCGTACACGCCTATCTGATGGCCCACCCCGAGGTGATCCGCGAGGCCGCCGTCAAACTCAATGAGAACGACCGGTTGGCGGCGTTGAAGGCCTCGACCGCGGCGATCGACCGCTATCGCAATCAGCTTGAGCGCGACAACCGCGACTTCGTCGCCAATCCGAATGGCAAGATCACGGTCGTGGAGTTCTTCGACTACCGCTGCGGCTACTGCAAGCTGGCGGCGCCGGAGGTGGTCAAGCTTATCAAGGAGAACCCGGACATCCGCTTCGTGTTCAAGGAGTTCCCGATCTTCGGGGAGGTTTCCGACACCGCGGCTAAGATCGCGCTCACCCGCGAGGCGAAGGCCAAGGGCGTCGAACTCTACAAGGTGCTGATGGACGACAAGGCCCTGGACGCGGCCGCGCTTGATCGCCACCTGACCGAGGTCGGGATCAATCCGGCCGCAGCGCACGCCGACGCCGAGCACCCGATGATCCAGCGTCAGATCCTCGACACCCATGCCCTGGCGGAGGCGTTGAAGATCGACGGCACACCAGCCTTCATCGTCGGCGACACCATGATCCCCGGCGCGGACATGAACGCCCTGCGAGCCGCGATCGACGCAGCGCGCAGCGGCGTCACCACGCCCAAGACCACCAGCTAGGCCGCCACGGCGCCTCGTTGACGCACGGGCAGGCCAGGTTTGGCTTATCCTGAATTCGACGTGGGGTGTCGGAGGTCGATATGACGGAGAAAGTGGCGGTCATCGGCGCGGGAATGGCCGGCCTCTGGACGGCGTTGGCGCTCGCCCCGACCGGCCGGGAGGTGATTGTGGTGGAGCGCGATCCGCCGCCGCCCGAGGGCGGCGCGGATGCCGCCTTCCAGGACTGGACGCGCCGCGGCGTCGGGCACCTGCGCCATAGCCACGCCTTTCTGGCGCGCCTGCGTATCCTGATCCGCGACGAACACCCGCAGCTGCTGGCCGAGCTGCTCGAAGCGGGGTGCCGCGACCTCGGCTTCGACGGCGGCCTTACCGACATTCACAAGCGCAACTACGCGCCCGCCCCGGTGGATCGTGACCTGGCCGTGCTGACCAGCCGGCGCACCACGCTGGAGCTCGTCATGCGCCGCTACGTGGAGCGGCAGCCCAACGTGACCATCCGTTCCGGCGTCTTTGTCCGCGCACTGCAGCTCACGCCGGGGTCGATCCCTACGGTCATCGGCCTGATCATCGAAGACGCCGACGGCCAACACGGGCTCGGCGCCGACCTCGTCGTCGATGCCGCGGGACGGACCTCGGGGGCGGTCGAGCAACTCACCGAGGCCGGCGCGAAGATCACCGAGGAGTCGGAGGACTGCGGCATCCTCTACTTCACGCGTCACTATCGCTTGAATCCCGGAGTCGCCGAGCCCGAGCGTGGCAAGGCGCCGCTGACCGGCGACCTGGAGTACCTGAAGTTCGGCGTCTTCCCGGCCGACAACGGCTGCTTCTCGATCACCCTGTGTGTGCCCGAGATCGAAGAGGAGCTTCGCAAGAGGATCGTCGACCCCGCGGTGTTCGACGCCGCCTGCGCCGCCCTGCCCGGCCTGGCGCCGTGGGTCGATCCGGCGACAGCAACGCCCATCAGCCGGGTCTTCGGCATGGGCGACCTGCACAGCCGCTGGCGCGACCTCGCACCTGGCGGCCGCGCCGCCGTCACAGGCTTCTTCGCAGTCGGCGACAGCCTGGTGCGCTCAAATCCGCTGTTCGGGCGGGGCTGTTCCTTCGCGGCCGTCAGCGCCCACTTGCTGCGCGACGCCCTGCAGATGTTCAGCGATCCTGGCGCCCGGGTTGAGGCCTATCAGCGGCGCGTCCAGGCCGAGCTTGGCCCCTACTACACCGCCATGCGCGACGCCGACCGCAGCGCGATCCGCCGCGCGCGCCAAGCACTGACCCCCGGTTATCGGCCAAACCTGAAGAGTCGCGTCACCAAGCAGTTCCTGGAGGACGGCGTGGCGATCGCGGTGCGTTCCGACGTCGAGCTCTTCCGCGCCGCACTGCGCGGCTTCCACATGCTGGAAGACCCGCAAGCCTGGCTGAAGCGGCCGAAGAACCTCGCCAAGGTGCTGGGCTACTGGGCGCGCGGCCGCGAACGCAACGCCGAGGCCTACCGGCCCAAAGGTGGGCCAGAGCGCGACGAGATGCTGCGGCGCCTGGGCCTTTCACCCGAACTCGATATTCAACGGGTCTTGGAAGGCGCCGCCTGATCGGTCAAGCTCCGGCCTTTCTGTGGAAGGCCCGTCGTATGCGTCCCGCCCCTCTCGCCCTTGCCCTCAGCCTGATCCTCACCGCAGGCGCGCTCGCCGCGGGCATGACGGTGAAGGAGGAGATGAAGGCCGTGGTCGATCCGGCCACCAACACCATCTTCGCCGTCGGTGGCGAGGTGGATCCGGCCAATGGCCCGGACGCCGCCAAGGTCCCGGCCGCGCGCTGGGCCGAGGCGCTGGCCGCGGCTCAGAAGCTGAAGGGTGCAGCTGCTCACCTGGCCGGGCCGCAGAAGCAGCCGGGCGAGGTTTGGGTCAAGTCCGCCGCCGACTTCAGCAAGCTGGCGGACGACGCCGAAAAGGCGGCCATGAAGAGAGACGGCGCGGGTTTCTCCACCGCGGCCAACGGCCTCGGCGACACCTGCACGGCCTGCCACTCGAAATACAAGAAGCAGAGCTGAGCTAGATCAGCCCGGCCATCGGCGAAGACGGGTCGGCGTAGGCGCGCCTGGCCATCCGGCCAGCGAGCCAGGCCTCGCGGCCTGCGATGACCGCGTGCTTCATGGCCCGCGCCATCCGGATCGGGTCGCGCGCCTCGGCGATCGCCGTGTTCATCAGCACGGCGTCGCAGCCCATCTCCATCGCCAGCACCGCATCGGACGCCGTGCCGACACCGGCGTCCACCAGGACCGGTACGCTCGACTGTTCGACGATCAGGCCAAGATTCAGGAAGTTCTGGATGCCACGGCCCGAGCCGATCGGGGCCGCCGCCGGCATGATCGCCGCCGCGCCGGCGTCCTCCAGCTTCTTCGCGTAGACAGGGTCATCGCTGCAGTAGACCATCACCGAAAAGCCGTCGGCGACGAGCAGCTTGAGCGCCCGCAGCGTCTCCTCCATGTCCGGCAGCAGGTGCGCTGTGTTGGAGAGCACCTCGAGCTTCACCAGGTCCCAGCCGCCGGCCTCGCGGGCCAGCCGCAAGGTCCGCACCGCTTCCTCGCCGGTGAAGCAACCGGCGGTGTTCGGCAGGAAGGTGAAGCGGTCGGGCTTCACATGGTCCACCAGCATCGGCTGGTTGGGATCGGACAGGTTCACCCGACGCAGCGCGACCGTGACGATCTCCGCGCCCGCAGCCTCGGCGGCGGCCGCGTTCTGCGCGTAGTCCTTGTACTTGCCGGTCCCGACGATCAGCCGCGAGCGGAAGGTGCGGCCCGCGACGCTCCAGGTGTCTTCAACCTGCTGGGTTCCGTCCATCTCAGCCGCCTCCGATGAAGTGCACGATCTCAATCCGATCGCCGTCGAGGAGTTTCGTCCTTCCATAGGCCGAGCGCGGCACGATCTCCAGATTGCGCTCGATCGCCACCTTGCGCCGGTCCAGACCAAGCTCGGCGATCAGCGCCGTCAGGTCGGCGAGCGGCGGAAAGGCGCGCAACTCTCCGTTGACGGTCAGGTTCATTAGGCGGCCTCCGGTCGGCAAGCTTGTGACCCCTGCGCCCTACCGGTACAAGACGGCGGAATCGACGGCGGAGCCGAATGTCGAAACCGATCTATGTGCTGAGCGGGCCCAATCTCAATCTCCTGGGCGCCCGCGAGCCGGAGATTTACGGTCACCAAACCCTGGAAGACGTGAAGCGGCTCTGCGAGGCCCGCGCGTCCGCCTTGGGGTGCTCGGTTGTCTTCCGCCAATCGAACCACGAGGGCGAACTGATCGACTGGATCCAGGAAGCCCGCGAGAAAGGTTCGGCCGTGGTGATCAATCCGGCGGGCTATGGCCATACCTCCGTGGCCATCCTCGACGCGCTGAAAGCCGTCGGTATTCCCGTGGTGGAATGCCACCTGTCGAACCCGGCCTCGCGCGAGGCGTTCCGCCATCAAACCTACGTCTCCCTTGCCGCCACCGGAGTTGTGTCCGGGTTCGGCGCGGCGAGTTATGAACTGGCCGTCGAGGCCGCCGCGGGCCTAGCTCGCTAGAGTTTCGGCGCAAGAAGAAGGTATCTCCATGGCTAGTCCTCCCAAGGCCCCCGCCGCCGACCCCATCGACGCGCGCCTGGTGCGCAGACTGGCGGACATCCTGACGGAGACCGGGCTTTCGGAGATCGAGGTCGAGCACTCGGGCCTGAAAATCCGGGTGGCCAAGACGCTCATCGCCGCGCCCATGCAGGTCATGCAAAGCGCGCCGGCGGTCTCGCCCGCGCCAGCCCCGGCCGCTACCGCAGCTCCGGCGGAGGCCGCCGCGCCCGCACGCGCCGCGGGCGACACGGTCAATTCCCCAATGGTGGGCAGCGTCTACCTGCAGCCGGAGCCTGGCGCCGAGCCCTTCGTGAAGGTGGGCGACACGGTCACCGCCGGCCAGACCCTGATGATCGTCGAGGCCATGAAGACCATGAACCCGATCCCAGCGCCCAAGGCCGGCAAGATCCTCGAGATCCTGGTCGAGGACGGCCAGCCCGTGGAGTTCGGCGAGCCGCTCGCGGTCATCGGCTAGC